>Ga0070671_100001424_pt1 | contig 17882 bp, 14 predicted proteins | sample KBSS73metaG_FD_65341 | JGI IMG/M metagenome (GOLD analysis project Ga0070671, IMG submission 65341) | Switchgrass rhizosphere microbial communities from Kellogg Biological Station, Michigan, USA - KBS S7-3 metaG | ecosystem: Host-associated > Plants > Roots > Rhizosphere > Soil ...
GTTTTATTGGTCACCATGAACATGGGGACAATAGCGCAGATGAGCTGCAACCCCGCAATGGGCGGTGTGGCCAAAGGGCAAATAGTACGCGAAATAGATGCGATGGGTGGATATTCCGGTATTATAGCGGATAAAACTACGATACAATTTCGCATGTTGAACCTATCTAAGGGTCCGGCGATGTGGAGTCCACGCACACAAAACGACCGCATGCGCTTTGCTGAGGAATGGCGTTTGGCTTTAGAAAGAACCCCTAACGTTGACTTCTGGCAAGACATGGCAACCTCTCTAATTGTAAAAGAGAACACAGTAAAAGGTATTCGGACTTCGTTAGGTGTAGAAATAGAATCCGATGCTGTCGTCCTGACGAATGGCACTTTCCTGAATGGTGTTATCCATATCGGAGAAAAGAAATTTGGAGGTGGTCGCACTGGTGAAAAAGCAGCTACCGGCCTAACAGAACAACTGGTACAACTGGGTTTTGAATCGGGCAGAATGAAAACCGGCACCCCACCCCGTGTAGACGGCCGTACCTTAAATTATAGTGTGATGGAAGAACAATGGGGCGATGAAAATGCGGGCCGTTTTTCCTTCACTGGCGTAGAACGCCCAACCGAACAACGTTGCTGCTGGATCACCTATACCAACTCCAATGTTCATGAAACATTGAAAGAAGGCTTTGAAAAGTCACCGATGTTTACCGGCCGGATCAAAGGCCTGGGCCCGAGATACTGCCCTTCTATAGAAGACAAAATTAACCGTTTCGCGGAGCGCGAACGGCACCAGATATTTGTTGAACCTGAAGGATTCAATACCGTTGAGATATATGTAAATGGCTTCTCAACCTCGCTTCCCGAAGACGTTCAATACAAAGCTTTGACCCAGATACCTGGCTTTGAAAATGCCAAAATGTTCAGACCGGGTTATGCTATCGAGTACGATTACTTCCCGCCTACCCAGCTGGACTTAACCTTAGAAACCAAGCTGGTGAAGAACCTTTTCTTCGCCGGACAGATAAACGGAACTACCGGTTACGAAGAAGCAGCTTCCCAGGGATTCATTGCCGGTATCAACGCACATCAAAAAGTGCAGGATAAACATGAGCTGATCATGAAGCGTTCTGAGTCGTACATCGGAGTCTTGATTGATGACCTGGTGACCAAAGGAACCGAAGAGCCTTATCGCATGTTTACCTCAAGAGCTGAGCACCGTCTGCTGCTTCGCCAGGACAATGCCGATATCCGTCTCACCCCTATCGGCTATGAACTTGGGCTGATCAATGATGAGCGCATGGACAAGGTAAATGAGAAGGTAAAGAATTCTGACGACATTGTGGCGTATACCAAAAATGTTTCCATCGAGGCGGCTGGCATCAACCCGCTATTGGAAGAATTGGGTACGGCGCCACTTAATCAAAATGTAAGATTGTTTAATTTGCTGAGCCGCCCGCAAGTGTCATTTGACGATCTAAGAAAAGCAGATGCCCCGCTTAATTTCCTGCTTGAAAAATATGATAGAGAAACGATAGAGCAGGCTGAAATAAAAATTAAATATGAGAGTTATTTTGAGAAGGAGTTAGACATTGTAGAAAAGATGCGGAAGATGGAAGACAAGGAGATCAATCCTGAATTCAACTATCAGAGCCTTGTCTCTTTGTCGAAGGAGGCTCGTGAAAAGCTGATGAAAATAAAACCACGTACTTTGGGGCAAGCATCACGCATTTCGGGGGTGTCACCGTCAGATATTTCTGTTTTGATGGTACATATATCAAGATAGAAGATAAACAACTGATACTCAATTATTTAAACTGAAGTTATTAGAGGGCTTACAGACGATTATTTTAAGTTCCGAATAGTAATCTTCATAAAAACATAAAAATCGTTTATAAGGCTTAAAAATGAGGCTAAACCAAAGGACTGCTTTTTTACCCGGAAAACTACTGGTTTTTTTTACTGCATTGATATTATTTGGATGCGCCAGTATGCAAAAGCCTCAGGGCGGTCCAAAAGACAGAACTCCACCAAAATTGTTGAAGTCGACTCCGCCAAACATGACCCGGAATTTTTCGGCAAAACAAATCAGGCTTGATTTCGATGAGTATTTTAAGTTGACTAATCAAACCCAGGAAATCACTCTCAGCCCGGCAATGGATAAGCCCCCCATTTTTAAGACCAGCAAAAAAACGCTTGTTGTCGATTTTAAAGATACCCTCCAAAAAAACACAACTTACGTTATCAACTTTGGAAAATCGATCGCCGACCTCAACGAAGGAAATGTACTCAACAATTTCACATATGTCTTCTCTACGGGTCCACATATCGACTCGCTAAGTGTTTCAGGAAATGTCCAAAATCTGCTAACCCAGGAAAAAGAAAAAGATGCGACAGTGATGTTGTTTCCATTAAACAAGGATACGCTTTGGGCCAAAAAGAAACCAACCATTTTTGCTGTCACCGATTCATCCGGTAACTTCTCATTAAACAACCTCCACGACGGAGATTACCGCATTTATGCATTGAAAGAAAAGGCGCCAAATAGAATTTACGATAAAGACGATGAATTGGTAGCCTTCCAAACCGCTACTATTCATTTAAAGCGCGATACCGCAAATATCAATCTGAATCTCTTTAAACAAGAGCCTGAAAAGTTCAGACTAACAGACCGCCGTTTTGACTCTGACGGAAAGATGTTCTTCGTCTTTAACAAACCTGTAGAAAATCCTTCTGTTAAGATTTTATACCCCCCGGCCCTTGACGCACAAAAGATAGTCGACTTTAATAAGACCAGGGATACAGCTTTTATTTACATGAAGAATATGGACTTTGATTCCATCAGAGTTTCCTTTTTTCAAAACAAAATACCTATTGATACCATTGCTTTGCGAAAGAGCCGAAAAGAAGCCTTTGACCGCCTAATTTCCCTTCAGTATAACACAACGTTCGATAATAAAATAAAAGCCGGCACTACCCTCGTTGCCACGGCCAGCACTCCTATTCAAACAATTGATAATACCCTGGTCACTTTAAACGAGGACTCGACAAATGTATCCAACTTTACTATAACTAAAGACACCGCGACTATGCGGAGATTAACATTCAACTATAAATGGAAGCCAAACGCCCGTTACGATCTTATATTTAACGAGGGTGCATTAACCAGCATATATGGCGATAAGAACAAGAAATTTCTTAAGCAATTTCAACTGGATAAACCGGATAACTACGGCCCTTTAACACTAAAAATGAACGTTCCTGATACCTCAAAAGGCTATATAATCGAACTACTCGATGAACAAAAAAATGTAGTACACCGGGATGCCATTCTCAAAAGCGGGAATATTGTTTACAAAAATTATCCGATAGGCAAGTACTACGTGAGGGTGATATATGATGACAACAAGAATGGTAAATGGGACAGCGGTAATGTGAAAAAGCGGATTCAGCCAGAAAACATATGGGTTTACCAGAAGCAAATCACCTTACGATCGAATTGGGAGGCAGAAGAACCAATTGATATTCCTAAACAACCTGTGACCCATTAAACCATCCGGAATACATGATATAATTGTGTGGTAATTGCCGCAGCATATCCTTTTGTTCCTGGCTAATTGGTTTTATCTTTTTGGCAGGAGTACCGGCATAAATGTATCCTGATTCACAAATTGTTTTCTCCAATACAACGGAACCGGCACCTATAATCACAAACTCCTCAACTACGGCATGATCCATCACAATGGCACCCATCCCGACCAGTACATGATCCCTTAGCGTACAGCCATGCACCAGGGCATTGTGCCCTATTGATACATTATTACCTATCTCGGTATAAGCCTTCAGATAAGTGGCGTGTATAACCGCTCCATCCTGAATGTTGGTATTATTACCAATCCTGATGTAGTGCACGTCTCCCCTGATGACCGCATTAAACCAAACCGAGCAATTATTACCCATGGTAACATCGCCAACAATAGTAGCGTTCTCGGCAATGAAGCAATCTTTTCCCCAGATAGGGTTTTTATCTTTTACAGGCAGTATAACAGGCATATTTTGAGCTTAAAGGTGAAAGCACAAAGGTAAAAGGTATTTAACACCGTAGTTATTAAATAAATATTTTTATGTTTGATTCAAATTAGCGGAAATAGCTCAGTCGGTAGAGCATCAGTTTCCCAAACTGAAGGCCGCGGGTTCGAATCCCGTTTTCCGCTCTTTTAATTAATATCCTTTTCGTCTTTTATTTTTTTCAAAGCCACCTGAGCTTCAACAGGATAGTCATCATACATTTTTAAAATATCGGCCAGCTCGGCATTGGAGCAATCATTGAATTTGGCATAATAAAATTCAATATTTTTAGACAGCTCCGCTTTTTGTTCCTTCTCCGATCCTCTTATTAAAAGATGATAAAGATCAATCATAGCTTGACAATTAAAAGCCAGAAACAACATTAACACAAGAAATGTTACTGGGCTGATCAACGAGGTAAATCTGGCTTCCTGATGAGTGACGGAAGTGCTTCCTTCTGTAATAGTATATTCGTAACTAAGCGGGCTAAATAATAAAACCAACAAAACGACTAAAATCACATACCGCGCTACATTAATATTATATATTTTCAAAGGAAAACTTAAACAAAATAAAAACATCGCAATGGCTTCATTAAACAATATATATCCATCTTCCAGTTGCGGTTTAATAAACCAACCCAATAAAAAAGTGAAAATTATAAAGAGTATCCAATTAACGATCAAATATTTTCTCTCCATGATCTTTATGATTGCACCGTAAACTTACAACCACCACCCTATTTCCAAATGCACCTTCTTTCGCTCTTTATGAAAAAGATTTAAGGAAATCCTGATAGTCTTTACCCTCCACTCCAAAGCTATATCCCCTTGTCTAACATCTTCCTCTTGTTTTGGTAAACCGAAAAACTCTATTACATGTTTCTTAATTTTATGGAACTTCTCTTCAGCATCATTATCCTCTGACAAAAATTCAATAGACTCAAAAGACTTACCATCGCCCTGTTGTTTATGGTTCCAACAAATAGTTTTGAAATACAGCTTTAATCCATTTAGTATCGCTCTTTCACCCCAGTGATAAATTGTCCTGTCAGCGCGATATTCTTTTTTTATGTATAGTTTGCCGGCCTCAATATCCGAACCCCATTTCAGAAAAATCCCTTCTTCAAATAATATCCCGTCAACAATTGCTTTCACACTATCAGTCGGGATAACTTCTGGTTTAGGCTTTCTTTTAAAAAATGAAAAAAATGTCATTAAATAACGATAGATTCATTTACAAGACGCCATTACAACTACAAACGTGAACAACTAAACGTCACTTATTAACTAAAATACCGTATCATGAACCGGTTCGGCATGAACTGCATAATCTGTAGTATAATGCAATCCCCTGCTTTCTTTTCTCAGCATAGCCGATTTTACTACAATATAAGATACTTGTATCAGATTCCGCAATTCACAAAGCTTAACGGATAACTTGGTCTTTTTGTAAAACTCTTCAGTTTCTTCATACAATAAATGCAACCGGCGCAATGCCCTTTCCAGCCTGAAATCCGAACGTACAATACCCACATAATCACTCATCAGCTTTTGCATTTCACGGATATTGTGAGTAACCAATATATCTTCGTTTGACAACTTAACACCATGCTCATCCCAATCCGGGATACCGTCAGGAATTACGTTGCTATTAAACTGTGCAACGGCATCCTTAAAAATACGGTCAGCAAATACCAAAGCTTCCAATAACGAATTGGAAGCCAGTCTATTAGCCCCATGCAACCCCGTAGATGAACATTCCCCACAGGCATATAAATTCAGAATAGATGATTTACCGAGGTGATCAACCAGGATGCCTCCACACATATAATGACAGGCAGGCGCAACAGGTATCATATCTTTGGTCATATCAATACCTATCTCCAAACATTTGGCATAGATATTTGGAAAGTGTGTCAAAATATCTTTTTTATTTCGATGCCTGATATCCAGATAAACATAATCTTCACCTGATTTTTTGATTTCAGCATCAATTGCTCTTGCAACTATATCCCTGGGTGCCAATGATTTACGCTCATCATATTCCTGCATAAATTCTTGACCATTGGTACGTTTCAATATGCCTCCGAAACCGCGAACTGCTTCTGAAATCAAAAATGAAGGATATTCACCAGGATTATACAATGCTGTTGGATGGAACTGGATAAACTCCATATTCCTTACTTTTCCTTTAGCCCTGTAAACCATAGCAACTCCATCTCCCGTAGCAATAGTAGGATTAGTAGTAATAGAATAAATATGACCCGCACCACCTGAAGCCATCACGGTTACCTTAGATACTATCTTTTCAACATGGCCATTCAATGTATTTAAAACATAAACTCCATAACAGGTAATATCCTCGCTCGATTTATCTACAAACTCCCCTAAATGGTGCTGCGTGATCAGATCAACCGCAAAATAATGTGTAAGAATCGTAATATTAGGATTTTGGTGTATCTGGTCTAACAAAGCTCTTTCAATTTCCCAGCCTGTTATATCCTTATAATGTAACACCCTGAATTCCGAATGACCACCTTCTTTTGCGAGGTCAAACATACCTTCGTTTGTCTTATCAAAATTAGTTCCGTAATCAATAATCTCACGAATTCTTTCCGGACCTTCTTCAACAACTATCTCTACCGTTTCTTTATCACAAAGTCCATCGCCGGCTATTAAAGTGTCTTCAATATGTTTTTCAAAAGAATCATCTTTTTTATCCACAACCACAGCAACGCCGCCCTGAGCATACTTAGTGTTAGATTCGTCTTCGTTTGATTTTGTAACTATCAGAACTTTACCATGCTTCGCTGCCTTTAGTGCAAAACTTAATCCTGCAATACCTGAACCGATCACTAAAAAATCTGCTTTTCTCGTCATATAGATGTATAATATTGTGTAAAAATAGTGCTTATGTTAGAAAGCACCCTAAAACGTGTTAATTTTGTGTAAGTAAAAAAAGAATAAATTATTAAGTAGTGGATAACACACTTTTCGGTCGCTTATATCAATAATCTTTAACGTAATTTTGAGATCAATTAAGGAGTTAATTAACATTTTATGCCCTCATAAATTATTAACAAAAATGGTTTAAAATAAAATTAGTTGAAATATACACGTCTTTAAATCAAAATAATAGAATACAAAAAACAGAGCTTTTCTGTTAATAAAAATGTAAAAGTAGTCTTTCACATAGTTTGTATTACTACTTTTAAACAAAACTAACACACCAATAACAATAGCTTTTATTTTAATTAAAAATGATTGTTATTATTTGAATTGTTGAAATGGATACCTTAGCAGAAATAAACCTCAAAGGATTTGTAGAGGAAGAAATAGATCCGACACTTGATCTTTTTGATGAAATTGAAAAATTAAAAAAGGAAAAGAATGCTGTTGTTTTGGCACACTATTACCAGGAGCCCGACATACAGGATATTGCTGACTATATTGGCGACAGTTTGGGGTTATCCCAGCAAGCAGCCAAAACGGATGCCGATATCATTGTATTCGCCGGTGTACACTTTATGGCCGAAACAGCGAAAATATTATCGCCACAGAAAAAGGTCCTTTTACCCGACTTGAAGGCTGGTTGTTCTTTAGCAGACAGCTGTCCGCCGCATTTGTTCAGGAAGTTTAAAGAAAATTATCCCGACCATTTGGTGATCACTTATGTGAATTGTACAGCTGAACTGAAAGCATTGAGCGATATTGTTTGCACATCGAGCAATGCAGTGGCGATAGTGGAAAGCTTGCCGAAGGATCAGAAGATCATTTTCGGACCGGATAAAAATCTGGGAGCTTATGTGGCCAAAAAAACAGGTAGAGATTTAGTGTTGTGGAACGGGGCCTGTATGGTGCACGAGATATTCTCAAGAGAGAAAATCACTAAGCTGAAGGAACGCCATCCGAATGCAAAATTGCTGGCGCATCCGGAATGTGAGGATGTGATACTTAAAATGGCTGATTATATCGGATCAACAACAGGTTTGTTGAAATATGCTACAAAAAGTACCGAAAAAGAATTTATAGTAGCAACAGAATCGGGCATTATACATCAGATGCAAAAGGAAAACCCGGACAAAGTTTTTATTCCGGCGCCGCCAAATAACAATTGTGCCTGCAATGATTGCCCGCACATGAAAAGAAACACACTGGAAAAGCTTTACTTGTGTATGAAAAATGAATTGCCGGAAGTAACCGTTGCGCCTGAAATTATAAAAAGAGCTGTAAAACCGATTGAACGGATGCTGGAGATATCAGCGCAATTGGGCCTTTAAAAACCAAAATTTTTTTCCGCCTTCGGCGGTATAGAGCAGAGTAAGAAAATTATTACGCAGATATAAAACTTATATCTGCGTAATAGTAAAGTCTGTAAAATTATTGGGCTTTAGCCAGCCACAATGATGCATTCAAATGCAATGCCGGATGTGAAGTAAACCCGGATGGAGAATCACCAGACCAACCGTTAATTAAATTATCGCTAGTATCGCCGGTTCCGTCGTCAGCAGGGGAGCTGTCACCAACAAATACAACACGGCCTGTACCATAGGTGGCCAACAAAGCCATTACGCCAGTGTTGCCGCCATTAGTACTGGTGCTCCTCCAAAACAACCCTTGCACACTTGAATTATTTGCAGGATATAGCGTAGCGGTAGTTCCATCATAAAAAGAAAGTTTTGAAGCAGCTCCTTCAGCGCCATTTAATACTTTTTGAGCATCGGCATTAGTACCGGTATAAACGTTGCTTGTAGGTGTTTCACTGATGTCGATATAATCAATATTGAAACCGAAAGGCTTGTTGTTATTGATACCATTATTGGTCATCAGGTCGTTCCAAACGCGGGGTGAGTCATAACCATCACCATCCCTGTCCGAAGGATTATAGCCATTAGAATCTGTACCGCCAGTTGTAGCGGCTGTATGGTCTGCTACCATCATCAATCCTCCACCATGAGAAACGAAGTTCATAATAGCTGTTTTTTCTGATGCAGTGAATAATCGGTTTGGCTCAATTACTACGTAAACATCGTAGTTGCTCAAATCTTGCGGATTACTTGAATCACCATAAGTAATAGCAGTGCCTTCAGGTAAAGTTTCAACCAATTCACCCAACTTTACCAGGGATACTGCCCATGCAGAAGAAGCACCTTTCCAATAGGTTTCAGATGTAGATGAAGTGATGCCTGTGTAAGAAGCAGTTGGTATGCGTTGCGCCTTAGTTTCTACAGTTGTACCACCGGTATAGATTGGAACATTTTCTGTACCATCTGCATCTATTTGCCAGTCAGCACTGCCAGCATTTTCATATTTGGTAGCATCAAACAGGAATTTTTTTCCGGTCAAAATGGTACCGCCACCACTGGTGTTATCATTTATGGTAATATCATCAATATTGATGCGGTTGGTTGAACCGGTTAGTTTACGTATTTCCAAACGTGCTGCACCGGTAATGTTTAAAATGAATGTTTGAGTTTGTAAGGTAGAGGTAGTCGTTACGTTACTGCCGCTTTGGGTCCAGCTGCTGCCGCCATTAGTTGAATACCACAGGCCCCACTGGCTTGCTGCATCAGAACCATAAGTACCATGTTTAACAGTCACTGTGCTTATACCAGTGGTAACATCAAATAACATGGTTATTTTACCTGTGTTGCGCATGCGAGCCGACCATGAACCATCTTTCAGATCGCCACTCAAATTACCAATAAGAGCATCATACATATTCCATGAGTTGCCCTGCAAGGTAACATTGTCACCGCTGCTCGATCCGGTTGGCGACACATCATATGCGGTTTTTGGGCTGGTTGCTCCTACCTCAAAGTCCTCCAATTCTGAGACCGAAGAAAGGGCCACCATTTTGGTACCCGGAATAACAGGAACTGTTTGTTCAACATTGCTGGTTTTGCTGCATGAAGCCAGTAGTACTGTAGTTATGGCACAGGCCATAAGTGGTTTTAGACAGGTTTTGATAATTTTCATAAATTGTGGTTTAAGTAATAAAACTCAGTATAATAATTAATTAAGTTGTTTATTAATTATTATTTTAACATTAATAAATGACAATATGAACCAAAGGTTAATTTATGATATATAATTGTGCATGCTAAAAATAAAACGCGATGGCAGGTATTTGAGATAAGCTTTCGTATTTTTGCAGACTAAGTTTTAGATAGCAGGAAATGTTTGAGAATCAGGAAAGAACTAATATAGAACAGCTGGGTGAGTTTGGTTTGATAGATCATCTAACCGGGCAAATCAAGATAAAGCATAACAGCACATTAAAAGGCGTCGGCGACGATGCGGCGGTGATTGATTTTGAAGGGAAAAAGGCGTTGATATCAACCGATATGCTATTGGAGGGTATCCATTTTGACCTGTCTTATACCCCGTTAAAGCATTTGGGCTATAAATCTGTACAGGTAAACCTAAGCGATATTTATGCTATGAATGGAATAGCCACACAGGTTACTGTATCTATAGGTATATCGAGTAAATTTCCGCTGGAAGCAGTGGAAGAGCTATATGAAGGTATTTACCTGGCCTGCGAAAAATATAATGTAGATCTGGTCGGTGGCGATACCACTTCATCGCGGCAAGGCCTGGTGATCAGTGTCACTTCAATAGGGTATGCCGATGAAAACGATATAACCTATCGCAATACAGCCCGCGAAGGCGATCTTATCTGCGTTTCGGGTGATTTGGGTGGCGCCTATGTGGGTTTGCAACTATTAGAGCGTGAAAAATTGGTTTACATCGAAAACCCAAATATTCAGCCTGACCTGGAAGGGAAAGACTATATCATCGAGCGCCAGCTTAAACCAGAGGCTCGGAAAGATATTGTGGAAATGCTGAAGGATCTTGATATAAAACCAACAGCCATGATCGACATATCGGATGGTTTGGCATCGGAAATATTACATATTTGTAAACAAAGTAATAAGGGGTGTAATATTTATGAAGATAAAATCCCGCTTGACCCGATGACCTATGAAACCGCAAGAGAATTTAACCTTGACCCGACGGTTTGCGCATTGAGCGGCGGCGAAGACTATGAGCTCTTGTTTACTATAAAACAGGCAGATTACGAGAAAATCAAGTTGATGATGGATATTTCGGTGATCGGACACGTAACGGAGTCATCCTCGGGCTATAACCTGGTTACCAAATCGGGAATGGTTCATACTATTACCGCACAGGGATGGAATGCCTTCAAAAGTTAATTATTTTTAAATATGTAATATATAAAAAACCTTATGAAAAAGATTTATTTGCTTGCATTACTGTGCCTGGGCTTTATCCAGCTTAAAGCGCAACAAGGTGTGGTATTTAAAATAAAATATCTGCCTAACCGCAGCTATCAGTCCAATATTAGTGTGGATATGAAGGTGAATGCTACGGTTACCGGCGACCAGCAGATCTTAGATAAATTAAAAGAGGAAGGCATAACCCAACCGGTAAATGCTGATCTGGTAATTGCTTTGGGCGGCATAATGAAAACGGGGCCACTGGCTGCTGATAATTCCATACCAATGAATATGGACTATAAGATCAGCAATATTTCGGTCACTGCTAATGGAAAACAACTCCCTATTCCCCCAAAGGCCACCGAAAAAGATATAAGAATGGTAGGTCATATTAACAAGGACTTGCAAATAAAACTCGATTCTGCCGATGGTAAAGCAGTAGCTGATACTGCCCAACAGAAAATGCAGCAAATGATGAACATGTTGCAAAAACAGATACAATTTCCTGACAAGCCATTGAAGCCTGGTGATAGCTTTACACAAGGTGCGCCAATGAATATTCCTATTGGTAAAGATGGTAATAATGTAAAAGTAGATGCCGGAGTAACCTACAAACTGGTAAGAATCGCGGATGGTAAGGCCTATTTCGATCTGACACCAAATTTCAGTCTGAATGTTCAGGTGAAGAATTTTTCCGTTGACATGAGTGGTACGGGAACAGGCAAAATGATTTACAGTATAAAAGACAGCTTCCCACTGTCAAAAGAAGGCAACATCATGATGAAAATAAAAGTAACATCACCTAAAATAAACTTGGACGGCACTGCGGCTGTGAGTTCTAAATATGATGTTACGATAAATTAATCTTACAATTAAAGCTATGTCATTTCGATGAGCGGGGAAGGGCGGTGAATTGGAGCGAAGAGAAACCTTATACCCCTTGCAAAGTCTGCGAGCCGCTTGTATAAGATTTCTCCTCACGCCGTCGCTTTTGTCCTATGCTGTTCATCGAAATGACATGGAGTATTGGATTATTCCCCCTCCCCAATAAATTTCTGGTCCAATTGTTTATTGGCCTTGGCACCAAGGCCTTTTATTTTTTCGGCGGTTTTGGTAAGGTTACCATTGCCTTCGGTAAGCTTGTTGATGGCGCTATCATAAGCGGCCTGGCTTTGCTTGATATTTTTGCCGATATTTTCCATGTCAGCTACAAAGCCCACAAATTTATCATACATGGCGCCGCTCAGGCGGGCAATTTCGAGCACATTCCGGTTTTGACGTTCCTGTTTCCAGATGCTGGATATGGTACGTAAAGTAGCCAGCAATGTAGACGGGCTCACGATCACCACACGTTTTTCCCAGGCATCGCTAAACAGTTCGGCATCCAATTGCACAGCAAAACTGAAGGATGATTCGATCGGAATAAAAAGCAGCACAAAGTCGGGTGAATTAATTTGGTACAGGTCGTGATAATTTTTAGACGACAAGCCGTTTACATGGTTCCTGATGGAGTCTACATGTGCTTTTGAAAATAGCTTACGGTCTTCCTCACTTTCTGCATTAACCAGCCGCTCATAGGCCACAAGGGATACTTTTGAGTCGATGATGAGGTGTTTTTCATCCGGCAGGTCGATAATTACGTCGGGTTGCAGCCGGTTGCCATCAGCAGATATCAGGCTGGCCTGCATACGATACTCACGGTCCCTTACCAGGCCCGAGCGCTCCAGTACACGCTCCAGGATCACTTCACCCCAGTTACCCTGCTTCTTACTGTCACCTTTTAAGGCTTTGGTCAGGTTTTGGGCTTCACTGCTAATCAACTTGTTTAACTCCATCAGCTGCGATATTACACCTTTCAGCGTATTTCTTTCAGCAGCTTCCATGTTATACACCTTGTCAACTTTTTCCTCGAAGGCTTTAATATTTTCTTTCAAAGGGTTGAGTAAGATATCCAGGTGCGTTTTATTGGTTTCGACAAACTTTTGGGATTTTTCGTCCAGCAATTTATTGGCGATATTCTGAAACTCGAGCTGAAATTTTTGCTGTATTTCTTGTATAGATCTTTCCTGTTCTGATAAGCGCTCCCGTTGCGCCTTAAAAGCTTCTTCTGCTTTCGCCATGCGGTTCTTTTCGGCGAGCAATTCAGCATTCAGGTTGGTAACAGCCTGGTCATACCGCACACGTTCGTCATGTAGTGATTTATCGGCTTTATCCCTTTCCGATATCAAACCAGATGCACGTTCTTCAGCCTTTGCCAAAGTGATCTGTAACCGGCTGTTTTCCTCCCGCAGGCGTTGCAATTCTTCTTCTGATGGGCCATTGACACTTTTGGATTTTTGAAGAAACAGGACGACAGCAACGACAAGTATTACGATAGAAACGACAAGAATAACCACACTCATTTTGATAAAATTTTTAGCAAAAACGAAGGTAGGAAATTTAAAATAGGGTGAGAAATTATTTTATGATCAGGGTTTTTTCTTGTTCAGTGAATCAGCAGGATACGGTGATAATCCGCGTTTGGTTGTATCCGTGACGCTGAATTTAGCCGAAGTGTTTCCGGTTGTGCCTGTTGCTTTTATGCTATCTATATGCAGCGAACCACCACCCGGCTTTGCATCACCTGAAGAAGAAACTGTGGCGCTATCCGGCTCCCCGGTGCAGGCAACGACGGCAACCGAAACCAACAAACCAAATATAAACCGCTGCTTCCTCATTATGAATAGAACAGCGGTTGACTGCGATGGTTTTTAATAAGATTGTTTAGCCTTTTCTACACGCAAGCCCACATCGTTCACCTCGTGCAGCGGGTTATCGCGCATGTTTTGCTCGATGACAAAAGTGTATGTGCCTTTTTCAGGGAATTTGAAGTTGGTCATAACGGGCACCTGGTAACTGTACAGGTTTCCTGACCCCTGCCCTAACCATTCGCCGTCCAGGTCGGCCAGTTTTATCTCAAAACGGGTAGTACCTTTCAGTTTGGGGCCGCTTTTATGTAACAACACAAATATGTTGGAGTATTTATATTCGCCGGTTACCCGCAAGTTGATGTAAATATTATACACCAAAGCCGGATCATCTATTTTGACAGTGTTTTTTATAGTATTTGCGTACGACCAGTTATGATTTTCGATCGGGGTGTTTTGATCAACGATCATATTCGGATCATTACAGCCATTCAGAAAAAGCATGGCCAAAACAGGCAATGCAGCAAAAAATAAGTTACGAGCCGCCTTCATTCCCCTTGTTCTGGTCGTTCCGGTTATTCCTGTTCGGTTTAAAACGGCGGTTGTTACGGTTCTGGTTATTCTGGCCATTGTTTTTGTTAGCTTCTGCGGGGTTTTGCTCTTTTGGCTGTTGTTGAACAACTACATTTTGCGGGGCCTTGTTACCCTGGTTTTTGTTTCTATTCTTGTTTTTCTTTTTGTTACGATTGCGCTCATCCAGCCGGGTAAGACTGTCCTGGCCAACCACATTTTCGTAATCCAGCACTTTTACCGGCTTGCTTTCTATTTCAACACTTTCGCCCAGATCCGGTGGAAATATCCCGTTTTTGTTCTGCTGTTGTATCTCTTTTACCCTGTCAATTTCTAATGGTATCCAGCTATCTTCCATCGGGTAGCTGAACCACATCAGTTTTTTGAAGATATCCGTTTTTTGCAAACGGGCATCGCCTTTTTCGGTTCTCAATATATTCACATTATCCGGAATATATTTCAGCGCATCCATATAGGTATCCAGCTCATAATTGAGGCAGCACTTTAATTTGCCACACTGACCGGCCAGTTTTAAAGTGTTCAAGGAAAGATTCTGATAACGCGCTGCAGAGGTAGAAACCGTTTTGAAATCCGTCAGCCAGGTTGAGCAACATAATTCACGCCCGCATGAGCCTATGCCGCCCAAGCGGCTTGCTTCCTGCCGCATACCAATCTGCCGCATCTCGATCCTGATCCTGAAAGACTCGGCCATTTTTTTAATCAGCTCACGAAAATCAACGCGGCCTTCGGCTGTATAATAAAATGTCGCCTTGGTTTTATCACCCTGATAATCCACATCGCTTATCTTCATCGACAGGCCAAGTTCTAAAGCCAGCTTACGCGTTTTGTGCATGGTTTCCCATTCCAGCTCTTTGGCGGCTTTCCATTTGTCCACGTCGGCCGGGGTGGCTTTGCGGTAAATTTTTTTGGTTACGTCAGCTTCGTTTACATGGCGTTTTACCATCTGCATCCGAACCAGTTCGCCGGTTACCGATACATGGCCCACGTCAAAACCACCGGTAGGCGTTTCCACCACCACCAGCTCGCCGGCCTCCAGGTAAATATTATCGGTATTGACATAAAAGTCCTTGCGCGAACCTTTAAATTTCACCTCGATAATAGAAAAAGCCCTATAATTTGCCGGCATGTCCATATTAGACAGCCAGTCGTAAACATCTAATTTGCTGCAGCCATTAGTAAGGCAAGCGCCATTACTTTTACAGCCGGCGGGGGTACATCCGCCTGATGAGCAACTTCCACATCCCATAGTTTAGTTCGGTATATAATGAGTCCCCGCAGGGAGCGTTTTAAAATTTAGAATTTTAATAATTTGTAAAGATACATCTAAAAATAAGATTTTCGGATTCGCATTTCGTTCCACATGATAATGCGCCTTTTCCAGCTCGGTGCTAATGGCCTGGGCCATGGCCGTATTCATCACGTTGGTCATCTTTTGTGCCGTTTCCAGTTCGTTTGCCGGCAAATGGACTAAACTTTCGGCGCCTGCCATCAACAAACAACATTCGCGTATAAAGCTGATGCCATACCGCAAAAAATTCTTTTGATTTTCGCGGCCCATCTTGGCGGCTTGCTCCACAAAGTCCATTACTTCCGGACCTTTGTTACCAAAACATAAACGCAGCCATTGTACAAATAAAATATGATAACTTTTGTTTTCCTGTTGCAGCATGCTCAGCGCTTCGGTCAGGTTACCATTGCTGAGGTAGGCAATTTCTGCTGCCGCGAATTCCGTTTGGTGATGATTCTGCATCAACTCTTCTTTGATCTCATCATAACTTAGAGCAGGGATTTTCACCAACTGTGTACGCGATAAAATGGTATTCAGTATCTGATCCTGGTTTTGTGCAACAAGCAAAAACAACGTATTCGGTTGCGGCTCCTCAATAATTTTGAGCAATGAGTTACCTTCCTTATCCAGGTATTCGGGCAGCCAAAGGATTAATATTTTATATTCTGATTCAAAAGGCTTAAAGCTTAATTTTTTGATGATCTGGTGGCACTCGGCAATGTTGATGTTGGCCTGTTTGTTCTCGGCATCGAGGTAACTGCGCCAGATATCCAGGCTCAAATAAGTATTCGCTGTAAATGCCTCGCGCCATTGCTCGATAAAAGAAAGCGATGTATCATTTTTATCTTTGGCAAAAAACGGATAGGAGAAATGCAAATCAGGGTGCATCAGTTTCTGATACTTGCGACAAGACGAGCAAACCCCGCAGGAGTCATCCGGTTGTTTATCCTCGCACGACAAATATTGGGCATAGGCAACCGCCAGCGCCAGGCTTCCCGAACCCTCCGGGCCCAAAAACAATTGCGCATGGCTTACCCGGTTGTCATTCACCGTATTAATAAGCCTTTGCTTAACAGCCTGTTGCCCCGCTATTTGTTTAAACTGCATTGGATGCAAGGTAGTAATTAGACGTGAGATTTGAGATGTGAGATTTGAGACAGGGGTTAATTTGTGAGCATTTTTACACTAAGGCATCTATAAAGGACTCATAACCGCTATCTTTGGGCATGATCTCATATCTCACATCTCATATCTCATATCTCTCATGAGAGTAATGGCTTTCGACTACGGTACCAAGCGCATCGGCATTGCTGTGACCGACCCCATGCAGATCATAGCAACCGGGCTGGATACTATCCACCCAAAAGATATTATCGATTACCTGAAAAAATATCTCCAAACTGAACAGGTGGAACGCTTTGTTGTTGGCGAACCGAAGCAGATGGACAATACCCCTTCACAATCAGCTATACATGTAAAGGGGTTTGTGAATTTGATGAAGAAAACCTTCCCGGAGATTCCCATCGAAATGCTGGATGAACGTTTTACTTCCAAGATGGCATCCGCAACAATAGCGCAAAGTGGGATGGGGAAAAAGGCGAGGCAAAGCAAAGAATTGGTGGATAATATATCTGCAATTATTTTACTTCAATCCTGGATGGACCGCAGATTTTAATGATTTATGGATTTCGTTGATTGGGTTTTGTGAATGTTATTTTTAATAATGATTTTTGGATAACTAAACCTTATTCGATTAAAGACTTAATCAACAAGAACTATAAGCATTCTGATCTTACCGCTAAGATAATTGGTTGCGCCATGAAGGTTCATAGCACGTTTGGCAATGGTTTTCCCGAAGTGATTTATCAAAAAAGCTTGGCAATCGAGATGGCTAAACAAGGACTCTCTTTTTCAAAAGAATTAGAGATGCCTGTTTACTATGATTCAATTAAGGTTGGATCAAGGCGCCTAGACTTTTTAGTCGCAGACAAAATAGTAGTTGAACTAAAAGC
>Ga0070671_100001425_pt1 | contig 17869 bp, 15 predicted proteins | sample KBSS73metaG_FD_65341 | JGI IMG/M metagenome (GOLD analysis project Ga0070671, IMG submission 65341) | Switchgrass rhizosphere microbial communities from Kellogg Biological Station, Michigan, USA - KBS S7-3 metaG | ecosystem: Host-associated > Plants > Roots > Rhizosphere > Soil ...
ACGCAGCGCGGCTACGACATCGACATCCCGCGCGAGGCGCCTCCGACGACGGTGCCCCCGCCGACGGACACCAAGCAGGTGATCCTCGGGATCAACGAGCAGAACTGCCGGATCGTGGAGCCGCTGGGGCCCGCGGGGCTTCCCACCGACTGCAAGGTCCGCCTCAACCAGGACCTGGTGACGCTGACGCAGCTGGCCACGAAGATGGGCGATGTCATGAAGAACCGGAAGAAGGAAGAGAAGATCCTGTTCCTCGCCGCCGAAGAGAAGCTCAACTACGAGGCGGTCGTACAAATCGTGGACATCGCCAAGAGCGGCGTCGGCGACGATCTGCGCATCGGCATCGTGACCGACGAGAAGCTCGCGACCGCGGCCCCTGCCGCGGGGATGTAGACGCCTTCCGCGGCGCGCGGGCCGCACGCACCGCCGTCACGGCCCCGCACTCTGCTGCCGCCTCCCCTTCCCGGGGGGCTTCCGCCGGTCCATCGTCGCAGCATGCAGACCGGGCGGATCGCGGCCGTGAAGGCCGACATCAACGTCACCCCCCTCGTGGACGTCGTCCTCGTCCTCCTGATCATCTTCATGATCGTGACGGAGCGCATCAACGACCAGGTGCGCCTCCCCACGACCTCGAATCCCGCCTTGCGCCCCCCTTCCCAAGAAAAGCTCCTCGTCACCCTGGACAAGGACGGCACCCTCCGGATCGAGGGCCAGCTCGTCCCCGCGTCCGAGATCGGGGCCCGGCTGATCGAGGCCCACGCCAAGTCGCCCGCCGCGGTGGTGGCCGTCAAGGCCGACGCGTCCCTCCGCTACGGCGACGTGAAGACCGCGCTCCTGAGCGTGGGTGATGCTGGCTTCGACCATGTCGGGCTGATCACGAAGCCTGATGCACGCGCCCCCCGACCCACCGGCGTCCCCGGCGGCGCCCCGCCTCCCGGCACGTTCCCCTGACCGAAAGGACTCTCATGTCCCCGACCGCCGCCCCAGCCGGCCCGCGCTCCGAGATCAACGTCACGCCTCTCGTGGACGTCGTCCTCGTCCTCCTGATCATCTTCATGGTCGTGACGCCGCTCGTGCAGCGCGGGTACACGATCGAGGTCCCGAGGGGCGGCGGTGGCCCGCCCGCCCCGGCGATCGTCCTCGCGATCGACTCCGAGGGGTGCCCCCTCCTCGATGCGGGGGCGTGCCGGGTCCGCATCGGGGGTGAGGCGATCGAGCTGGACGCGCTCGCTGCCAGAGCCGCGTCCCTCTTCGAGCACAGGGCCGGCGGCGATCGCGTGCTCTTCGTCTCGGCCGAGGACTCCCTCAACTACGAAGGCGTGCTTCGGATCGTCGACGTCGCGCGAAGCGGGGCGGGGACCGACGTGAGGGTCGCCATCGCCGCCGACGAAGCGCTCGCCCCCCACGGCGCGGGCGCGGCCACGGTCCCGACGTCCCCGCGCCGCCGGATCTGACGGAACCGGCCGCCGGCGCGCGCGTCAGCGGGCCGGAAGGCCTTCCGAAGATCCGCCGGAGAGCTCGACCGTGAGCTCCTCCGGTCCCGAGAAGTCGGCTGAGAGCCGCATGCCGAGCGACTCGGCATAGGCCTTGGCGAGCGACAGGCCCAGGCCGCTGTGCGACGAGGACGACCGCGCCGGGTCCTTGCGCCAGAACCGATCGAAGAGATGCGGCAGATCCGCCCTGGCGAGCTCGAACGTCGTGTTCGAGACCGTCAGTCGCCCGCCGCCGTTGCTCCCCTCGGCACGGAGATGGATCGTTCCGCCGACGGGACTGTACTCGGCCGCGTTGGACAGCAGGTTGGCGACGATGGTCCTCAGGGCGGTCGGATCCGTCTTCCACGCCGCTTCGGGAGACACGCTCATCGTGACGGAGAGCCGCTTGGCGCGCGCCTTCTCGGAGAGCGGCTGCCACACATCGTCCATGAGGGGGGCGAGGGGGACGATCTCGGAGCGCGTCGGAAGCAGCCGTCCCTCGCAGCGCGTCAGGGCCATCAGGTTCGTGGCGATCGACTCCATCTGCAGCGCGATGCCGAGAGCCTCGTTGAGAGCGGCGCGCGCGGCCTCTCCGTCCAGGGGCCACTTCAGGGAAACCTCGGCGAGAGTCCTCAGCTCGGCGATGGGCGTCCGCAGCTCGTGGGCGGCGTCGGCGCTGAAGCGCCGCTCGCGCGCGAACGAGGCCTCCAGCCGCGCGAGCAGGTCGTTGAGCTTGTGCGCGATCGGCAGCAGCTCGGACGGGAGCTCCTCCGTGGGGAAGCGAAGCTGCAGGGACGACGCATCGATCGCGGAGGCCCTCACGCCGAGACCGGTGAGGGGGCGCAGGCCCCTGCCGACGACCAGCGCGACGACCGCTCCGGTCGCGCCGGAGGTGGACGCGCCGACAAGGAGGATCGCCAGCATCAGCATGGTGAGCTGATGATCGAGGTCTGCGCGATGTCGCGCCACGATGAGCGTGACTTCTCCCGGGCCGGGATCCCCTTCCGGAGCCGGAGCGTCCTCGTCGGTCTTCGGAGTGAATCGGGAGACCCACGCGCGTCCCCGCATCCCGTCCGGAAGGGTCAGATCCCAGGCGCCGGGATCGACCCGTCCGCCACCGAGAGGAAGCTCCTTCTTCCTGAGGGAAGGCGAGCGCGCGAGCGTGGAACCGTCGGGGAGCAGAACCTGGAAATAATCGGGGCGCGCCGCGCGCTTCTCGAAGGAGGGCATCAGCTCGCCGCCCGAATCGAACTCGATCTTCCCATCCGTGTACTCCGACATCGGAGCGATCGCGACGGACGTCGCCTCGAGAGCACTGTCGAACTCCATGACCAGCCCCGCCCGCACCATCAAGTACAGGGCGATCCCGCCGCACGCCCAGAGCAGGCTGCAGGCGACCAGGAGCCAGCCGATCATCCTCCGCCGGATCGAGGTCATGCCGTTCGCGCCTCGAGCACGTATCCCATGCCGCGCCGCGTGCGGATCACGGGCTCCGCTCCGGAGGGGGTGATCTTCTTGCGCAGATTGCAGACCGCCGAGTCCACGGCGTTGCTCATGAGCTCGGTGGCGTCTCCATAGATGTGGGCCTCGATCTCCGCGCGCGGGACGACCTCGCCGCGCCGGAGGGCCAGATATTCGAGGAGCATGAACTCGCGGGGGGTCAGCTCGACGGGGCGTCCGTCGAGCGTGACCGATCGTGAGGCGGTGTCGATCCGCAGTCCCCCGATGACGATCCAGGGATCCTTGCGATGGTAGAGCCGCCGGCAGAGCGCCTGGATGCGCGCGAGCAGCTCCTCGAAGGCGAAGGGCTTGACGAGATAGTCGTCCGCGCCCGCGGAAAGACCCTCGACCCGGCTCTCGAGCGCGTCCCTGGCCGTGAGGACGAGCACGTGGGTCTGGTTTCCCCGAGCGCGGAGGCGTCCGAGCAGCGTCATTCCGTCCATGCCGGGCAGCATGAGATCCAGGACGATCACATCGTAGTCGTTGGTCTCGGCGAGGCGCAGGCCCTCGATACCGTCGCGGGCGCCGTCCACGGCGTAGCCCGCTTTGCGCAGCCCGCGTGACACGCTCGACTGGAGGCGCGCCGAATCCTCGATCATCAGGACCCGCATGGAATTCTCATTGAGTAACCTACCCTCGCGGTCATTGATCCGCAAGACGAGAATCGCTCGGTGATCATTACGTGAACATTACGGATGGGCCGCGCCGGGGGCGATTCCATCGGGCCCCGGAAAATAGATCCGACAATAATGCTCCTATAATGCTCCCATTCGAGCCTCCTCGTAAGCTGACTCTGTACGGGACACGTCCACGACAGGAGGCGGCAATGAGTCATTCCTCACGACAGACCGGCATCGCAGCTCCCGCGGCGGCCTTCGGCCCCGCAAACACCGTGCGTCACGAGGTCACGAGAATGACGGCGCGACGCGCGAGAGCGCTCGACGCGGCGCTGCGGGCAGGCGCGGCGCTCCTCGCGATCGCCGCGCTCGCGGGCGCGGCTTCGGGTGCGGCCGTGGCCGCGGCCACGCCCGCGTCCAGCGCCTGCGCGCAGACCTCGCAGTACGCGCTGAAGGCCTGCCGGGCGTCGGCGCAGAGCGACGCGTACACGAGCCTCGGCAAGTGCGCCAACATCGCCGTTTCCGGCCAGCGCAAGCGGTGCCAGCAGGACGCCTCGGCGGAGCTCGCCGACGCGCAGAGCCTCTGCGACGCGCAAAACGACGCGCGCGACTCGGACTGCGCGCGGCTGGGCCCGGCTCCCTACGAGCCCCGGATCGACCCCGCGAACTTTGTCACGACGATCGACAATCCCTGGTTTCCGCTGCGTCCGGGCACAACCTTCGTCTACGAGGGGCAGACCTCGAACGGTCTCGAGCACTCGGAGTTCGCCGTGACGAGGAACACCCGCGTCATCGCCGGCGTCGCCTGCGTCGAAGTGCGCGACCGGGTCTGGACGGACGGCGTCCTGACCGAGGACACGCTGGACTGGTTCGCGCAGGACCGGAACGGCAACGTGTGGTACTTCGGCGAGAACACGCACGAGCTCGAGGACGGCCTCATCTCCACGATCGACGGATCGTTCCGGGCCGGCGTCGACGGGGACAAGCCGGGAATCGTCATGGAAGCCCATCCGGCCGTCGGCGACTTCTATCGCCAGGAGTTCTCACTCGGCAATGCGGAGGATCTCGCGGAAGTCGCGGCCCTGGACGAGTCGGCCTCCGTTCCTGCCGGCTCCTACGAGCATTGCCTGCGGACGCGCGAGACCTCCCCGCTGGAACCGGAGGTCCTCGAGGACAAGCTCTACGCGAGCGGCGTCGGCAACATCCTGACCGTGGACGTCATTACCGGCGAGCGCGTGGCGCTCCTGCGCATCATCAGCGAATAACGAACGTGCGACCTGACGAAGAAAGGCGAGGGTGACGGCTTCATGAGACTACGAGAGAGGTTCCAGACCCTGCTCGCCGCGGGGCTCCTCGCCGGCCTGGGCGGGGCCGCCGGCGGCGCACCGGGCGCTCCCGCCAAGACGGCCAAGGCGTGGACGGACAGGTTCCATACGTCGGCGTGCGTGTGGTCCTCGACGGGGAAGAACGACTTCTTCATCCTCGAGCCCGGCGATCAGGCGACCTTCGAAGGGCGCGAGGGCAAGAGGGCGGTCACGCTCGTCGTCACCGTCCTCGACGAGACCAAGAGGATCGGCGGCGTGGAGACCAGGATCGTGGAGGAGCGGGAGACCCACGACGGCAAGCTCGTGGAGGTCTCCCGGAACTACTTCGCCGTCTGCGGCCCCACGAACGACGTCTTCTACTTCGGCGAGGACGTGGACCTCTACAAGAACGGCAAGGTGGAGAGCCACGGGGGCTCCTGGGTCGCGGAGAAGGACGGAGCGCGACCCGGGCTCTTCATGCCCTCGCGCACCCTGCTCGGGTCCCGCTTCTACCAGGAGATGGCCCCCGGCGTCGCGATGGACCGCGTCGAGATCGAAAGCGACAACGAGACGCTGAAGACACCCGCCGGAGAGTTCCGCGAATGTCTGAGGACGAAGGAGACCACACCCCTCGAGCCCGACGCGAACGACTACAAGATCTACGCGAGGGGCGTCGGGATGATCTCCGACGGAGGTCTTCTCATCTCCAAGCACGCGAACATCGGAGCCGGCGGACGTTGAACCGGCCCGTGCCGGGGCGGAGAGGCGTCGGGCGCGGTCCGAGCGCTCACGCGCGCGTCGCGATCGGCGCCGCCATCCTCGGTCTGGTGTCGCTCCCCCTGTCCTTCGCACAAGCACGCACGACGGCGGCGCTCGCGGGCCGGGTGGCCGATGAGGCGGGCGCCTTCCTTCCGGGCGCGGCCGTCCGGATCGCGAGCCCCGCCCTCATCGGCGGGCCGCTCGCTGCGGCCACCGACAAGGAGGGGAGGTTCCGTTTCCAGGAGCTTCCCCCGGGCGTCTACGTCATCGACGTCTCCCTGAAAGGCTACAGGTCCATGCACATCGAGGGCACGGTCCTGCCGGTCGGCATGACGGCGGTCGCTCCCGTGACCCTGACCGGCTTCGCGCTCGAGGAAACGGTCCACGTTCGGGCGCAACCCGTCGCGCTCGATCCGACCAGCTCGGCCGCCTCCACCGTCCTCTCCCCCGAGTTCCTGAAGAACATCCCTGCGGACCGGGACACCGGACACATCCTCGACTTCGCGCCGGGTATCAACCTGGAGTCGGCCTACGGGGGCGGGGAGGAGGCCGGCAACGCCAACCAGATGGACGGCGTGGACATCTCGGACCCGGAGATCGGCGGACCGTGGTCTCTGTTCAACTACAGCATCATCGAGGAGGTCGAGCTCGTCGGGCTCGGCGCCCCCGCAGAGTACGGCGGATTCACCGGCGTCGTCTTCAACAGCGTGACGCGCAGCGGAAGCAACGAGGCCGAAGGATCCGCCGAGGCGTTCTACTCGGACGAGTCCCTCACGAGCAGCAGCGGCGGATCGAGCGATCTCTCCGCGACGGTCAAGAGCTACGCGGAGGGGACCTTTCAGCTCGGCGGGCCCGTCACGAAGGACCGGCTCTGGTACTTCCTCTCCGGGCAGTACATCCGCCAGGTCGCGACCGAAGGGGGACCCGATCAGGAAGAAACCGATCCCCGGATCTTCGGCAAGCTTACCTGGCAGGCGACGCCGCGAAGCACGCTTCAGGGCTGGCTCGAGTGGGACCACACGAAGGTCGTCGCCCGCAACGGCGATGCCTTTACGCCGCTGGAAGCCACCAACAACGAGAACAATCCCGAGATCGTCTGGAATCTGAGCTGGAAATCGGTCCTGTCCGCGGACTCGATCCTGTCGGTCGCGTGGGCGGGATTCCACGGCAAGCAGCAGTTCGATCCGCACAACGGCTACTCCACTCCCGGCCGCGTCGACTCCGAGTCGGACGAGGCCTCCGTCAATGCCGGCCAGTTCCAGCTGGCCGAGAGGACCCGGCATCAGATCGGCATCTCTCTCGCGCACCACCAGGAGGGCTTCGTCCGCGGCGGCCACGACTTCAAGGTGGGCATGGAGATCGAGCGCTCGGACCTCCACAATCAGGTCGGATTCCCCGGCGGAGCGTTCTACTCGGACAACGAGGGACCGTCCGTGGACCCGAGCACCGGCCGGCTCGACACGTTCACGCTCGGCTACTTCGGCGGCGGCTACGACGTCCGGGCGCGCAACGAGCGCGTCTCGCTCTACGCCCAGGACGCCTGGAGGGTGACGTCCCGGCTCACCCTGAACCCCGGCGTCCGTCTCGATCTGAACAGAGGGAGGGTCTCTGGGGGCACCGCATTCGACACCAGCCCCGTCGCGCCGCGCATCGGCCTGGCGTGGGACGTCCTGGGCGACGCACGGTCCGTGGTCCGGGCGCACTACGGCCGCTACTACGAGGCGCTTTACGCGACCTTCTACCAGTTCGCCGACGAGGACGCCTTCGGCGCCCTCACGACCAAGCGGTTCTTCGACGCGAGCGGGTATTCGGACACGGTGGCGAGCCTCCCCGCGCGCAGCGTCCTGAGCGCCCGGAGCGCGCGCCAGCCGTATCTCGACCAGTACATCGCCGGCTACGACAGGGAGATCTTCCCCGGAATCGTGGCGAGCGCGACGCTGGTCTATCGCCGCAGCGCCGACTTCGTCGCGATCGTGAGCCGCCACGGCCGTTTCGTGCCCGTGACCGGCGAGATCCCGGATACGGGACGGACGATCACCCTGTACGACTACGCGAACGCGGCCACGGACACGCTCGCCTACGACAACCCCTCCGGACTGACCCGAAGCTACCGCGCCGCGATGCTCTCCGTCTCGCGGCGCATGAGCGGGAACTGGCAGCTCTTCGCGTCCTACGTCTGGTCGCGCGCCCACGGAAACGTCGACAACCTCGGATTCGACACATCGCCCGAGGACGTCACGACGCCCGATCTCCTCGGGTCGGTGCTGCAGACGCCCAACTCCCTCGTCAACGCGGAGGGGAGCCTCACGCACGATCAGACGCATCAAGTGAAGATCCAGGGGACGTGGATCGTCCCCGCGCTCCATCTCTCCTTCTCCGCGGACTACGTCTTCCATTCCGGCGACACCTGGACCCCGCGCGCGGACTGCCTCCTCACGGACGAGGGGAACGGCGTCGTCGGCGACGGCATCAAGGGCTGCCATGTCTTCCCTCAGGGGCCCTTCGAGTATCTTGCGGAGCCTCGCGGCTCGCGCCGGCTGCCGTCGCGCAGCGAGATCGACCTCCGCGCCGAGTGGTCGCACGGGCTCGGCGGGGCGCTCGCTCTTCGCGTCTTCGCGGACGTGTTCAACGCGAACAATCAACACCGGCCGACCGAAGTCGAGCCCCTGATCGGCGACGAGCTCGGGAGTCCGGCGACCCTGAGCTTCCCGCGTAATGCGCGCCTGGGCCTGTCGCTGGAGTGGTAGCCCCTTCCGGATTCACGGCGATCCGGACATGCCTTTTCCACATCGCGGAGCGCCGCTGCGCGCCCTGCATCGAGAGCGCGCGGCGACTTGATCATCGCACCCCGACTCCTGTAAGCTGCCGCGGCCTTTGCGGGGCACTCACTCTCGTACCATCGTTTCCACTGATCGTCGCGCGCCGGCGAAGCGGCCGGGGGCACGAGCTTCGATGGAGCACGAGTCGCAATACCCGCAATCGCGCTTCGCTTCAACGATAGTCCGCGGCGCGCTCGGCCCATGCATCGCGCGCGCCGGCGGGACACTCCGAACGGGGGCACACCGATGTTGATGGGTCTCGTGTTGGTCATCGCCGCATTCGCGCTCGTCGTCGCCCTCTGGCTGGCCTCGTGGGTCATGAAGAAGGACCGCGGGACGGCGGCCATGCAGGCGATCTCGAACGCCATCCAGGAGGGGGCCGAGGCGTTCCTCGCCCGGCAGAACAAGACGATCACCCTCCTCGCGGTCGCCCTGGCCGCCCTGATCTTCGTCCTCTACGCGTTCGTCAGAACGTCGCACGCGCAGGATCCCGTCAAGAACCCCATCGCCCTCGCCTTCTGGATCACGCTCTCGTTCGTGCTGGGCGCGGCGTGCTCGATGATCGCGGGCTACGTCGGCATGTGGGTATCGATTCGGGCGAACATCCGGACCGCGTCCGCGGCGCGCACCTCGCTCAACGGAGCGCTCCAGGTGGCGCTGCGCGGCGGCGCCGTGTCGGGGCTGTTCGTGGTCGCGATGTCGCTCTTGGGAGTCGGCGGTCTCTTCGCGATCGTGCGCGCGCTGGGCGTGACCGATGAGGCGCGTATACCCCTTCTGATCGTCGGATACGGCTTCGGCGCCTCGTTCGTCGCGCTGTTCGCCCAGCTCGGCGGCGGCATCTACACCAAGGCCGCGGACGTGGGCGCCGACCTCGTCGGCAAGGTCGAGGCGGGGATCCCCGAGGACGACCCCCGCAACCCGGCCGTGATCGCGGACCTCGTCGGCGACAACGTCGGCGACTGCGCGGGACGCGGGGCGGACCTGTTCGAATCCACGGCGGCCGAGAACATCGGCGCCATGATCCTGGGGGCGACGCTCGCCCTCGGAGCCGAGCGCAGCGGCGTGGCGTTCTCCGCCGGCGTGGTCGGGGTCATGCTCTTCCCGCTGGTCGCCCGCGCGTTCGGACTCCTCGCGTCGATCGTCGGGATCGTCATGGTCAAGACGAACGAGACCGAGGACCCGATGAAGGCCCTCAACCGCGGCTACTACATCGCCTCGTTCCTCGGGATCATCGGCTTCGTCGGGGCCACCAGGTGGCTGCTCGACGCGCCCGGTGCGCCCGACGCCTGGTGGCACTTCGCGCTGTGCGGCGTCATCGGCATCCTGACCGCGCAGGCCTTCGTCTTCATCACGCAGTACTACACCGAGTACCGCTACCGTCCGGTGAAGGAGATCGCCGAGGCCTCGCAGACGGGTCCCGCGACCAACATCATCGCGGGGATCGGCGTCGGGCTCGAGTGCACGGCGCTGCCGACCCTCTGCATCTCGGCCGCGATCCTGCTCTCGTACTTCCTGGGCAAGTCGAGCGGGCTGCCCCACGCGGGGCTGTTCGGCACGGCCGTCGCCACCATGGGCATGCTCTCCACCGCCGCCTACATCCTCGCGATGGACACCTTCGGCCCGATCACGGACAACGCGGGCGGCATCGTGGAGATGAGCCATCAGCCCGAGGAGATCCGCAAGAAGACCGATCGGCTCGACGCCGTCGGGAACACCACGAAGGCGCTCACGAAGGGGTACGCGATCGGCTCGGCGGCCCTGGCGGCCTTCCTGCTCTTCAGCGCCTACTTCGACGAGGTCCGCAGCTTCGTCGCCGAGCGCGGGGGCGAGACGGGCGCGGTGGGCGCGACCTTCGGCAGCATCGACCTGGCCAAGCCGGTCGTCTTCGTCGGCGCCCTGCTCGGCGCCATGCTCGTCTTCCTCTTCTCCGCGCTCGCGATCCGCGCGGTCGGCAAGGCCGCCTACTACGTCATCAACGACGTGCGCGCCCAGTTCAAGGAGAAGCCGGGGATCCTGGCGGGGACCGAGAAGCCCGATTACGGCAGGACGGTCGACATCGTCACGAGCGGCGCCCTCAAGCAGATGGTGCTGCCCGGCATCCTCGCGGTGGGGATGCCGATCGTGGTCGGCCTCGTCTTCAAGATATTCAAGACCCCGGAGGACCCGTTCATCGCCGCGGAGGCGGTCGGGGCGCTCCTCATGGTCGGCACGATCGCCGGAATCCTGATGGCGCTGTTCCTCAACAACAGCGGCGGGGCCTGGGACAACGCCAAGAAGTACATCGAGATGGGGGCCTTCGGCGGCAAGGGGTCCAACACCCACAAGGCGGCCGTCGTCGGAGATACCGTCGGCGATCCCTTCAAGGACACGGCCGGCCCGTCGCTCCACGTCCTCATCAAGCTGCTGAGCACCATTACGCTGGTCCTGGCGCCCTTGTTCATTTAGACTATGGGGCTCCGGGAAGCGGCGCCGAAGGGCCTGAGCGCCGCTGGAGCTACCCGAGAGGGGGACCTATATTGGCCTTCATGAAGGCGGACACCATAGGTAGTGGTTTCCGTGTCCGGCGCGGGTCTTCCGCCCTCGCCGGGGCCGTTTTCATGATGCTCTTCGGCTGCCTGGCCCTGGGGTCCTCGGGGACGCCGTCCAAGGCAGGATCCAAGGCCGCACCGCCCCCGGCCCATCCGAAGTCTTCCCCGTCGCGCAGCACCTCCGCGCCCTCGCCCGCTCCGGTCACGACCAGCGTGCGCCACCAGGTCCTCAGGGGGGAGAACCTCTACCGGATCGCCCTCTCGTACGGGATCACCGTCCCCGACCTCTGCCGGGCGAACGGGATCAAGGACCAGGGACAGGTCGAGGTCGGGCGCGTGCTCTTCGTTCCGGTCACGCGGGCCTCCGCTCCCCCCTCCGCCCCTACCCCGCGGCGCAGCCCCCCATCCGGGACGATGAACGCGTCCCTCACGGGATCGAGCGCCCGGCCCCAGCTGATCTCCAACAAGAACCGCACCGTCATCACCAACATGGACGTCGACGTCCGCGACGCCGCCGATGCCGACACCGAGGAGATCCCCGCGGGAGAGGGCTCGCCCCGGGGCATCTCGTTCAGCCTGATCCCGTCCGAAGAGCCCTTCTCGTGGCCCATCCAGAGCGGCATCGTGCGCTCGCCCTTCGGCATGCGCCACGGCCGCCAGCATGCGGGGATCGACATCAGCGCGCCCTCGGGAAGCCCGATCTACGCGGCGCGCGACGGCGTGGTCGCCTATAGCGGTCACAAGTTCCGCGGCTACGGTAACGTCGTCATGGTGGATCACGGCGACGGGTTCACGAGCGTCTACGCGCACAACACCGCGAACCTCGTGCATGAAGGGGATCCCGTCGTGCGGGGGCAGCTCATCGCCCGCGTGGGTGCCACCGGCAACGCGACCGGCGCGCACTGCCATTTCGAGATCCGCAACGAAAACGTCTCCGTCGACCCGCGGAGCTACCTCTCCGAGAGCCCGGCGGAAGACGTGATCTTCGCCAACAACGGCGCGGTCCTGACGTCCCCGGGCCGGAAACAGGCGCCGCTCCCCCGGCCTGACCTCATCCCGTAGCGACCGTCCAGGTCCGCCCGCGGCGGGCGATAGACCGCCCGCGCCGGAGCTCTGCGCCGGGCGCCCCGCCCGGGAGAGGCACCTCGTTGCTTCAGCGTCCCCCGCGCCTACATTCAATAGGGTGAATGATTCCAGCCCGGAGGGCGGGGATCGGGTAATCGTCTCCTGTCCTGACTGTCAGGAGAAGTACTCGATCGCTGTGAGTCGCATTCCCCCCCAAGGGGGGCGGCTCACCTGCAGGATCTGCGGGGGCCGCATCGTCCTGGCCGGACGCCGCGCCGGGCCGGGCGCGCCGATCGTGGTGAAGGTCCCCGACCCGCCCGCCTCTCCCGGATCGGGGGTGCGCGCCGCGCGCCCTAGGAGCGCAGCCCCCTCGTCCCATCCCATCGAGTGCCCGCACTGCGGGAAGTCCTTCACGCCGGAGGATCCCGCCAAGACGGCCCCGGCCGTGGCGCAATCGGTGGCCCTGGGTGATGTCGCGGCCGCCGCCGCAGCGGAGAGCGCGCCGGGACCCGCATCGGACTCGCCCGTGACGGCGTCGTCCGGCTTCTCTTCCGGGACCTCGCTCGTGGGCCGCAAGACGATCCTCGTCGCCGAGGACACCGAGTTCTTCCTCGAGCTCGTGAAGGAGATCCTCGGCGCTCAGTACCGGATGCTGGGCGCCCGCACCAAGACCGAGGCCCTGCAGCTTCTCGGACGCGAGCGCATCGACCTGGTCATCCTCGATCTCTCGCTCGAGAAGCCGGAGGACGGTCTCGAAATTCTCGCGGGCGCCGCGCCTCGGGGACTTCCCTGCCTCATCTTCACCGCAAGGAACGAGGCGGACCTGTGGGGCGAGGGGTGGACGCGCCTTCAGGCGAAGGGCGCGACCGATCTCCTCCTCAAGGGGATGCACGTCGAGGAACAGCTTCTCAGCAAGGTCGCCGCGCTACTCGGCACCCGGAACTAGGTCGTCCCCGACAAGGCCTCGTTTCGGCCCGCCGCCCCTCTCCCAGACCCACCGCCTACCGCTGGACACGACACCGCCCCGGCCGCCGGGGAGGCGGGCACGGGGCGGGTACGGGGAGAAGCCTTGGCTGCTCTTGAATCTACCCTGCGGGTGGAGCGGGCCCACGGCTCTGCGGACGCCCGGTCTCTTCCTGCTGACGATGAGACCGCAGGGATGTCGCTAGGCGAAGTCGCGCTCGGCGAGCTCGTCCTCGTCGTATCCGATGTAGTGGCCGATCTCGTGGTAGAGCGTGGTGAAGATCTCATCGACGAGCGTTTCGTGGTCGTCGCAGGAGCGCTCGAGGTTGCGCTGGAAGATCAGGACCGTGTCGGGAAGGTGCGGGGAGGCATCCATCGAGGACTTGCCGGTGAGCGGGACCCCGACGAACAGCCCCAGGAGGCAGGGATCCATCGGCGGCTCGAACTCCTTCAGGATGGCATCCGAAGGCAGATCTTCGAGACGGATGGCGACGTTCTCGAGGCACTTGTCGAACTCCCGCGGCAGGCGCAGGCGCGCCTCCTCGACCGCCGCGAGACACTCCTTGCGCGACATCCGCACCGGCATCGGATATCCCTGCGGATCGAGCGCGTGCGCGTCGCCGAAGCGCGCGTCCGCGGCGGCATATGCGCCCCGGCGCTCGAGCGAGAGTCCCAGCCAGTAGTACGCGTCCGGTGAATCCGCGCCGAGCTCGAGCGCCTTGTCGAGATGCTTCGCGGCATCCGCGAACTCGCAGCTCTCGAACAGAGCGATGCCGAGATCGGTGCGGATCTCCGCATCGTCCGGGGCGAGCCCGACCGCCTCGACGAGCAGCCGCCTCGCGGCGGCGTAGTCTTCTTTGTTGATGAGCGCGCGCGCCACGCCGATGCGCGCGTCGACGGAATCCGGGTCGATCATCAGCGCCCGCCGGCCGAGCGCCTCCGCCTCGTCGTACTCTTCCTCGTCGAGCGCGTCCCAGGCCCGCTCGATCAGCTCGTCGCTGGTCAGTCCCACACGGCCATTCTACGCCGCATGCGAACGCTTTCAAGGCATAATCCGCCGGATGCCGGCGCCGCGCCCTGGTCCCGAGGAGATCATCGAACTCGCCGAGCCGCGCGTGGGGCTCATCGCCTTCCTCGTCATCGACTCCGCGCGTCTCGGTCCGGCGTTCGGCGGCATCCGCGTGCGCGCCTATCGTGAAGAGCGCGACGCGCTGCTCGACGCGATGGATCTGGCCGCCGCGATGACCCTCAAGGCCGCGCTGGCGGGCCTGCGGTGCGGCGGCGGCAAGATCGTCGTGATCGACAGGCCCGGGCTTCGCCGGGGCGCGGCGATCGACGCGGTGGGAGGCCTCCTCAAGAGCCTGCGCGGGCGGTTCTTCGCGGGACGCGACCTCGGCGCCACGGCCGCGGACCTGCGGCGCCTGCGCCGTGTCACGCGCTACGCCGCGATCGAGCCCGCCAGGGGCGAGGGGACACTCGGCGATGCGACGGCTCGAGGGGCCCTCGCCGCGATCGAGTCGGCGCTCGCGTGCGTCGCGAAGAGGCCGCTGGCGGGCGCACGGATCGCCGTCCAGGGTCTCGGCGCGGTCGGGCTTCCTCTGGCTCGGCGCCTGCTCGCCGCAGGCGCCGTCGTTTCCGCCGCCGATCCGGACCCCCGCGCCGCCGGGCGCGGCCGGGCGCTCGGCGCGCGCATCGTGTCCCCGTCCCGGCTCGCCGCGCTCGAGGCGGACGTCTTCGCCCCCGCGGCCGCGGGACGCCTCGTCGATGCCCCGTTCGCGCGGCGGTGCGGCGCGCGGATCGTCTGCGGACCCGCCAACAACCAGCTCGGTTCTCCGGACGCAGAGGCGATCCTCGCGCGGCGCGGGGTCGTCTTCGTCCCGGACATCCTCGTGGGAGCGGGGGCCCTCGTGGCGGGAGCCCTGCGCCATCTCGAAGGCGAGACCGAGCCCGGGCCCGCGATCGACCGGATCGGCGCGCGCGTGGGGCGCCTGCTCGCCGAATCGCGCCGGACGGGCCTGCCCGCCACCGAGACCGCCCGGCGCATCGCCGAGCGCCGCCTACGGCGAGGTCCCTGATGCCGCCGCGGCCGCGGTCTGCGATACTGAACGGATGCCCAACACGTCGCTCAAGGCGGTGTTCTTCGATGCGGGCGGAACGATTCTCGCTCCGAACCCGTCCTTTCACGAGATCTACAGGCGCGTCCTCGCGCCCGTCGGCGTCCGCGCCAAACCGGAGGCGTTGCGAGACGCGGCCCTCGAGACGTGGGGCGAGTTCGACGCCGCCATCGGGCGCGGCGTCGATCGCTACTCGCACTACCCCGGAGGCGAGCAGGAGTACTGGAAGCGGTTCGTCCGACGGGTCCTGGAGCGCGTGTCCGAGCCCGAGCGCGCGGACGCCGCCGCGGACGCGCTCCAGGCCGCCTTCTCGGATCCGACCGTCTGGGTGGTCTTTCCCGAGGTCGTTCCGACCGTGAGCGCCCTCAAGGAGCGGGGCCTGCGGCTCGGCATCATCTCGAACTGGGACTCGCGCCTGCGCGGGCTTCTCGATGCCCACGGTCTCTCGCCGCAGTTCGATCCCATCGTCGTGTCGTGCGAGGCGGGCGTCGAGAAACCGGGAGCGGGAATCTTCACGCACGCACTGCGCGCCGCGGGCCTCGCCCCGGAAGAGACGCTGCACGTGGGCGACGACCTCGTCTCCGACTACGAGGGCGCGCGGAGCGCGGGCATGACGGGCGTCCTGCTCGTGCGCAAGGGATCGGCCCCGGCGGGCGTTCTTTCCGTCACGGCTCTCGACGGCCTGATCCCGATCGTGGACGGCCTCGCCGCATGACCCAGAGGCGCCCCTCGCGCCGCGCCAAGCGCGCGAAGGGATGGCTGAGCGGATCCCAAGGGTCGCGCCGCAAGGGCATGCCGCTCTGGCAGTGGATCGTCGCCGTGCCGATCGTCCTCATCCTGCTCGGCGCGATCGCGCTCTTCGGCTATGTGTCGATGTTCCAGCCGAAGATGGGGGCGGGAGTGCGCACGGTGACCGTTCTCGTCCTCGAGCGCGTCGAGAACCGCTCCGCGGACGGGGCGCTCGACACCAGCGCCTCCTACCTCGTCGTGAACGTGGACCAGACCCGCCTGAAGCTCGCGCCGCGTCTCCCCGATTGGAACCGGATCACGCAAGGCGACCTCATCGAGGTGGACGTCGCGGGGACAGGCGCCGCGGTGCAGGCGATCGCGTGGCGCCAGGCGACCGCATCCGCGCCGGGGGCGCCGGGCGTGCCCGCCTCTCTCCCGCCCGCCGCTCCCGCAGGCGCGCCGACCGGTTCTCGCTGAGGTCCGGGCGCGCCCGGGCGAACCCGGCGCGCCCGAGAGAAGCGGGATCAGTCCTCGTCCGGGTTCTCAGGGCGGTGGTGCGACCCGAGGTGATAGCCGAACCGCCAGGTGAAGCCGGCCGTGAGGCTCAGCCCGCCGAGATCGAGATCGTCGAGATTCGGATCGAAGTCGCCGCCGAGCCCGTCGTGGGCCCACATGTAGCGCGCTTCGAAGAACATCGCCGACTCGCGCGTGAACTGGACCTCGAGACCCGCCACGGCGTGAGCTTCCCCCGTGAGGCCGCGCTCCGAGCGCTCGTCGTGGAAGACGAAGGTGGGGTTTTCGACGTCGTCGGCGAACTGCCCGTCTTCCTCGTACTCCCAGTAGAGGCCGCCGACCCCGCCGCCGAGGTACGGCACGACGGGAAAGAGGTGCCCATCCGCGGAGCGCCTAGGGAGGAGAAGGAGGCGGAGCGTGACCTGCTGAGGCAGGAGCCACAGGTGATGGTGCTGCTCGACCGCTCCGTCGCTGATGGTGAAGATGTCCTTGTAGCGCACGTCGGTCTCACCGCTGTAGTACTGGAGCCCGAACTGCACGTCGAGATGGCGCGCGACGGGAACGCCGAAGGACATCCCGACGATCCAATCGTCGAAGTCGCTGGTGTCCTGGGTCGTGAACTTCTCGTTGAACCTCCAGAGATCGCTCTCGCCATGGGGCTCGAAGAAACCGACCTGTGTCGAGAACTGCGCGCCCACCATGGGATTGTCCTGCGCGTGCGCCGGAAGGACCGTCAGGGCCAGGAGCCCCGTCATCACCGCCCAGGACCCGTGCCGTAGGGGTTGCCGCATCTTCATGAGATCCACCTCTCGTTCAAGCGGGCCAGCCCCCGTGGGCGCCCTGTTTCGCGGTCGCCGGTGCAAGCCGCATTCCAAGGGTACAGCCACCCGGTTCCACGCGCAGGCCGCAACACCGAACGCGCCGACACGAAATGCCGTCCTCCGGAGCGTCCCATGGTGGTGCGAGCGTCCTCGCGGACGGACGCCCGGACACCACCACGAGCCGCCCAGCAGCCGGACGCGAGGCCGCTACGCCCCCTGGGGAACGGGGACCTGGAGCTCCGTATCGACGTTCACGACGAGGTCTGTTCCCGCGGGCAGCTCGACGTCCTTGTTGTCGAGCCCGACCACGACTCCGGTGCCGATCGCCGCCCCCGCCACGGCTCCGATGGCGGCGCCCTTGGTGTCCTTACCGATGATCCGGCCGAGGATCGCGCCCGCGGCGGCGCCGCCCGCGATCCCGCCGGCGGTGCGCTTCGTGGTGTCCGCGCCCTCGGTCACGAGGCTGGCGGTGATCGGAACCGTCTTGCCCGAGGCGAGTCGCAGCTCGTTGAACTTCACGACGAGCTTCGCCTGCCCCTTGAGCTGGCTCGCCGGGTGCACCTCGACGATGCTCCCCGAGAGCGTCGAGCCCGCGGGGATGATCGGCGTGGGATGCGCGCGCGTCTGCACGTCGAACTTGACCGTGGCGGTGAAGGTCTGTCCCG
>Ga0070671_100001429_pt1 | contig 17822 bp, 20 predicted proteins | sample KBSS73metaG_FD_65341 | JGI IMG/M metagenome (GOLD analysis project Ga0070671, IMG submission 65341) | Switchgrass rhizosphere microbial communities from Kellogg Biological Station, Michigan, USA - KBS S7-3 metaG | ecosystem: Host-associated > Plants > Roots > Rhizosphere > Soil ...
CGGGAGTCGGCGCCGATGACGATGCCGTCTTCGGTGATCAGGCGCCGCCAGGTGGTGTGGCCGGGTTCGGTGAGGAACTCGGCCGGGACCGGTCCGAAGCCGGGGAGCTCGGCCGGGACCGGGCCGTCGGCGTTGACCAGTGATCCGATGGGGACCAGGACCTGGATCTCCACCGCCGTGACCGGCTCGGTGGGGGTGGTGCCGGTGAGGCGTTCGACCAGGGTGTCGGCCATGAGCTGGCCGCGGGTGCGGGTCACCGGGTCAGGAGAGACCCAGTGCTCGGTGACCGCTTTGCGCAGCGCGGCGTAACAGGCGATGCCCTGCTCGGCCGGAAGATAGGCGCGCAGCAGTGCCATGCCGTCGCCTGCGGGGCTGATGGTGATGTGGCGGTCGCGGCGGGCGGTGCGGGCGCGTTCGGTGAACTTCTCGGGTGCGACCTCGGCGACGATCATGCGGGTCAGGTCGGTGACCCGACGCAGCCCCAGCGAGGGCAGGTTGTGGGCGGCGAGTCGGGTGTCGACTTCAGCTCGCTCGTCTGCATCCAGGTGGGCCGCAGCGGCAACGATCGCGGCGACCTTCGGCTGGTCCAGCTCACCTGAGGTGTAGAGCTCGTGGACTCGGTGGAGGCCTGCGTGCAGGTCGCGGCCGATCCGGAGTTGGGTGCGGGCGCGGGTGGGGGAGGTGTGTAGGGCGTGTCCGAGCCGGTCGACGATGCTCGCCTCGACCTGCTCGACGCTGAGGTGGCCCTCGGCGATCTGGTCGAGTCGTCGGTCGACCTCGGCGCGGGCGAACGCGCGGGTGGTCTCAGCGATCTCGGCGTCGATGCTGTTGCGCAGGGTGACGAGTTCTTCGAGGCGTGCCAGCTCCTCGGCGGCGGCCGAGACGGGGGTCTCGGGTGGCGCTGCGAGGGCGATGGACATGACCTGATCATAGTCGACCAAATGTTCGATCACTAGGCGTTCTCGCTGGTGGGGAGGCCAGTGGTCGGCTGTGGGCGCCGGCAGGCGCCGCCCGCTGCCTCGTCGATCGGACGCGGGCTCGGGGTGCCGGTCGTCCTCGCGGAACCGACCTTTCGTCTCCGACCGGCTGCAGTCGCGATGTCCGAGCCCCGTCGACGAGCAGGCGCCCGTACGCGATCGATGTTCGTACGCGGGGACGACCTCGTTACGGACGAGCCCTCAAACCCGGCTCCACAGTGCGCGCAGGGCCGTGGCGACTCGGGCGGGTTCGGCCTGGTGGGGAGGGTCGAGGTGGTGGCGACCCTCGAACCGCTCGACGGTGCAGCGGGGGAAGCGGGTCGGCATCCTCGCGCCCATGGCCTCGAACCGCTCGTGGCTCAGGCTGCCGTAGGCGAGGTACATCGGGCCGGGATAGGAACGGAGGGCGTCCTCGTCGACGGTGCTGCGCGGAAGTGCCCGGAGCATCGTCGCGACGCCGGCCGGGCGCAGAGCCATCTCGGGTGTGGACGGCAGCGGGGGTGGTGGGGCGACTTCGACGCCCGGGCGGAACATGGTCTCGAAGAACCCCTTCATCTGCTCGTCCGTCGGGAGATCGGCAAGCCCGGTCATCCACTGGGAGCCCAGCAGCGCCCGGTCCTCCTCGGTGAAGTCGGTGGCGGGCTCGTCCAGCGCGACGCTCGCCACCCGGTCCGGGTGCTGCGCGACGTAGGCGAGCGCGATCGCGCCGCCGAGCGAGTAGCCGACGAGGTGGACCGGGTCGTCGCCCAGTTCCGTCACGAACCGGTGGAGCCCCTCGACCTCGTCGGCGAACGAGTAGTCGTCCGGGATCCGGGGGTCGGCATAGATCTCGAGGTCCTTGAACTCACACTGGACGTCATCGAGCTCGGCGGCCAGCACCGCGAACTTCGGCCGCGCGGGATTCACGATCCCGGGCAGGAGGACCACAGCCGCCATCGCCGTCTCCGTTCGTCGTCGAACCGACGAGAGCGTGAGTCCCGGCTCTCGCGAAGCAGCCCGACCATGGCCCGAACCGCCGGGAACGGCAAGCCCAGCGACGGGAGGGATCCTGACCGATCCTGCTGGAGGGGCTCAGCGGTCCCGGGCGATGAACCACTCCGCGATGCCGGGCATGTGGTCCTCGAAGGCGCCCGGGACGGAGACGTTGAGCGCGCCACAGCGCGCGTCGGTGAGGTTGCGGAAGTCGTGCGGGGTGCCGCCCGTGGCCAGCACGAACGAGCCCTTCGGGGCGTCGATCCACCGGTCGCCGACGAGGAAGGTCATCGTGCCCTCGAGGACGTAGAAGACGTCGTCCTCCGGGTGCGTGTGGGCGCCCGGGCCGTCGGTGTGCGGATCGAGCCACCACTCCGAGATCGAGTAGCGGTCGGCGGTCTCCGCGCCGTCGGCCTTGAACACCGCGGCGAGGCGGCCCATGTCGTAGCGGCGTCCTTCGCCGGGCGCCAGGTGGACCGGGGGCCGTTCGGTGGGCTGTGCGGTCATGCCGGAACCGTAGTCGCCTGAGGTGGGCCGGGGATTGGACGAATGGGCGCTACCGGGCGGTCTGGCGCCGCACCATCTCGGTGATCCAGATCGGGGCGTACGGGGACGTGCAGCCGGGTGCCGTCGGGTAGTCCTCCAGGACCTTGAGCCGCTCGCCGATGTCCAGGGCGCGAGCGCGCTGGTCCGCGTGCTCGATCCCGATCTGGGCGAGGCAGTGGTTCATGGCCCACTGCAGACGGTCCGGGGCCTCGCGCATGTCCGCCTCGATGACGTCGAGCAGGCCGGGGAGGTCGAGACCCGCCGGCCTCTTCGCCACCCGGTCGGTGGTCAGCGCCCAGCCCGCGCTCGCCACCACGGGATCCGGGTCCGCGAACCACGCCTGGCGCAGCGCCTCGACGTGCGGGCTCTTCTTGACGACGTAGTTCACGAGCCAGTCCTGCACCTTGGGGGAGCGCGCCTGCCGGAGCATGGCGTCCAGCTCGTCCGCCTCGAACGCCTTCGGACGGCAGATCAGCAGGGCCAGGAGCCGCGCCGCGGTGTCGTCGGTGGCCCAGAGCTCGCGCGCGAGATCCTGCTGCGTCGTGAGCCGCTTGGCGAGCGCGCGCAGCTTGCCCAGGTTCACGCCGTGGTCGTCCCCGCGGCGCTCGTTCACCTCGCGGGTGCGAGGATCCTCGAGTGCGGCCAGCTCGGCCAGCACGTCCGGCACCGAGGTCTGCGCGGTCGGGTTCACGCGGACGAGGGTACGGGCGCGGGCAAGACTGGCGATCCGGACGCCGCACCGTCCGTCCGCCTCGAGGCCGATCCGGCTCGGTGGTGCGCCCGGCAGGCGCTCACCGCGGCGTTGATCGTCCTTGCGGGTCCGGCGGCACGGCTCGCCACCGCGTTCTGACGGGCGGGTCATCGCCCGGCAGCGGAGCGGGGACGGCGAGCTCGTCGCGGGCCTCCGCCTCCAGCCGCGCGTGGTACGCGGTCGGGTGCCAGATCTCGTCGAACGGGTTCATCAGCGACCCGCCGCCCGCGCGCCGCCGTACGCGCCGGGCGGCCCAGACCAGGAAGCCCAGGACCAGGACGAACGCGGCGAGCACGCTCACGACCTCGACCATGGCGAGCACGATACTCAGTCGCGGTGGCGGAGGATGTTGAGCACCGCGCCGTGGGGTTCCCGGACGAGGAAGCGCCGGATGCCCCAGGCCTCCTCGGTCAGCGGGTGGACGATCTCGTAGCCGCGCTCCACGGCCTCGGCGTACGCGGCGTCGACGTCCGCCACACCGATGCTGACCTGGGCGTTCTCCGGCGCGGTTGCGTCCCGGCCGACCAGGCTCAGCTGGACGTGCCGGTTCGTGGGGGAGCGGAAGCTCGTGACCCAGCCCAGGTCGAAGTCGACGCGGAGGCCGAGGTAGTCGGTGTAGAAGCCGTGCCCGGTGGACGGGTCGGCGGCGGTCAGGTTGGGCACGGCGCGGTGGAGGATCATGGGCGGTCTCCTCGTCAGGGGGTGGCGGGCCGATGCTGCCGGCCAGTGGCCCGCGGGCTCGCGTTCAGGGGCTGACGCTCGTCAGGCCCGCCTCGCGCAGGGCGGCGAGGTCGGGATAGCCGTCGACGGCCATCAGCAGGTCGGCCTCGGCGAGGAAGGACCGCAGGTGGTGCACCACGCCCTCCTCCCCGCCGACGGCGAGTGCGTAGGCGTGCGGCCGCCCGGTGCCGACCGCCGCGGCACCGAGGGCGACGGCCTTCACGACGTCCGTGCCGCTGCGGACCCCGGAGTCGAACAGCACGGGCGTGTCCCCAGCCGCCTCGACGACGGCGGGGAGCGTCTGCAGGGCCGGGACGCCGCCGTTGGCCTGGCGTCCGCCGTGGTTGGAGCAGTAGACCCCGTCGACGCCGAGGTCCTTGGCGCGCCGGACGTCGTCGGGGTGGCTCAGTCCCTTGAGGACGATCGGCAGGGTGGTCGCCTCGCGCATCCACGTGAGGTCGTCCCAGGTGACGGCGTGCCCGAAGACCTGCGCGAACAACCCCACCACCTCCGCGGGGTCGGAGCTGGTCAGCCGCGCGCAGAAGTGCTCGTCGGAGGTGTAGTTCGCGAGGCAGTAGCCGCGCAGCTGCGGGAAGTTCGCGGTGTTCAGGTCCCGCGGGCGCCAGCCGGTGACCCACGTGTCGAGCGTGACGACCAGCGCCCGGAACCCGGCCCGCTCGGCCCGCTGGATGAGGCTGACGGCCAGGTCGCGGTCCGTCGGGGTGTAGAGCTGGAAGAAGCCCGGGGTGTCGCCCAGCGCCGCCGCGACGTCCTCGAGCGGGTCCTGCGAGAGCGTCGACGCGATCATCGGGACGCCCGTGCGGGCCGCGGCTCGGGCCGTCGCGAGGTCGCCGTGCATATCCTGGGAGCAGATGCCGAGTACGCCGATCGGGCAGAGGAACAGCGGGTGCGGCAGGTCGATCCCGAACAGGCTCGTCGACAGGTCCCGCTCGCGGGTCGCCCGCATCATCCGCGGGACCAGGCCCCAGCGCTCGAAGGCGGCGACGTTGGCGCGCTGCGTGTGCTCGTCGCCGGCACCGCCCGCCACGTAGGACAGCACCCACGGCGGCAGCGACTCCGCCGCACGCCGCTCCATCCCGGCGAAGTCGACGGGGAACCGCGGCAGCAGGCCGCGGGTCCCCGCGAGGTAGATCTCGAGCTGGAAGTCGCCGTAGGCCATGGGCCCACCCTGGCAGGTCACTCCAGCGGGAACGAGTGGTGCTCGTGCGCGACGACCCAGCGGTCGTCCTCCCGGCGCAGGCCGAGGGTGAGCCGGAGGCGTCGATCGGGCCGGTCCCGCCTGCCGTCGGGGGTGTCGCAGCGCAGCAGTGCGAAGGCGTACGCGACCTCCGCACCCGCGGTGACCTGCAGCTCCAGAATGTCGAACGATCCGCCGGAGGACTGGAAGTCGAAGAAGGGCGGCCAGCAGTCGCGGTAGGCGGCCATGCCGCGCACGCCCTCCTGGGGCGGCGGCACGTCGAACATGACGATGTCCTCGGCGTGGTCCGCGACCACGGCCTCGATGTCCCCGCGATGCACCGCGTCGGCCCAGCGTTGCACCAGCTCGCGTATCTCGGTGTCCATGCAGTGTGGACCGCCGGGGGCGGTGGGACTCATCGGAGAGGATGACGGCGTCGGGGGCATGTGAGCCGGAGTGCGGCCCGGCCGCCGTCGAGCCGGCCGGGCCGCGAACACCTCCGGGGCTGCGCGCGTCGCTCCCCAGTGGCGCGCGCGAGGTGGGTCCCCGGTTCCTGATCGGCACCGGCTCCGCTCCCCAGTGTCACCGTCACCGATCACGTTTCGGCTACCCCCGGGCGCCGGAACGGAAACACCGTGTCGACCGATCGGGTGATGAAGGGGGAGTCTGATTGATCTCCAGCCGACCCGACGCCCCCTAGGGCTGGTACGGCGGGGCGACGCCCCAGCCCCAGCGCGGCACCGGCGCCTGCTCGACGACGGGGGCGCCGGGCTGCGAGTTCGACAGCGCGAGCCGCGTGCCCCACTCCAGGTACCCGACGAAGGCCGCGCGGAACTCGGGATCGTCCGGCAGGCCCGCGTCATCCGCGGCCAGGCTCATCAGCGAGGCGAACCGGAACCGCTGGTCGGCGGTCAGTCCCAGGTCGCGGTGGTGGGCGAGCATCGTCGCGTAGCCGCCGTGCTGCTCGGTGTACCCGGGCGCGCCGCCGAAGACCTCGATCCACCACGTCGTGACGTGGCTGCGGTGCTTCTCGTGCACCCCGCCGGGGAACAACGGCCCCAACAGGTCGTCCTGCTCGACCCGGTCGTAGAAGGCGTCGATCAGCCTGCGGAAGGCGGGATCGCCCCCGGCCCACTCGTGCAGCGTCGGTTCGGCCATTGCAACACTGTAATCAGCGTACCGTTGAGCAAGGCAACGCTCAGGTGACGGATCGGGCGGCGGCCCGGCCCGCCTGACGGCCGCCGAACAGGCACCCGCCGAGGAACGTGCCCTCCAGGGACCGGTAGCCGTGCACCCCGCCGCCGCCGAAGCCCGCGACCTCGCCCGCGGCGAACAGCCCCGGGACCGGCTCGCCGGACGGGCCACGGACCTGGCCGGTCAGGTCGGTCTGCAGGCCGCCGAGGGTCTTGCGGGTGAGCACGTGCAGCTTCACGCCGATCAGCGGGCCTGCCTTCGGGTCGAGGATCCGGTGCGGGGTGGCCGTGCGGCCGAGCCGGTCGCCGCGGTAGCGCCGGGCGTTGTGGATCGCCATGACCTGCAGGTCCTTGGTGAACGGGTTGGTCAGCTCCCGGTCCCGGGCGACGATCTGGCGTTCGATCTCCGCCGCGTCGAGCAGGGGCTCGGGGGTCAGCTCGTTCATCCCGGCCACGAGCTCGCCGACCGACGACGCGACCACGAAGTCCGCGCCGCGCTCCTTGAACGCCTCCACCGGCGCGGGCGCACCGGGGCGGATCCGGCCGAGCGTCGCACGGACGTCCTTGCCGGTCAGGTCCGGGTTCTGCTCGGAGCCCGACAGCGCGAACTCCTTCTCGATGATCTTCTGGGTGAGGATGAACCACGAGTGGTCGTGTCCGGTGGTCCGCAGGTGGGCCAGCGTGCCGAGGGTGTCGAAGCCGGGCAGGTAGGGCGCGGGGAGCCTGCGGCCGGTCGCGTCCAGCCAGATCGACGACGGGCCCGGCAGGATCCGGATCCCGTGGCCCTCCCACACCGGGGAGTGGTTCTGGACGCCCTCGACGTAGTGCCACATCCGGTCCCGGTTGACCAGCCGCGCTCCGGAGGCCTCGGCGATGCCGAGCATCCGGCCGTCGACGTGCGCGGGGACGCCCGTGACCATCTCCGTCGGCGGGGTCCCGAGCCGCGCGGGCCAGTTGGCCCGGACCAGGTCGTGGTTCGCGCCGATGCCGCCGGAGGTCACGATCACGGCCTGGGCGGACAGCTCGAACGCGCCCACCTCGGTGCGCGAGGTCGCGACCCCGCGGGCGGCGTCCGACGGCTCCAGGACCGCGCCGGAGACGCCGGTGACCACGCCGTCCGTGCTGGTCAGGGCGTCCACCCTGTGGCGGAAGCGGAGCTCGACGAGCCCGGCGCGCTCGCCGTCGCGCACGATCCGGGCGAACGGGGCGACGAGGCCGGGGCCGGTGCCCCAGGTGACGTGGAACCGCGGGACGGAGTTGCCGTGCCCGTCGGCGAGGTAGCCGCCGCGCTCCGCCCAGCCGACCAGCGGGAACCAGCGCACGCCCAGGCCGTGCAGCCAGGCCCGCTTCTCGCCCGACGCGAAGTCGACGTACGCGGTGGCCCACTGCCGCGCCCAGAAGTCCTCGCCGGACGGGTCGTCGACGCCGCGGTCGAACTGCGCGCTGCCCAGCCAGTCCTGCAGCGCGAGGTCGGCGGAGTCGGTGATCCCCATCCGACGCTGCTCGGGGGAGTCGACGAGGAACAGCCCGCCGAAGGACCACCAGGCCTGCCCGCCGAGGTTCGTCTCGGGCTCCTGGTCGACGACCACGACCCGCCTGCCCGCGGCCACCAGCTCGGCGGTGGCGACCAGACCGGCGAGGCCCGCTCCCACGACGATCACGTCGGCGTTCACGCGCTCCACCCTGGCCCCGCACGGGCCCCACGGCAATCCCGACATTCCACGTGCCGCTCGTGTGGCTCGAGCGCCACCCAGCGACGCTTGTGCCACACGAGCACCGGGGCCGAATGGGCCGGCGGCTCGTACGCCTACCTGGACCTCACCGCGTTGGGGCGTCAGGAGGACTGGGAGGGAGCCGAAGGGACGCGCGGACTCCGTGCGGGGCGCGACGCCCAGCTTCAAGAGCTGATCTTCATCAGTTCTGACGACGTGCGGTGATCGTTCGTGTGGGACGGGTAACGACGATCCCTCACCGCGCGAGATACCAGGTACACCGCGTATCGCTGGGGAGCGGATACGCGCTGCCGGGTGCCGCGGCCCTCGAGAGGCCGCGGCACCCACCTCTATCGGAGGGGCCGGTCCTTCTCGGTCGTCCGGGCCGCCAGCGGGCCGCGGGAGCGGCGCTGCAACCAGCCGCGGGCCTGGTGCATCGTCCGGCTCACCTGATTGGGGCCCCTCCGGCGCTCGATCAGATCGGCCACCCTGCCGAGCAGCCAGCCGCCGAGCGGCACGGCGACCGCCAGGACCAGCCACAGACGCAGACGCTTGGTGAAGAAGGCCCAGACCATGCGCACATACCTCCTTCAGGAGTCGAGGGGGGCCTACGGTAGCCGGGCCGCCTCCGCCGCGGGGTCTGTGGCCATGGCCGCGGCCAGCCCCATCGCGACCAGCGGGACCTGGGGGAGCGCCGGGACCTCGGCGAGGTCGAACCAGCCCGCCATGTCCGTGGAGCCGCCGACCTCGTGGCGCAGGTCGCCGCCGACCACGTGGGCGGCGTAGACGACCCGGATGCCGTGCAGGTCGACCTGGGACCCGCCGCCCCAGCCGGCCTCCGGGATGTGCACCGAGTCGACGGTGAGCAGCCGGTCCAGGACGACCTCGTACCCGGTCTCCTCCGCCACCTCGCGCACCGCAGCGTGCCGGGGGTCCTCGCCGTGGTCGATGCCGCCGCCGGGCAGTGTCCACTCCGGTCCCCGCGGGCCGGTCCACCGGGCGAGCAGCACCCGCCCCTCGGACTCGCAGACGGCGTAGGCGGCCGGACGGACGACGCGGCGGACGGACACCCGTCGAGCCTACTGCGCCAAGATCCCCTCTGACCTGCGGATCTGGGTACGCTCACCCAGGTGTCGGACGTGTGGACCGGCGTCCTGTCCTTCGCCGCCATCGCCGCCGTACCCAGCCTGTTCCTCTGGGCCCTGGTGCGGTTCGGACCGCTGCTCCTGGACCTGCCCGAGTGGTTCGCGAGCCGCAGGCGCCCGCCGGCGCCCACCGGTCGTCCCTACGAGCGGCTCGTGGGCGACCTGCACCGACTGCGTCGGGAGGTCCGGGCGCCCGCCCCGTCGAGCCGGGTCCGGCGGGTCGCCGCCCTCGCCGCGTACGACGACGTGCTGTCCGACCTCTGCCGCGCCGTCGGGGACGACCGGCCCCGGCTGACCGATCTGCCCGAGCGGGAGCGCCCCTTCGCGCGGCTGCAGGCCGAGGCGGCGCTGGAGGCCGCGGGTGTGCCGCTCGACACCCGCCCCGCCGCCTGAACCGCATGATCGCCCGCGCGGGTAAAGTCGGTTTTACCCGGGCGGGAACCAAGCAGGTCCCACCCACGTTCAACCCATAGCGCGGCGACAGACGCGACGAGGAGGAACCGGTGCGCACCAGCAGCAACCCGGCGTTCCGCAGGCTGCCCCAGGGGCAGGGCGGCTACGCCACGTTCGATCGCCAGGGCGGCGGCATGATGGGCGGCGCGGCCGCCTACGCCGACACCCAGGCCTCGCAGGCCGGGATCGGCCGGGCGGGCGCGGGCGAGCGGCCGCTCACCGTGGACGACGTCGTCGTCAAGACCGCGATCACCGCAGGCGTCGCGCTCGTGGCCGGCATCCTGACGGCCTGGTCGGGGCTGTACTTCCTGGCCCTGCCCGCGATCATCGTCGGCTTCGTCGTGTCGCTGATCGTGATCTTCAAGCAGAGCAGCAACCCGGCGCTCGTGCTGCTGTACTCGGCGGCCATGGGTGTCGCGCTCGGCGCGCTCACCGGGGCGCTGGAGTTCTCCGGCACGAACTTCCAGGGCATCGGGTTCCAGGCGATCGTCGGCACGGCGGGCGTGTTCGTCGGGATGCTGATCGTCTACAAGACCGGCGCGGTCAAGGTCACCCCCAAGTTCACCAAGTGGCTGATGGGCGCCTCGATCGGCGTGCTGATCCTGATGGTGGTCAACCTGCTCGCCGGGTTCTTCACCGAGGGTGGGCTCGGCCTGCGGGACGGGTCGCCGCTGGCGTACCTGTTCAGCATCGTCTGCATCGGCGTCGCGGCGTTCAGCCTGATGCTGGACTTCGACATGGCCGACCGGGCCGTCAAGGAGGGCGCGCCGGCGAAGTTCGCCTGGTACATCGCCTTCGGCCTGATGACCACCCTGGTCTGGCTCTACATCGAGATCCTCCGGCTGCTGAGCTACCTGCGCTCGGAGTAGAGGCTCGGCCGGATCACCCCCTCCATCCGGCCGGAGCGGCGCCGCGGACCCCCGGGTTCGCGGCGCCGTTCTGTTTCCCTGACAGGTTTCGGCGGGGGAGGGCGGCATGATGTCGCCATGGCGTCCTGGAAGCAGGTCGAGGAGCAGGCCCCCGAGCTCGCCGCCCGGGCCCGCGCGATCCTCGAGGCACACCGGCACAAGACCATCGCGACGATCCGGGCGGACGGGTCCCCGCGGATCTCCGGCATCGAGGCCGCGTTCGAGGGCGGGGAGCTGACCTTCGGGTCGATGACCGCCTCGCGCAAGGGCGCGGACCTCGCCCGGGACCCCCGGTTCGCGCTGCACAGCGCCGCCTACGACCCGCCCGAGAACGAGGCCGAGTGGGAGGGCGACGCGAAGGTCGCAGGTCGGGCGGTGTCCACGGGGTCCGTGGACGGTCCCGCGGACGGCGAGGCCTACCGCGCGGACGTCACCGAGGTGGTGGTGACCCGGCTGAACGAGGCGGCCGACCGGCTCGTCGTCGAGTCGTGGCGGGAGGGTCGGGGGCTGCGCCGCGTCGAACGGGAGTGAGCGGGGATGACCGGCCCGTCCCTCCACGGGCCGATCACCCCCGCCCCGTCACGGAGCGGCGCCCTCCGCGAGCCAGCCCCGCAGCTTCCCGAGCGCGCGGTGCTGCGCCACGCGCACCGCCCCCGGGGTGGACCCGACCAGCGCCGCGGTCTCCTCGGCGGACCGCTCGCCCAGCACCCGCAGGACGACGATGTCCCGCTGCTGCGCGGGCAGCCGGTCGACCAGCGCCATCAGCTCCCGGAGCTGCGAGGAGCCCACGGCCGCCTGTTCCGGGCCCGCGGACACGTCGAGCGAGTCCGGGACCTCCTCGGCGGGGTCTGAGTGGTCCCGCGAGGCGGCACGGAAGGCGTCCGCGACCTTGTTCCGCGCGATCCCGTAGGCGAACGCCATGAACGGGGTGTCCAGGTCGCGGTAGCGGGGCAGCGCCGTGCACACCGCCATCACGACGTCCTGGGCCACGTCCTCCGCCGTCGACAGACCGGGTGCGCGGTGGCCCAGCCTGCCGCGGCAGTACCGCAGCAGCGGCGGACCCGCGCCGCGCAGCAACGCGTCCAGGGCGCGGCGGTCGCCGACCGCCGCGGCGCGCGCCAGGGCGGTCAGCTCGGCGTCCAGGTCCTCCGGGCGGGTGTCCCCGCCCGGCGCCGCGCGAGGTCGGCCGCCACTGTGGTCGACCACCTGCTCCGAGTATCCCTCGGATCCTGGACTGCCGGCTCGCACCCGCGCGCACTCCCTGCTGCTCCGTCGCGGGCACGGTCCGGGAAGGGCCCGCGGCGCCCGGCGGTGGTGGGCGCCGCGGGTGCTCGACGCCCGGCGGTGCGGTGGGAGGTGCGGAGCCGGGGAGCGGCGGCGGACGGTGTCGGCGTGCCCTCCGCACCACCCGCGATCAAGGGCCCAACGTAGCCCGAACGGTGGTGACACGTGCTCCGGAATGGGGCATTCGTACAAGGTCGTACAGCGGGATCGCATCGTTCGGCACCAGTGCCACATGACGCACGGCGCGTCGTGGCGGACCTATCCTCCGCGCGTCGGGACGGCGAGGGGAGGCGTAGGTGGCGGGACCGGAGGATCGGCGGCCCGATCCCGACGTCGTCGTCGACCGGGCGGGTTTCGCCGCCGAGCTGAGCCGGATGAAGACGGCCTCCGGGCTGAGCTTCCGCGCGCTCGCGAAGCGGACCGTGGCGTCGGAGGGCGAGGCCTCGGGGGTCCCGATGCTGCCGTTCACCACTATCCGGGACTACGTCCAGGGCCGCTCGCTGCCCTCCCCGCCGCGACTCGACGCCGTCCTCACCGCCTTCGGGCTCGCCGCGGACGACCCGGAGCGCGAGCGGTGGCGCCGAGCGTTGCGCCGGGTCGCGGACACCCCGGCGCGGCCGTCGTCCGACCTGCGGCCCTATCCGGGGTCCGCGCCCGTCGAGGAGGGTCTGCGCGGCCGCGACGACGAGGTCGCCCAGGTCAAAGCCCTGCTGCGCGAGACGGCGCCCGGGGGAGTCGTGGTGGTGACCGGGCCCTCCGGGGTCGGGGTCACGTCGGTGCTGCGGGCCGGGGTGCTGCCCACGCTCACCGGTGTCGACGAGCTCGGGCCGGGCGCGGATCCCGCGGGCAGGCTCGCCGGACTGCTCGCGGGGCCCGCCCGGTACGTGCTGGTGGACGACGTGCACGCGCTCCCCGACGAGCGGGACGAGCTCCGCGCCGCCCTGCGGGTGCTGCTCGCGGGCGATCCGGACGGCGGTCCCCGCGTGCTGCTCGGGCTGCGCGAGAGCGACCTGGCCGACCTGACCTCGCCCGGCGCCCGCCCGGTGCGGGCCGTCCGGCTGCGCGGCCCCTCCGCCGAGGCCCTGCGCGCGATCATGACCGGCCCGGCCGAGGAGGCGGGCTTCCCGCTGGCGGACGGTGTCGTCGACCTGGCGCTCGGCGAGCTGGGCATCCGGCCGGACGCCGAGTCGTCGTCGCCCGGGGCGCTGGCCCTCGTCGCCGATGCGGTGGCCGCCGCCTGGCGGAGCGCGGTCGTGGACGGCAGCCCGCACGTCACGATCGCCCACTACCACGAGTCGGGCGGGGTCCACGGGGCAGCCGAGCGGGCGGGCGAGCGGGTCTACGCCGCGCTCACCGAAGAGCAGCGGGTGCACGTGCGCCCGGTGCTGCTGCGGATGGTGCGCGGGCAGGGCACCCACGGCGCCGCCGAGTCGGTGCGCAGGCGGGTCAGCCGGTTCGCGGTGACCGACGAGCAGTCGCCCGCCGACGCCGCGGTGCTGACGTCCCTGTTCGACGCGCTGGTCACCGGCCGGGTGTTCACCCTGGACGAGAGCGCGTTCGAGATCGCGCACGACGTCGTGGTCCGGGGCTGGCGCCGGTTGGCGGACTGGATCGTCGAGGACCGGACCGAGCGACCGGGTCGGGGCATGGTCACCGAGGCGGCCTGGTGGTGGTACGCCGCAGGCCGGGACCCGGGGGCGCTGCTGGGCGGCGTCAGGCTGGACGAGGCGGCCGCCTTCGCGGCCGGTCCGGAGGGCCGGGCGGAGCTCTACCCCCTGGAGCGCCGTCTGGTGGCGGCGAGCGAGGAGCGCAGGCGGGAGCGCGCGGCCGGGCGCATCCGGGCCCTGACCGTGGCGGTGGCGGTCCTCGCGATGGCGCTGGTGGTGGTGCTCGTCGTCCTCGTCGGCGTCCTCATGGGCCTGGGGTAGCACCCGGCGCACGGCGGCGTGGAACTATTGGCCCATGCGCTACGCCGAGCACATCTCCGACCTGGTCGGCAACACTCCGCTGGTCAAGCTCGGGTCCGTCGCCTCGGGGCTCGACCCGCTGGTCCTGGCCAAGATCGAGTACCTGAACCCCGGTGGCAGCGTCAAGGACCGCATCGCGCTGAAGATGGTCGACGCGGCCGAGGCCTCGGGCGAGCTGCGGCCCGGCGGCACGATCGTCGAGCCGACCTCGGGGAACACCGGCATCGGGCTCGCCATGATCGCGCAGCGGCGCGGGTACAGGTGCGTGTTCGTGTGCCCGGACAAGGTGGGTGAGGACAAGCGCAACGTGCTGAAGGCGTACGGCGCCGAGGTCGTCGTCTGCCCGACGGCGGTGGACCCGGACCATCCGGACTCGTACTACTCGACGTCGGACCGGCTGACCGCGGAGATCGAGGGCGCCTGGAAGCCGAACCAGTACGCCAACGAGAACAACCCGGCCTCGCACTACGCCGCCACCGGCCCCGAGATCTGGGAGCAGACCTCCGGGCGGATCACACACTTCGTGGCGGGGATCGGGACCGGCGGCACCATCTCCGGCACCGGCCGGTACCTCAAGGACGTGTCCGACGGCCGGGTGAAGATCATCGGCGCCGACCCGGAGGGCTCCGTGTACTCCGGCGGCACCGGTCGGCCGTACCTGGTCGAGGGCGTGGGCGAGGACTTCTGGCCCACCACCTACGACAAGGGCGTGTGCGACGAGATCGTCGCGGTGTCCGACGCGGACTCCTTCCACATGACGCGCAGGCTGGCCCGCGAGGAGGCGCTGCTGGTCGGCGGCTCGTGCGGGATGGCCGCGGTCGCGGCGCTGCGGGTCGCGGCGAGCGCCCCGGCGGACTCGGTGATCGTCGTGCTGTTGCCGGACGGCGGCCGCGGCTACCTGGGCAAGGTGTTCAACGACGGCTGGATGGCCAGCTACGGGTTCCTGCCGCCGGCGGAGGGCGCGACGGTCGGGGACGTGCTGAGGCGCAAGGACGGCACGCTGCCGGACCTCGTGCACGCCCACCCGAACGAGACCGTCGCCGACGCCGTGCACTACCTGCGGGAGTTCCACGTCTCGCAGATGCCGGTCGTGCGGGCCGAGCCGCCGGTGATGGCGGCCGAGGTCGTCGGGTCGGTGGTGGAACGGGACATCCTGGACCTGCTGTTCACCAACCGGGCCAAGCTGTCGGACCGTCTGGAGCAGCACATGTCCCCGGCCCTGCCCACGATCGGCGCGAACGAGCCCCTGGACACCGCGATGGAGGCCTTCTCCACGGCCGACGCCGCGATGGTGCTGGTCGACGGCAAGCCCGCAGGCGTGGTCACCCGCTCGGACGTTCTGGCGTTCCTGGGCTGAGCTCCGTGGTGGCACGTTTCGTGCGCTCAGCGCGGTGAGATGACCGGTTGCGTGCTCGCAGCGCGGCATCGGCAGCGCTGAGAGCACACCTTCGGCCACCACGGGCCCGTCACATCGTCCGCTCAGCCTCCGTCGCTACGGTCGGGGTATGCGCAGATCACTCGCGGTGCTGCTCGGCGCGGGTGCGGCGGCCGCCGTGCTCCCGGACCGGCTCGGGCTCGACCGGTGGCACCCCTTCACCGCGCTGGCGGCCCTGCGCCCCCACGCCGTGGCGGGCACCGCGGTCGTCGCCGGGCTGCTGAGTGGGTCCCGGCGCACCCGGCCCGCCGCCGCAGCGGTCGGGGCGGTCGCCGCGCTGGGGGCCGCGGGGCTCGTTCCGCGGGTGGTCCGACGCCCGTCGGGCGCGACCGAGCCGACGCTGACCGTCCTCGTCGCGAACGTCTGGGCCGGGCGCGCGGACGCAGGCGCGCTGGCCGCCCTGATCGCCCGCGAGCAGCCCGACCTGGTCTCGCTCCCGGAGTCCGGCATCGAGTTCCGCGACAAGCTCGTGCCGATGCTCGACGGCTACCGCTCCTGGGTCTCCACCGAGCCCGGCAAGCCGGACGGCTGGTCGGTCACCCTGCTCGCCGCCGAGCGGATGGGGGAGCTGGAGGTCGGCTCGGGCCCCGAGCTGCGCCGCCAGTACCTCTGGGCGCGCGGTGGGCTGCTCGGCGACCGGACCTTCTACGCCGTGCACCCGCAGGCCCCGATGGCCCGCAGGCACGCCCGGACCTGGGGCCGGGACATGGTCTCGATCGGCCGCTGGACCGCCGCGCTGCCCGCCCCGATCGTGGCGGGCGACCTCAACGCGACCCTCGACCACGCCCCGCTGCGCGCCTGCCTGACCGGCGTCAAGGACGCGGCCGAGGGCACCGGGCAGGGGCTGACCGGCACCTATCACGCGGCGATCCCGCGCTGGGCGGGCATCCGCATCGACCACGTGCTCGTCCCGCGGGAGTTCCGGACCACCCGCTTCGCGATCCTGGACCTGCCGGGGTCGGACCACCGGGCCGTGCTGGTGGGGCTAGCCTCGCCGTCATGAAGGGCTTCTCCACGCGGGCCATCCACGCAGGCCAGGACCCCGACCCCAGCACCGGCGCGGTCATCCTCCCGATCCACACCAGCTCGACCTTCGCGCAGGACGGCGTCGGCGGGCTGCGGGCGGGCTACGAGTACTCGCGCTCGGCCAACCCCACCCGCACCGCGCTGCAGGAGTGTCTGGCGGCGCTGGAGGGCGGGTCGCACGGGTTCGCGTTCGGGTCCGGGATGGGAGCGTCGGACGTCCTGCTCCGCGTGCTCGTCCGGCCGGGGGACCACGTCGTCATCCCGCACGACGCGTACGGCGGCACCTTCCGGCTGATCGACAAGGTCCTCACCCAGTGGGGTGTGACCTACTCGGCGGTCGACCTCGGGGACGTCGAAGCGCTGCGGGCGGTGCTGCGCCCGGAGACGAAGGTCGTGTGGTGCGAGACCCCGACCAACCCGCTGCTCGGGATCGCGGACATCTCGGCGGTGGCCGAGGTGACCAGGGCGGCGGGCGCGCGGCTGGTCGTGGACAACACCTTCGCCTCGCCCTACCTGCAGCAGCCGCTCGCGCTCGGCGCGGACGTGGTCCTGCACTCGACCACCAAGTACGTCGGCGGCCACTCGGACGTCGTCGGCGGGGCCCTGATCCTGTCCGACGACGAGCTCGCCGAGCAGATCAAGTTCACCCAGAACTCCGTGGGCTCGGTCCCCGGACCCTTCGACGCCTGGCTGACCCTGCGCGGGGTGAAGACGCTCGCGGTCCGGATGGAGCGGCACAGCGACAACGCCGAGCGGGTGGCCGAGGCCCTGGCCGCGCACCCCGCCGTCGGGAAGGTGCTCTACCCCGGCCTGCCCGAGCACCCCGGCCACGCGATCGCCGCGAGGCAGATGCGCCGCTTCGGCGGGATGGTGTCGTTCCTGGTCGCGGGCGGCCGCGAGGCCGCGCTCAAGGTCTGCGCGGGCACCGAGCTGTTCACCCTCGCGGAGTCCCTCGGCGGGGTCGAGTCCCTCATCGAGCACCCGCACGAGATGACCCACGCCTCGGTCGCGGGCTCCGCGCTGGAGGTGCCGGACTCGCTCGTGCGGCTGTCCGTGGGGATCGAGGACGTGGGCGACCTGGTGGAGGACCTCACCCACGCGCTCGACGCGGTGCGCTAGCGCGTCTCTAGGAGGGTGCTGCAAAGCTCCGGCCGTAGCGAGCGGTGTCCAGGTGGTGACCTCGCAAGGCGCGCGGATGCGCCGATACCGCTGTTGTATCGGCGCATCCGCGCAACGCCGCGAGGGCGCCGGCTGGGCGCCGCGCAGTAGGCCCGAGCTTTTCAGCGCGCTCCTAGGAGCGGGCGGGGACCGAGGGGCTCGGGGACGGGACGGGCGGCGCGGCCGGGACGACGAGATCCTCGGGGGCGAAGCAGCCGCCCACCAGCTCGTAGCCGCCCGCGACCCGCTCGTAGCGGCCCGGGTCGGTGCAGCCCACCTGGTCCACGGTCACGATTGCCAGCGTGCCGAGCACGGCCGCGGCGGCCAACGGGACGACGGCACGCAGCCCCCCGTCTCGCACCCGCATCCGAACCCCC
>Ga0070671_100001434_pt1 | contig 17805 bp, 14 predicted proteins | sample KBSS73metaG_FD_65341 | JGI IMG/M metagenome (GOLD analysis project Ga0070671, IMG submission 65341) | Switchgrass rhizosphere microbial communities from Kellogg Biological Station, Michigan, USA - KBS S7-3 metaG | ecosystem: Host-associated > Plants > Roots > Rhizosphere > Soil ...
AGAAGCGCATGCTGCAGGAGGCCGTCGACGCGCTGTTCGACAACGGCCGCCGCGGCCGGCCCGTCACGGGCCCGGGCAACCGCCCGCTGAAGTCGCTCTCCGACATGCTCAAGGGCAAGCAGGGCCGGTTCCGCCAGAACCTGCTCGGCAAGCGCGTCGACTACTCGGGCCGTTCGGTCATCGTCGTCGGCCCCACGCTGAAGCTGCACCAGTGCGGCCTGCCGAAGCTCATGGCGCTCGAGCTGTTCAAGCCGTTCGTCATGAAGCGCCTCGTCGACACCGAGCTGGCCCAGAACATCAAGTCGGCCAAGCGCATGGTCGAGCGCCGTCGCCCGCAGGTGTGGGACGTGCTCGAGGAGGTCATCAAGGAGCACCCGGTCCTGCTGAACCGGGCGCCCACGCTGCACCGCCTCGGCATCCAGGCCTTCGAGCCCGTGCTCGTCGAGGGCAAGGCCATCCAGATCCACCCGCTCGTCTGCACGGCGTTCAACGCCGACTTCGACGGCGACCAGATGGCCGTGCACCTCCCGCTGTCGTCCGAGGCCCAGGCCGAGGCGCGCGTGCTCATGCTGTCGGCGAACAACATCCTGTCGCCCGCCAACGGCAAGCCGATCATCACGCCCACCAAGGACATGGTCCTCGGCTGCTACTACCTCACGCTGCTCGACGACACGGCCAAGGGCTCGGGCCGCGCCTTCCGTCACCTCTACGAGGTGCAGGCGGCCTACGAGCAGGGCGACATCTCGTTGCACGCCGCCATCGAGCTGCGCGTGCCCGAGCTCGTCGACGCCGCCGCCAGCAACGGCCACGCCGTCTACGCCAAGACCACGGCGGGCCGGGTGTTCTTCAACCAGGCGCTGCCGCCGGAGTTCCCGTTCGTCAACGACGTGGTGGGCAAGAAGAACACGACCATCGGCGAGATCGTCCAGGAGTTGTCGGACAACTACCCGAAAGCCGTGGTCGCCGAGTCCGTCGACCAGATCAAGAACAACGCCTTCCGCTACGCCACGCAGTCGGGCGTCACGTTCTCCATCGAGGACGTCCGCACGCCGCCGGAGAAGAAGTCGATCCTCGAGCGCTACGAGAAGGAAGCCGAGAAGGTCGAGCAGCAGTTCAAGCGCGGCATCATCACCGACGGCGAGCGCCGGCAGAAGGAAGTCGAGATCTGGACCAACGCCACCGGCGAGGTCGAGACCGCGATGTCGAAGGTCATGGCCTCCGACATGTTCAACCCCATCGAGATGATGGTCACCTCCGGTGCCCGTGGTAACTCGCTGCAGATCCGTCAGATCGCCGGCATGCGCGGTCTCGTGACGAACCCCCGTGGCGACTTCATCCCGCGCCCGATCAAGAGCAACTTCCGTGAGGGCCTGGCGATGCTCGAGTACTTCATCGCCACGCCGGGCGCTCGCAAGGGCCTCGTCGACACCGCCCTCCGCACCGCCGACTCGGGCTACCTGACGCGCCGTCTCGTCGACGTCGCCCAGGAGCTCATCATCCGTGAGGAGGACTGCGGCACCAGCCGGGGCATCTGGATCGAGGACGTGGCGCCGGATCAAGCCGGACGCCGCACCTACCTCGAGACGCGCCTCGACGGCCGGGTGTTGCAGGAGCCGGTGACGCTGTCCGACGGTGGCACCATCGCCGCCGGCGAGCTGCTCACGCCGGAGGACCTCGTCACCATGCGCGACGATCCCGCGGTCGACCGCGTGCGCGTCCGCTCGGTGCTGACGTGCGAGGCCGAGCAGGGCATCTGCGCCCTGTGCTACGGGCGTTCACTCGCCACGGGCGGCCACATCGAGCTCGGTGAGGCGGTCGGCGTCATCGCCGCCCAGTCCATCGGCGAGCCGGGCACGCAGCTCACGATGCGGACGTTCCACACCGGCGGCGTCTCGTCGGCCACCGGCGACATCGCCGGCGGTCTGCCCCGCGTCGTCGAGCTGTTCGAAGCTCGCTCGCCCAAGGGCAAGGCCACCCTCGCCCGCACGTCCGGCGTCGTCCGGATCAGCGAGGACGAGGGCCGCGGCCGCACGGTGCTCATCGTCGGTGACGACGGCACCGAGGACGCCTACCTCGTGCCGAGCCCGTCGCGGCTCGAGGTCTCCGACGGCCAGGAGATCGCCGCCGGCGACCCGATCGTCGAGGGTCCCCGCGATCCCAAGGAGCTCCTGGAGATCAAGGGCGTCCGCGAGACCCAGGTGTACCTCGTCGACCAGGTCCAGCGGGTGTACCGCGACCAGGGCGTGTCGATCCACGACAAGCACATCGAGCTCATCGTGCGGCAGATGACCCGTCGGGTCGCCGTGCAGGAGCCCGGTGACGCCGACTTCCTGCCTGGCGAGCGGGTCGACGCCCGCGTCTACGCCGAGGTCAACCGCGGCATCGTGCAGGGCGGCGGCACGCCCGCCGAGGGTCGTCCCGAGCTGATGGGCATCACCAAGGCGTCGCTGGCCACCGAGTCGTGGCTGTCGGCGGCGTCGTTCCAGGAGACGACCCGGGTGCTCACCGAGGCCGCCATCGAGTCGAAGTCCGACTCGCTGCTCGGTCTCAAGGAGAACATCATCATCGGCAAGCTGATCCCGGCCGGCACGGGCATGAACCGCTACCGCGAGTTCGACACCGCCGCGCCGGACTACGAGCCGATGCAGTTCTGGACGTCCGAGGAGGACGGCGATCAGGACCTCGCCGCCTGGCTCGCCACCCAGGGCCAGTCCGACGTCGCCGAGGTCGTCGACTTCCCCGGCGCCGCCGCCGAGTAGATCCTGTTTCGGCGTAGTTTCGCGCCCTCTCCGGGCGCGAAACTACGCCGTGACGCTTGACGAGCTGCTCGCGGGGGCGACCTCGCGCGAGGTGCTGGCCCATCCCGACGGGAAGTCGGGCGTGCTGTTCGAGCGGGTCGTGATCGACGGCGAGCGCTTCGTCGTCAAGCACCTCCACGTCGACGACGACTGGATCATGCGCGCCACCGGCGACGTGCGCTGCCGACCGCTCGTGGTGTGGCGCTCGGGGCTGCTCGACCGCCTGCCGGCGAGCATCGACCACGCCATCGTCGGTGTCGCCGACGGGCTCGGCCGCAACGGCTGGGGCGCGGCGATCCTGATGCGCGACGTCGCCCCGTGGCTCGTGCCCGAGGGCGACGCGTTGCTCGACCCCGAGCAGGAGGCGCGCCTGCTCGACCACATGGCCGAGCTGCACGCCGCGTTCTGGGGATGGGAGGACGACTGCGGCCTCGCCGCGCTCGGCTCGCGCTACACGTACTTCACCCCGATGCTCACCGAGCTCGAGGCGGGTCGCGCCACGGTCGTCCCGCGCATCGTGGGGGAGGGCTGGGGGCGAGCCGCGGCGTCGATGCCCGACATCATCGCCCTGCGCGACGAGCCGTGGGACCTCATCGCCGCCCTCGAGGCGCTGCCGCAGACGTTCCTGCACGGCGACTGGAAGCTGGGCAACCTCGGTTCGCATCCCGACGGGCGCACGATCCTCCTCGACTGGGCGGTGCCGGGCGCCGGCACGTGCCTGTCCGAGCTCGGCTGGTGGCTGGCCCTCAACACCCGCCGGCTGCCGAGCGGCAAGGACGGCAACATCGAGCTCTACCGCGCCGCGCTGGAGCGCCACGGCATCGACACGTCGTCGTGGTGGGACCAGGGCATCGACCTCGCGCTGCTCGGCGCCCTCGTGCAGTTCGGCTGGGAGAAGGCGTTCGAAGGCCCGGGGGCGGAGCTCGACTGGTGGCTCGATCGCGCCCGCGCCGGTCTCGCGAGGTTGTGAGCAACTACGAGGGCGTGGCGTGGTCCGAGGGGCCGGCGCTCGTGTACGAGCGGCTCGCCCTCGCCGTCGTCGACGACTGCCCACGTCCGCTCGACGGCGCCCTGGTGCTCGACGTGGGCGCCGGGACCGGTGTGGTGGGCGCCGTGGCGCAAGGGCGGGGGGCGCGGGTGATCGCGGCCGATCTGTCGGAAGCGATGCTGCGCGCCCGCCAGCGCCGTCGTCCACCGGCGGTGCTGGCCGACGTGGCCGCGCTGCCCCTCCGTCCGGCGTTCGACGCCGTGCTCGGCGGGTGCGTCGTCAACCACTTCGACGAGCCGGCGCGCATCATCGCCGCCATCGCCGCCGCCGCCCGGCCCGGCGGCGCGGTCGTGCTGTCCGCCTTCCCGACCCGTGCCGACCCGCTCAAGGAGGCGATCGACGCCGTGTGCCGCGCGAGCGGTTGGGAGGCGCCGGCCTGGTACCGACGGATGAAGGCGTTCGAACGGGGTCTCCTGGGCACCGCCGACCGATTCGCATCGGCAGGTCGTGCGGGCGGTCTCGATCAGGTGCACGTCGTCGACCACGACGTCTCGATGGCCGGGCTCACGGCCGAGCAGGCCGTCGCCTATCGACTCGGCCTGGCACCCGTGGTGCCGTGGCTCGCGGCCCTGCCGCCGGAGCGGGCCCGCCACGTCCGTGAGGAGGCGACGTCCGCCTGCGCACCGCTCGTCGAGCGGTGGGCGATGCCGCTGCTCGTGATGACTGGGCGACGTCGCTAGCTACGGCTCGGGCGCGGTCCGGTGGAGGACCCCGATCCAGCCGACGATGACGGCCAGCCAGGTGATCGCCATGGTGGCCGGCTCCCCGAGACCCTCGGTCGTGATCGAGTTGACGAGGAGCGCCACCATCACGCCCAGCATCACGCCCGCGTCGCGCCGGTGCGACCCCTGCATGCGCCGCAGCTGCCAGAGCGACACGAAGACCGCCGCGATCAGCAGCACCCACGGCACCACGCCGAGCAAGCCGGTGTCGGTGAGCGCCTCGATGAACGCGTTGTGGCCGCCGCCGAGGCCGAGCGTGCTGAGGAACAGACCCCGGGTGGCGGCGACCCCGTAGCCCGTGAAGGGCCGCAACTTCCAGAACTGGTACGCCTCGGACCACAGGTTGGTCCGGTCGCTCAGCGTCGTGAGCTGCTTGGCGTCGCCGCGCTGGATGTAGTGGTCGATCTGCGACCACGCCATGACGGCCGCGAGGAAGATCGCCATGCTCGCCATCAGAATGATGTCGGGCTTGCGGCGCCGAGGCGTCTCGGCCACGGCGACCACGAACATCCCCACGAAGGCGGCGGCGAGCGAGCCACGCGTCTTGGAGAGCAGGAGCCCGACGATGCAGAGTCCCATCATCCCGAGGTAGACGTTGCGGCTCCACGGCAGTGCACCGGCGCGGAGCTTCGGCGACCGGAGGAACGCCATGAGCACGACGGCGGCGACGGCCGTGTAGCTCGACGAGATGACCGGATGGACGTACAGCCAACTGAACCGATCGCCGGCCAGGCCGGTGCGGTTGAACGGCACGGCCAACCCCAGCACGATCGAGATGCTGACGACGGCGGCGAAGCACTGGGCGTACACGCGCATGGTGCGTTGGTCGGCTCGTCGGTGGATGGCCTGGGCGACGCCGCACAGCACGAGCATCTGCGTGCCACGCACGATCGCCAGGTTGTGGAAGATCGACCACGTCGCCGAGGCGAAGATCACGGATCCGTAGATCCAGAGCAACGTCAGCAGGCGCGAGTGCGGACGCAGCACGGGAGGCTCGGCGACGCTGAGCACCATCCACGTCGCGCATGCCGCGTACACGACGATCTCGACCAGGATCTGGATGTCGACCGAGCCGGAGACCAGGCTCTCCGCCGTGCGGTGGCGGAACTTGTAGTCGCTGATCACCATCATCGCCAGCGGCATGACCACGGGCCACCAGCGCGACAGCCAGCGCGGGTCGAGCCGCCAGCCCGTCAGCCCTCGTCGAGCCGGCCGGCTCCGCACGGTGCTCACCACGGCGCGGCCTCGATCTCCACGACCGCGAGGTCGGTCGCCACCGCTTCGGCAACGGGCTCATCGGGGCGGGGCTCGTTGGGCGACGGTCGCACGGCGAGGACGTAGAGCACCGCGCCGCCGAGCGCCATGCCGATCGCCATGCCGGCGGGAGCGAACCCGGGGTGGGCGACGGCGATCAGGACGGCGGCGACCGCGGTCCCGAGGATCGAATCGAGCAGGCGGGCGACGAACACGGCTCGGGGCTTGCGCCGGGCCACGAGCACGGCCGACGCCGGCAGGCCGAACGCGAACGCGGCGGTGAAGGCCGTCCACGACACCACGGTCCCGCGCTCGATCCGGAAGGAGCCGGCCGACAGCAGGTGGGTGAGCTCGCCACTGAGGGCGACCACGACCGCCCCGTACGCCGCGACCGATCCGACCATGAGGATGGTGGCCGTCCGGACCGAGATGCTGCGCCGCTGGTGGCGTTCGTCGACCGCGAACAGCGGGAGGAGGAAGTCGCTCGCGCCGCCGACGAAGGCGATCACCGGGGCGAGCGCCAGGCGGCTCGCTTCCACGGCGGCGAGCGCCGAGCGGGACGCGAAGGCGACGATGAGGATTCGCATCGACAGCAGGCTGAGGGGGCGGAGCCCGGCCTGGCCGGCTCGCCACAGCGCGAAGGAGCTGACCGTGCCCAGCGCGACGACGCCCGGACGGGGAACCGTGCGCTCCTCCTTGGGCAGCTGGAACATGGCGGCGACGACGGCCGCCAGCGCGCCCGCCCCCATCGAGGCGATCAGCGCGTCGAGCGACACGCGATGCAGGATGAGCCGCGACGCGAGGGCGGCGAGCAAGGTGAACGCCACGTACGTCGAGTCGTTGATCACGAGCTGCCAGAACTGCAGGCGCGCGCCGAAGATGCGGCGGCCGGTCTCCTCGAGCACCCACATGGCGCACAGCGCCGCGAACACCGTCGTGCCCCGCGCGGACAGGTGACCGATGCTGAGGCCGACCGCCACCGCGACGATGGCCGACGCCGCCATCGAGAGGATCTGCGAGGTGACGAGCGCCCGGCGGATGTCGCGATCGAAGCGGTCGAGCACGGTCAGGGTGTCACCGACCCACGCCGAGTGCACCGCCGAGACGAGGATCAGGGTGGCGGTGCAGAGCGCGAAGGAGCCGTACCCTTTGGCGCCCAGGGTTCGGGCCGCCGCGATCTGGAGGACGAAGCTCCCGCCCGCGTTCAGGAGCTGGCTGGCGACGGCGGCACTCGCGTTCCGCCGTACGCCAGGAGCTCGAATCGTGGGGTGAGCGTCTTCGATCACTCGACGACGGATCGCACCAGCGCCGACGACGGCGGCCGGGTGGTGGGCACCTCGGTCCGGCTGCGCGTGAACACGTAGCCGACGAGAGGTGCGGAGAGGACGTCGAGACGCTGGTCGAGCCGCTCCAGGAGCCGGATCTTGGTGGCGCTGCGCACCACGGCCAGGATGCCGTTCGAGAAGCGCGAGAGGGATGCCGCCTCGGGGTTGGTGACGAGGGGCGGGCAGTCGATGATGACGAGGTCGTTGTCGGCCCGGAGCCGCGTCAGGACCTCCTCCATGCGACGGTTGCGATAGAGGCTGGTGATGTCGGACTCGTCGCTGCCCGCGGGAATGACGGAGAGCGAGGCCGAGCCGATCGACACGATCGCCATCGCATCGGCGAGGGACGCGCGACCGGCGACCACGTCGCTGATGCCCGCCCGGGCGCCGACCGTTCCCGTGACCGTGCTGAGCGACTTGCTGGTGTTGTCGGCATCGACGACGACGACCCGCCGGCCCTCGCGGGCGGCGGCGGCGGCGAGGTTGAGCGTGGTGACCGAGGCGCCGGCGCCCCGCTCGGCACCGGTGACGAGCAGCACGCCCGTCGGGAACGTGCCGCCGAGGCTGGCGGCGACGAACTCGTAGGAGAGCGCGGGCATGGCGCCGAGGTCGAGGAGGGCCTCGCGCTGGGGGGTGCCGGCGAGGTCGGGGACCTCACCCAGCAGCGGCGCGCCGAGGATCACGCCCGGGTCGAAGCTGTCGTCGGCCCGCCGCAGCCGGTCGGCCCACGCCCACGCCAGCAGCCCGCTGGCGAAGAGGCCGAAGAGGGCGCCGATGCCGACCCCCACGGCCGCTTGCTTGTTCGACTGCTTGCTGGCCGCCCGGGCGGGCTCGATGTAGTCGACGCCCGAGCCGAAGCGAGCCGCCTCGGTGTCGAGGTCGGCCTCCCGGAGGTAGAGCTGCGTGAGGGCCGACGACGCGGCACTGGCGGTGAGGTCGCTCGTCTTGGCCGTGGCCGAGCCGTCGCGGATGGCGTTGAGGGCCTTCTGCTGGGCGGCGTTGATAGCCGCCTTCTGCTCGGCGTTGTGGGTGGCGGTCAGCTCGCCCGACGCGTCCTCGAAGGCCTGGGCGACGGCCGAGCTGCGCTTCTTCGCGAGCGACGCGGACTTCGCCGTGGCGTTCACGATGAGGAAGCTGCCGTCGATCGGGCTGTGGACCGAGGCGTGGGCGCGCAGCGTGGAGAGCGGCTCGCCCACGGCCTTCGCGGCACGATCGAGCACGATGTCGCTCCGCGCGAACACGGCTTGCTGGCTCGAGTAGCGGTTCAGGTTGTCGATGGACCCGCCCTTGGCGGGGTCGACGAGCGCAACTCGTGTCGTCGCGGTCCACAGGCCGGAGTCCTGCGTCACGTAGAAGTACGCCAGCACGGCGAAGACCAGCATCGAGGCGACCACGAGTGGCTTGAAGCGCCACAGCGCCTCGAGGATCGTCGGTGGCTCGAGAGGGGCGCGATCATCAGCCGAACGCTGGTAGTTCACCGGGAGAGACGTCACGACGAGGTTCCTTGCTGGCGGGTGGCGGCGCGCCGAGGGGCAGGCGAGCCCGGCGAGCCGCAACTGTAGTTGCCGATCGTCGGCACAGTGCCGCGGCCAATGCGGAGCGCGGTCGAGCACCCTCTCCGAGCGAGGTGGAGGGGATCAGGCGTGTCGGATCATCTCGTCGTGGATCCAGGCGTAGGTCCGCTCGAGGCCGTCCCGCAGCTTCGTGTCGGGCTCCCAGCCGAACGCCTCCTGGATGAGCGCATTGTCGCTGTTGCGCCCGTTCACACCCTTCGGTGCGTCGAGGTTGTAGTTGCGCTTCAGCTGCACGCCGCCGATCTCCTCGGCGAGGTCGACGAGCTGGTCGATCGTGACGAGCTCGCTGCTCCCGATGTTGATCGGCTCGACGAAGTCGCTCGCGGTGAGCATCTTCGTGCCCTTCACGCAGTCGTCGATGTACATGAAGCTGCGCGTCTGCTTGCCGTCGCCCCAGATCTCGATGCTGTGGTCGCCCGAGAGCTTGGCGGCGATGACCTTGCGGCAGATGGCGGCCGGCGCCTTCTCGCGGCCGCCGTCGTAGGTGCCGTTGGGCCCGTACACGTTGTGGTAGCGGGCGATGCGCGTGGCGATGCCGAAGTCCTCGCGGAAGTGCCGGCACATCCGCTCGCTGAAGAGCTTCTCCCACCCGTACCCGTCCTCGGGCAGCGCCGGGTAGGCGTCCTCCTCCTTGAGCGCGGTGACGTTCGGGTCGCGCTGCTTGTCGGCGTTGTAGACGCACGCCGAGGAGGAGAAGAAGTACCGCTGGACCTCCGCCTCGCGGGCGGCGAGCAGGAGGTGGGTGTTCACGAGGACGCTGAGCATGCACAGGGCCTTGTTCAGCTCGATGAAACCCATGCCGCCCATGTCGGCGGCGAGGTTGTACACGGTGTGCGCGCCGTCGACGGCCCGAATGCACGCGTCGCGCTCGGACAGGTCGAGGACGAGGTTCTCCACGTCGTCGAACCGCTGGTACCACTCGTTCGCCGGCTTGGTGTCGACCGCCGTGATGTTCGCGAACCCCTCGCGTCGCAGGTCTGCGACGAGGTGGCCGCCGATGAAGCCGCCTGCACCGCAGACGACGACCCTGTCCGATGTTGCACTCATGACGCCTGCTCCGATCGATGCGGTGTGCTTGGAGGGGTGATCTCGTACTTGCGGGCGCCGGTCAGCTGCAGGACAGCGCGACCGACGAACAACGGGTTGTTGCGGAGGTACCGGCGCCACAGCCGGCGGGGCTCCCGGCAGAGCCGGTAGAACCACTCGAGGCCACGGCGCTGCATCCACGCCGGTGCCTGCGCCACGCGGCCGGTGTGGAAGTCGAACGCGGCTCCGACGCCGAACAGCACCGGCACCTGGAGGCGGTCGTAGTACTCGGCCATGAACCGTTCCTGCTTCGGCGTGCTCAGCCCGACCCAGAGCATCGTGGGCCGGGTGCGGTGCACGTCGTCGAGCAGCGCCTGCTCCTCGGCGTGGTCGAGGGGGCGGAACGGCGGCTCGAAGTGACCGACCACCTGGAGCCCCGGGAACCGGGCCTCCATGCGCGTCCGGAGCTCGGCCGCCGCGCCGTTGGCACCGCCGTAGAAGTAGTGCGTCCAGCCGCGGCTGGGTGACGCCTCGAGGATGGCGAGCATCAGGTCGGGGCCGTAGACCCGGGCCATGTCGGGATGGTGCTGGAGGTGGCCCATCCAGACCATCGGCACACCGTCCGGGGTCACGAGGAGCGCATCGTTGAGGACCCGCCGGAAGGCCGGATCGGCCTGCGCCTCGCTCACGCCGTGCACGCCGGTGACGCAGACGTAGCCGCCCTCGCCCGTGCGGACGGCCGCTTCCACGGCCGCGAACGCGCCGGCCGGGTCGATGGCGCTGACGCCGACGCCGAGCACGTTGACGCGGTCCACCCGATCGGCAGGCATGGTGAGCGAGGGTACAGGCGCACCCTCCGTGGTCAAGACGACGGACGCCCAACTCGCGGTGACAGGTACCTTGTCCCCGGTGAACGGGGTGCGTCGTCTCGCGAACGTCCCCGGGGTCCGAGCCGCGGTCGGCCAGGTCCGTGACGTGGGCCTCCGCACCGGTCTGCTGCGGTACCGGCCGTGGGTGTGGACCGATGACCGGTGGCAGGAGAGCTACCGCTCCGGCTCCCTCGCGTACTTCGGTGACGTCACCGAGCTGGCCCGCTACAGCCTGCTCGCCGGCTACCTGCGGTCCTTCACGGCGGCGCCGTCGGTGCTCGACATCGGTTGCGGGAACGGGCTGTTCCGCCGGGCGCTCCCGTCGGACGCCTTCTCGACCTACCTCGGCATCGACCCGACGCCGAGCGCCATCGCCGGGGCCGACCCGCTCACCGACGATCGGACGGCGTTCGTCGCCGGAGATCCGCTCACGTTCGAGCTCGCACCTGCCGATGTGGTGGTGTGCAACGAGGTCATCTCGGTCGTTCCGGATCCCCAGGCGCTGGTCGCACGCGTCCACGAACTGGTCGTTCCGGGGGGCCTGCTGCTGACGTCGATCTGGCGCCATCCGGGCGACCGGCAGCTCTGGCGCATGGTCGACGAGCGCTTCGAGCAGCTCGACGCCGTCACGGCGCGCAACGTCGCCAACCCGCTCAACCGGCGGGGCTGGCGCGTCGCCTGCCACCGGCGAGCACCGCTGGGCTGACCGCCCGCCGTCGCCGGCGCCCGGCCCAACGGGCAGGTGCGCGGTGAACGTGCGCCAGCTCTCCCTGTCGCCCACTGCCGGCCATTGGGCCGACACGGGCACACGACTCCTCGCCGCCACCGGCGACCCTCGCAACCGCGAGGTCATGAGCGGGCTGCCGTACCACTTCTGGCGCTACGGCACCGATGCCGGTGTGATCGACGGCGTCGCGACCGCCGACCTCGGCGGCGGCGAGGCTGTCCGTCGTGCCGCGTGGAACGCCACGCAGCTGGCGCTCGGCCGCGGGCTCGGTGGGCACCAGTTCACCGATGCGCGGAACCAGCGGCTCTGGCCCGCCCCGCCGCCGTCCGGGTCGACCGTGATCAACGTGTTCCAGCTCTTCCCCCGACCGGTCATCCGCGACGACTCGGTGCGCAAGGTGTTCTTCATCGACCAGACACTCACCCAGCTGTTCGACCACTACGGCGACCATCACCGCCCGATCAGCGCGCGCGCCATGCGGCGCGCCATCGAGTGGGAGTGGGAGGGCTACCAGTCGGCCGACCTCGTGATCGTGAACAGCGAGTGGGCGAGGATGAGCGTGATCGCCGACTACGGCGTCCGCGTAGGGTCGACGGCCGTCGTGCCGCAGGCCGCCAACTTCGACCCTGACGTGTACGCCCAGTGGATCGAACGGGTGCAGCACGAGCCGGCGCCCCGCGCGGACGATGCGCTGCGGCTCGTGTTCGTCGGCGTCGATCCGATTCGCAAGGGACTCGATCGGCTGCTGCGCGCCATGGCCGCGGTCAACGGCAGGGGTCGGCGGATCACCCTCGACGTCATCGGTGTCAGCTCGTCGAGCGTGCCGCGCGAGCTCGCCGCGACCCGTCACGTGCACTGGCACGGGTTCGTGTCGAAGGAGCACCGCGAGCAGCTGCTGATGGAGCTGATCGGGCGGGCCGACATCGGCTGCCTGCTGTCGCGCGCCGAGGCGGGCGGCAACTGCATCCGCGAGTTCCACTCCCTCGGCCTCGCCGTGCTCGGGACCACGGTCGGGGGCAGCCCCGACCAGGCGCTCCAGGGCGCGTCGTGGCTCGTGTCGCCGGACGAGTCCGACGATGCCATCGCCGACCGGCTCGAGTGGCTGTGCCGTGACCGCGACGAGGTGGAGGCCAAGAAGGCGTATGCCTGGGCCCACCGCGACGAGGTCCTGTGGCACCGCGCCATCGAGCGGATCCGGGAACCGGTCAACGCCCTCGCCGCGTGATGCGCTTGCCGCTCCGCGCCCAGCGCGATCGTGCCGCCCGCCGGCTCGCCCGTCCGCGACGTCTGCTCCATCGTGACGACGCCGTGGCGCTGACGTTCGACGACGGACCGGACGCGACGTTCACGCCACGCGTGCTCGAGGTGCTCGCCCGCCACGAGGTGCACGCCACGTTCTTCGTCGTCGGCGACGCCGCCCGCCGCGAGCCCGGGCTCGTCCGCGAGGTCGTCGCCGCCGGGCACGCCGTCGGCTCGCACTCGATGACCCATCCCGAAGTCTGGACGCTGAGCGCCCGAGCGCTTCATCGTGAGTACCGCGACGGCCGGGCGGTCGTCGAGGACATCACGGGCGCGCCGGTGACGCGGTTCCGCCCGCCGAACGGGTACGTCGACCTGAACGGCGCGCTCGCCATGCGCGCCCTCGGCCTGCGCCCGTGGTTGTGGACGCACGACTCGCTCGACTGGGAACCCGGCGCGACCGCGAGCTCGGTGGCCGCGGTCGGCGTCGAGCCGGGGTCGGTCGTGCTGCTGCACGACGGGTTGTTCGGGCCGCGCGACCCGAGCGCGTCCGATCGGTCGGCGACGGTCGCCGCCCTCGAGCCGCTGCTGGCCGCCGGCCGCGACGCCGGACTCCGCTTCGTCCCCGTTCCCGCCTGACATGGACCGTCCTCGAATGACCGTCGCCGTCGCGTCCCACCAGCGCCGCGCCGCGCTCGTGCGCCTGCTCGAGTCGTTGGCCGTCGAGGTCCGCGCCGACCTCGACCTCGCGGCGGACGTCGAGGTGGTGGTGGTGCTCGACGGGTCGACCGACGGGTCGCGCGAGGCGGTCGAGGAGCTCGACCTGGGCATGCCCCGGCGGGTGGTGTGGAAGCCCAACGGCGGGCTCGCCTCCGCCCGCAACGCCGGCTGGCAGGACGCCCGCGGCGACCTCGTCCTCTTCCTCGACGACGACCTGGTCGCCGCCGGAGGGCTGCTGCGCCGCCACCTCACCGCCCACGTGGGCGACCGCGACCCCATCATCAACGTCGGCCCCTGCGAGCTCCCGGCCGACCTCGGGGTGCCGCCCGTGATGCACGAGTTCTGGCTCGAGCGCTACGCCGAGCTGGCGGCCGCGGGACGCATCGAGCGCTTCGACCACTTCAGCGCGGCGAACACCAGTGCACCCGTCGCGCTGGTCCGCACCCTGGGCGGCTTCGACGAGCGGTTCGTCGGCTACGGCCTCGAGGACTACGACTTCGGTCGTCGGGCGCTCGCCGCGGGCGTGGACATCGTGTTCGATCGCGCCGCAGTCGCCTGGCACCACGCCGAGCGATCGCCGGCCGAGCTGTGCCGCAACCGGTTCGAGGAGGCCCAGAACCTGGTCCGCTTCGTTGCCGCTCATCCCGACGACGGCGACCGCCTGGTGCCGGACGGTGAGGGTTCGCGCCCGCTGCGCTGGCTCCATCGGCTGGGTGTCGCGTCGCCGCCGGTGCTGCGATGCTGGTCCGCCGTGGCCACCCGTCTCGCCACCCTCGAAGGTGCGGTGAGTCGCGGGCGGCGCCACCGGCTCCTCCAACACGCCGCGGCCGTTGCGTACGTCGCCGGTCTCGCGGCGGCCGACGCCGAGGGTGTCCTGCTCGACCGGGTGCTGGGCCGGCCGGGGCACGACCGCCGGGTCAGCCTCGATGCCTGAGCCGGCGCGCTTCGGGCCAGGCCCGGAGGAGACCGAGCGGCACCCCGAGCAAGAGGGCGCGGGCTTCGTCCGGCTCGTGCCACGTGCGCCTGATGGTGCTGCGAGCGACGGCGCGCGCACCTCGCCGGACGTCGTCGAGCACGGCGCGCACGATGCGACGGTCGCCGGCGAGCAGGTGCTTGGCGTAGAAGGCGCCCTGGCCGCGTGCGTACACGCGGTAGCGCCGCTGCAGCTGGCGCGCGTCGCGCCAGTCGTGGTGCCAGACCACCATCGTCGGCTCGTAGCGGACGGGCCTCCCCGCGTCCATCCATCGGTACGAGAGGTCGTTGTCCTCGGCCGCGACGAGGAGCCCGGCGCGCTCGTCGTAGCCGCCGAGGTCGAGCACGGCCTGACGGGGCATCGCCAAGTTGGTGCCGTAGAGCACCCACTGCGGCGGCTCGCCGGAGAAGTCGTGGGGCGTCTCGTCCGTCTTGATCGACGGCGTGCCCGCGGGATCGCCCGATGGCAGGACGCGCCCGGTGACGATGCCGTCGGGTCGCTCCTGCATCAGCGACCACGCCGCGCCGACCCAGTCCTCGGCCACCGTGCAGTCGTCGTTGGTCTGCAGCACCACGTCGCACACGGCCGCCCGCAGGCCGGCGTTGATGGCGCGCGCGATGCCGCGGCCGTCGTCGGCGATCCGACGCACCGGCGGGCCGAACGACTCGATCAGCGCCTCGACCTCGCGGTCGCCGCTCTGGTCGACGACGACGATCTCCTGCGCCGCGGGCGAGCAGCGCAGCAAGCTCTCCACGCACGCCTGCAGCAACGGGCGCCGTCCGACGGTGGGCACCACGACCGAAACCGCGCGCGTGGTCATGGCCATGGACGCTAACGCCGGCATCGACGACCGCCGGTGGCACGAGAACCGCGCCACCCACGGCTGGCGGCCGCCCGACGTCGGCGAGCTGTGGCGGTTCCGCGAGCTCCTGTGGCTCTTCGCCGCCCGCGACGTCAACGTGCGCTACAAGCAGGCCGCGCTCGGCGCGGCGTGGGCGGTCCTGCGCCCGGCGGTCGGCGCTGCCGTGTTCACCGTCGTGTTCCGCCACGTCGCCCACGTCGGCAGCGACGGCATCCCGTACCTGGTGTTCGCCTACGTGAGCTTCGCCGCATGGGCGTGCGTGTCGAGCGGCGTCCTCGCCGCCATGGCGAGCCTCGTCGACAACGCATCGCTGGTGACCAAGGTGTACTTCCCGCGCGTCGTGGCGCCGGCGGCCTCGGTCCTCCCGCCGTTGCTCGACCTCGTGGCCGCGCTGGTGGTCGGCGCGGCGCTCCTCGTCGCGTACCGCATCGTCCCGACGGTGGCGCTGCTGGCGCTCCCGCTGACGCTCGCGCTCCTCGTCGTGGTGGCCCTCGCCGCCGGCCTGTGGCTCGCCGCGCTCAACGTGCAGTACCGCGACATCCACCACGCGACGAACCTGTTGCTCCAAGCCGGGTTGTTCGTGAGCCCGGTCGCGTACCCGCTGAGCGCGATCCACGGCTGGGTGCGTCACGTGTACGCCTTGAACCCGGCGACCGGTGCCCTGTCGGCGCTCCGCTGGTCGCTGCTCGCCGGCCCGTGGCCGGGGTGGGCGATGGCCGAGTCGCTCGCCACCACCACCGTGCTCCTGCTCGGCGGGCTGGCCTACTTCCTGCGCGTCGAACGACGCTTCGCGGACGTGATCTGACCGATGGCCACGGCTGTCATCGAGGTCGAGGACCTCGGCAAGCGGTACACGCTCGGCGAGACGGTCGGGCGGCGCAGCGTCGCGGAGGCGCTCGTCGGCGGGCTCCGGCGGTTGGGGCGCCGGCCGGCGCGCGACGAGCTCTGGTCCCTGCGTGACGTCAGCTTCGACGTGGCCGAGGGCGAGGCCATCGGCGTCGTCGGCCGCAACGGGGCCGGCAAGAGCACGTTGCTGAAGATCCTCAGCCGCATCACCGAACCGACGACGGGTGTGGCGCGCGTGTACGGGCGCGTCGGCTCGTTGCTCGAGGTCGGCACCGGGTTCCATCCCGAGCTCACCGGACGGGAGAACACCTACCTCAACGGCGCGATCCTCGGGATGCCTCGTCGGGAGATCGACCGGCGCTTCGACGAGATCGTGGAGTTCGCCGGCGTGGCGCGCTTCCTCGACACGCCGATCAAGCGCTACTCGTCGGGCATGTACCTCCGGCTGGCCTTCGCGGTCGCTGCCCACCTCGACCCCGACATACTCGTCGTCGACGAGGTCCTCGCCGTGGGTGACGCCGAGTTCCAACGCCGCTGCCTCGGCAAGATGGCCACGGTCGAGCAGGAGGGGCGCACGGTCGTCTTCGTCAGCCACGACATGGGCGCCATCTCCCGTCTCTGCCAGCGGGCGATCTGGCTCGACCACGGTGCCGTCGAACAGGTCGGACCCACCAACGAGGTGGTGCAGGCGTACCTGGCCAGCGCGGCCGCCGCCGGCCAGGCCCGCTTCGACGACGGCCTGGGGAGCGGTCCGTTCGTGCTCCACGAGGTGGTGGTCGTCGACGGGGACGGCCGGCGTATCGATCACGTGCTGCGCGACCAGGCGTTCGCCGTCGAGCTGCACTTCGAGCTGCGCGAGCGCGTCCGTGGCTTCGATGCGTCGGTGCTCGTGACGACGAGCCGCGGTGTTCGCCTGCTCGACGAGTCGTGGTCCGACGCGGCGCCCGAGGACCCGGGCGCGCCCGGTCGATATGTGGCCCGGGTGACCGTCCCGCCGATGCTGAACGTCGGTGACCACACCATCGGGGTGTGGTTCGGCACGCGCTACGAGACGTTCGTGTACGAGCCGGAGGTGGTCCGTATCGGCATCGACGGCAGCGACGCCGATCGCCCCGACCGCGCGGTGTGCCTCGGGTTGCCGTGGGACGTCGAGCGGGTCGACGGGAGTGGTCGATGACGGGCGTGACCGTCGTGATCCCGACCCACGACCGCGTGGTGCTGCTCGGCCGCGCCCTCGCGAGCGCGCTCGGCCAGACCGATGTCGAGCTCCAGGTCGTGGTCGTCGACGACGGCTCGACGGACGGCACGGGCGACTTCCTGTCGTCGGTCGCGGACGAGCGCGTCGAGTGCGTCGTGCAGCACCCGGCTCAGGGTGTCGCCCGGGCGCGCAACGCGGGACTGGCACGGGCCCGTCACCCGCACATCGCCTTCCTCGACGACGACGACCTCTGGGCCCCGGACAAGCTGCGCGCCCAGCTGGCGGCACTCGACCGCGTGCCGGGGGCGCGCTGGGCGGTGACGGGGGACGTGGTCGTCACGCCCGACCTGCGCGTCATCGGGCACGACCGGCCGCCGCGCGAGCCGGATGTGGCCGGGCACCTCCTCCAGTACAACCACATCCCCGGAGGCTGCTCGGGCGTGCTCGCCGCCACCGATCTCGTGCGGGAGGTGGGGGGCTTCGACCCGGCCTTGCGGGCGATGGCCGACTGGGACCTGTGGGTGCGGCTGGCGCTGCAGTCGCCGCTGGCCTCGGTGCCACATCCCCTGCTCGCCTACGTGCAACACGCCGGCATGTCGTGGCAGGCGCGCGATATGCGGGCCG
>Ga0070671_100001436_pt1 | contig 17803 bp, 16 predicted proteins | sample KBSS73metaG_FD_65341 | JGI IMG/M metagenome (GOLD analysis project Ga0070671, IMG submission 65341) | Switchgrass rhizosphere microbial communities from Kellogg Biological Station, Michigan, USA - KBS S7-3 metaG | ecosystem: Host-associated > Plants > Roots > Rhizosphere > Soil ...
CCCGGATTGACGAACAGGCGAAGGTCGAACGTCCCGACCGGTGAGAAATGCAGATTGTCGCCGGTCAGCGTGTCTACGTCGGTCGCGCTTTGCCAGTTGGCGCCGAGACGCGCGCCGAGCCCATTGTTGAAGTAGCCGAGCTGAGCTTCGACCTGGTGCTTCGGCGTGCCGCCGCCGGACCCGGGCGCGTCTCCGTGAAGATAATCGAGCTCAGGCTGGTCGGGCCCGATGCGGACCTTGTCGACAAAGGTCATCGTGTCGGTGAGCGAGAACTGGATGCGCCCGCGATTCTGACCGCCGCCAGCGCCGCCGAAGAAGCCGCCGCCTCCGCCGCGCCCGCCAAAGCCCCGACCGCCGCCACCTCCACCGCCAGCACCACCCCCGCCTTCCGGAGGCGGACCACCCGCGCCGGGCGCTCCCGGCGCTCCACCTTGCGTTCCCCGCGGCCCGAAACCGAACTGTGCGCGCATCTGGTCGATGACAGCCTGAGACGGCCGGCGCGACTTGAGCGGCTTCGAGAAATCGAAGCCGAACCGTAGCGTGTCCTTGCGGGAGCTGTCGAAATTGACCGGCCGAAGGTCGACGGCGACGAGCTGGCCCGAGGCGTTGCGGACAAATCTATCGGGGAACGCGGCTTCGATCGCCGGCGTCGTATTGATGTTCGAGACCGGCTGCTCGATGCTTTGATGGACGAACTCGGCCCGCAGACGAAAGTCGGTGTTCTGCCACGGCTGCCAATTGCCGCTGAGCTTCCACACATTGCGCTGATCGGCGAGTAGGTCCGGGTTTCCGCCGGTAATCGCCGTGACCAGCACGGTCTGCGCGGTCGTGAAGTCGAAGATGCGGACGTCGGGCGTCGATATGATCGGATCGCCAAGCTGGTTGATCGTCGGCGGACCTTCCTCGCGCGTCCAGCTGGTGATGAAGGTCAGCCGGTCGACCGGGGAGAAATTGGCTCCGGCACCGAAGACCGTAAGCGTTCCGAAATCGGAGAAATGGTCGACTTCCGCATTGGCATTCAGGGTGAAATTGCCGAGCGCGCTGAAATCGCGGCCTCGGCGCGAGATCGGCAAGTCGACGCTGATGGCCGCCTCCCCCGCCGTGCGGGACAGCGAGTTCTCCGTTCGGGCGCCAAGGATTGCGTGCGACGTATCGAGATGCGTCGTGTTGATCCCCGCCGATAATGTCGCGCTTGCGTTGCCGGCGGGTAACTTCGCCAATGTCCCGTTCGCGGTAGCGGTGAGGTCGCCGCTTGCCGTTGTTTCGCGTGTCCGGTCCGTCGGGAAATCGCCATCGTCCCGGTCCGTGTGAGTCAGATTGCGGCTGAGGTCCGCGTTGCCCGTCAGGGTCCAGCGCCACTGCGATTTCGTCTGGCCGTTGAGCGTTACGCCAGCATGGGCGGTATCGGTGGAAACGTCTCGCTCGAGAGGCACGAGAAGAGTCTCGTTGAGCCCGATCAGCGACCGTCCGTCATTGTGCTCCAACTCCGTGTTCAAGGTTGCGGAGACATCACCGAAAATGTTGCGGTTGAATGTCGCCGAGCCGCGAATATCGCGCTTCGTGCCGACCAGGGAGCGAGCGGCTAGCGCCTGTTCAGTCGTGCCGACAGCCGGCGGCTCGGCGAGTAAAATGTCCCGCTCGTCTTCCGTCAGCATATTATTGCCTTCGTAGTGAAGGTTGTAGGTGGTCCGGCCGTTGCGTTCGACGATGAAGCGAGTGAGGTCGCCGTTGCCGCTAGCATAGCCACCATCGGTCGCCAGCCCGCCGCCCGCCTGTGCCGTGGTGGACCGGAAGCGCTGCCGAAGGACGATATTCACGACCTTCTGGTCGGCTCGATATCCGTATTTTAGGGCGACTTCCTCAGGAAGGATCTCGACCCTGACGATGGCTTCGGTCGGAATGTCGCGAAGCTCGCGGAAACCGGAAATGCGCTGGCCGTTCAGGAGCATCACGGGCCGCTCTCCACCGCGCCCCTGCGTGCTGCCGATCTGGGGAGCGAGTGCATCGAGCAGCTCGCTGATGTTCGTCGCTCCCGTTGCACGCACGTCGCGCGCGTCGAGCGTATTCTGCGGCGGGATGTCGCCGATCACCGAGCCGCGCGGCTTTGCGCCGGTGATGACGATCTCCTCCTCATCCGCAACATCGTCCGACGGCTGGGCCGCCGGCGCGGTCGCCGCTGGAGCTGACTCGGTTGTAGGAGCCGTAGTCGGCTGCACAGGCGCTGGGGCCGTTGCCGATGGCGCCACCGGCGCGGTCGGCTGCGGCTGCGCAGCGAGGCATGTAACGGGGAACAGCAGTGCGGCGCTGCTCAGGAGCAGAGAACGGGTCGTCATATTATCTTTCGCTAGTGGCGCGACGTGAACAGGCCCTGACAACGAAATGACGTTCGACAAAGTGCCGACTGCAACCGACGAAAGGGTCTGGCGGCGCGCACATTTGGCGGTACATCGGCACCTCAACTTTGGTTAGCCCACATTTTCAGGAGTTTTCGGCAATGCGCCGTGCTGCGTTCGCTTTGATCCTTTCATCCTGCCTCACCGGCGCCGCCGCGGCGCAGCTCGTTCCAGCCCTTAACAGCAAGCCCGAGGCTTATGCCAAGCCGACCCGAGTGCCGGCAGCCCGTGACATTCCCTTTCCGGGAACTCTTCAACTGACCGTCGACGCAACCGACGTCACCCGCGGCATCTTCCGTATCCACGAGCGAGTGCCGGTCACTGCCGCCGGTGATCTCGTGCTTCTTTATCCCAAATGGGTGCCGGGCGGACACAGCCCGCGGGGGGACATCAAGAACGTCACCGGAATCAAGGTCAGCGCCCATGGCAAGCCGCTCAAATGGATGCGAGATCCTCTCGACGTGTTCGCCTTCCATGTCACGGTGCCGCAGGGCGTTCCCGCGGTCGATGTCGAGTTCCAGTACGTCTCTTCGACGGCGGACAACCAGGGCCGCACCGTGATGACCCCGGAAATGTCGAGCATTCAGTGGCTGTCGCTGTCGATGTACCCCGCTGGCTATTACGTCCGGCAGATCCCGGTGCAGCCGTCGGTCATCGTTCCGAACGGCTGGAAGGTGGCGACAGCGCTCAGGCCGCAAGCGCAGGCCGGGGGCAAGGTCGACTATCCCGTCACCAGCTATGAAATCCTGATGGATTCGCCGCTGATCGCCGGTGCCTACCATCGTCAGATTCCGCTCAGCAGCGACGTATTCCTCGACGTGATCGGCGATACACCCGCCGAGCTCGCGGCGACGCCGGAGCAGATCGCGGCGCACAAGCGTCTGGTCGAGCAGGCGGTCAAGACCTTCGGCGCCCAGCACTACGATCATTACAATTTCCTGCTGACCATCTCGAACAACCTTGGCGGGAACGGCCTGGAGCATCACCGCAGCTCGGAGGACGGCGTTCGTCGCGGTTATTTCACGGATTGGGAAAACAAGCTGCGCGACCGCAATTTGCTGCCGCACGAATATTCGCACAGCTGGGACGGCAAGTACCGGCGCCCCGCGGACCTGTGGACGCCGGACTACAATACCGTTCCGATGGAAGGCTCTCTGCTCTGGGTCTACGAAGGCCAGACGCAATTCTGGGGCTATGTCCTCGGCGCCCGTTCCGGAATGTTGCCGAAGCAGGACACGCTCGACGCAATTGCAGCAACGGCAGCGACCTACAGCACGGGAACTCCGGGACGCGCCTGGCGGCCCCTGGTCGATACGACCAATGACCCGACGGTTGCGGGCCGCGCGCCGCAACCCTGGCGCAGCTGGCAACGAAGCGAGGATTATTACAGCGAGGGCCAGTTGATCTGGCTCGACGTCGATCGGATCATTCGCAACCAATCGGGCGGCAAGCGCTCGATCGACGACTTCGCCAAGGCCTTCTTCGGCATGCGCGACCGCGATTATGGCGAACTGACTTACACATTCGACGATGTGGTTGCGACCTTGAACCGGGTTCAGCCTTACGACTGGCGCAACTATCTTCAGCGCCGCGTCTATGACGTCGCGGCTACGCCGCCGCTCGAGGGTATCAATGAGGCCGGCTACAAACTGATCTTCACGCCCGAGGCCACCAAGTGGATCAAGAGCGCTGAGAAGTCGGGCAAGAACAACGACCTGACCTATTCGGGCGGGTTCGTGGTCGGCAACGACGGCAAGATCTCGACCGTCCTGTGGGACAGCGCGGCCTTCAATGCCGGCCTCACCGTCGGCTCCCAGGTCACCGCCGTGAACGGCCGCGATTTCGACGGGGATGCGCTCAAGGACGCGATCAAGGCGGCTGCGGGCAGCGGGCCGGCGCCCGAGCTGCTGATCCACGACGGCGACGTCTATCGCACCGTGAAGCTCGATTGGCACGGCGGGCTGCGCTATCCGAAGTTGCAGAAGGTCGGCACCGGACAGGGTTCGCTGGACGCGTTGCTCGCACCACGCTGATCGTCGTCAGGAGGGGGTTGTATGCGCCATCTGGTCCTTGTCACCGCACTGTCGGTCGCCGCGGCATCGGCATCTGCGCAGCAGCCCTCGTCCGCCGAAGCCAACGTTCGGGCGTCGCTCGATCGAATCGCACGGATCGATCCGCAGCTCCATTCAGTGATCGCGGTCGATCCCACCGCGATCGACCAGGCGCGCAGCCTGGACCGGCAACGCCGCGCTCGCGGACCGCTGTTCGGCGTGCCGGTGCTGATCAAGGACAATATCGAAAGCGCCGGCCCGCTGCCGACGACTGCGGGAAGCCTTGCGCTGGCGAACAATGTCACCAACCGTGATGCACCGCTGGTCGCCCGGCTGCGAGCGGCCGGCGCGGTGATCGTCGGCAAGACCAATCTCAGCGAGTGGGCGAATATCCGCTCGACGCGGTCGATCTCCGGTTGGAGCGCGGTCGGTGGGCAGACGCGCAACCCCTGGGCGCTCGACCGCAATCCCTGCGGCTCGTCGAGCGGCAGTGGCGCCGCGGTCGCAGCCGGCCTCGTGCGAATGGCGATTGGAACCGAGACCGACGGTTCGGTGACTTGCCCCGCATCGATCAACGGCATCGTCGGACTGAAACCCACCGTCGGGCTGGTCAGCCGCACGCATATCGTTCCGATCAGCCACAGCCAGGACACCGCCGGCCCGATGACGGCGAGCGTACGCGAAGCCGCTGAGCTTTTGACCGCGATCGCCGGCAGCGATGCGACCGATTCCGCGACGGTCGAGGCGGACAAGCGTCGCCGCAATTATGCCGCCGGGCTCGATGCGAACTCGCTGAAGGGCAAGCGGATCGGCGTCATGCGCTTTGCATCCGGCTTCGGCACCGACGCAGCCTTCGAGACAGCACTGGCGCTGCTTCGGCAGAGGGGCGCCGTTCTCGTTGAGATCAAGAAGTTCGACGACAAATTGATCGGCAAGAACGAGCTTCCCGTCCTGCTCACCGAGCTCAAGGCCGACATGGCCAAATATCTGAAGGGCAGCCCGGCAACGATCCCGGCGCGTACGCTCGGCGAGCTCATCGCGTTCGACAAGGCCCACCAGGTTCAGGAGATGTCGCTGTTCGAGCAGGAATTGTTCGAGCAGGCGCAAAAGACGAAGGGCCTGGCTGATCCGGCGTACAAGAAATCTCGCGCAACCAGCTTCCAGGCGGCTGGCCCGAACGGCATCGACAAGTTGCTGCGAGACAATCGCGTGGTCGCCTTGGTTGGTCCGACCATGCCACCCGCGTGGAAGATCGATGCTGCGAACGGCGACCAGATTTCGGGCGGCGGCGCAGGGACGCTCGCGGCGGTTGCTGGATATCCGCACCTGACGGTTCCGATGGGGCTGGTGAAAGGGCTGCCGGTGGGATTGAGCTTCATCGGCCCGAAATGGTCGGAGCAGCTCCTGCTCAACCTCGGCTTTGCTTATGAGCAAGCGCGCGGTCCGTTCCCGGCTCCGAAATTCTACCGCTCGATCGAAGAGAGCCCGGACATCGCCCCGCTGCTGCAGCCGCAGCGCTAATCGGGCTTTGGCACGGGGCGCTTTTTCGTGCCCGCAAGCTCCTGATCCATATATTTGACCTCAGCGGCGATGGCGCGGTCGCTGATCGTCCAGTCGGGATGCAGCGCCCTGATCTTCGGGGCCACGTCTTGGACCAGCGCGTCGCCGGCCAATTTTGCCCTCCGGCCTTCGCCGACCAGCTTTCGAAGATCGAGCAGGTATCCACGGAACTCCTCGACGTCATTCACATCGGCGACATCGCCATGCCCCGGGACGTAATGCAGTGTTGCAGCTCCCGGCATGCGAGCGAAGCCGGAGTCCGATTCCGTCCATTCCCTGACCGAGCCGTCGATCAGGTTGGGCGGCACCTTTCGCCACAGCATGTCGCCGCAGAACAGGACCTTCGCATCGGGGACGAAGATGGTGAGATCGCCACCGGTATGGCCGAGCACGGTCTGGACGACGACTTTGCGCGAACCGAGCCAGACCGTCAGATCCTTGTCCGTGACGAGGTCGGGAAGCGGCAAAGCCTCGATCCGCGCCTTGAGCTCCGGCGTGATCCGGTCGCCGAACAGGTTGATGTTATTGACCCGCACCCAGTCGCGGACGGTGCGATGCGCGATGATGATCGCGCCGGCGTCGCGCAACGCCTGGTCGCCGCCGGTATGATCCGCATGATAGTGTGTGTTCACGACATAGCGGATCGGCTTGGGTGTCAGCCGCCGGATCTCGGACACAAGCGCGCGGGCCGCGTCCTGGTTGAAGAAGGCGTCGACGACCAGCACGCCATCATCGCCGATGACAAATCCGGCATTGGATCCCGCCTTGTGATCGGGGCCATCAATCGCTGCGTAGACGCCGGGACCGACCTCCTTCAGCACGAACGGAAGCGGGGCCTGCGCGAAGGCCGGCGCGGTCAACCCAAGCGCTGCAGCAAGAAGGACCAAGCGCCTCATGACGTCATCCTCAGCGCGGCGATGGCCGCAACGATGGCAAGGATCAGCAGCATGCGCATCACGCTCGACGGCTCCTGGAACCACAGGATACCGACGACGACGGTTCCAACGGCGCCGATTCCGCCCCAGACCGCATAAGCCGTCCCCATCGGAATCGATCGCGAGGCGACCTCGAGCAGGCCCATGCTCACCGCCACCGAGGCCAGGAAAGCCAGCGTCCACGGCACATTCCGGAATCCGTCGACGAATCGCAGCGAAGTCGTGAACCCGACTTCGAACAAGCCGCCGACAATCAGCCAGACCCAGGGCATGAAAATCCTTTCACTGGACGCGGGGCGTCGCTTCGTTACGCTGACGACCCATGGCGAAGCCGCGCACCATCGGCAATATGATCGCGCCGCCGCGGTTCCTCGCGTTCCTCGTCGTGCTTGCGGTCAGTTTCCCAATCCTTGCCCACGCATTTGATCGTTGGGCACTCGGCGCGATGTCCGCTTTCGATATCGCGGCGACACTGTTCCTGCTCCTTTGTCTCCCGCTCCTCAGTACCAGCGAAGCGGCGGAGATACGCGCCCACGCCGTACGCAACGACGCGAATCGCCAAATCCTGCTGGCAATCACCGGGATCGTCATGGCGGTGCTCCTGACCGCGATCGCCGCCGAGGCCGTCGGCCACAATCCGCAACCGGTGACGAAGGCGCTCATCATCGGCACACTCGCGCTCGCCTGGCTGTTCAGCAACTTCATCTATGCGCTTCACTATGCGCATCTCGCTTATCTGACGCCCAGCGACGGCTGCTGCGGGTTCGATTTCCCCGGCACGGATGAGCCCGATTATTGGGACTTCGTCTATTTCGCCTTTACCTGCGGCATGGCCTTCGCGACCTCCGACGTGCAGGTCACGAGCAAGCACGTGCGGCAGGTCGTCACCGTCCATTGCCTCGCCGCCTTCGCATTCAACATCGGCGTGCTCGCCTTCACGATCAACGTGCTGGGCTCGGGCGGCTAGGCGGCGACGTCGATCTCAGGTGGCTCGGTGACATTGCCGCGCGCCGCGATCAGGCAACCGCCGACGATCATCAGGGCCCCCGCCAGCGTGTAGTTCGACACGGGCTCGTGGAAGATGAGCCAGCCAAGCGCCGAGGCCCACAGGAACCCGCTATATTCGGTGACGGCGAGATAGCTCGCAGGCCCCCGCGCATATCCCCACGCGAACAGCAAGGTGCCCGAAGTCGAGAGCAGGCAGGCGACGGCGATCCACAGCCATTGCCCGCCAGGCCAGGCCGGAACCCCGGCGACGGGCACGGCGAGAAGCCAAAGGATCATGACGGTGACCGACTGGAAGAAGTTGATCTCCAGCGGCTTGGACGCAAGCGCTTGCCGCCGCATGAGCACGATGTTCACGGCGTAACACAAAGCGGACGCAAGGATTGCGGCGATGCCGAGCAGGACGTCATTCCCGACATCGGCGGTAGCTTGGCCAAGGACGATGATAATCACGCCCGCAAAAGCGGCCAGGGCACCCAGGGTCGAACTGGGCCCAATCCTCTCGTTGAGGAAGATTGCCGCAAGGATCATCGCGATGAGCGGGGCAATGAAGGTCAGCGCGATCGCCTGCGCGAGCGGGACTCGGCCGATGCCCCAGAAGAAGAACGCCGCCATCACAGTGACCACCACGCCGCGAAGCACATGCACGCGCAGGATTCGTCGATCGGGCCAGGGCGCTCGCCGCGGCAGGTACAGGACAGCGCTCACGACCATGTTCGCGGCCGAACGCCACACGCTGACCGCGATAATACCGATCGCGAGGACGAGATGCTTCATCACCGCGTCCATGATCGACAGCACCGCAACCGCGCCGAGCGCGGCGAGAAAACCCTGGACCGGATGCTGGACGACGCGGTTCACGCGACGCAATTAGCGGTTCAATGCGCCGCGTCGAGGGGCGCCGTGGTGTCCTGGATTAGTAGGGGTCGCTGGCTGGCGTTCGACGCGAGTCCCTGCGCGAACGCAGTGCCCACGGTCAGGATCAGCAGCAGCTTGATCATGGCGCATTGATGCGCCCCGGGTGGTTAAGGAAGCCTAACCTTATTCGGCCGCGTCGAGCGTCGGTGCCTGCTCGCCTTCGGCTTCGATTTCTGCCGCCTTCGCTTCCACCAGCCGCACGATATGGTCGATCATGTCGACGTCCTGGACGTGGTGGTCCGTCACTCCGGACAGATAGACCATATGCTTGCCGTTGCCACCGCCCGTGATGCCGATGTCGGTCTCGCGCGCCTCGCCGGGTCCGTTGACGACGCAGCCCAGGACCGAAAGGGACATGGGCGTCTTGATGTGCTGCAGCCGTTCTTCCAGTGCTTCCACCGTGCGGATGACGTCGAAGCCCTGCCGGGCGCAGCTGGGGCAGGAAACGACACGCACCCCGCGGCTCCGGATACCGAGCGCCTTCAATATTTCATAGCCGACCCGGACCTCTTCTTCCGGCTCCGCCGACAGTGACACGCGAATCGTGTCGCCGATGCCGGCCCAGAGGAGATTGCCAATGCCGATCGAGGATTTGACCGTGCCGCCGATCAGCCCACCGGCCTCCGTAATGCCGAGATGCAGCGGGCAATCCACCACGCTCGCCAGCTGCTGATAGGCCGCGACTGCCAGGAAGACGTCACTGGCCTTCACCGCGACCTTATATTCGCGGAAGGCGTGATCCTCGAGGATGCGGATATGGTCGAGGGCGCTCTCGACCAGCGCTTCGGGACAGGGCTCGCCATATTTCTCGAGAAGGTCCTTCTCGAGGCTTCCCGCGTTGACGCCGATACGGATAGCGCAACCGTTCGCTCGAGCGGCCGCGATCACCTCCCTGACGCGCTCTTCGGAACCGATATTGCCGGGATTGATCCGCAGGCAGGCAGCGCCCGCATCTGCGGCCTCGAGCGCGCGCTTGTAGTGGAAGTGAATGTCGGCGACGATCGGAACCGTGGCAGCGCGCACGATCTCCTTAAGCGCTGCGGTCGCATCGGCGGTCGGGCACGACACGCGGATGATGTCGGCGCCGGCTTCCTCACAGCGCCTGATCTGGTCAATCGTCGCCTTGGCGTCCTCGGTCGGCGTGTTGGTCATCGTCTGCACGCTGATCGGCGCGTCTCCGCCGACAGGCACGGAGCCGATCATGATCTGCCGCGACTTGCGCCGCCCGATATCGCGCCAGGGACGAATGGACATGGGGATACATATAAGAGGCCGGCGCTGGATGGCCAACTCGCTCAAGCAGGTGTTCGCCAGTCTTATCCTGTTGTGTTAACAGGCGTCACGGCACTCGCTGGGGGTGGCCCATGGCCAGGCTTGCCCGATTGCAGGCTACTGACCGCTCCGATGCGGATGCAACGATCTCGCGCACGCCGCGACTGCGCACGCGCTATTATGCCTTCCTCAGCTATAGCCATAAGGACAAGGACCTTGCCGACTGGCTGCATAGCGAACTGGAACGGTTTCGCGTCCCGCATTCGCTCGCGGGCAAGCTGACCGCCAACGGCGTCGTTCCGCGCCGGCTCGCCCCCATCTTTCGCGATCAGCAGGACCTGTCCGCCGGCGCCGACCTTGGCGAAGAGATCAAGGCCGCGCTCGCAGCATCGCAGTTCCTGATCGTGCTCTGCTCGCCGACGGCGGCGACGTCGCGGTGGACCAATGCGGAGATCGAGAGCTTCAAGCGCACGCGGCCCGAAGGCTGCGTCCTTGCCGCAGTCGTTGGTGGTGAGCCCTTCGCGAGCGATATCCCCGGCCGCGAGGCGGAAGAGTGCTTCCCGCCCGCCCTGCGCTACAAGTACGACCGGCGCGGTCACCAGACGGCCAAGCGTGCCGAGCCGCTCGCAGCGGATTTTCGCGAAGTCGGCGAGGGTAAGCGCCTCGCATTCCTGAAGCTGGTCGCGGGCATGCTCGGTGTCGGGCTCGACGAACTGGTGCAGCGCGACACGACGCGCCGACACCGCCAGCTGGCCTGGCTTGCGGCCGGATCGCTGGCCGGCATGGCCGTCACCAGCACGCTCGCCGTAACCGCGATCCAGGCGCGCGATTCCGCGCGGGACCAGCGGCGTGAGGCGGAGAGCTTGGTCGCTTTCATGCTCGGCGATCTCAAGGACAAGCTGGAGCCGATCGGTCGCCTGGATGCGCTCGACGGCGTCGGATCCCGGGTGCTGGCCTATTACAGCAAGCAGGATGCTTCGGAGCTAACGGATGCAGCGCTGATCCAGCGTTCCCGGGCGCTCAGCCTGACCGCGCAGGTGGCGTATCTGCGCGGTAACAACGACGGAGCCGCGCGCCTTTATCGTGAAGCCTTGGCGGGCACCGGTGAGGCCGTCCGGCGCAGTCCGGACGATCCTGAGCGGCTCTACGAACATGCCCAGAATGTGTTCTGGGTTGGCGACCTTGCAAGGCGGCGCGGCGACACCGGACAGGCCGAAAAGGACTTTCGCGAATATGGCAGCCTGGCGGCTCGCATGGTTGCGGCCCAACCGGATAACCTCAGATACCGGATGGAGGTCCAGTACGCACGCGAGAACCTGGGCATCGTCCTGGTGAGCCAGCGGCGGTTCGCGGAGGCGGTCGGACAGTTCCACGCAATAGTGGCCGCGATGGAATCGATGCGCGTCGTCGATCCCGACAACAAGGAGTATCAAAAGGAGCTGAGCAATGCGCTCGGGTGGCTGGCAGATGCCGACAAGGGCATCGGGCGCATCGACGATGCAATCACGCTTCGCCAGCGCCAGATCGCTTATCTCAATCAACGACTGGCGGCCGGCAATTCGGACGTCGCACTTCAGCAGCAGCTGGTCGTCGCGCACCAGGCATTGGGCCTGTTGTTCGCGTCGCGGGGAGATCTCGAACGCGGCAATGGCGAGCTGCGCATGGCCTTGGCGAATGTAGAAAGGCTCCTTGCAGTCGAGACGAGCAACCGGAACTGGCGAGACCTGTCGGCTAGCGTCCGCCTTGAACTGGCAAAGAATCTGCTCGTACTCGGACAGGCGGCAGAGGCGGCACAGCAAACGTCAACCGGATGCGCAATTGCGTCCGATCTCCGCGCCCGCGACCCCAATATCGCCCGATGGCGCGCCCTTCAGGCGACCTGTCTGACGGTGCGTTCCAAAATCGCCGATTCGGGCGGAAACTCGAGTGCTGCAATCGATGCGGCGCAGGGCGCGCTGAGCGCGGCGCAATCGCTTCATACCGGCGATCCGGTTACCGATCGCTACTTCGTCGCCGCTGCATATCGCCAGCTTGGCGACCTACAGCAGCGGGCGGGCGATCGCGTTTCAGCAATGAGCGCATGGTCTGCGGGCTTCGCGAAACTTCCAGACAATGTTGCCGAAAGGCCTTGGGAAATGAGCGAGCGCGCCGAGCTACTGCGCCGGCTCGGGCGTAACAGTGAGGCAAAGCCACTCGTCGCCAAGCTGGCGGCTATTGGCTTCAAGAGCGCGGAATAAGGGGGAGCGGCGTGGCCAAGAAGGCAATCACAAAGACATCGGGGAAAAAGGCGCGCGGGAAACCGCGAGAGCGCACCATCAGCATTGACGTGAAGCCCGACCAGGATCCGCCCTATGTCATGAGGGGGAGCATGGTTTTCGAGAACGAGAAGCGACCGGGCTTCTTTATCAATTTCAAGATCGTTGACGACGGAGGCGGCTACCGATTCCCCACTGACAAGACGAAGGCGTTCGCCGCGAAGGCGGGGAACAGCGGCTGTCCCGTGCAAGGCGCGGTCTGGCCGGAGATGGAGCCGCGCAAGGTCAAGGACGGCAACAAGACGCTGCGGGTCCGAAACTTCAACAAGGACCCGTCGAAGTTCCGGTTCACTCTTTTCGTCACCAAAACGCCGAACGCGGCGAACCCGATATTCCTCCCGCTCGATCCGGGCGGCGACAACATGAACGGCCAATATGATTGAAAGCCAGAGCGAGATCTGTCGAATCTGAGACTCAACGCAGTGGGGGAAAAAGGATGGGACCGAAGCAAGCCTTTATCGATGTCTACATCGAATCCGTCGAGCCGTTGAAGTTCTATGTAGAACCTTCGCCGTTGAACGATCCCCCGTTGCTGACCGGGCCGAACGGGATCATTTTCGAGAACGATCACCACGCCGGATTCGACATCTACTTTCAGCTTCAAGGCAATACGTTTGGATATTACTTCCCGAATGACAAGCACCAGGCTGTGTGGTCCGAGACCGGCAGCGTCTGTCCAGACAAGACAGCGGTATGGAACGTTCTAAAACCCATAAAGGTATTCGATCCGCCGTTTCCAATCCCGCCCAGTCAACGGACGCTCTTGTGGGCGAAGAACCCCAATCCCGGTCCTCCGCCAGGCCAGGGACCTTTCAAATATAATCTGCGCGTGACCAACGGAAGCGACTGGAAGAATCTCGATCCGGGCGGTGACAATATGAATGGGCCGATCAGCCGTAACTTCGAGTGGAGCGCCATCATGACCGGTATCGGAAGCGCGGTGGCGACTGCGGCTGCGCTTGCGGGCGCCGCATACCTCGCTGGGCTACAGTTGGTATTCCGGTCTTGAGGATAAGGTTGGAGGCGAGAGCTGCATAACGCACCTTCCGGCCCACCCGCCGTCCCTTTCGTCATCGCGGTCGGAGTTACCGGCCATCGCGCCGACGTGCTTCCGGAAGGCAGCGTGCCGGTATTGCGTGAGCGAATTCGCGACGTCCTGCAACGCATCGAGGAGTCGGGCCGGGCATTGCGCGAAACGGAGCGCGATTGCTTTGCTGGCTTCACGCCCAAGCTGAGATTTGTTTCTCCCATCGCCGACGGTGCGGACCAGATTGCCGCCGAGGTCGCGCTTGATCTCGGTTGGGACCTGCAGGCGATCCTGCCGTTCGAGCGCTCGGCTTATCGGGCGAGCCTGGCCAATGAGGGCGCGCGCGAACGGTTCGACCATCTTATGGAACGGGCCGATTGCCTGCTCGAACTTCCCGGCGATCCCGACCAGAGCCTCGATGCCTATGTCATGACCGGCAGGGCGACCGTCGCCCATTGCGATGTCCTCATCGCCATCTGGGATGGCCTTCCGCCGCGTGGCCGGGGCGGCACCGGCGAGGTCGTGCAGCTGGCGCTGACGCGCGGGACCGCGATCGTACACGTGCCCTTGTCGCCCGGCGGCGACACGCGCGTACTATGGAGTGCCTTCGATCCCACGGTGGTCACGATCGCCGACGATCCTGCCGTTGCAAGACCTCTGGCGCGGGAAGATGTTGATACGCTGCTGCGCGGCTTGATGATGCCACCGCCCGATGAGCAGGAGCGGCATTTCCTCAGACGATTCCTCGGCGAGCGGCTGCGGCGCATCCGGGCGCGCATCGAGTATCCGTTGCTGTTGACTGCAGCCGGCGTGCGCCCGTTTCGCGCCCGGGACCTGACGAGCAGCCACGCCGATGCGCAGACTCGCGATGAGTGGCAGCGTTACCGCGCAGGCTGCGCGGAGGTTCAGAACATCGCCGCCGGCATCGACCTGCTCGAAACTTCCTACAGCTGGGCGGATCGGCTCGCGACGCACTTCGCGCAGACCTATCGCAGTGGGCACATCTTCAACTTCGTTCTTGGCGGATTCGCCGTTTGTCTCGGCCTTTCGGCGTTCATGGCGCCGCATCTCCGGTTCGAGGAAGCCACGCTGGAGCTCCTGATCACCCTGGCGATCATCCTCAATGCCGTGATTGCATCGCGGCAGGAATGGCATCGGCGGTGGCTCGACTACCGGCAGCTCGCGGAACGGCTTCGGCCGATGCGCAGTCTCAAGCTGCTCGGTATCGCGGCTCCTGATCCGCCGGGCACTCAGACCAACCCCGTTCCGAGGCGGTGGATCGACTGGTACGCGAGCGGCATTTGGCGGGCGATGGGTTGTCCTTCCGGCTGCATCGACAAGGCCTGTGCCGCGCGCCTCGGCAAGGCGATCGCGGATCACGAGGTCGAGCCGCAGATGAGCTACCATTCGCGCAACGCGAAGCAGATCAAGCTGCTCGATCACCGGCTCGGTCAAATTGCCATGATGCTGTTCGCGGCAACGCTGATCGTCACAATCGTCACGATCCTGGGCCTCGGAATCGGCTCGGATTACGTCAACCGGTACGGCAATTGGTTCACGCTCGTATCGGCCGGCTTCCCAGCGCTCGGCACGGCCGTGTTCGGAATCCGGTTTCAGGCCGATTTCGGCGGCGACGCTCTCCGGTCGCTGGCGACTTCGAACACGCTCCGATCGATTGAGCGTGAATTACGCAAGGACGTCAGCCTCTCCCGTGCCGCCGATTTGGCTGAACAGGCCGCACGAATCATGTTCGCCGATCTCGACGAATGGCGGCTCGTCAACCAGCAGCGCGATCTGTCGGTCGGCTAGTCATCCTCGCCCCAGCGCCACCGCCAACCGCCACGCGTCGTGCGGGCGCATATGATCATGAAACTGACGAAGAAGGGCGCCAGCGCGGCGATCAGCTGAACCGGGCGATGCGAAAAGCGGAGGCACAACAATATGGTGACGACAATGAATCCGAGGGTGACGGCCCATCCCTGCCAGGAGATCGGAAGGCCCGAACCGAGGCCATAGCGCTTGGGCGCAAACCATTCGGGGCCGTCATCCATTCGACTTCTCCTTCGGCGGCCGCCCTCGCTTCCGCGCGACCGGCGCCCTGAGCTTCACCCCGCGCGCCGAGAGCGCTTCGCGAATGAGGCATTCGACCTGCGCATTGACGCTCCTGAGTTCGGCAGCCGCGCAGCGTTCAACCGCCGCCCACAGTGCGGGGTCTACACGCAGCGGATAGGCCTTGCGCTCGGCGTCGGCCACGGCCGGGCCTCCTTATTGGTAGAGCGTACCGGTGTTGACGACGGGCTGCGTGTCGCGCTCGCCGCACAGTACGACCATCAGGTTGGAGACCATCGCCGCACGACGTTCGTCGTCGAGTTCGACGACGTTCTTTTCGGACAGGGCGTCCAACGCCATCTCGACCATTCCGACCGCGCCCTCGACCAAGGTCTTTCGCGCCGCGACCACCGCCTGGGCCTGCTGCCGGCGAAGCATCGCACCAGCGATCTCCTGTGCGTAGGCGAGGTGCGTGAATCCGCATTCGTCGACCGTGATTCCGGCAACGGCAAGCCGCGCGATCAGCTCGGTACGGAGTTCGGCGCCGACCTGGTCGTGATTGCCGCGCAGGGTGACTTCGAGGTGCTCGAAATCGTCGTACGGATAACGCGAACCGATGGTCCGGATCGCAGCTTCGACCTGAACTCGCACAAACTGCTTGTAATCGTCGACGTCGAACAACGCCTGCGCCGTATCGACCACGCGCCAGACGATCTGCGCCGCCATCTCGATCGGATTGCCACGCAAGTCGTTGACCTTGATCTTCTCCGAGATGAAATTGTTGGCGCGAACGGACAGCTTCTTCTTGGCGAGCCACGGCCACGTCCACCGCAAGCCGGTAGCGCGGTCGCTGCCCCGATATTCGCCGAACAGAGTGATCGCTGCAGCCTGGTTTGGCTGGAGCATGTAGAAGCCGGGCATCACGAGAATGAAGACAAGTGTCGCGGCGATCACGATGATCAGCCCCATTCCGCCAGTGTCATAGGAACCTAGCCGCTGAATGCCGAACACATCGGCAAGTATCGCGAGCAGCAGGACGATCAGCATCGCATAGCCGCTGGACGTCAACGCGGGCCGTTCGCTGGTTGCCGTCAGTGCAATGACTTTGTCGTTGGCCACTTATGCCTCCCTAAAAACTGATATCATAATAATATGAACAGCGTGAGGGGTCAACTGGCGCGGAGCGCGAGCGCCCGCTAAGGCGCCGCGCATGACGAAAACTCGGTGGCGTTTGGTGGTTCACGGCGGGGCGGGATCGGAGCGGATCGCGCACGACGATCCGGTGCATGAGGCGCAGGCCCGGGCGGGGCTCGACGAAGCGCTGCAAGCCGGTTCTGACATTCTCGCAGCGGGCGGAACGGCCGTTGACGCCGTCGAGACCGCGGCGCGGTCGCTTGAGGAGAATGTCTGTTTCAACGCCGGCCGCGGAAGCGTCCTTACCGAGCAAGGCATCGTCGAGCTCGACGCGGCCATCATGGACGGCCGCACCCGTCAGGCGGGAGCTGTGTCGGGTATCCAGACCAGCCGTGCGCCGATCAGCCTCGCACGCCGGCTGATGGAGCATGGCCCGCATGTCTTCCTCGCCGGAGCTGCAGCGGACCGGTTCGCCGCTGCGGCAGGTCTCGAGCAGGTGCCCAACGACTTCTTCATCCTTCCGGAACGGCGCCGCCAGCTTGAGGAAGCATTGGCCGCGGGAGCCGAGGCGGACCCGATCAAATATGGCACGATCGGAGCCGTCGCCGTCGATCTCCACGGCAATGTCGCGTCCGCAACCTCGACCGGGGGCATTACCGCGAAGAGATGGGGCCGCGTCGGCGATTCGCCGCTGATCGGCGCCGGCACTTATGCCGACAACCGCGCCGGCGCGATTTCCGCGACTGGCTCCGGCGAATACTTTATTCGCGCAGTCGCCGCGCACGAAGTTGCGAGCCGGATCAGGCTTGGCGGGGCCACATTGCAAGAAGCGATCGACGGTGTCCTCGCCGACATCGCCGCGTTGGGAGGCAAAGGCGGCCTCATTGGAGTGACGCCCGACGGCGACGCCGCCTGGGCCTTCACGACTCCAGCGATGTATCGCGGAATGGCCGACGAGAACGGTCGGAAGGTGGGAATCTACGCGGCGGAGGAATCGCGGTAGGGAAGCTCGCGCCGAAGCCATTCGACTTCGGCGGCCACCCCCTCGCGCTCAGCCTCCAGGAACTCGGCGACTGCATTCCTGAAGCTCCGGTTCGGGATGAAGTGCGCGCTCTTCGTGATCACCGGCTCATAGCCTCGGGCG
>Ga0070671_100001437_pt1 | contig 17796 bp, 16 predicted proteins | sample KBSS73metaG_FD_65341 | JGI IMG/M metagenome (GOLD analysis project Ga0070671, IMG submission 65341) | Switchgrass rhizosphere microbial communities from Kellogg Biological Station, Michigan, USA - KBS S7-3 metaG | ecosystem: Host-associated > Plants > Roots > Rhizosphere > Soil ...
ACGTTTCGGGTCGGGCAGGATCTGCGCAGTCTCGGAGGACCCGTGCGACAGGCGTTCTCCGAAACGCCTGGTTCGACCTTCTGATCCTTGCAACGCCGCACGCCCGTCACTCAGGACGCCAGCGAGCCTGTGTGACGCTGCACGCCGGCTCGGGACTGCCAGACGAGGACATGGCACCGTTTAGGGCTCGACGCGCGTCGACGGGCAGGGCATAATCGCGCCACGTTTTCGCCGGAGTGGGCAGGCGCAGTGGGAATCGGGAGTGAACTCCTGCCGTGGCCGAGTACCAACAGCCCCATCGGCATCGCGTCTGCATGGAGGGCGGGGTATGAACCAGAGCGCGAACCTACAGACCGACCAGGACATGAAGAAAGGCGCCGTCGAGGACGGACCAAATACTGTTGGCAATTCCAATGCGCAGGCGGCGCTCGATGAATCCGGTCTCCCCGCCGACGATGTGGCGATCGCGCAAGATGTGCTCGGTGCGAACGAGGATGAAACACAAGGCTGAGGTTTGCTTCGGTTTCTCACGCGGCGCATCGCGCTGACGATCCCGGTTCTGCTCGGCGTCGCGACTCTTGTCTTCTCGCTGATTCATCTGATACCCGGCGACCCGGCGCAGGCGATGCTTGGGGAGTCGGCATCACCGCAGGACGTCGCGGACCTGCGGGCCCGCCTTGGCCTCGACCGGCCGCTCGTCGAGCAGTACGGACGCTTTCTCCAGAGCACGCTGCACGGCGATCTCGGACGTTCGCTGCGCACCAACCAGCCGGTGACGACGGCGATTCTCGAGCGCATGCCGGCGACCATCGAGCTTGCGGCGGCAGCGATGATCGTCGCTGTGGCCTTTGCCGTCCCACTCGGCATTGCCGCGGCGGTATGGCGGGGGACCGCGGTCGATCACACGGCCACGACGCTATCGCTCTTGGGAATTTCGATTCCCAACTTCTGGCTCGGCCCGCTGCTGGCGATTGTTTTTTCGATCGAACTCGGATGGCTCCCCGTTTCGGGGCGCGGGACCTGGTCGCATCTGGTGCTTCCCGCGATCTCGCTGGGGGCCGCCCTGGCCGCCATCCTCGCGCGAATGACACGTGCCACATTACTCGAGGAGTTGCGCGAGCAGTACGTGACGGCCGCGCGCGCCCGTGGGGCGTCCCGAGCCCGCGCGGTGATCCGCCACGCGTTCCGAAACAGTCTCATTCCCGTCATCACGCTCATCGGCCTGCAGTTCGGCGCCGTGCTGACAGGCGCCGTGATCACGGAGACGATCTTCGCGTGGCCCGGCGTCGGCCGACTGCTGATTCAGTCGATCGGCTTCCGCGACTATCCGCTCGTGCAAGGGTGCATTCTGCTCATTGCCGTGACGTATGTCGGCGTAAACCTGCTAACGGATCTTCTGTACGGGCTCGTCGATCCGCGTATCCGTTATGAGTAGACTGGGCGCCGCCATCGTGCTCCTCGCGATTGTTGCCGCCCTCTTCGGACCGGCGGTCGCGCGGTTCGATCCAGCCGCGCAGCAACTCGATCAACGCCTCGACGGTCCGTCCGCCACGCACTGGTTCGGTCTCGACGAACTTGGACGCGACATCTTTGCCCGCGTCCTCGCCGGTGCGCGCATTTCGCTGCTGGTCGGTATCGTCGTGGTGTCGATCTCGTCGGTTGTGGGCACGCTCCTCGGATCGATTGCGGGCTACTTTGGCGGCGTCGTCGACGAAAGCATCAGCCGCATCATCGACATCCTGCTGGCATTCCCGGGGCTGCTGCTCGCGATTGCGCTGGTGGCGGTCCTCGGTCCGAGTCTCACGAACGTCGTCGTCGCGCTCTCGCTGATCGGGTGGGTGGGGTACGCACGGTTAGTACGCGGACAAGTACTCCGTGCGCGCGAATTCGAATTCGTCCAGGCCGCACGTGCACTGGGCGCGGCAACACCGCGGATCCTGGCCCAGCACGTCATTCCGACGGCGCTGCCAGCCGTCACGGTGCAGGCAACGCTCGGTATGGGGGGCGCCATCCTTGCCGAAGCCGCACTCAGCTTTCTGGGACTCGGCGTTCAGCCTCCGACGCCAAGCTGGGGAACGATGCTCAACGGCGGGCGGACGCATCTACTGGACGCGCCCCATCTGACCATCTTCCCCGGGCTGGCGATTGCGTTCCTCGTGCTTGGGTTCAATTTCCTCGGAGATGGATTGCGGGATGCGCTCGATCCCGTCACGCGCGTTCGCGCGGGCTGAATCGTCGGGCCGGCTGAAGCCGGCCCCTACGTACCAGGCGTCCCGTGTGCGCCGTCGCTCGAATTAGCCCCGACGTACGTAGGGGCTGGCTTCAGCCCTCGTTTACCGCGTGGAGAGCGCCGCGAGACGTCCGGCGAGCTGCTCTTTCTGCTCGTCGTCGGACAGCGCGATATATCTGGCGAGTGCATCACGCGCGGCCGCCACATGTCCACGACGCGCGGCAGCGTCCGAGAGATAGAAGAACGCGGTCGGCTCGACGGGCCAGACGGTAATCGCCTGCTGCAGCACTCGTTCGGCGACCTGAATCCGATCTGACAGAATCAAGGCTCGCCCGTAGAGCGTGAGCGTGTCACTTGACGCATTCGCACGCGCCGCCGCGGCCTCGAGCGCCTGAACGGCCTTCGTCAACGCGGCACCATCGCGGTGCGTTTCCGCTGCGCCGAGCCAGACGCGTCCCAGCGCTTCGTAAACGACATCCGCTTGCGGGTACCGTTCGGCGGCGCGTCCAAGCGTGGCGATAGCCGCGTCGGTGCGCCCCACACGCGCGTACGCGAGGGCGACGTTCACCAGACGCTCGGGGCGTGCCGGCTCGAGCGCCGCGAGCGCCTCGAGCTGCTCGAGCCCTTCACGCGTCTTGCCCTGTCCGAGATTCAGCGCCGCCAGCTCCTCGCGCGCCGCGCCGAGTGCTGGATTGATCTCGAGCGCGCGCGTGAGCGATGCCATCGCCTCGGGCGTGTGTCTTTCAGCCTTCAGACACATGGCGAGCAGATAGTGTGCTTCGGCGAATCGATCGTCGAGTGTGATGGATCGGCGGAGCGGCTCGACAGCCCGGGCCGTCTGCCCGTTTCGGTAGTAGGCAAGCCCGAGCTTGTAGAGGATCTGGGGCGCCCGATCGTCGATGGCCACATACCGGCGATACACCTCGATCGCCCGCTCGTATCGCCCCATGGTGGCGTTGACGTCGCCCAGCAGCTCGAGGGCGCGGGTGGCGGTGGGGTCGAGCGCCGCCGCCTCGCGCAGATCGCGAAGCGCGGCCGCCAGCTCGCCTCGGCGCCGGTAGCTGTCTCCGCGCTTGAGGTGGGCCAGCATCGAGTCGCGCTTCAGCGCCAGGGCGCCGCTGAAGGCCTCAATGGCCTCGTAGGTCTGATCGCGGGTGAGGGCCGCGTCGCCGACCGCGATCAAGCGGCGAAATTCGCGCTCTTGGCGGATGGCGTTCCAGCCGAACACCGCCCCGGCAAGCAGAATCGCCCCGGTGATGGACACCACCCTGCCACGTGTCATCGGGTCAGAATCGTAACACCCTGAGTATCGGCGGAACCTTCCGCACCATTTCGGGGTCTAACTCCCCCGAAAGCCTCTAGTTCCAAGGGCGATGTTTTTTGTACACTGCTATGAATAACCTAGGTTCCGGAGCCCTTGTGAAAAACGCCGGCGCTATCAGCTGGTCAGAAGTTGACAGCCGCGAGGCTGCGCTCATCGAACGGTGCGTGGCTGGGGACGAGATTGCCTGTGCTGATCTCGTTGCGGCGCATCAGCGCACCGTCTTCAATCTCGCATTCCACCTCCTTGGCGACCGCGACGAAGCACTCGATGTGTCACAGGAGGTGTTTCTGCGCGTCTTTCGAACGCTCTCCCGGTTCAGGGGCCAGTCAGCCCTGCGTACCTGGATCTACCGCATCGTCGTCAACCAGGTTCGCAACAGGCAGCGGTGGTGGCGCCGGCGCCGCCAGGCCGATCTGGTCTCGCTTGACGAGCACCTGCGGCGTTGCGGTGAGATCGAGGCGAGGCAGGAGATTCTTCCTGACCGTCTGCTGGCCAGCAAGGAAACCGCGGCACGCATCTGGGCGGCCATGGAGCAGCTCCCCTTCGATCAACGGACGGCGCTCGTCCTCCGGGAAGTCGACGGATTGCGCTACGAAGAAATCGCGTTCACGCTCGACGTCGCGGTCGGCACGGTGAAGTCGCGGCTGACACGGGCGCGGCAGGCGCTACGTGAGGAGCTGTTGGGGATTCGGTCATGATTCCCTATCTCGACTGCCGCGCGGCGCAGCTGCTGCTGGAAGCCTTCGTTGACGGCGAGCTGCCGATTCACGACCAGGTTGCGCTCGAATCGCACCTGCGGTGGTGCCGGGTGTGCGCGGCGCGCGTCGAGGACATGCAGGTCATCGGCGCCTCGCTTCGCGTGACGTCCTGCGCGCTGCGGGCGGTCGACGACGCCGACGACAGCCTCGCATCGGTCGAATCCGAGGTACTCACTCGAATCCAGACCGAGCGTGAGCAGTCTGCGTGGGCGCAGCTTCGGAGCATGTGCAGCGACATGCGGTTCTTCTGGCCGGCTGTTGGTGCGTCGTTGGCGCTCCTCGCATGCCTCTGCGTAGCGTCAGCGGTGGTGTCGTTGACGACCGATGAAAAGCCGGACTCGCTGGCCGGGATGATCGAAGTGCTCGCCAATCCTGGCTCCGACGAAAACCCGATGCGGCTCGACGGCGCGATGGCCGCACCGCCGCGGGCGCTGGAGAGCGCCGGTCTCGAGTCGGTCCCGGGCGATGATGCCGTCTTTGCGCTCTCCGCCGTGGTCACGCGCGAGGGACGCGTGGCCAACTACGAACTGCTCTTCGCCGAGCGCGCGAGTGTGCGGCGTCACGATACGGCGGTGCAGACCGGCGATGTCAGCTCCGTCGTCAATGCTGTCAAGCAGTCGCGGTTTGCACCGGCGCAGGCCATCGATGGCGCGCCGGTCGCGGTCAATATGGTGTGGCTACTTGCGCGGACGACGGTGAAAGCCTCCGCGCGCGCGGCTCTGGAACCGCCGCCCGTGAAGAGTGCGCCAGTGCCACGGCCTGTGGACGCCGCGCCCAAGGCCGACGCGCCGTCGACGTCAATCGTCGTTCCGTCGACGACGGCCTGATCTCCCGCTTTCGCGCTTCGTTCCGATATCGCTTCGGCGTGGCGGTTCGGTTATCGTTTCGCTGCCGCGGGAGTCGGCGCAGTGGTTGTCGTCACGTCGCCGCGCGCGCTCGACATGTTGTTGAGCGCATCGCTCGCCCTGATGATCACGCCATGCGAGCCCAGGTCGCCTTCGAGCACCAGCTCGAATTGCTCGACGCGTGAATCCGGGATGCCGTCCTTCGGGTAAATCGTCTGCCAGCGATCTCCATCAAGCGAATACTCAGCCTTCTGCACCGTTGAATTGTCGTCGCGCACCTCGAAGGCGATCACCATCCGCCCCGACTGACGATTGACATTGGTGACCGTAATCACCGGAGGAGTGTTGTCGATGTCAAAGGCCGTGCTCTCGAGCGCTCCCGTGAGCGCGGTTGCCGGCGCATTCGACGGCGAATCGGATGCGACCACGCGGATAACGTAGCGGCCGTTCGGCACCGACGAGGTGTCCCACACCACGATCTCGTCCATGAGATCTTTCTTGAGCGGCTTCCACGTGGTGTCGCCTTCACGTCGATAGAACACGTCGTAGACGAGCTGATCGCGGTTGTCGTCCTGGGCGCGCCAGGTGAAAGTCAACAGACCCTTCTGATACGCGCGACGGCCGACACTCGGTCCGCCGGTGCCGCCTTGCTGTCCCGTGTTGCGACCGGGAACGTCGCCATCAAATCCGGCAATCTCCGGGTCGCCCGTCGGGAACGGCCGCTGAAAGACGGTGCCTGGCGGGTTGATCGTGATGGACATCACCTCCGGACGAATGTTGCGCGGCAGGTACGCAGCGGTCACCGACGTGAGAAGCGGAGCGTCGCCCTTGCTGCCTGTGAGCACCGCGCGCCACTGCAGATATCGCGCGCGCGGGCTCGAGACAGGACTTCCTTCCTGCGCCGGGTACGCGCTCGTCCAATCGCTCCAGGTTTCGTCCGGCGTGCGGGTGTTGCCCGAGCGCGTCGAGATTTCAACTCGCGTGCCTTGCGGCGCAGCCGCCTGCCACCGAATGGCGCCCCACGTCGCAATCGTCTGCGCGTCGCGCACGTCGGATGTGTAGGTGCCGCGCTCGGCTCGCGTCTGCGACAGGCGGAGTACTTTGCCTGGATTCGACGTCGAGAAGGTGACACGTCCCTCCTTGTCGCGGAGCAGGGCGGTGACCTGCTGCGCGGTCGCACGCGTCACGAGCGTCGGCTGAAGCGGATCGCCGGAGAGGCGGTAAATCTTGCCTTTGTTGCCGGTCGCCACCAGCACGTTTCCGTCTGGTTCGACCGCGACATCGTAGGGTGAATCCTCGCGTGAACTCCAGATCAGATCCCAGGCTCCATCCGGCGTGATGCGGTAAACACCACCCGCCGACGAGCCGGTGTTCGGACGCTCCGGAGTAGACATAGTCGCGCCCGTCTGCGGCGACGGCTCCACGACGGCGATAGCTGTGATTTCGGTGGAGACCGACACCGTCGCCGTCGCCGGTTGTGCGGGTTCAGGCAGCGAAGGCGGTGGCGGAGTCGTGTTGGAGCCGCCCTGGCTGCTCACAGCCGCGGCGTAGATGACGCCCTTCGAATCGATCTTCAGCGTGTGAATCTCGTTGTACGGCGAATCGAGCAGTACGAACGGCTTGCCGTTCGCATCGAGGCGGAAGAGCCGCCCAGGCGATTCGGTGCCGACGAGCAGATGTCCATCGCTCTCCAGGGCGAGCGAAATGGCATGTGTCGTCTTCGTCTGATAGAAGACGGACCCTTTTCCATCCGGAGTGATCTTGTAGACGATGCCTTTGTCGCCCGTTGCGGCGAACACATTTCCGGCTTTGTCGACGAGGAGCCCCCAGATGTATTTGTCCGGCGGGTCGAAGAGCACCGATGATTTCCCGGCCGCGTCGAGCTTGTAAATCTTCCCGTCTGGCGAGGTCGCGACGTAGAGGCCGCCGCCGGGCGCCGCCGCGAGCGCATGAACCTCGAGCTCTTCCGCATCGAAGAACACCGAACCTTTGCCGCTCGGGTCGATCCGGTAGACCTGCCCCTCATTGCCGCTGCCGACATACATCGAACCGTCCGGGGCACTGATCATCGACCACAAAAACGGCGCGCTGGCGTCGTAGATCGAGGTCGTAGACGGGCCGAGCGTGAGACGACCGTAGCCGTCAATCGAAAGGTTTTCGACGTCGCCCTTCGAAAATTCGGCCTCGTTGGAAACCTGCCAGAAGGTCGGGTTGGCCGCGTACGCCAGCGACACGCCTGCGCAGACGACCGCGAGCGCGATGGCGACGCGGGAGATTCGTGTGGGCATATTTAGTACTTCGGACGCTGTACGGTCGCCGGCAGACGTAGACGCTCAGTTATTGTCGAGCGACAGCGTCAGCGTACGCGAGCCGCTCACGGCATGGTCGGTGGTGATTTCCCACTGGCCGAGCAGCGCTGCGCCGAGCGGCCGGAAGCTCCCACCGTTGCGATCGGATTCCATCACGGCCATTACCGACGGCGGAAGCGAGGACAGCGACTCGCCCCTGACAACCGCGCCCGCATCGGGCGTGACGAGGCGGACATAGAGCCGGTTGTTTTTCCGCGCCTGATTGAGGACGCGAATCATCTGCGGGAGATCGCGCGTCTGCAGCGGCTGCAGCTGAAGTTCGCGCGCCTCCATCTGGGACAGACGGCTGCCATCAGCGACCATGATTGAGACGCTGCCGCGTGCATTCGCCGGAATCTCGACAGGCACGGCACGGGTGATCTCTTCGCCGCGATACGTGCGCAGCAGTGCCTTCAACGTGACCGTCGTGCCGGGCTTCGGCCGGTTGCCGTCTATCCACACGCGCTCGAGCGTCGCGGTTTTCGACTGCTCGCTCGCGTCGATCTCCAGACTCAGCCCTTCGATGTCCACGTCCTCGAACGCATTGCGGAGGAGAAAATTGATTGGACCAACGACATAGGTGGCGGCGCCGATCGACGGCGTGTCACCGGTGAAGAGATCCTCGAAGTCGACCTTCCCGTACTTCTTGACGGTGGCGCTCCCGCGCACGACGTAGCTCGCCGCGCCATTCTGCCGTTCGTACGACGACAAGGTATTGAGAATGGAGACGTACGCCAGCAGCGGCGTGAAGAGCTGATCGTTGACGACTGACATCTTGAACGTCTTCGTCGTGCCGCGGTCGGAGGTGAGCTTTATGTTGATCGGAATGAGCGACGGCCCGGCGCCGAGCGTGCCGGCAATCGCGGTGGCGCGATCCTGCTGGACGGTGCCGATGATTTCGCCGGTGCTGGCGAGCTTCGACGAGCTGAACAGGCTCGGGAGAATCGTGTGCACGTATGCGCGCGTCATCGGGAACTGCGTCGGCCCCAGACCATAGAAGGGGTGGCCGAACGCATAGACGCGATTTCCGTCAACCTCGGTCACGGTACCGGTCGCCCCGAACTCGACGTCACCGGTGACCAGCGCGACGCCGACCGGATCACCGGGGCGCAGTGGTTGGTTCGATGTGGCGGCCCGCTCCTGGCCGCCCGCGGCGGCCATCATCGGCAGGAAACCCTGTTCGCGGAACGCGGATACGAGTGGATCGATGACCGACGCGTCGAAGCCGCCGATGGTGAGTGGCGTCGCAATCGGCCGCAGCATGGTGCCGACGCTCGCGTCGAGCCCGTTGCCCAACACCTGCACGTCATTCGGATTTTCCGCAAAGGGGCGCATCCATGCGAACGCTTGCCGCAACGAATCGCGCATGTTCTCCGGAGACAGCGGCATCTGAAGTGCGACGCGCGCCGCGGGACGCCGAGGCGCCGCCTGCGCTGTCGCCTCGACCATTTCGTCGATCGGCGTGATGCCGGCAATTGGTTCCTTGGAGAACTGGCCGAGCGAGTACGACACGGCACCGAGAAGGCGCCCATCGATGTACACGGGACTGCCGCTCATGCCGGCAATGACGCCGGTGTCCGCCAGCGGACCACCTTCGAGCTTGGCGAGAATGAGATTTCGTCGCGGCCCGATGATGTTTCGCATGACGCCGAGAATGTGAACCTTGAATTCCTCGAGACGGTCTCCCTGAAAGACGGTGCGACCGATGCCGACCATGCCGGGTTTGAGCTCATCGACCGGAAACGATGTGGTCGCTGCAGGCAGGCGGACGCCAACAAACACGAGGAGCGCGAGAAGAGCAGCAAGCGTGCGGGTTTTCATAGGTTCTCTCAGGATGAAGATACGGGTAAACCACTGAAATCGCAAGGCCGTAGGTCACGGCCGGTTGACACTGGGAAGCGGTGTGAAGTACTGTCCCACCACCGTTTCTACGAAGATGCCGCGATTTTTTAGCCCCTTCGTGTCCTGCTACGCCAGCTACTGGTGGTGGTATGGGACTACGATTGAAGGGGCGACCTCCGGCGTCTAATACACAGACCAGGAAGTTCAGTAAGACGAAAGCCTCTTCAGCCCGCCGGCCGAAGAGGCTTTTTCTTTTTTGTCGGGTGACCTTGAACCGAGCGCTGCTTGTTGAGACCGTGACCGGCCGAACGATGGCCGAACTGCTCGCCGCACGTGACGCCGTCACGCGCGCCGACATGCTCGAACTGCGTCTCGATGGCGTGGAGACCGTCGACGTGGCCGCGGCGCTGGCCGGGCGGACGCTGCCCGCGATCGTCACCTGCCGGCCCACCTGGGAGGGCGGCCGCTTCGACGGCGGCGAGGAGCAGCGCCGCTCCATCCTGACGGAAGCGATGGACCGCGGCGCGGACTATGTCGACGTGGAATGGCGGGCGGGGTTCGCGGATCTGATTGCCCGCGATCCGCGGCGCGTCGTGCTTTCGTCGCATGACTTTCAACGCGTGCCGGAGGACCTCTCGGCGCGCGCCACCGCGATGCGCCAGGCAGGCGCCGGAACGATCAAAATCGCCTTTCGTGCGGCTCGCCTGAGCGATGCGCTCCTCCTCCAGCCCATCAGCGCCGGCGGTGATGCCGTTGTCATCGCCATGGGCGACGCGGGACTGCCGTCACGTTTGCTGGCGTCACGGTTCGGATCGCGCTGGACATACGCGGGCAATGCCATCGCCCCGGGCCAGATTCCCGCCGCGGGCATGCTCGACGAGTTCCGCTTCCGCGACATCAGCGCATCTACCGCGATCTACGGTGTCGTTGGCAACAACGTCATGCACTCCTTGTCGCCGGCGATGCATAACGCCGCGTTTCGGGCAAGTGGTCTCGACGCGGTGTATGTGCCGCTGGCCGCCGCGGACTTTTCTGATCTCGTCACGTTCGCCGAGGCGATGCATATCGAAGGGGCGAGCGTCACGATTCCCTTCAAGCTCGATGCGTTGCGCGCCGCGGCACACGTCGATTCGCTGACCCGCGCCGTCGGGGCGGCGAACACATTGCGGTGGAGTGCACGAGGTCTTCTCGCGACCAACACTGACGTAGACGGTTTCCTCGAGCCACTGACGCGTGTCTACCCCGGCCCGCTCGATGGTGTTCGCATTGCTGTACTTGGCGCCGGCGGGGCAGCCCGGGCCGTTGCCGTCGCGCTGCTCTCGCGCGGCGCGCACGTGACGATCCACGCGCGGCGTCACGACCAGGCCGCCGATGTCGCAGCGGGTTGTGGCGCGACTATCGGTATATGGCCGCCGCCGGCCGGATCCTGGGACCTGTTGGTGAACTGCACGCCGCTCGGTGGGCCCACGGCGCGCGAGGCGAGCCCTTTGCCAGATGGCCCGTTCACCGGACGAATGGTGTACGACCTGACCTACGGCCAGGCCGAAACGCCTCTCCTGCATGACGCCCGTGAGGCAGGCTGTCTGACGCTCGATGGCCTGCCCATGCTCGTCGCACAGGCCGAGCGACAGTTCGAGTGGTGGACCGGAGTGCGACCGCCCGAAGGGGTGATGCTGGCCGCTGCGTCGATCAGAAGCGGACGGCCAAAACAGTTGGTTGGTGGTTAGCAGGGCAGCGAAGAATGAAGATCACGACATTCGACGAGTTCAAGGATCTGGCGCAGCGCGGGACCTTCGTGCCTGTCTACAAGGAGATCGTCGCCGACCTGCTGACGCCCGTCTCCGCCTTCCTCAAAATTGCGGAGCACTCCGACTACGCCTTTCTGCTCGAGTCCGTGGAAGGCGGCGAGCACGTCGGTCGCTACTCCTTTCTCGGCAAGGATCCGTTTCTGATCCTGCGCGCACGCGAAGGAAAGACGATTGTCGATCGCGCGGGCCAGACCTCTGAGTCGGACCAGCCGTTCATGGCGACCCTTCGCGAGCTGATGGCGAGCTTCCATTCGCCCTTCGTCCCTGGCCTGCCGCGGTTCACCGGCGGCGCGGTTGGCTATCTCGGGTACGACGCTGCCGCGTGGTTCGAGCCGGTCACGTTGCAGGAAGTGTCACAGCCCGAGGACGAAGGCGGCTTCATGGTGTTCGACACCGTGCTCGCCTTCGACCACGTGCGTCACCGGATTCTCATCATCGCCAACGCCCGGATCACCGGCGACGAGGACCTCGAGTCGCTCTATCAGTTCGCGTGCGCGAAGATCGAATTCGTCGAACGCGAGCTCGATCGGCCGCTCTCCAAACCGCAATGTCCGGACAAGTCGCCGATTGATGTGACGTCGAACGTGTCTCGCGACGAGTTCGAGCAGATGGTGCGCACGGCGAAGGAGTACATTGCGGCCGGCGATATCTATCAGGTCGTTCTCTCACAACGCTTCGAAACGCAGCTCGGCGCCGATCCGTTCACGGTCTATCGTGCGCTCCGCCACGTGAATCCGTCGCCCTACATGTATTTCATTCGAATGGGGGAGCGCTCGATCGTCGGCTCGTCGCCCGAGATGCTCGTGCGGGTCGAAGGACGACGCGTCGAAACGCATCCGATTGCGGGTACGAGGCCGCGCGGCCGCAATGAAGACGAGGACCTGCGGCTCGCCGAGGAGCTGAAGCGCAACGAGAAAGAGCGCGCCGAGCACGTCATGCTCGTCGATCTCGGGCGGAACGATGTCGGACGCGTATCGGCGTACGGCACCGTCAAGGTTCCGACCTATATGGCGCTCGAGCGGTATTCGCACGTGATGCATCTGGTGTCGATCGTTGAAGGCCGGCTGGCGGAGGAATACGACCGCCTGGACGCACTCGCGGCGTGTTTTCCCGCCGGTACCGTATCAGGCGCTCCAAAGGTACGGGCCATGGAGATCGTTGCCGAGCTCGAGAACCGCCGTCGCGGTGTGTATGCAGGCGCGGTCGGATACCTCGACTTCGCGGGTAACCTGGATTTCTGCATCACCATTCGGACTGTGCTTATCGAGGGTGGCCGCGCGTATGTTCAAGCAGGCGCGGGCATCGTCGCGGACTCCAATCCGGAGGCCGAGTACGAGGAGACACGCGACAAGGCCCGAGGCGTAATTCGGGCGCTGGAGTTGGCCCAGGCAGGGCTGTAGGGGACTTGCGATTTGCGATTTGCGATTTGTGATTTGAAATCACCGATCACAAATCACCGATCACAAATCACAAACAGAGAGATCTATGGTGCTGGTAATCGACAACTACGACTCGTTCACATACAACCTCGTGCAGTACCTTGGCGAGCTTGGCGCGGTGTTGCGCGTGCGGCGCAACGACCAGGTGACGCTCGACGAGATCAGCGCGATGGCGCCCGAACAGATCGTCATCTCGCCGGGACCGGGTCGCCCTGAGGATGCTGGCATCTCCTGCGACGTGATCCGCCGTTTCGGTCCGACCACGCCGATTCTTGGCGTGTGCCTCGGGCACCAGGCCATTGGCGTCGTGTACGGTGGAATCGTGTGCCGCGCGCAGGCGCCCATGCACGGGAAGACGTCGACGGTCGTACATGACGGGAAAGGCGTGTTCTCCGGCCTGCAGGCGCCGTTTCAAGCGGGCCGCTACCACTCGTTGGTGATTTCCGGCGACCGCGTGCCTGGTGAATTGGAAGTGGCGGCGCGGACCAAAGAGGACAACACGATCATGGCCGTTCGTCACCGGTCGTATCCCATCCATGGCGTGCAGTTCCACCCGGAATCGGTGTTGACCGACGAAGGGCGGCGCCTCCTTAAAAATTTCCTGGAAATGTGATGTTCACAGCCTTGCTCGAAAAAGTCGTCCGCCACGAGGATCTGACGGCCGGTGAGGCCGCGGCGGCGATGCGCGAGGTGATGGAAGGTCGCGCCGCGCCGGCTGCTCTCGCCGCGTTGTTGACGGGACTCGTGATGAAAGGCGAGCGGCCAGCTGAAATCGTCGGCTTCGCCAGGACCATGCGCGAGCACGCAGTGAAGCTCGAAGCGCCTGTGGCGGATGCGTTCGATACGTGCGGGACCGGCGGCGATCGTTCGGGCACGTTCAATATCTCCTCCGCGGCGGCGATCGTCATCGCGGCGTGCGGCGTCCCCGTTGCCAAGCATGGGAACCGCTCTGTGTCGAGCCGCTGCGGATCCGCGGATGTCTTCGAGGCGCTTGGCGTGAACATCGATGCGCCACCCGCGGTCGTCGAACGGGCGCTGCGGGATACCGGCCTGGCATTCTTCTTCGCAAGGACCTTCCACCCGTCGATGAAGCACGCCGCACAAACGCGAAGCGACCTCGGCATCCGGACCGCCTTCAATTTGCTTGGGCCGCTGACAAATCCCGCCGGCGCGACGCGGCAGCTGGTCGGCGTACCGCGGCCGGAGCTTACGGAACTGCTCGCGCGTGCGTTGATGATGCTTGGCTCCCGCCGGGCCTGGGTCGTGCACGGCGCCGATGGGATCGATGAGGTCTCGACGACGGGCTACACGAAAGTATCGGAGTGTCGCGACGGCGCGGTGAATACCTTCTATGTGCACCCGTCGGACTTCGGGATCGCAAAGAGCGATGCGGCCGCGCTCAAAGGCGGTGACGCTGCTCAGAATGCCGGGATCACTCGCGCGGTGCTCGCCGGTGAACGAGGGCCACGACGGGACATTGTTGTGCTCAACGCCGGTATCGGCCTGTTCATCGCCGGCTGCGTGAGCGCGATTCCCGAGGGGCTTGCGATGGCGGCGCGCGTCATTGATTCGGGCGCCGCACAGGATCGTCTCGAACAGATGGTCGTCAGTTCGCGCGCCGAGGCTGCGGTATGAGCGCCGATCTGCTGCAGACCATCGTTGCCGCCACGCAGCGGATTGTGGAGACGCGCCGGCAGCGCGAATCGCTGACCGCACTCGAACGCCGCGCCGCGGCCGCAACGCCGCGCGGCCCTGAGTTCGAGGCGGCGCTCGGGCGGCCTGGCCATGTGAACATCATCGCGGAGTGCAAGCGGCGCTCGCCGTCGAAAGGGGTCCTGGCTGTGGATTACGACCCCGTTCGGATTGCACGTGAATACGAAGACGGAGGCGCAGCCGCGATTTCCGTGCTCACCGAGCCGACGTTTTTCGATGGCGCGCTCGAGCACCTGACCGCGGTTCGCTCCGCAGTGAGGCTGCCGCTGCTTCGCAAAGACTTTGTTGTCGACCCGTATCAGTTGTTCGAAGCGCGCGCGGCGGGTGCGGATGCGGTGCTGCTGATCGTCGCGGCACTGGATCAGGAGGAGATGGTTGCGCTTCAACAACGTGCATGGGATCTGGGTCTGGCGACGCTTGTCGAAATCCACGATGAAGCCGAACTGACACGTGCGATCGACAGCGGCGCTCGCATCGTCGGGGTCAACAACCGCAATTTGCGAACGCTGACGGTGGATGTCGGCGCATCCGATCGTCTTGCGGCGCGTCTACCGCGGGACGTGGTCGCCGTCAGCGAGAGCGGCCTGAAATCTCGCGAGGAACTCGAGCAGCTGGCTGTTGCCGGCTATCGCGCATTCCTGATCGGCGAGCGGTTCATGACGGATCCCCGTCCCGCAGACGCTATCCGCCGATTAATGGGGTCGGGAGTCATTTTTCGTGGACAGCCAGACGCGGCGGCGGGGAGTGTCCTCCAGAAATGACTCCCGACCCCATTTTCATCAAGGTGTGCGGGATCACCCGCGTCAGCGATGCGCTGCATGCCGTCGAGCAGGGCGCCACTGCGCTTGGGTTCGTGCTCTGGGAGAAGAGCCCACGCGCCGTGACGGTCGATCGCGCCGCCGAGATCATCGCCATCCTGCCGTCGCATGTCATGACCGTGGGAGTGTTTGTGAACGAGCCGCTCGATGGGATTCGAAGCGCCGCTGAGCGTGCCCGTCTGACGGCCGTCCAGCTGCATGGCGACGAGCCGCCTTCCTATGCCGACGTGCTCGACTGGCCGGTGATTCGAGCTGTCGCCGTGAACGAGATTGATAACGTGGCGGATGCATGGTCACTAGAGACCGCGCTGCTCATCGACAACATCGATCCCGTTCGCCGGGGCGGAACGGGGGCTGCAGTCGACTGGACGCGGGCGGCGGGTGTCGCCAGGACGCGTCGCATCGTGCTCGCTGGAGGTTTGACGCCTGAAAACGTGGGCACGGCGATTCGCGCCGTGCACCCGTTCGGCGTGGATGTGTCGTCCGGCGTGGAATCGGCTCCGGGCGTGAAGGACTTCGACAAGGTGACGCGGTTCATCGTGAACGCGCGCCTTGCATTTCAAACTGTAGGGGCGGACGTCCCGGGAGCGCCGCGTGTACACCAAAGAGGCTGAAACGACGCGACTGGTCTTCGGACGACGAGATCCCGATGCGCGCGGATACTTCGGCGCGTACGGCGGGCGTTTCGTGCCCGAAACGCTGGTCGCGCCTATCGAGGAGCTCACCGCCGGCTACTACGCGGCTCGCAAGGATGAGGCGTTCTGCGCGGAATTCGAGCGCCTGCTGAAACACTACGTCGGTCGTCCGACGCCGCTCTACGAAGCGAGGAATCTGGCGGGTGAGGCGGGTGAAGCGGGTAAGGCGGTTGTGGGACGGACCGCTGTGGGGCGGACCTTGTCAGGTCCGCCGAACGTCCGCGTCTTTCTCAAGCGCGAGGATCTGACGCACACCGGTGCTCACAAGATCAACAACGCGCTTGGCCAGGCGCTGCTCGCCCAACGCATGGGCAAGCGCCGCGTCGTCGCCGAAACCGGCGCCGGCCAGCACGGCGTCGCCACGGCGACGGCGTGTGCGCTGCTCGGTCTGGAGTGCCGCGTGTACATGGGCACGGAAGACATGCGACGTCAGGCGCTCAATGTGGTTCGCATGCAACTGCTCGGCGCGACCGTCCACGGTGTCGATGCTGGCAGTCGCACGTTGAAGGACGCCATCAACGAAGCGATGCGCGACTGGGTTGCCAACGTGACCGACACCTATTACCTCCTCGGTTCGGCGCTGGGGCCACATCCGTATCCGCTGATGGTTCGCGAATTTCAGTCGGTGATCGGACGTGAGGCGCGCGCGCAGATCTTGGAGCAGGCTGGAAGGCTGCCGGACGTCGTCCTCGCCTGTGTCGGCGGCGGCAGCAATGCGATTGGCATCTTTGACGGGTTTCTCGACGACACGTCCGTGCGACTGATTGGCGTCGAAGCAGGTGGCGAGAAGATCGCTCCGGGGCGCCATGCGGCACGATTTGCCGGCGGCAGCACTGGCGTGCTGCAGGGAACGCGAACCTATGTCCTGCAGGACAACGCTGGCAACATCGAGCTGACGCATTCGATCTCGGCGGGACTCGACTACGCGGCAGTCGGGCCCGAGCATGCGTGGCTGCGTGAGCTCGGTCGCACCGAATATGCGCACATCTCGGATGCCGAAGCGCTCGAGGGCTTCAAGACGCTGGCGCGGCTTGAAGGCATCCTGCCGGCGCTCGAGTCGTCACACGCGATCGCGTACACGATGCAGTTGATTCCGACATTGAAACCAGGATCGGTCGTGCTCGTGAATCTCTCGGGTCGCGGCGACAAGGACGTGCAGAGCGTCATGGACGCGATGAAATGACGCGCATTGCAGAGACGTTCGCGCGGCTGCGGGATGAACACAGGCCCGGGCTCGTCACCTATGTCACAGCCGGTGATCCCGATCTCGATCGCACCGCGGGCATTCTGCACGCGCTCGATCGCGCGGGGGCCGACGTGCTCGAGGTCGGAGTGCCGTTCTCGGATCCGCTCGCTGATGGTCCTGTCATTCAGCGCGCCACCGAACGCGCACTTGCCGCGGGCACGACGTTGTCCGGCGTGCTCGATCTCCTGCGCACGATGCGGGACGATATCGCCGCGCCGGTCGTGATTTTCAGCTATGCGAACCCGATTCTGCGGCTCGGGCCGGAGCAGTTCGCGGACCGCGCGCGTGAGGCCGGCGTCGACGGGGTGCTGGTTCTCGACCTGCCGATCGAAGAGGCCGACGACTTCCGCGCCATCCTCGCCGCACGGGGGATTGATACAATTCTTCTTCTCAGTCCCACGACGACCGACGACCGATTGCGCAAAGCCGCGGCGCTCGGCACCGGTTTTCTGTATGCGATCTCGCGTCTTGGTGTGACCGGCGCGCGCGACACGCTGGCGGCCGGCGCCCAGGAAATGGTGCACCGCATCCGAGCGGTCAGCGATCTGCCCGTGGCGCTGGGCTTCGGCATCTCGAAGCCGGATCATGTCCGCGAAGTCGCGCGGTGGGCCGATGCCGCGGTCGTTGGAAGCGCGCTCGTCGACGTCATCGCGCGCGAAGGCGCGTCCCGCGATCTCAACACCCGCGTAGAGGAGTATGTGCGTTGGCTGAAGTCCTGAGCATCGACGAG
>Ga0070671_100001439_pt1 | contig 17788 bp, 6 predicted proteins | sample KBSS73metaG_FD_65341 | JGI IMG/M metagenome (GOLD analysis project Ga0070671, IMG submission 65341) | Switchgrass rhizosphere microbial communities from Kellogg Biological Station, Michigan, USA - KBS S7-3 metaG | ecosystem: Host-associated > Plants > Roots > Rhizosphere > Soil ...
CACAGCGCCGATTTCATTCTGACAGGCAGTGGCGAGCCTGCGCGTGTGCAGGGTTCAGTAGTCAGCTCAAATCTATTTACGCTACTTGGCGCCACTCCGATGCTTGGTCGCAACTTTGCGCCTGAGGAAGACAAGTTATCCGAGAATGGTCGAGTTGTAATTCTCAGCCAGGACTTTTTTCAAAGACAGTTCAATTCCAACCCCGCACTCTTAAATCAACCTATAACTCTCGATGGCAACCGGTTCACAGTCATCGGGGTCATGCCCCGGCCATTTCAGTTTCCAATCCAGAACGATCCCGTTGAGTTGTGGACCACCATCGCGAATGACGCAGCCGGCGACACCCCGATGACGGCGCAACGTGGCGCGCACTTCTTAAGCCTGATTGGTCGTCTCAAGAATGGCGTTACCCAGGAACAAGCGCAGGCCGAAGTAAACACGATCGGCACTCGACTGGAGCAGCAGTATCCAGACACGAACACTCACAAAGGCATTCAGCTCGAATCTGCATTACACGCGATTGTCGGCGACATCCGCCCGGCTTTATTGATTCTCTTAGGCGCGGTCGCTTGTGTTCTCTTAATCGCCTGCGCCAACGTGGCTAACTTGCTTCTTGCTCGAGCCACCAGCCGGCACAAAGAGATGGCGATTCGTTCAGCGCTCGGCGCCAATCGTCTTCGTGTTGTTCGACAGTTGTTGACTGAGAGTGTGTTGCTGTCACTACTCGGCGGCGCTCTTGGTTTGCTGCTCGCTGTCTGGTGGTCCGATTTGTTGGTAGCACTTGGTAAGGAAGATATCCCTCGCGCCGTGCAGGTGGGGTTGGATTGGCGGGTGTTGACCTTTACGGCCGGCGTGTCGTTACTCACCGGCATTGTGTTTGGTCTGGTTCCAGCATTTCACGCTTCAAGGACCGAGCTTACCGAATCGCTGAAGGAAGGTGGACGCAGCGGCGGAGCTGGCGCTCGACGCAACTGGATGCGCAGCGCACTGGTCGTTAGTGAATTAGCTATCGCGGTCATTCTGCTGGTGGGCGCGGGTTTGCTTATTCAAAGCTTATGGCGTTTGCAAAAAGTTCCTTCAGGCCTCCAACCGCATAACGTGCTGACCTTTAATGTTTCGATTTCTGATGTGATCTATCCAGGTGAAAAACAGGCTCAGTTCTTTCAACAACTTCACAGTCGCTTAGAGGCTTTACCTGGTGTGCAATCCGCCAGTGGGGTTCTTCCATTACCGCTTAGTGGAGATCGCTTCAGTATTTCATTCCAGATTGAAGGTCGGCCAGTGGCAAAAAAGGACGAGCCGTCTGCAGATTTCTTTGCAGCTGATGCCGGCTACTTCCGCACGATGGGAATACCGGTTCTGAAGGGAAGAGAATTCAACGAATTCGATCAACACAAATCTGCCCAAGTCATCATTGTCTCTGACGCTTTTGCGAAACAATTTTTCCCGGGTGAAGAGGCCTTAGGCAAACGAATACAACCGGGAATTTCGACGTACGATAATGAGAAAACGACGATGCGCGAAATAGTCGGCGTGGTCGGCGACATCCGTAATCGAAGCCTGAGTACGGAGTCAAAGCCCGCGTACTACCTCCCGCAAACGCAGGTGCCTTTCAATCAATTAACAATGGTTGTCAAAACTGAGGGCGATCCTCACGCACTCAGGACGGCAGTCAGCAAAGAAGTAGCAGCAATCGATAAAGATGTTCCGGTGTTCGGCGAGAAAACGATGGAGGAATACATTGCTTCATCAGTTGCCGCTCCACGTTTCAATACGACTCTGTTGTCAATCTTTGCAGGAGTCGCACTCGTTCTAACAATCGTAGGTCTGTACGGCGTGATGAGCTATTCGGTTGCACAGAGAACAAACGAGATTGGCATTCGCCTGGCACTTGGTGCGCAACGTCGCAATGTAATCGGCTTGGTCGTGAAGCAGGGATTAGTACTCGTTTTGGTTGGATTGGCCATAGGTCTTCCTGCCGCGTTCGCACTGATGAAGGTGATTTCCGGTTTGTTGTTCGGAGTTACCACAAAAGATCCATTGACGTTTGTTAGCGCTGCGGTGGTCTTAAGTGTGGTCGGGTTGTTGGCCTGTTACATCCCAGCTCGCCGAGCGACGAGAGTGGATCCAATGGAAGCTCTTCGATGTGAATAAGTGTTAGGCCGAAGACACGAATAATGAAATGGCGGTGTTTAGTTAAGAAAGAGGTCTGCCGCGGGTTATTGCGGCCAGGTTCAATCACCAAAGTTTTCAATCAATATCAACACAGGTGAGTGCTATGACTACACTTCTTTCTGACATTCGTTTCGGCCTCCGAGTCCTTGTAAAAAATCCAACCGTAACACTCATCGCGTTGGTGGCGTTGACACTGGGTATCGGCGCAAACACCGCAATTTTCAGTGTTGTAAACGCTGTCCTTCTACGATCGATGCCGTACGCCGATGCTGATCGATTGGTAATCGTTTGGGAGAAGAAGCAAGGCGCCACTACGGACCAGAACGTCATCAATCTCGGAAATTTTTTCGATTGGAAAGAGCAGAACCATGTGTTCACAGATATGGCGGCGTTCTTCGACACCACCGCCAATCTAACGGGCGATGCTGAACCCGAAGAGATTCCTCTTCAGGCTGCCACTCCAAATTTGTTTTCGGTATTAGGTACGAATCCGTTTCTTGGTCGCACGTTTACTGACGAAGATGCGAAAGATGGGCAACCGCGAGTAGCGGTCATCAGTTATGGTTTGTGGCAGCGGCGGTTCGGCGGCAACAACCAGATCATTGGTAAGAAGATGATTCTCAATAACCAGGAGAACACGATCATCGGTGTGCTGCCGCCTGAGTTCGGTTGGCACGTTCAAAAAGGATCTTTATCCAGCAAGTCCGCTGAGATCTGGAGACCCTGGCAAGTGTCTAGCGAGCTACGCGCTCGCGTTGGCCGTTTTGCCACGTCAGTTGCTCGACTGAAGAGCGGCGTCACACCGAAACAGGCTCAAGCGGATATGGACATGGTCGGCGCTCGTCTCGCGCACGATTATCCAAACTTCAATACTACCTGGGGTGTGAACGTGGTTCCTTTACGAACTCAGTTCACCGGAAATATTCGTCGTCCTCTTCTCATCTTGCTCGGCGCGGTTGGGTTTGTCTTGTTAATAGCATGCGCTAACGTCGCGAACCTTTTGCTCGCTCGGGCCAGTGCACGTCGGAAAGAGATTGCAGTCCGTTCCGGGCTAGGTGCGAGTCGACTGCGCATTGCGCGTCAACTCCTGACTGAGAGCTTGCTGCTTTCATTAGGCGGCGGCCTTTTGGGAATTGCGCTGGCATGGTGGGGAACGAAGGCGCTCATCGCTTTGAGCCCACCGTCGTTGATTGGATTGGGCGGCGTCAAGGTGAACTTGCCGGTGCTTGGGTTCACGCTCGGACTTTCGTTGGCAACCGGAATCGTGTTCGGTCTTGTTCCCACCATTGAAGCCTCTCGTGTCGATCTGCTGGGTTCGTTGAAAGAAGGCGGAAAAAATATTGGCGGGAGTACGGGCAGCCATCGCTTTCGAAATGTTTTTGTCGTGATCCAGGTTGCGCTCGCACTGGTGCTTCTGGTTGGAGCTGGTTTGCTGGCGAAGAGTTTTCGCCGTCTGCAGTCAGTCGATCCAGGTTTCAATCCGAATAATCTTCTTACGATGCGGATTAATCTACCGGAGCGTCGTTACGATTCCGACGCCAAGCAACTCAACTTCTTCAAGCAAGCCGCAGAACAGATACGAGCGTTGCCAGGAGTGCAGTCCGTCGGATCGATCAATACATTGCCGTTTACTGGGCTGCATAGCGGAACTTCGGTCTTTGTGGAAGGAAAACCCACGCCGCCTCCGGGTCAGGAACTATCAACCGGGATCTGCGTAACCGATCTTAATTATTTCGAAGCAATGCAGATTCCGCTGAAGCGTGGACGTTTGTTTACGCCGCAAGAAGCGTCGGAGATGCATCACGTCGTAGTAGTGAACGAGTCATTCGTACGAGAAAACCTGCAGGGTGAGGAACCGATTGGCAAGCGCGTCACGATCGAGATGAAAGATGAAAACGTACCGACCGAGATCATCGGCGTGGTTGGTGACAACAAACATAAAGGTCTTGATATTGACCCTGGTCCAATGGCTTTCTGGCCGCAACCGGAACTCGTTTATCCGTGGATGACCTTCGCTATCCGGACGACGGGCGATCCATCGAGCATAGCTCCGGCCGCGCGCGCGGTCATTCATGGAATTGATCCGCTCCAGCCGATCGGTGAAGTCAGCACCATGGAGAATTTACTCTCGACTTCCGTAGCGCGCTCGCGATTCAGCGCGACGTTATTAGGCGTCTTTTCAATAGTGGCTCTGTTCATGGCAGCAGTCGGAATCTACGGCGTCATGTCCTACACCGTGTTGCAACGGACTCATGAGATCGGCGTTCGAATTGCACTTGGCGCTCAACGAGCCGATGTGATGCGACTGGTTCTGATGAAAGGATTTGTGCTCGCCGTGATCGGTGTTGGGTTGGGACTCGCAGCCTCGTTTGCGTTGACGCGTCTAATTTCAAGTCTCCTGTTTGATGTGACGGCGACGGATAAGACCACGTACGCCGTAGTTGGCGCAGGCCTGTTTGCGATCACCCTGGTTGCCTGCTTCATTCCTGCGCGACGCGCAACAAAAGTCGATCCGCTGAAGGCGCTCCGATACGAATAACAGTATTGCTCGGTGCCTTTTAGTAGCTGTGAACGCTGAAGTCATCGAAAGTTGGAATTATCGAAAGAAGAAATCCGATGGACACACTACTCAAGGACATTCGCTACGCTGTTCGTGGGCTTCTCAAGCATCCGAGTTTTGCCGCAATTGCGATTCTCACGCTCGCAATTGGTATCGGTGCGAACACGGCAATCTTTAGCGTCGTCAACACGGTCGTCCTCAGCCCATTGCCGTTTCCACAACAAGACCAACTGTTAATTCTCGGTGAAGGTGGTCGTGGCCAAAGTCTCGTTGAACGTGGGTCCTTTTCTTACCTGGACTACAAAGATCTGCAGGCTCAAACACAGACGTTGGACCATGTTTCCGCATTTTTAAACTCCGGGGCGATGCTCACGGGTGATGGCTATGACGACGAGCGAATATTGGGGGCAGATGTGTCTCCCGAGTTTTTTGATGTTCTTGGAGTGAAACCAAAACTCGGTCGTGTCTTTACAGAAGCTGAAGACAAACCGAAGTCTGGCGTGGTTTTGATAAGTGATGGTTTGTGGCAGCGTCGATTTCATGGAGCTGCGGACGTGATTGGCAAATCGATCAAGCTGGGAGCAGGAACATCCACCATCATTGGAGTCATGCCGCAAGGTTTCGAATATCCGTTTCGAGCTGATCACCAGGATTTTTGGGAGCCACTTAACGATCGTCCACTCGCGTCAGCCAATCAACGCGATTACCGTACTTATCGAGTCATCGCGCGAATGAAACCAGGTGTGACGCTCGCTGCAGCGCGGGCGGAGCTTGATGCAATATCTCGCCGCCTCGAACAGCAGTATCCAAACTCAAACACCACCCTGTTGATCGGTGCAGCGAGTCTTCCGGAAGATGTTGTTCGTGATTCGAAGCCTGCCCTTTTAATTCTTCTTGGAGCGGTTAGTTTTGTTTTGCTCATCGCGTGCGCCAATGTCGCCAATCTACTCCTGGCTCGAGCTGCTGGACGTCAAAAAGAGATCGCGTTGCGCACAGCCCTTGGTGCCAGTCGTTGGCGAGTAATTAGACAACTCCTGGTTGAAAGTCTAATGCTTGCGTTGCTCGGCGGAAGCCTTGGATTACTCCTGGCAATTTGGTTGAGCCGATTGTTGGTGGCATTTGGGCCAGCCAACATTCCTCGCGTGGACCAGGTCCATCCTGATCCCAAAGTATTTCTTTTTACGGCCGCACTTTCAGTGATTACGGGGATCGCTTTTGGTTTGGTGCCAGCGCTCCAGTTATCAAAGACCAACGTGACGAATTGGTTGAAGGAAGGAGATCGCGGCTCCACTGCTGGGCCTCGTGCACACCTGGCGCGCAGCGGTTTAGTGATCTCTGAAGTTGCCTTGTCGCTGATGCTATTGATCGGGGCCGGTCTCTTATTGAAGAGCTTTGTGCGTTTGTTAAATACCGATCCGGGATTCGATCCTTCCCATGTCGCTGCTTTCGATATTCCTCTCAGTCGCCAACGCTACGACACTCCTCAAAAACAAGAGCAGTTTTTCGAGCGATTAATAGCGAAGAGCCAGGAGATCCCCGGTGTTGAGTCGGCCGCAGTCGTAAACAATCTGTTACTCACGAACTCAATCGATCAATTGAATTTCAATGTCCTTGGACGAGCGCCGTATCCGTTGGGTTCCGCGCCCGAGGCGCACTACACGGTCATAACTCCGAGATATTTCGACACGATGAGAATTCCTCTTCGTCGCGGAAGATTGATCAACGATAGCGACAAGGAACACACAACACCCGTGATGGTCGTCAGCGACTCGTTCGTTAGCAATTACTTTCCTGGCGAGGATCCGATTGGACTGCAGCTGGTAATCGATCCGGCAGTTCCACCGATCGAAATTGTTGGCATAGTTGGCGACGCTCGACGAATTGCGCTCGACACGCGCGCGACGCCGGAATTTTATGTGCCCTTTTCTCAAGCGCCGGCTCGTCGCATGAACCTGGTAGTTCGTACGACTTCTGTGGATCCGACTGCGGTGATCGGTTCGATTCGTTCGGCAGTTTCAGAGCTGGACCACGACCAGACGATTTGGCAAACGCGAACGCTCGACCAACTTGTTCGCTCCTCGATTGCTGATCGGCGATTTAACTTGTGGTTGCTTGGTTCATTTGCCGCAATCGCATTGCTACTAGCCTTGCTGGGAATCTACGGCGTGATGACGTACTCGGTTAGGCAAAGAACACATGAAATCGGAATTCGCATGGCACTCGGTGCTCGCGCAATAGATGTGCTGCGTCTCGTGATAGGAAATGGAATGATCCTGGCTTTGATCGGCTGCGCGCTGGGACTCGCGGGCGCGTTTGCGTTGACTCGCTTGATGGCGACGCTGTTGTTTGAAGTGAAGTCTACCGATCTACTGACCTTTGCAACTGTCGCGATTGGATTGCAGTTGGTGGCGCTGGTCGCCTGTTACATACCTGCGCGCCGCGCAACGAAAGTCGATCCGTTAGTTGCACTTAGATACGAATAAGAGAACAAGACCAGGCACACGATTCCTATGGACAATCTCTACAAGGATCTCAAATACGCTCTGCGCATCCTACTGAAGAGCCCATTTATATCTGCGGTTGCAGTTTTGACGTTGGCACTCGGCATTGGAGCCAACACAGCAATTTTCAGTGTGCTGAACGCCGTAGTTTTACGTCCTTTGCCTTACGCCGATCCCGATCGCTTAGTCATGATTTGGGAAACGGCGCCTGGCAATGACAAGCGTTCCTCAGCACCCGGAAACTTCAACGATTGGCGAGCGCAAAACAGATCTTTCAGTGATATGGCTGCCACGTTTTACGGCAATTTCAATCTCACGGGTACCGGTGAACCAGAGCGGGTCAATGGGTCTACTGTCACTTCAAACTTAATGAGTACGCTTGGTGTGTCGGCCCAGCTCGGTCGCACTTTCCAGCCAGATGACGATGAACATCAGGATCGACGGGTGGCGCTAATCAGCGACGGACTGTGGCTCCGGAGGTTTGGAGGCGATAAACAGATCGTTGGGAAGACAATAACTATTGATGACTTGGCATACACCGTCGTCGGCGTGATGAAACCGGGTTTTAAGTTTCCAGTTCAATCCGATCTGTGGGTGTTGGGTCGAGATCACAGTGCTGTGTCTATGAGTTTCTTCTCCCAGTTTCCAGATAACGATTGGAGTCATGAACGAGATGCTCATTTCATAAACGTCGTCGCGCGTTTGAAACCCGACGCCACATTGGCCCAGGCTCAGTCGGATATGGCGGGAATAGCCGGGCGGCTTGAGCATGATTTTCCGCAGACGAATTCAGGGTTGGGTTCCAATGTGGTTTCGCTCCACAACCAGATCGTCGGAAATGTGAAAACGCTAATCGCGATTTTGTTTGGTGCGGTTGCTCTGGTTTTGCTGATTGCTTGCACAAACGTCGCGAGCTTGTTGTTAGCTCGTGCGACACAGCGCGATCGAGAGTTCGCTATTCGTCGCGCTGTGGGCGCAAATCGCTGGCGCCTCATCCGCCAACTGCTCACTGAGAGTGTCTTGTTGAGTCTGGTAGGTGGCGTCGCGGGACTTGGCCTTTCTGTGTGGGCGGTCGACTTGTTTATCAAACTTAGTCCAGGCGACATCCCGCGACTGGACGAAGCTAGCGTTGACGTTCGTCTCCTTGGATTTACTTTCGCGGTTTCAATGCTCACCGGGATTGCGTTTGGTTTGTGGCCTGCATTGCAAGCGACAACCGGTTCGCTCAATCAATCATTGAAAGAAGCTGGAGCAAAAGCTAGTGAAGGGAAACAACGCCGCCGCGCTCGCAATGTTCTGATCGTAACGGAACTCGCACTGGCCCAGGTGCTACTTGTCGGCGCCGGACTTTTGATCATGAGTTACCTTCGAGTGAGCGAGGTCAATCCCGGCTTCAATGCCGATCATGTGTTATCGGCGAAGGTAGCTCCGGCAACGAATAAGTATCCGGATCCCAAAACCCGCGCTCAGTTTTACACACAAGCATTGGAACAGCTTGAACATTTACCAGGCGTCAAGTCAGTTGGCATGGTCATGAGCTTGCCGTTGAGCGGAGCAAGTATGAACCGGGGCTTCAGAGCAGAGGGTCGTCCTGAGCCAAAGCCTGATGAAAATGTTTCGATGGATTACCAAATTGTTAGCCGCGATTATTTTTCGACGCTTGAGATTCCGATCGTCCGCGGTCGTGGATTTACCGAACAGGACAACGCAACTGCATCTCGTGTGATGGTGATTAGCCAATCCATGGCCCAGCGCTATTGGCCTAATGAAGATCCAGTAGGCAAGCGCATCGCTATTGGCGAAAGTTCGAAAGAAACTTCGTGGCGAACAATTATTGGAGTTGTTGGCGATGTGAGGCATGCAAGTTTAACGGATCCGCCAGTACCGACCGCGTTTATTGATTACCGGCAAGACGTCGAATCGTGGTCACGAATGGCATTTGTGATTAAGACGCAGGCCGATCCTGCAAGTCTCACGTCCTCGGTTCGCAGTGGTCTTATGGCTGTTGATTCGGAGCAGCCAATCTATGCAATACAACCGATGGAAAAGTTGCTCAATGAAGCAGTGGCTCCGCGAAAATTTGTGATGTCACTCATCGGTTCACTTGCGGCAGTTGCTCTAGTCCTGGCGATGATCGGCATCTACAGTGTCATTTCTTTTTCGGTAAATGAGCGAACCAGAGAGATTGGGATTCGTATGGCTTTAGGAGCAAAGAATCACGAAGTAATGACAATGGTTCTGGGGCAGGGAATGCGTGTCGCTTGTCTCGGGATTGCAGTGGGACTGGCGATCGCCTTCGGACTGACGCGTTTGTTGAGGACCTTGTTGTTCGAAGTTAGCGCAACTGATCCAAAAACGTTCGTTTTGGTCGCTTTTACGCTAGGCGTTGTCGCGTTATTGGCGTGTTACCTACCTGCTCGACGCGCAACAACGGTCGATCCGTTGATTGCATTGAAAGACGAGTAACAAATCGGATCTGAGATCTGACTTAAGGACCACCTATGAATCAGTTAATTAAGGACCTTCGCTACGCGTTTCGAATGCTTGCAAAAACACCTGGCGTCACCTTGGTTGCAATCATGACACTTGCGCTTGGCATTGGCGCCAACACAGCGATCTTCAGCAGTGTTAGTGCCTTCACTTTGCGTCCGTTGCCAGTCCCGCATGCTGATCAGTTGATTCGTCCCGTTGAGCTCGCAGAGGACCGAGGTGAGAACGATTCTTTCTCGTACCCTGACTTTAATGATTATCGAAACCAAAGCACCGTTTTTGAAGGCCTGTGCGCTGAAGACATGGTTCAAGCGGCCATCGACACACAGGAACAGAACGACGTGATCTGGGGACAGATGGTCAGCGGCAACTACTTCGACATGCTCCAGGTCAAGCCTTTCATGGGTCGTACGTTCAGTCCAGATGAAGATGGTGCGCCGGGTGCTCATCCCGTTGTTGTGTTGGGCCACAGTCTGTGGCAGCGACGGTTTGCGTCTGATCCAACTATCGTCGGTAAAACTCTGCGACTCAACAATCATCAGTTCCAGGTGATTGGTGTAGCGCCTGAATCTTTTAGGGGAACTAAGTTTGGATTGGCGATGGACTTTTGGACTCCGATGGCGATGATTAATGAGTTAAAGGGAAGTTCGGATTTGCTCACCTCCCGTAACAGTCATTGGATGAATATCCTTGGACGTCTGAAGCCAGGCGTGTCTTTAGCGCAGGCCTCCGCTGAGATGAACGCCATTTCGTCTCGGCTGAATCAAACCTATGTCGACGATAGAGCGGGCAATACTCAAGCGAAGGTTCTGAGTGAAATTGACGGCCGCTGGGGACAAGCGTCGAGCGTGATTAAGAGCGGCGGCGCGCTGGCCATGGCCATAGTAGGTCTGGTCCTACTCATTGCTTGCGCAAATGTCGCCAACCTTCTACTCGCTCGCGCTGCTGCTCGACGCAAAGAAATCGGAATCAGGTTGGCGCTCGGTGCAAGCCGTGCTCGTTTGATAAGGCAGCTCCTGACTGAAAGTCTTCTTCTTTCACTCATTGGTGGAGCATTGGGCTTGATGCTGGCCTACTGGATGACGAATCTCATGCAGGGATTTATTCCAGTGCTTGAGTACAACATTGTCGAGAATTTCTTTTCGCTCGATACCCGCGCATTGATTTTTACTTTCGTGATTTCTGTTGCGACCGGAATCATCTTTGGCCTGGCTCCGGCTTGGAGTTCCTCAAATCCAGACATTGTACCCGTTCTCAAAGGCGGTTCGGAAATCGTCAAAGGCAAGACGCGTCGGGTAACTCTTCGCAGTTCGCTTGTAGTTGCACAAGTGGCCTTGTCACTTGTCGTTTTGGTGTGCGCTGGTCTGTTCATTAAAAGTTTTCGCAAAGCCCAGCAAATGGATCCGGGCTTTGATACGAAGAACGCCGTCCTTATCACACTGAACCCGCCGCTAATAGGTTACGACAGCGATAAAAGCAAAAACTTCTACCAGCAAGTGAGTGAGCGAATGCGGAATGTTCCCGGGGTGGAGGCAATCGCGCTCGCGCGTTTACTACCGCTCGGTGACAGCTCAAATTCAAATGGTCCAATTCTTAAAGAGGGCGAAACATTAGCTCGAGGTAGTGCCGGCCGCGACATCATGATGAACGTAATTGGTCCCGGTTATTTCAAAGCAATGCAGATCCCTGTGATGGAGGGTCGAGACTTCGATGACCGTGACAAGGAAAAAACTCAACGCGTTGTAATTATTAACCAACGGATGGCCCAAGTTCTTTGGCCCGGCGAAAGTGCGGTTGGCAAGCGCATCCTGGTGGGCGCCGATAGCCACGATCCGCTCGAGGTGGTCGGGGTTGTTAAGACTGGTAAGTATCGAACACTCGCCGAAGACCCGCGTTCATTTTTCTACTACCCGCTTAGTCAAAGACGACCAGGGATCATGACGCTCATCGTTCGAACAACCGGCGATGCGCGCAACTTCGTTGGGTCGGTGCGGCATGAGTTACAGCAAATTGATCATGCAGTGCCGATGTCAGCTGTTAAGACCATGTCGCAACATATGACGTGGCCATTGTGGGGACCAAGCATGGCAGCGACTCTTGCTCTGGCGTTCGGATTGATTGCTTTAGTGTTGAGTTCGGTCGGTCTCTACAGTGTTATGGCTTATGTCGTGTCGCAACGCACAAAGGAAGTTGGCATTCGCATGGCTCTCGGTGCGAGTCACCAGGATGTTTTGAAGATGATCACGAGCCAGGGCATGCGCCTGGCAATCCTCGGCGCCGGTCTGGGACTCGTGCTGGCGCTCGTCCTGGCGAAGGTAATGGCAAGTCTATTGATCGGGGTTAGTGGATACGACATTACGACTTTCGTGATTGTGTCAGGGTTGCTCACATTTGTTGCTTTGGTCGCAAGTTATTTGCCTGCCCGCAGAGCGACGAAGATTAATCCGTTGATTGCTTTGCGGTACGAATAAGAGTCTCAGATCTCGCGGGCGACGATCGGGTTGTCTCGTGGTTTGGAATCTGAAATCTGCAATCGCTGCATCGGCTAGAGGTACTAATCATTATGGACTCATTAATCAAAGACATTCGTTACGCAATTCGAGGTCTTGCAAAGCGTCCTGCCTTCGTTGCGGTCGCAGTCATCACTCTCGCGCTTGGTATTGGCGCGAACACTGCCATTTTTAGTTTAGTAAACGCAGTACTGCTTCGCTCAATACCCGTCGAACGGCCGAATGAGATCGTCTCGGTTGCAGTGCGTGGCAAAGACGACACCATGCAGGCTTTCTCTCACCCGAATTACATCGACTATCGCGACAGGAATCAGGTGTTGTCTGGATTGCTGGTCTATCGGTTCGCACCATTGAGTCTGAGTCGTTCAGGTAACAACGAACGCGTTTGGGGATACGAAGTCTCCGGCAACTATTTTGACGTTCTCGGTGTGAAGGCAATGCGTGGTCGCACCTTTCTTCCCGAAGAGGATAGGACCAAGTTGAGCAGTCCAGTGATAGTGGTCAGTTACGATGCGTGGCAGCGACGTTTCGGTGGTGATCCCGAACTCGTGGGAAAAGAGGTCCTGCTAAATAATCATCAGTTCAAAATAATCGGTGTCGCTCCTCAAGGATTCAAAGGCACCGAGCTTATTTACTCACCGGAAATTTGGGTTCCCGCAACAATGATGGAATGGGTGGAACCCGGGGCGACGTGGCTCGACAATCGCAGCTCTAATAACTTTTTTGCCGTTGGTCGTCTCAAACCCGGGGTTAACGAACGGCAGGCTGAAGCGTCTTTAAACCAACTGGCAATGCAACTCAATAAAGAGTATCCGAACGACAACGAAGGACAGACCATTAAGGTCTTGCCAACTGGCTTCATTCTTCCCGAACTGCGTGGAGCAGTCGTGAGCTTTACCTGGATTTTGATGGCCTCAGTCGCACTGGTTCTGCTTGTGACATGTACAAACCTCGCTGGTCTGTTGTTGGCTCGAGCTACTGATCGACGTAGAGAGATCGCGATCCGTTTGGCGATGGGAGCAAATCGTCGTCGGCTGATTCGTCAGCTTTTAACTGAAAGTGTTTTGCTTTCGCTCGCTGGTGGGATTGGTGGCGTGTTGCTTGCAATCTGGCTAGTCAACATGCTGCTCGCATTCAAACCGCCGATCGATTTTCCCCTCGCGATGGATGTCACCATCGACTGGCGTGTACTCGTTTTTTCGCTTGGAGTGTCGTTGATAACCGGCGCGATCTTCGGACTCGCTCCCGCTCTCCAAGCGACAAAACCAAGTCTCCTGAAATCACTCAAGGATAACGCCGCACAAGGCGGAGCCTCACGCACGCGTTTGCGTAGTGGCCTGGTGGTTGCGCAGATAGCGTTGTCTCTCGTTGTTCTAATTGGAGCCGGATTGGTTGTTCGAACACTGCAACAACTACAAACGATGAACCCCGGTTTCAATCCTAAAAATGCGCTGACGATGTCCTTTGATGCTGGGTTGCAGGGTTATGACGAACCAAAGGCCCAGCAGTTTTATTCGCAAGTAATCGAACGCGTTCAGTCAGTGCCAGGTGTGGAGTCGGCGGCAATAACCAATTTCATTCCTTTAAGTCTCAATTACAACAGTCGATCAGTTTCGGTGGAGGGGCAACCAGTCGAACGAGGTGCCAACGCTCCCTATGCAATGACTGCCAGTGTGAGTCCTCGTTATTTCGAAACGATGGCCACACCGATTTTGCAAGGTCGTGAGTTTACCGAACAAGACACGCCGAAAACCGAACTCGTTGCCGTTGTTAACGAAACTTTCGTGAAGCGATTGATGCCGTTCGCTGCATCGCCGGCCGACGTTCTCAATCACCGCTTTAGTTTCGGCGCCGCTAAAGGACCGTATATGAGAATCGTGGGGGTTGCACACGATGGAAAATACTTCAACATCACAGAAGAACCGCGACCATTCATTTGGACTCCACTGAGCCAGGACTATTCATCCAACGCGATCGTGATTGTGCGTACCAAAGGTGGTCCAGAGGCGTTGTTGGGTAGCGTACGTAGTCAGATACAAGGTCTCGATCCAAACCTGCCGCTCTTTGATGTGAAGACTTTGACGAACCATATGAAGCTGTCACTGTTTCCCGCTCGGATTGCGGCGACGGTGCTTGGCGTATTTGGTTTGGTGGCTTTGTTGCTTTCTGCGATCGGAATCTATGGCATCACTTCATATACAGTTGCGCAACGTACGCGCGAGATCGGGATTCGCATGGCGCTTGGTGCACAGCTGGGTGATGTGTTGAGGTTAGTGCTGACTCATGGCGTGAAACTAACAATCGTGGGCGTGCTTATCGGTTTCGCCGGTGCTTATGCCGTTACGCGTGCAATCTCGAGCGTGCTTTATGGTGTCAGTGCAACTGACCCACTCACGTTTGGTTTGGTATCGCTTTTACTAGTCGGAGTTGCGTTGCTTGCCTGTTATGTCCCGGCGCGAAGAGCGACGAAAGTGAATGCGCTTATCGCGCTGCGTTACGAATGAAGCCATTGGCGCTTGCGGATTTCCAATTGCCGATTTGTTCAACCACAGGGTAACCAACTTATGCGCTTGTTCTAACAATTGGCGCCTGGAAATCGGCAATGGATCGGAGAGCTAAACAATGCAAATCTTCCTTCAAGACCTCCGCTATGGCGCGCGCATGCTTCTCAAGAAACCTCTCTTCGCCGTCGTCGCGATTGTTACTCTTGCATTGGGTATCGGCGCGAACACTGCAATCTTCAGTGTAGTGAACGCCGTTCTCCTTCGGTCACTCCCTTATTACAAAGCGGATCAACTGATCGTCATCTCCGGGCGCGCCCCGAGCGGAGATACTGATGGTATTTCGGCTCTTGAAGCAGAGGATTTCAAAGCCGGTATGCCCTCCGTCGAAGATTTCACCGAGTTCCAGTCACAGAGTGTGAACGTGACGGGTACCGATCGTCCCGATCGCATCCGAGGAGCTTTTGTCTCTTCAAACTTTCTCCAGTTTTTCAACCTCACGCCGATCCTGGGCCGCACTTTCGCAGCGGGTGAAGACAAACAGGGCGCACCCAGGTCAGTGGTCGTCAACGAAAAGATGTGGCGAGAACGACTCAACAGCGATCCCAATCTCGCAAGTAGAACCTTGATTCTAAACGGCGAAGCCTACAGCGTTATTGGTGTCGTCACTTCCAGTTTCAAAGAACCACTCGATCCTGATGTCGAAGCATGGATGCCGCTGGCTTACTTTCCCGGGAATACAGGTGAACGCGATGCGCGATTTTTGTTCGCGATGGGCCATTTAAAACGCGGCGTGAGTCTGTCGCAAGCACAGGCAGAAGCTACAACGGTAGCGAGTTACCTGGCCGAGGCCTATCCGAAAGAAAGTATTGGTCGAGGCGCAAAAATCGAGTCATTTCGGGAATTGATCGTGAGTGGCATTAGACCGATGTTGTGGTTATTGTTCGCCGCCGTCGCGGTCATTCTCTTAATCGCGTGTGCAAATCTCGCGAATCTTTTGTTGGCTCGCGGTCTTTCGCGGCAACGAGAAATTGCAGTCCGTGCGGCACTCGGCGCAAGCCGGTGGCGACTTATTCGTCAACTTTTAACCGAGACAACGATTATCAGTATCGCTGGCGGAGTGAGCGGAATCTTACTGGCTTACTGGACACTTCGCGGACTAGTCAAGCTACCGCAAACTTTCATTAACGTTGAAGACGCAACGCTTGATACTCGTGTGCTGCTTTTTGCGTTGGGAGTTTCGTTGATCACCGGCTGGTTGTTTGGGCTAGCTCCCGCATTACAACTTGCTCGTCCGAAGTTGCAGTCGTTTTTGAAGGAAGGTGGTCGAGGTAGCGGTGAGGCGGCTCGCTGGAATCGAGTTCGCGGCGGCTTTGTGGTTTTTCAGGTTGCCTTGTCGTTGTTGCTGCTAGTCAGTGCAGGATTGCTGATCCGAAGCTTCGACAAACTGCTGCACGTGAATGTCGGATTTAAACCTGAACAACTGCTAAGTCTTGAGTATCGTCTGCCCCGTAATAAATATGGCAAGCCTGAAGCGCAGTGGAACTTCCACCGGCAAGTGACTGAGCAAGTCAAAGAAATTCCCGGTGTGCAATCAGTTTCACTCGTACGTGGACTGCCCTTCAGCGGCAATGGTGGAACTACGGCGATCATCCTGCCCGATCGTGAGCTGCCGAAAAAAGGCACCGAACCGGAAGTGATGTTTAATACGGTGATGCCAAACTATTTCGAGACGATTGGCATCCCGCTGCTCAGGGGTAGAACGTTTAGTAACGAAGATCAAGCGAACACACCTACGGTTGTAATCGTGAATCAAACGATGGCCCAGCGCTTCTGGCCCAATGATGATCCAATCGGAAAGCAGATCAAATTTGTTCAGGATGAATCGCAGGCAACGGTCGTTGGTATTGTTGGCGACGCGAAACATTACTACGTCGACGAAGTACAACGACCTCAAATGTACAACGCGTACAGTCAAAACCCAGGCATCTTCGCAACGCTCCTGGTCCGCACAAGTGTCGAGCCACTGAGTATTGCGGAACAGGTACGTCAGGCCGTATGGAGGGTCGATCCGGATCAACCGATGTGGAAGATTCGAACTGAGGAATTCCTGGTGACGCGCAGCGTCGCGGACCGAAAATTCCTGATGGCGCTGATGGGAATATTTGCCGGGCTTGCGCTGGTCCTCACGGTCCTTGGCCTGTATGGGGTCATTAGCTATCTCGTCAATCAACGAACACAGGAAATCGGGATTCGGATGGCACTCGGAGCTCAAGTCGGAGATATCCTGCGTATGGTTTTGAAGCAGGGAATGACCCTCGTGGTCGGCGGAGTGGTTCTGGGATTGGGTGCGTCCTGGATTCTGACTCGCTTGATTGCGCAACTGCTCTATAAAACCAGTGCGACAGATCCAGTCACATTCTCGGCTATCGCGGTGTTACTCATAGTAGTAGCTCTGTTCGCTTGTTATATCCCTGCGCGGCGGGCGACGAAAGTTGATCCGCTGGACGCGCTGCGATACGAGTAAGAATTTCGAATTGGTACCGCAGATCTCGGTTTGTCTGGCGGCGCAACCGCAGATCTCAGCAGGCTGGTGCTGTAAACAATTAAGCATTGTGCTGCCGGGCACCCAATAAATTCGAAATCCGCAATTCGACTCCTTTTTATGGAAAACTTGCTCAAAGACATCCGCTACGCGATCCGCGGATTACGCAAACAACCTGGGTTTACGATCGTTGCAGTTCTCACACTTGCTCTCGGCATTGGAGCCAATACGGCAATCTTCAGTGTGGTGAATGCCGTTCTGCTAAAACCGATCGGTTTCAAAGATCCTGATCGGCTCGCGATCATTTGGGAAGACGCGGCGTTTGCTGGGTTTCCGCGCAACACTCCAGCGCCCGCGAATTTTTACGATTGGAAAAATCAAAACCGATCGTTTGAAGATATGGCAGCGACGGCGACCAGGAGCTTTAATCTGACTGGCGACGGCGAGCCCGAACGCGTTGCCGCTCACGCAGTCACCGCAAACTTCTTTCCACTAATCGGAGTCCA
>Ga0070671_100001440_pt1 | contig 17785 bp, 16 predicted proteins | sample KBSS73metaG_FD_65341 | JGI IMG/M metagenome (GOLD analysis project Ga0070671, IMG submission 65341) | Switchgrass rhizosphere microbial communities from Kellogg Biological Station, Michigan, USA - KBS S7-3 metaG | ecosystem: Host-associated > Plants > Roots > Rhizosphere > Soil ...
CCCCGCCCCGCGAGTCGCACACCCCGCCCCGCGAGTCGCACACCCCGCCCCGCGAGTCGCACACCCCGTTCCGCGTGTCGCACGCCCCGTTCCGCGTGTCGCACGCCCCGTTCCGCGTGTCGCACGCCCCGTTCCGCGTGTCGCACGCCCCGTGTCGCGTGTCGCACAGGCTGCGCCGCGAGTCGCAGCGCTAGCGGGCGTAGGCCCGACGGAAGACCGCGACGCCCGCGCGCGCGCCGTCGAGGGGGTCGCCGGGGACGCGGTCGTCGAACAGGGCGCGGTCGAGGGGAGGGCCGAGTACCAGGAAGGCGAAGTGCTCAGCCGCGGCCTCGCCGTCGTCGATCCGCAGGCCGGGATGGTGCGGGAGGTGGGCCGCGAGGGTCCGCAGGACCAGCCCGGGGGCCCGCTCGTAGTACTCCCTGGCGAGCTCCGGGAACCGTCGCGACTCACCGATGAGCAACCGTCGCAGCGGGATCACCCGGTCGCTGAGCACCGAGCCGACCAGCCGCTCGGCCACGCCCTCCAGGTCGTCGACGGCGATGTCGTCGGCCAGCGCCGCCGAGAACCGCTCCGCGATCGCGATGGCCGCCTCGACGACCGCGCGGAACAGCGGTTCCTTGCCGCCGTAGATGTTGTAGACCGTCCGCTTCGACACCCCGGCCTCGGCGGCGATCTCGTCGACGTTCGCCCCGACGTATCCGTGCGTGACGAAGTGCGTGTGCGCCGCGGCCAGGATGAGGACGCGGGAGCGGGTGACGCGGGGGTCCTCACTCATCGTCGACACAGGCCGAAGTTTGACACCGACCGGTGCACTACTGCACTCTCACGAGCACTTCTACACGAGGCAGTGCATGATCTGGAGGCTGTCATGGCGCGGGAGGGATTCGACTCCGGGGCGGCGGTCACCCGGTCGCTGCTCGGCTGGGGTGTCGTTGCCGGGCCGTTCTACCTGCTCTTCGGGCTGGTCCTGGCGCTCACGCGGACGGGGTTCGACCTCGCCCGGCATCCGTTGAGCGCGTTGTTGCTCGGGGATCACGGCTGGCTCCAGGCGCTGAACCTGATCCTGACCGGCGTCATGGTCGGCGCCGCGGCGCTGGGGTTCCGGCGGGCGATCGCGGGTCGGCGCGGAGGTGCGGCCGCGGTCCTTCTCGGGGTCTACGCCCTCTGTCTCGTACTCAGCGCGCTGTTCCCGCCCGACCCCGCGAACGGCTTCCCGCCCGGCGTGGCCGCGGAGGCGACCACGAGTGGCCTGTTGCATCTGGTCTTCGGCGCGATCGGCTTCCTGTGTGTGGGTGCTGCGGCGCTGATCGTCGCGGGCGAACTGCCGGGGCCGGTGTTCTCCCGGGTCGCCGGAGTAGTCGTGATCGTCGGGTTCCTGGGCGGGGCCGCGCTCTCGTCCGGGAGCGCGGGGATCGCGCTGCTCTGGGTCGCGGTGGTGGCCGGGTGGGCGTGGCTCGCGGTCGCGTCGGTGCGGGCCTACCGAGTCGTCCCGCACCCGGAGCTCGCGCGGCGGACGACCGCCTGACCGCTACCCCGGGCGACGCGCGACTCGCGACGCAGGGCGTGCGACTCGCGGCGTGAGGTGTGTGACTCGCGGCGTGAGGTGTGCGACTCGCGGCCTGAGGTGTGCGACTCGCGGCTTGTCACGTGCGACTCGCGGGTTGGTAGGCACGGCTCGTGGGTCAGGCCAGCCAGGCGGCGGTGTTCGGGGGGAGGTCGCCGTTGGCCTCCAGGGGGGCGCTGGTCAGCAGGACGTCTCCCGGGGGGAGGGGGACGGGGCGTTCGCTCGTGTTGAGGGCGCAGACCAGGGTCGTGCCCACCCGCCGGAAGGCGAGGCAGCCCTCGGGCGCGCCGAACCACTCCACCTCGTCCCCGCGGAAGGCCGGGTGCTCCTTGCGCAGCTCCAGGGCCTGTCGGTAGAGCGACAGGGTCGAGACGGGGTCCTCGAGCTGGTCCGCCGCCGTCAGCTCGCCGTAGGACTCGGGCATCGGCAGCCACGGCTCGCCGGTGGTGAAGCCGTAGCCCGGCCCCTCGCCCTCCCACGGCAGCGGCACCCGGCAGCCGTCCCGGCCGCGCCGCACGCCGTCGGACAGCTGCCAGGCCGGGTCCTGGAGTGCGGAGTCCGGGAGGTCGACGTCCGGCAGGCCCAGCTCCTCGCCGTTGTACAGGTAGGCGCTGCCGGGCAGGGCCAGGGTGACCAGCGCCATCGCGCGGGCGCGCTCCAGCGAGCCGTAGCGGGTCACCGGGTGCGGGTTGTCGTGGTTGGCGATCGTCCACACCGCGGGGGTGTCACCTGCGGCGGCGAGGGTCCGGTCGATGCACTCCCGGATCTCGTCGGCCGCGAAGGCGCAGTTCAGCAGGCCGAAGTGGAAGGCGAGGTGCAGCTCGTCCGGGCGGACGTAGGCGGCCCAGCGCGCGTCGTCCCGCACGATGACCTCGCCGATCGCCATCCGGCCGGGGTACCGGTCCAGCACGCCGCGGATGAGCCGGTGCACCTCGTGCACGCCGTCCTGGTCGAACCGCGGGTCCGGGGCGTCCTCGGTCAGTACGGTCCAGCCGGGCTGACGGCGGTCGTCCGGCAGCCCCTCGGCCTTGGCCAGGCCGTGCGCGACGTCGATCCGCACGCCGTCGACGCCCCGGTCGCACCAGAACCGCAGGGTCTTCTCCAGGTCCTCCCGCACCTCGGCGTGGGCCCAGTTCAGGTCCGGCTGGCCGGGGGCGAAGAGGTGGAGGTACCACTCGTCGTCGGGGGCGACCCGGGTCCAGGCCGGCCCGCCGAACACGCTCTGCCAGTTGTTCGGCGGGGCCGCCCCGCCGCGGAAGTGATAGCGCGCCCGCTCCGGGCTCCCGGGGGCCGCGGACACCGCCGCGCGGAACCATTCGTGCTGGTCGGAGGTGTGGTTGGGGACCAGGTCGATGATCACCCGGATGCCGTGGCGGCGGGCGTCCGCGAGCAGGCCGTCGAAGTCGTCCAGGGTGCCGAACAGCGGGTCGACGTCCCGCGGGTCGCTGACGTCGTACCCGTGGTCGACGCCGGGGGAGGGGTAGACGGGGCTGAGCCACACGGCGTCGACCCCGAGGAGCTCGAGGTAGCCGAGCCTGCTGCGGACGCCTGCCAGGTCGCCGACGCCGTCACCGTCCGAGTCCGCGAAGCTGCGGACGTACACCTGGTAGACGACGGCCCTCGCCCACCATTCAGGCCCTGCGGCCGACTCCGGGGGCTCCATCCGCGAGTCGACGTGCGACCCCGCGGGCTCCGTCCGGGAGTTCATGGTCGACCCCGCGGGCTCCGTCCGGGAGTTCATGGTCGACTCCGCACGCTCCGTCTCCGGGCCGACGGTCGACTCCGCACGCTCCGTCCCAGAGCCGACGGTCGACTCCGCAAGCTCCGTCTCCCCGTCGCCGCGCACGAGTGTCCACTCTAGGTCAGAACGCGGAATTCACCATGCTCGCCGCCGCATACTCCAGGTACTGCCACAGCTGCGCGCGGTGCGCCTCGTCCAGCTCCGCCTCGTCGACCGCCACGCGCATGCAGCGCAGCCAGGCGTCCCGCTCGATCGGGCCGACCTTGAACGGGTTGTGCCGCATCCGCAGGCGGGGGTGTCCGCGCTGGTCGGAGTAGGTGCGGGGGCCGCCCCAGTACTGCTCGAGGAACATCCGCAGCCGGTCCTCGGCGGGCCCCAGGTCCTCCTCGGGGTACAGCGGGCGCAGGACGTCGTCCTCGGCGACCTGCTCGTAGAAGCGGTGGACGATCTGGCGGAAGACCTTCTCACCGCCCACCTCGGCGTAGAAGTTCTGCGGCTGGGTCACGTGACCATCCTCCCCGACGCCGGTGCGGGGCGCGGGACGTGCTCCTCGTCGTAGGCGTCCGTGATGGCCGCGTTGAGGGCGCGCTGCACGCCGAACTGCTTGCCCGGGTTGACCTTCACGGTCACCCGGAGCGTGACGCCGTCCGCGGTCACCTTCTCGATCCCGAGCACCTCCGGGTCCTCCAGCACGTCGTCGGAGACGTCCGGTTCCTGCACCCGCTCCGCTGCGACCCGGCCGGCGATGTCGGCCGCCTGCGTCATGTCGGCCTGGTGCGCCAACGGCAGGTCGACGACGGCGACGGCGTACCCCTGCGACTTGTTGCCGACGCGCAGGATCTCGCCGTTGCGCACGTACCAGACCGTGCCCTGGTGGTCTCGCAGGGTGGTGATCCGCAGGCCGACGGCTTCGACGACCCCGTTGGCCTCGCCGACGTCCACGATGTCCCCGACGCCGTACTGGTCCTCCAGCAGCATGAACATCCCGGACAGGAAGTCCTTCACTAGGTTCTGCGCGCCGAAGCCGACGGCGACGCCCACGATCCCGGCGCTGGCCAGGATCGGCCCCAGGTTCACCCCGAACTCGGCGAGCACCATGATCGCGGCGACCAGCAGCACGACGGCCGAGGTGATCGACCGCAGCACCGAGCCGATGGTCCGGGCCCGCTGCTCGCGGCGCGCGGACATCTGGGCGTTGGGGCGCAGGCGTTTCGGCGCCCGGCCGAGCAGCCGGTGGACCTTGCCGTTCGACGCCCCCTCGACGACCCGGGTGATCATGCGGTGCAGCAGGTGCCGCACCACCAGCGCGATGGCGACGATCAGCAGGATGCGCAGGCCGCCGCCGATGAGGGCGTCGGCGGAGTCGGCGAGGAAGTCGACGTGGGTCCAGGACCAGAGCCGGGCGCACCAGGACCCGGCCTCGGCCGCGCACGTCGGCGCCTCGGGTGCGAGCGGTGCGATCACACTCACCGCTCCCCCCCGCTGCGCGGGCTCGGCCCAGGAGGATCGGGCACAGTGCGCAGACGCTGTGCCGATGGTTCGCTCGCACGCTCGCTCACAGACAGCTCCAGACCGGTATGGAAGGCCAGGAAGGACAGTGTGTCCACGGACAGCGCGACGGTGCGCGAGATCGACCGGGCGCCGTGGCCGACGTCGGTCTCCCGACGGAGCAGCACCTCGCCGCCGGTGGTCGCGTGCTGCAGCGCCGCACACATCTTGCGGGCGTGCAGCGGGTCGACCCGGGAGTCCGAGTCGAAGACGGTGAACAGCGTGGGCGGGTACGCCGTCCCGGGCCGCACGTGGTGGTACGGGGAGTAGCCGAGCAGCCAGCCGAGCTCGGTGGGGTCGTCGGCCGTGCCGTACTCGTCGTTCCACGTGCGGCCCAGCGAGAACAGCTCGTAGCGGACCATGTCCAGCAGCGGCGCCGAGCAGCCGACGGCGGCGTAGAGCTCGGGACGCTGGGTGAGCGCGGCGCCGACCAGCAGCCCGCCGTTCGAGCCGCCCTGGATCGCGACCCTCGTCGCCGTCCCCGAGGTGAGCAGGGACTCCGTGGCGGCGTGCAGGTCGTCGAACACGTTCTGCTTGTTCGCCCGGTTGCCCGCCAGGTGCCAGGCCTCGCCCTCCTCGCCGCCGCCGCGCAGCCCGACCAGCGCGTACGCGCCGCCGGAGGCCACCCACGCCAGCGCCGACGACGTGTACGAGGGCTCGCGGGCGATCGAGAACCCGCCGTAGCCGGTCACCAGGGTCGGGAACGGGCCCTCCCGGTCGGGCGTGACGACGAACATCCGGACCACGGTGCCGTCCTTCGACGCGAACTCCCGCAGCTCGGAGCGGACGGTGGGCAGCTCGACCTGGCCGGGCGCGGTGGCCTCGAGGACCGTCTCGCCACCCTCGAACCGGTGCACCTGCGGGGGCGTGACGAGGTCGGTCCAGCCGATCCAGACCTTCCCGCGCTGCTCCGGGGTGTCCCGGTCCGCGACGGTCAGCCCGGTGAGGGATCCCTTGCCCGGCAACGGGATCTCCCCGGTGGGGGTGCCGTCGAGGGCGTGCAGGGTCAGCTCGGCGACGGCGTGCCGTGACCGGGCGAGGACCAGCTGCGGGGTCGCGGTCTCCAGCCACCGGACGCCCTGCAGCACCGAGCCCGGGTCCTCGGGGACCAGGTCGCGCCACTCGGTGCGCTGCGGCCTCTCCGGGTCCGCCACCGCCAGCTTCCAGCGCGGTGCGCCGTCCGTGGTGTGGACGTAGAGCCTGCCGTCGCGCTCGACCCAGCAGATGGCCTGGACGTCGTCGGCCTGGGTGAGGACGGGGACGAGGTCCCCGCCGACCCTCCCGACCCAGACCGAGTCGCGACGCGCGGTGCCGACGTTCGCGGAGACGACCAGCCACCGCCCGTCGCGCGAGACACGGACGCTGTAGTAGGTGTGGTCCTCGTAGAGCCCCGGGGCCTCGACCAGGACGTCCTCGGTCGACCCGACCCGGTGCCGCCAGACGCGGCGGTGGAAGTCCTCCTCGCCCTCGGGCACCTCCCCGGGCGCGACCTTGCGGACGTAGTAGAACTCCTCGCCGCCCGGCAGCCAGGCCACCGACGAGTACCGGCAGCGGTCGATCGGGCCCTCGACGAGCTCGCCGGTGGCGACGTCGAGCACGGAGAGGACCGAGTGCTCGTCGCCGCCGATGGAGACCTGGTAGGCGATCCGCGCGCCCTCCAGGTCCGGCACCCAGGTGTCCAGTGTGGTCAGACCGGACGGGTCCATGGCCATCGGGTCCAGTAGCGCCCGCTCGGATCCGTCCGCCTCCCGGACGTGCACGACCGCGTGCTCCTGGCCCGGCAGCCGTCGGGAGAAGAACGCCCGCCCGGCCCGCCACAGCGGCACCGAGATCGAGCCGGAGGACAGGTAGGCCCGCAGCCGCTCCTCCAGCCGGTCCCGGCCGGGGAGCGCGTCGAGGGCGGTGCGCGCGAGCGCGTCCTGCGCGGTGGACCAGGCGACCGTCCGCGGGTCGGCGGGGTCCTCGAGCCAGCGGTAGGGATCGGCCACGGCGTGTCCGTGCAGGTCCTCGACGAGGTCGAGGCGCTCGGCGGGCGGGTAGGGCGTCCTCACGCGACGCGAGGCTACGGGAGCCGCCCGACCCTCCCCCTCACCTGGTCCGCACGTGGGCCGGCGGGGCCGCGCCCGCCGGCACGTGGGCGTCCGCCTCCGGCACGCCGTACGCGCTGGTCAGCGGGACCACACCCGCCCAGACCTCGTCGGTGATGTCCCCGGCGTCGTCCCCGGGCGGACCCGTGCGGATCTTCACACTCGCCTCGGCGAGGTCGACGGCGAGCACGGTGGTGGCGGCCATCTCCCGCTTCGACGGGACCCGTGCGTACCCCCACGACCCGGGCGCGAGGTGCTCGACGATCGCGCGCAGCGCGTCCCAGCGCTCCGTCTCGTCGGTCACCGTCCGCGCGGTCCCGAGGACGACGGCGCTGCGGTAGTTCATCGAGAAGTGGAAGACCGAGCGGGCGTAGACGATCCCGTCGAGGTGCGTGACCGTGACGCACACCGAGGTGCCTCCGCGCAGCCAGCGCGCCCCGGACGAGCCGTGGATGTAGAGGGTGTCGTCGATGCGGCCGTACCCGGTCGGCAGGACGACGGGGTCGCCGTCGCGGACGAGGCCGACGTGGCAGACCAGACCGGCGTCGAGGACCGCGTAGAGGTCCGCGCGGTCCGTCGCGCCGCGTTCCCGGAGGCGGCCGAGGGTGGTGCGGGAGGTGGGGGAGAGCGTCACGTCGACCAGTCTGGGTCGACGGGTGGCATCCTGGAACGGCCAATCGCGACCGAATCGGGAAGGCCATTCATGGAACTGCCCCCGCTGCCGCTGGACCGCACCCGGCCGTTGGCCGTCCAGCTCGCCGACGGGCTGCGCGCCGCGGCCTCCGGGGGAGCGCTGCGGGCGGGGGACCGGCTGCCGTCGACCCGCGAGCTGGCCACGATGCTGCAGGTCAGCCGCACGGTGACGGCAGCGGCGTACGACCAGCTGCTGGCCGAGGGCTGGGTGGAGGGGCGGGTCGGCGCGGGCACCTTCGTCCGGGCCGTCCCCGCGGCCGGTCCCGCGGCGGCACCGCCCCGAGCCGTCCGGCGGGCCGCGGCGCCGCAGATCGACCTCCGGCCGGGGGTCCCGTGCACCGAGGTCCTCGATCGTGCCGCCTGGCGTCGCGCCTGGCGGGCGGCCGCGGACGCCGAGCCGGACCTGGTGCCGCGGTACGGCGGGCTGCCGGAGTTCTGCGCGGCCGTCGCGGAGCACCTGCTGCGCCACCGGGGGCTCGTCACGGGCGACGTCCTGGCCACCGGCGGGAGCACCGGCGCGATCGCCGAGCTGGCCCGGATGCTGCCCGCGGGCGGTCGGGTCGCGGTCGAGGAGCCGGGATACCGACGGGCCGTGGGCGCGCTCGCCGCGGCCGGGCTGGAGATCGTCCCCGTGCCCGTCGACGACGAGGGCCTGCGCGTGGACGCCCTGCCCGCCGGGCTCGCCGCGGTCTACTGCACCCCCGCCCACCAGTTCCCGCTCGGCGCCCGGCTGCCTGCGGACCGGCGGATCGCGCTGGTCGAGCGGGCGCGGGCGGAGGGGTTCCTCGTGATCGAGGACGACTACGACGGCGAGCTGCGCTACGACGTCGCGCCGCTCCCGCTGCTCGCGGCCCTGGGCCCGGACGTCGTGGTGCACCTGGGCACGGTGAGCAAGATCCTCACCCCGACCCTCGGCGCGGGCTGGCTGGTCGCCCCGCCCGCGGTGCGGACCGCGCTGCTCGCGGGCCGCGAACGCACGGGCTCCCGGCCGGGGGTGGCGGGCCAGCGGGTGTTCACCGAGTTCGCCGCCGCGGGCGACCTGGCCCGCCACCTCCGCAGGCTGCGGCGCGAGCTGGGCGAACGCCGCGCCCTCGTCGTCGAGGCGCTGGCGCCGGTGCGGGGGGACCGGGCGGGCGCCCACGTCCTGGTGCCCCTGGAGTCGGCCGCGCGGGCGCGGGAGGTGCGGCACCGCGCCGCGGCGCGGGGGATCGGCCTGGACCTGCTGGAGCGGCACGGGAGCGGGGAGGGCGGGATCGTGCTGGGCTACGCGGGCCCCACCCGCGCCGAGCTCACCGCGGCCCTCCCGGTCGTCGCGGAGCTGGTCGCTGAGCCGTGAGGTGGGTCACTCCCCGGCGACCGGGGTGGGCCGGGCCGTGGGACCCACCGCGCCGAGCCGCAGCTCGACCGCCTGCGTCCCGGACCCGCCGACGTCCACCCGGGCGACCGCGGGCACGTGCACGCTCGTGGTGACCGTGTAGGAGCCCGGGGCGACCCGGGGGACGGCGAAGCGGCCGTCGGGCCCGGACACGGTGGTCGCGACGACCTCGCCCGCACCGTCGAGCACGGTGACCAGCGCGGAGCCCAGCACGCGCCCGTCCGGCCCGCTGACCGTGCCCGCGACCGCGCCGCTCGCGGCCAGCACCAGCTCGACCACGGCGCCCTCCGGGGTGACCGGGACCGCGGTCGCGGTGGGTTCGTGGCCGCTGAGGGTGGCGGTCAGGGTCGTGCTGCCGACGGGGATGGCGTCGAGGCGGAAGCGGCCGTCGTCGCCGGTCACGGTGCGGCCGACGAGCCGCCCGGTCGCGTCGAGGGCGAGCACGGCGACCCCGGCGGTGGGCCGGTCGCCGGTGCGGACCACCCCGCGCACGGTCCCGTCGCCACGCAGGTCGAAGTCCTGGGCCCGGCCTGTGCCGTTGAGGTGCACGGTGGCGATCTCGGGGCGGAAGCCGGGCGCCGTCGCGACGACGAGGTAGTCGCCGGAGGACAGGCCGCCCAGCGCGTAGCCGCCGCTCTGGTCGACCTCGGCGCGGCCGACCTGGGTGCCGTCCGGCGCCGTCACCGTCACGACGCCGCCGGGGATCGCCGTGCCGTGCGCGGTGCGCAGGGCGCCGGAGACCGAGCCGGCGATCGGGACGGCCGGGATCCCGGTCGGCGTGGCGTCCTCGGTGTCGACCGGCGCGGTGTCCACCAGCTCGCCACCCTCCGCGGCCAGCTCGGCCCCGACGGTCTCGCGCACCGCGGCGGTCTGCCTGCGGCCGGTGAACACCGACGCCACCGCCCCGACGACGCAGGCCGCGACGGCGAACCAGAACGCCGCCGTCAGGCCCTCGGCGAACGGGCCGGAGATCAGGTTCGGGAAGAAGCTGCGGCCGGTGAGGAACTCCGCCTGGGCGGGCGGGATGTTCTGCAGCACCCCGCCCAGCAGCTCCTGGATCGGGTTGTAGCCCAGGAACGCGGCGAACAGCACCCCGACGGGCGGCAGCGCGGCGATCCGGGCCGCGTCGGCCGCGGGGACGCCGTTCTGGACCAGGCCGGAGTTCATCACCGCAGGCAGGTTCGTGGACAGGCCCGCGATCATCAGGCTGAAGAAGAAGCCGATGGACAGCACCATCGCGGAGTTCTGGAAGGTCGCGGTCATGCCCGCGCCCGCCCCGCGGGAGTTCGCGGGCAGGCTGTTCATGATCTCGGCCCGGTTGGGCGAGGTGAACAGGCCCATGCCGATCCCGTTGAGCAGCAGGATCGCCGCGAAGGCCCAGTAGGAGAAGTCGACGGGCAGGATCTCCAGCAGCACGAAGCTGACCGCGGTGATCGCCATCCCGCCGGTGGTGAACCACTTGGCGCCCCAGCGGTCGGACAGCACCCCGGAGATCGGCGCTGCGGCGAGGAACCCGACGGTCAGCGGGATCATGTAGACGCCCGCCCACAGCGGGGTCTCCTCGAAGCTGTAGCCGTGCTGCGGCAGCCAGATGCCCTGCAGCCAGATGATCAGCACGAACTGCAGCCCGCCGCGGCCGAGCGAGGACAGCAGGTTCGCGAGGTTGCCCAGGGTGAAGGCGCGGTTGCGGAACAGCGAGAGCTCGAACAGGGGCGAGGCCACCCGGGTCTCGATGATCCCGAAGATCACCAGGAGCACGACGCCGCCGATGATGCAGCTCAGCACCATCGGGCTGCCCCAGCCCATCACGCTGTCGCCGTAGGGCTGGATGCCGTAGGTGATGCCGATCAGCAGGACGATCAGGCCCACCGCGAAGGTGAGGTTGCCCCACCAGTCCATCTTCGCCCGCACGCGGCGGCCGTTGTCGTGCAGCTTGAAGTAGGCCCAGAACGTCCCGAACAGGCCGAACGGCACCGACACGACGAACACGAGGTGCCAGTTCACCGGCCCCAGCAGCCCGCCGACGACCAGGCCGAGGAACGAGCCCGCGATCGCGGCGACGCCGTTGATGCCCAGTGCGAGGCCACGTTGGTTCACCGGGAAGGCGTCGGTGAGGATCGCGCTGGAGTTCGCCATCAGGAACGCGCCGCCGATGCCCTGCACGATCCGCCAGGAGATCAGCCAGATCGCCGCCGCGTCGCCCTGCTGCCAGGTGACGGCGAGCAGGATCGACGAGACCGTGAAGACCGCGAAGCCGATGTTGTACATCCGGACCCGGCCGAACATGTCGCCGAGCCGCCCGAAGCCGACGACCAGCACCGCCGTGACGACCAGGAAGCCCATGATCATCCACAGCAGGTAGCTGGTGTTGGACGACTCCAGCGGGTCGATCCCGATGCCGCGGAAGATGTCCGGCAGCGCGATCAGCACGATCGAGGAGTTGATCGTGGCCATGAGCATGCCCAGCGTGGTGTTGGACAGCGCTATCCACTTGTAGCCGGGACCGGGCTCGGTGAGCTGTGCGGCGGACACCCGTCCTCCTGTTGCACGACGAAAGCAGTTGCTTGAGGCTAACTGTTGCGCTGTGCATCGGTCGAGTTCGGGTGGGTGGGATGCCCCACAGGTCAGGCGTTGCCGTAGACCTTCGTCGGGGTGACGAGCACGGCCGTGCGGCCCTCCTCGCGCATCACGCGGTCGTACTCCGCCCAGTCGTCGTGGGTGCCGCCCGCCGCGCTGAACACCGCGCGGAGCAGCAGCCGCAGCTCCTCCGGGTCGACGTCGCCGGGGCCGATCAGCTCGCTGGTCCCGTCGACGGCCGCCCACCGCCAACCGGCGCGCCACAGCAGCGACGTCGCGGGCCGTTCTCGCAGGTTGCGCAGCTTGACCGGGCCGTACGTCACGTACCCGACGACCGGGGCACCGGTCCGCGGATGGTCGAGGACGCCGGCGTTGACCAGCGAGGAGTGCGGCGTGCCGTCCGCGCGGACGACGGTCACGGAGACGAGGCCGTGCTCCTCGCCGACGATGCGGCGCACGGCTTCCAGATCGGTGCTCATCCGTGCAGTCTGCTCGTAGGCTCGCCGACATGGCCGATCTCCTCTCGCCCCGTCCGCCCGCCCGGTCGCGCCTGCGCGAGCTGCTCGCAGGCCCGGCCCCGCTCGTCGCGCCGGGGGCGTACGACGCCCTGTCCGCGCGCCTGGTCGAGCAGGCGGGCTTCGACGTCGTCTACATGACCGGCTTCGGGACGACGGCGGGTCTGCTGGGTCGCCCGGACGTCGGCCTGCTCAGCGCGACGGAGATGGCGGACAACGCGCGCCGGATCGTCGCCGCCGTGGACGTGCCGGTGATCGCCGACGGCGACACCGGGTACGGCAACGCGATCAACGTCGTGCGCACGGTGCAGACCTACGAGCAGGCGGGCGTGGCCGCGATCCAGCTCGAGGACCAGGTCACGCCGAAGAGGTGCGGGCACATGGCGGGCAAGGAGATCGTGCCGCTGCCGGAGATGCTCGGGAAGATCCGCGCCGCCGTCGACGCCCGGCACGATCCGGACTTCCTGGTCATCGCCCGGACGGACGCGGTGGCCGTCTCCGGCCTGGACGAGGCGGTGGAGCGCGCGAAGGCCTTCGCCGACGCCGGGGCCGACCTGCTGTTCGTCGAGGCCCCGACCTCCGAGTCCGACATCGAGGAGGTGGCGTCCCGGCTCGCGGGCGTGGGGCCGCTCGTCTTCAACTGGGCCGAGGGCGGGAGGACGCCGCCGTTGTCGCCGGCCCGGATCGGTGAGCTCGGGTTCTCGCTGGTCCTGTACCCGATCGGCACCCTGCTGGCCGCGACCGCGGGCATCCGGGGGCTGCTGGAGACGTTGCGGAAGGAGGGCACCCCGGTCTCGGCGCTGCCCGGCCTCCCGGCGTTCGACGAGTTCACGGACCTGGTGGGGCTGCCGGAGGTGCGCGAGCTGGAGCAGAAGTACCGGTAGCGGGTCGGGAGACCGTTCCGCCTACCCTCCTCGCATGAGCGCTCCGAGCAAGCGGATCAGGGTGGCCGTCGTCTTCGGGGGTCGGAGCTCGGAGCACGCGATCTCCTGCGTGTCGGCGGGCAGCGTGCTGACCCACCTGGACCGCTCGCGGTTCGACGTCGTGCCGGTCGGCATCGCGCCCGACGGCGCCTGGGTCCTCGGCACGGACGATCCCGCCGCCCTGCAGATCCGGGACCGGGCGCTGCCGTCCGTGGACCCGACCGCGACGGCCCTCGCGCTGCCCGGCGACCCCACCCGGGGCGGCCTGCTGCGGCTGGACCGCGCTCGGCCGGGGGAGGTCTTCGCGGGCGTCGACGTGGTGTTCCCGGTGCTGCACGGCCCCTTCGGCGAGGACGGCACCATCCAGGGCCTGCTCGAGATGGCCGGGCTGCCCTACGTCGGGGCGGGCGTGCTGGCCAGCGCCGCCGGGATGGACAAGGAGTTCACCAAGAAGCTCCTGGCGGCGGACGGGCTGCCCGCCGGGGTGCTCACCGTGCTGCGGCGAGACCAGGCGACGGTCTCGCAGGCCGAGCGGGACCGGCTCGGGCTGCCGGTGTTCGTCAAGCCCGCGCGGGCAGGGTCCTCGGTGGGGATCACCCGCGTGACGGACTGGGCGGACCTCGACGCCGCGATCGCCGTCGCCCGCGCGCACGACCCGAAGGTGCTGGTCGAGGCCGCGGTCGTGGGCCGCGAGGTCGAGTGCGGCGTCCTGGAGCTGCCGGACGGCACGCTGCGCGCCTCGCTGCCCGCCGAGATCCGGGTGGTCGGCGGGACCAGCGACTTCTACGACTTCGAGGCCAAGTACCTCGACGACGTCTGCGAGTTCGACATCCCCGCCAAGCTGGACGACGACGTCGCCGAGCGCCTGCGGGACATGGCTGTCGCCGCCTTCCGGGCGCTGGACTGCCAGGGCCTCGCCCGGGTGGACTTCTTCGTCGGCGACGACGGCGAGCTGACCGTCAACGAGGTCAACACCATGCCGGGCTTCACCCCGATCTCGATGTACCCGCGGATGTGGGCCGAGACCGGAGTGGACTACCCCACTCTGCTGAGCACCTTGATCGACACCGCGCTGGCGCGAGGCACCGGCCTCCGCTGACCTGCATGATGCGTCGTCAGCGGACCTGGACCTCGCGCTGCTGCAGCGTCGCTCCGATCGTGTCGCTCACCGTCTGGACGGGCCCGCTGCCGATCTGGGTCGGTGTCGTGAGGGCGACGTAGACCTCGCGGTCCACGGCGACGTAGGTGACGAGCGTCGGCTCCGGGGTGCCGTCCGTGATCGTCAGCCAGCTGACGCCGTTGACCTCCGTGAGCGTGGAGGTCGGGGTCAGCTCCTGCGGGCGCGGCAGGCCGCAGCGCAGCACGACCGGGCGCGGGCTCGCCGCCCACGCCTTCGCCCCCGGCTGGGCGGGCTCGGCGATCGGGCGGGCGGTCAGCGCCGGGTCGCCCGGCAGGTCCGCGGGCAGCGCGGCGAGCAGGCTCGCGCACGCCGCGGAGCCCGCCGCCGGGGCGTCGACGGGGGCCACGGCGAGCGGTCCGGTCTCCGGCGCGGGTGGGGCCGGGGTGAACCCGCCCGACCGGGCGTACAGCGCCAGCCCCGCGACGACCAGGGCGAGCAGGACCGGCAACGCGATCGCGAGGACCACCGCCGGCCGTCGCAGGTCGGTCCCGGTCGGCCCGGTGGGCTCCGTCGGCTCGGTACTCACCCCAGCTTGACCACCGGGCAGGTCAGGGTGCGGGTGATCCCGAGGATCCCCTGCACCCTGGCGACGACGAGCTGGCCCAGCTCGTCGACGTCCGCGGCCTCGGCGCGCACGATCACGTCGTACGGACCGGTCACGTCCTCGGCGCTCACCACGCCCGGGATGGCTCCGATCTCGGCGGCGACGGACGCCGCCTTCCCGACCTCGGTCTGGATCAGGATGTAGGCCTGCACCACGGCGTGTCCTCCCTTTCTCTCGAATGCGTCCTCCGGACGGACGCGTCCGGTAGGAAAGTCGGAAGGCAACGTACCTGAGGAGGGCCCGTGACCCCATCGTCGAGCACCCCGGAGGGGGTGTCCGAGTCGAACGACACCCCGACGCTGGGCGGGTTGGGGGAGTTCGGGCTCATCGACCGGGTGACCCGGGACCGCCCCCCGTCCGCCGCGACGCTCCTCGGTCCGGGGGACGACGCCGCCGTCGTCGCGCAGCCGGACGGGCGGGTCGTGGCCTGTGTGGACGTGCTGGTGGAGGGCGTGCACTTCCGGTTGGACTGGTCGCGCCCGCAGGACGTGGGGCGCAAGGCGGTCGCCGCGAACCTCGCCGACGTCGCCGCCATGGGGGCGGCGCCCACCGGCCTGCTGGTGGGGCTCGTGGCGCCCGCCGACACCCCGGTCGCGACCCTGGAGGGACTGGCGGACGGGATGTGGGCCGAGGCCCAGGTCGTCGGGGTGGGGTTGGTCGGCGGGGACGTCGCCGCCGGACCGGCGCTGATGATCTCGGTCACCGCGCTGGGGTCGCTGGAGGGACGCGAGGCCGTCCTGCGGTCCGGCGCGCGGCCAGGGGACCGGGTGGCCGTGTGCGGCAGGCTCGGCTGGGCCGCGGCCGGATGGGCCGTGCTGAGCAGGGGTTTCCGGTCGCCCGGCGCGGTCGTCGGGGCCCATCGGGCCCCCGAGCCGCCCTACGCCGCGGGGCCCGCCGCCGCGTTCGCGGGCGCCACCTCCATGATCGACGTGTCCGACGGGCTGCTGGCCGACCTCGGGCACGTCGCCGCGGCCTCCGCGGTGCAGATCTCGCTGGAGCGCGGCGCGTTCGCGGTGCCCGAGCGGTTGGCCGAGGTCGGCGCGGCGCTCGGCGTCGATCCCGTCGAGTGGGTCCTGACCGGGGGCGAGGACCACGCCCTGGCCGCCACCTTCCCGCCGGACGTGGCGCTGCCCGAGGGGTTCACGGTCGTCGGGGTCGTGGCCGAGGGGGCCGGCGTGCTGGTCGACGGCGAGCCCTACGGGGGCGGCGCCGGATGGGAGCACTTCACTCCGTCGCAACAACAGGAGGGCACGCTGGCTCCGTGACGAAGCTGCTCGTGCACGGCGCGACCCTGCTGACGATCGACCCCGCCCGCCCGGACCCCTTCGTGGGCTGGTTCACCGTGGGTGCCGACGGTCGTCTCACGGCGGTGGAGGAGGGGGCCCCACCCGGGGACCTCGAGGCGGCGGACACGCTCGACGCGACCGGCATGATCATCGCGCCCGGGTTCGTCTCCGCCCACAGCCACCTGTTCACCTCCGGCTCCCGCGGGCTCGGCATGGACCAGGCGCTCTACGGCTGGATCCAGGCGATGACGGCCTTCACCGAGAAGGCGGACGTCGAGGACATCTACTGGATGACCCGGCACGGGGCGCAGGACTTCCTGCGCAACGGGATCACCACGGCGTACGACTTCACCGATGTGGGGCTGCCGTTCGAGGCGCAGTCCTCGTCGTCGTCCGGGTACGTGGGGACGATCCCGCCCGTCGACTACCAGCACGCCCAGCTGCGCGCCAAGGTCGACGCCGGGCTGCGCCACGTGCACTCGGTGATGCTCGCCCAGGGCGCCTTCGACCGCGGCGAGGCGCTGGCGCACGTCGAGGAGACGGTGGCGCGAGCCGGCGAGGTGGCCTCCGATCTGCACCTCGGCGTCGCGGTGAGCGGCACCGTGCAGTGGGCCGAGTCGGAGGCGACCGCGGAGCTCGAGGTCGCCGCGATGCGCAAGTACGGCCTGCTCAACCAGCCGCACCTGCTGGAGACGGCGTTCGGCGTGGAGGCGCAGCAGGCCAGGTTCGCCTGGTACCGGGACGCCGGCGCGCTCGGCCCCGACCTGGTGTTCGGGCACTTCATCCAGACCACTCCCGAGATCATCGCCGAGGCCGCCGCGGCGGGGTGCGGGATGAGCTGGCAGCCGCTGTCGAACGGGCGCCTGGCCTCCGGCGTGGCGTCGATCCCGGAGATCCGGGCGGCGGGGATGCGGGTGGGTGTCGGGCTGGACGACCAGTCCTGCACGGACAACGCCGACCCGTTCGCCAACTGCCGCTTCGGGATGTACATGCTGCGGGCCACCCGCCACGACCCCGGCGTGATGCCGGTGCGGGACATGCTGATGCTCCACACCCTGGGCTCCGCCGAGGTGCTCGGGATCTCCGCGGACGTCGGGTCGCTGCGCGTGGGCCGGTTCGCGGACTTCCTCGTGGTGGACCCGCGGGACCCGGACACCGGCCCGGTCTGGGACGCCTACGGCACCTACGTCCTCGCCTGCTCGCTGCGGAACCTCAAGCAGGTGTGGTCGGCGGGCAGCCTGGTCGCCGACGGCACCCGCCTCACGGATCCCGAAGCGGGCCAGGTGGTGGCGGAGGTCCACGGTCGGATGGGCCGGATCGCCGCGTCCCTCTGACGGGCGGCTCAGCGGCGCCGGCGGAACAGTCTGCGCCACAGCGCGTTCGGCTTGCCCGGGGCGGATCGCCGGGGGTCGGCGAAGGGGCGGTCCGCCGGATCGCGCGGGGTGAGCGGGAGCGCCGGGATGGTCGCCGGGGCGGGCGGGATCGCGAGGGGGTCGAGCACCGCGGTGGAGGGACCGGGATCGGCCACGCGTGCGGGCTCGACCCGGCTCGGCTCGGTCTGGGTCGGCTCGGTCTGGCTCGGCTCGGTTTGCTCTCCGCTCACCCGCTCCGGCTCGACCGCGCCCGTGGCCGACTCGGACGGGTCGCGGACGTCCGGGGCGGGTGGGATCTCGAGATAGGTCGTGGTCTCGG
>Ga0070671_100001447_pt1 | contig 17718 bp, 8 predicted proteins | sample KBSS73metaG_FD_65341 | JGI IMG/M metagenome (GOLD analysis project Ga0070671, IMG submission 65341) | Switchgrass rhizosphere microbial communities from Kellogg Biological Station, Michigan, USA - KBS S7-3 metaG | ecosystem: Host-associated > Plants > Roots > Rhizosphere > Soil ...
CAGCAACAACCTCATCCGTAATATCCTTCACAGTGTTCGCGGCCTTCAAAACCTCGTCGGCCTGATTGCGAACTTCCAAAATATTCGACTCAAGATTAGTTGCTTCTCGAGCGCTCATTTGTGTCGACATATTCTTGCTCCTTAGTACTTCATCGATTCGTAACGCGACATACGTCTTAATATGACTGCTAATTTACGGATTCATTAACTGGCAGTTCGTCGGCAATTTTCAAAATTTCCTCTAGTCGAAGGATGAGTATCAATCGACCGTCGACTGTGGCAATACCTTCGACATAGTCGCCCTTTAGATTTGCGATTGCTTCAGGCGGCGGTTTGATTTCGTTACTCGGCAGAGTTGTAAACTCGCGTGCGGTATCAACTATTAAGCCAACAGTTCTACCTTCGGCTTCGACGACAATCAATCGAGTGCGCAGATCGTAGTCTATTCGATCGAAACCAAACCTTGCTCGTAGATTGACCGCAGGAATGATTCGACCCTGCGAAAGCACCACGCCTTCAAGTGATTTTGTTGCATTGGGTACGGGCGTTACGTTTTCCACCATCTCCAAACGCCTGACCGCCGCACTCCTCACTGCATAAGTAGTCTTAACAAGTTCGAACAATACGAACTCGTCTAAAGTCGGTGCGGATGATGTTGTTCCCATATTTGTTTGCACCATTATGTTCGTTGCGATACTGATATACGACGCGAAGCATCGAGTATTTCCATCACGTCAAGAATTAGGATCGGACGGCCATCACCAAGCTCAGTTGCTCCCGCAACACCCGGAACGTCCGTCAATGGATCCGCCAGGGAGCGCACCACAACCTCACGAAGCCCAACTACTTTGTCGACAACAAGTCCAGTCGCGTGCGCACCGGAGCCTACGATGAATGCATGAAGTACGCCCTCGCGCTTATCAGGCAGCTTGAACACGCGTGAAAGTCGAATAAGCGGCAGGACCTCCTCGCGATGAAGAATGATTTCATTGTTCTCCAACACCTTGATCGCAGACGGGTCGATCTCGATCACTTCGTAAACCGACGACCTATGAATTGCAAACGTCTGACCTGCAACTGTTGCGATTAGCGCATCGGTAATGGCTAATGTGAGCGGTAGCTCGATCCGAAATGTTGTTCCAACCCCGCGTTCCGTATGGACTGATAGTTCGCCGTCCAACTCTTCAATTGCTTTGGCAACAACGTCCATACCGACGCCACGTCCACTGGCGCGATCGACTTCTTTACGGGTCGAAAAGCCCGGCGTCGAAATAATCTTCAGAAGGTCACTGAAGTTGACTTCACCGTCGGCTGACGTGAGTTGAATACCGGAACTCGATTGAACACTTTCGACATCGATACCTCGGCCGTCGTCACCGATCTCGATGATGACCAGTTCGCCCGCAGTTTTGGCACTAATAAAAATTTGCCCCACAGCCGATTTGCCGGCTGACAATCTTTCAGCTTCCGATTCAATGCCGTGACTGATCGAATTCCGCACCAGATGTAGAAGCGGATCCATCAAACGTTCGACGAGAAACTTATCGATCTCTGTTTCCTGTCCGCTGAGATCCAGATGAACGCGCTTTTGAGTTTCTCTCGCGATGTTGCGAACCACGAAACGCATCCGTTCGAACACTTCAGAGATCGGCACCATTCGAACGCGCATAACGTCGTTGCGAAGGTCGCGGAGTTGTTTACCGAATGTGACGTTTACTTCCTGGAGAGAACGCCAATCAGCCGCTGACACCGATGCGCGTACTGAGTTTAAATTTTGTTCGAGCCGCGCGCGTGTGACTACCAACTCGCCGACGAGAAGCATCAATTGATCGAGGCGAACGAGATCAACGCGCACTGATGAGGCGTGTGTTTGAGTTGAAGGTGTGGAACTTGAAGTAGGAGTAGTCGCGCTTTCTAAAACCGTCTCGGATTCCTGATTGACGGGAGAACGAGTGAGACCAAGATCATTTAAGTCCTCAAGTTCGGCTTCGGATGCGGTCGTGGAAACTATGAACTCGAAGACCACATCACCTTTTTCAACCAATGGAGTTGTTCGAGTTATCTCACCGAGACTTTGTAAGCGAGCGCGAACGCTGTTCACATTTATGCCGGCGTCAGATCGCGCTTGTGTAGGGACGAATAGAAATCTCCACTCGTCTGACATCAAGTCTTTTGATTCCGGATCACTGTAGGAAGCAGTGGACTTTTTAGCGTTGCGAACGGAAGTTGCAGTCTGTAGCGCTTCAATTGACTTTTGGATATCAGGGATTGGTAAATGAGTTCTATGAGCGTCGATAACTTCACCTAGAACTCTCGTACCTTCAACGAGCGCCTCGAATCCCTTCTTGTTCAGCTGAGTGTTGCCCTCGCGGAGGACGCGAAGGTAGTCTTCCATCTCATGCGATAACTGCTCCGCAGCTGGAAGACCGACCATTCCCGAGATTCCTTTCATGGTATGAAAGGAGCGGAAGAGTTCGTCGAGTTGAGCGCTGTCTATGTCAGTTTGACCAACAAACCGTTCGATGTTCAGAAGATCTCGACGGACCACGGCCAAATATTCCTCGCACTCGGCAAAGTAGTCATCAAGAAACTGATTGAAGAAATCGTCAGATGGTGGAACCGGGTCGGGCACTATCCCTCATCACTCGTTTCAGGTAAAAGTCCGCGTACTTTGGCAACGAGTTCACTTGATGTAAATGGTTTCGTGAGGTACAGAGTAGCGCCCGCAGCCATCGCTTCAGTTTGAACAGACTCCTCACCTTTTGTTGTTAACACAACGACAGGCATTGACTCATAAAGAGGACGGGCCCGAACGAACTTCAACACGTCGAGTCCGTGGATTTCAGGCATATTCAGATCGAGGATCATTAGGTCGGCCGGTCCGAGGACGAGGCGTTCAATAGCCTCCAAACCATTCGCAGCTTCCTCGAATTTACACTGACCAAGATTCGATAATGAAGTAGCTACCATACGCCGCATGGTTCGCGAGTCGTCGACTATTAGAATTCGTCTTTTTGTTTCAGCGCTCAAACAATGGTCTTCTTTGAAAGTAGGCGCAATAGGACTAAAGGGGATCGTCCTTAACCTGAAAAGATGCTGGGTATTTCGGGGGTTGCTTAAAGCGAAGGTATTACAACTTCGCAGTCTTTGGCAAGCAGGTATCTTTGACCCTGCTATGTGGGAAATATACTAACGTGACGCATGAGCCAAAGTGAAATTCCTGTAGGGCTATATAGGGGTCTGGGCTTTTCTCAAAGACATAGGATCCACTGGCAATCAGAAAACATTGACAGAGAAACACCTTGAGTCTAAATTTGGCGCGTACCCAACCACCTTTTAAGTCTTGGCATTTTTTCTTGAGTTGCGGAAATCAGAATTCCAGTCCAGACACATTCCGCGGGACATATTTCTTCACGATTAAAGCTTGATCTTCTAGGTGCGGGTATCGAGCGCCGTAGTGCTTTTGTTCCAACTCGCGTAGTCCTTCGCACGAGTCTTGAAAGGCGTTGCGAGTGCGCCACGAAAATCAACGACCCATAAGGCCCAGGCAAACCTCGAATCAAAGTCTGTTCTAAATCTGCAACGCAGATTTTATTTCGTATGACCGCAAGAACGCAGAGCGCCTTCCGTTCTTTGTCAGGTTGGCGAATCTCTCCCGAAGCTGATGTCCCGCCAGATTGTCGTCCGCGGATTTTGACAGCTTCTTCCGCACTCTCCCGAGTTTCGAGGTTAATGAATTGTCGAGGGACCAAGGTGTGGGCCGCGAAGCACAAGATCTAGCTATGAATCGAGTGCTGGTAGCAGGACGGTTCTTGAGTTCGTTAGTAGTTGTGGTGTGAAATTTTTTGATGAGGAGTCAGCCATGAAACGAATGATTTATACAAGATTGTTAGTTGTGACTTTGATTGGTGCAATGTTAATGGCGCCGATAGCATTTGCACAGCAAGATGAAAGTAAGCCGCCGAATGTGCGCACGGCCCAGGGACCAAGCTCAAACAAGTCGGCACGAGGCAGCACGGCAGAGGACAAACTATCGATGCCTTTGAAGGTGCTGTATCGCCAGTTTTCAAGCGCCCGTGGCTCGGGATCAGCCGATGGGGAATTCTCTGACCGTGATCTATCGAACCTTTTTGGAATTGCGGCTGAAGAAAAAAATCCATCGGTTGAAGTGGCGCTCAAAGTTAACGGCTCGGAAGACACGGCCGCCTTGGAAAAAGCCGGAGTAAAAATTCGGTACCGCTCAGCTGACTTGGTTTACGCAAGCGTGCCGGTGCTTGCGCTGCAAAGAGTGGCACAACAATCCGCCATCACATCCATCAGGCCCATGATGGGTGCGACCATCCCAAAACCACCAAAAGAAGACTTGGCTCCCCGGATGATGAATGAACGCGGAGAAACACGCGGAGAAAAAATGCCCGGCGGTTTCGATCAGCAGGCCCTAACGGGGAAAGGCGTTGTGGTTGCAGTGATCGATACGGGAATTGACTGGAGCCATCAGGATTTTGTTAACGCCGATGGCACTTCCCGAATACTTTACCTTTACGATCTATTCGATTCCTCATGGACAAGTTCGGGCGGCAACATTGGAACTGCGCCTCCGCTTGTCGATAAGAACAACAAGCCGATTGGAACGCTCTACACGAAAGCTCAGATCAATGCGGCGCTAAAGGGCCAGGGCACAGTTGCGTCAAAGGACGAAGTTGGGCACGGCACTGCCTGTGCGGGCACAGCGGCGGGCAATGGACGTGCAACTGCGAAGGGCATCTTGCCAGGTACCTACAAAGGGATTGCTCCCGACGCTGACCTGATCATTGTCAAAGCCGAGGAGCCCAACGGCGGCATCAGCAACCTCGGTTACTACACAGTCGAGTGGATTCTTAAGACCGCAAAATCACTCGGCAAACCCGTGGTCATTAACATGAGCTTTGGTACTCAGTACTCGTCCCATGAAGGCGACGGTGCCGCGGAACTCCTGTTGAACAGTCTCGTTGGCGCGGGAAAACCGGGCGGCGTCATATCAGTATCGGCAGGAAATGAAGGCAGAGACAGTTTTCACGCCGGAGGCACTTTTGGCCCAGACAGGGAAGGGCAGGCAGATAATTTCAGCAGCGGCATCCAACTTTTCGTAACGGATCCGAAGGGAACGTGGATCACTTCGTACTTCAGCAGTGGCGATGACTGGGGTCTCGCGATTGCTGGACGCGATACATTCTTCATGGATCCCACCGGCAAGCCGGTCGTCTTCTATTTATCTCGCGTTGGAGAGGACGTTGGCGGAAAGCTTTCTAAAGCTGCCAAAGCTCCTCAAAATTTTAACCAGTATTTCAAAGATAGCGTCCAGGTTGAGGCCCTTAATGACAAAACGCAGCAGGTAGGAGTGTGGTTACCGAAGGGCACGTATCAGGTCTATGGGTTTGGAGCATCACCCAAGGTAACCAACGGTCACTTCGATTTATATATTACGAGCACCAGCAGCGGGAGCTTTGGCAAAGGAAATGAGTCAAAATTTATGGTGGGCTCGCCGGGCAACGCAGCAAACGTGATCACAGTTGGAGCTTACGACTTCCGTGGTTCCTGGACCAACGTAGCGGGGACGCAAACCCTCTACAACATGAAGACGGGACTGATCTCGGGTTATTCAAGTCCGGGATTTCGACGCGACAACCTGGTGAAACCCGACATTGCCGCACCAGCGACCTACACCATATCGCCGTTATCGAAGGACGCTAAGGAGATGGGTAGGAACGATGATGGCACCCCCGATAACGCCAACATCACCGATGACGGTTTGCATCTTGCGTGGGCGGGAACCAGCGCCTCCTCGCCTTACACGGCCGGAGTCATTGCGCTGATGCTGCAAAAGAACCCAACCCTTGATGCAAATCAAGTCAAGGAGATTCTTAAGAAAACCGCGATACATGACGAACTGACTGGCGCCGTTCCGAATGTCTATTGGGGCTACGGAAAACTTAATCCGTCAGCGGCAATCAGAGATACACCGGCGGCAGCGGGCGCGCCGCGACGAACCGGGCAGTAGCTCTAACCTCATCGAAGTGACGTATTGGAGGAATGGCCATGGTTTATCGCGTGACATTGATTCTCATACTCTGCGTTCTGGTTTTGAGTGGCGCCTCGGTGCCTTGGCTCAGCGCCGAGGCCACTCAGAACAAGCCCGTTGCAGGTCCGAAGACAAATCTGACTGCGACGCCGCGCAAACATGCGCTCCTCGTAGGCGTTTCAAATTACTGCCGCGGTGACGGAAGTGAATGCGGCAAAAGAAAAAAGTATTGGTGGGATCTAAATTCAGAACCTGATACCGACGCCTTAAAGCAGGTCCTGATACAGAAATTTGGTTTCAGTGAAAGTGAAATCAAAGTTTTAAAAACGAGCGCAGACACTACGCACGAATCTATTCGCAAGAACTTCAAATCGTTTTTGATCGATCAGACCAGTGAAGGCGACATCGTTTACTTTCATTATTCCGGTCACGGGGGCACTGTTCCGGATGACGATCAGCACGGGCCTAATCCAATCGTCGGAGATGAGGTTAGCGGGTATGACCAGACACTGATTCCTTCTGACTACATCTCGCGAATGGACCCGTCAAACGACATCCGTGACGACGAAATCAAAACGTGGCTTGACGAGTTGAAAACCAAAAAGCCCGGCAACGTTACCGTCACGATGGATAGTTGCTTCTCAGGCACTAACACTCGCGGAGGACGGTTCCTCGTGCGCGGAAGCAAATGGGAAGGAGCGCCGGCAGTAGCCACTAAGAGTAGAGGGGGCAAACCGACACCGGCTGATTCGAGTGGATTGCTGCCCCAAGGCTACGCCACATCGCTAGGCTACGTGGTGATTGCTGCCACTCGTAATGATCAATTGGCCGGGGAGACTGACGGGTTTAATGGCAAGCCAATGGGATTGCTCTCTTACTCTTTGGCGAAAGCATTGATGAGTGCTGGTCCACGGTCCACTTATCGCGACATTTTCGGACGAATCTATGATGAAGTGACGCGCGACGGGCACGATCAGAATCCAACGATCGAAGGCGATATGGACAAGGTGCTGATGCAGGGCACGGCGCTTCCTCCACAGCCGTTCATAAACATTAGTGTCGAAAATGACGAGGTGCTGCTGCACGCAGGTTATCTCCAGGGAATGACCAAGGGCTCGCGCTTTGACGTGTTTGCGCCAGATACGAAAGACTTTCAACAGGCAACACCTATTGCCAGCGCTGAAATCGAAAGAGTTAACGCGACATCTTCCCGATTGAAATTAGCTTCATCTGCTGCGCCGGCGAACCTTGATCCAAAACAACTCCAAAACTCACGGGCCCGGGAAAGCGACCACAAGTTTGACGACGCGCGTTTGCGCATCGTTTTCGAGGGACTGCCGCAACCCGCCGAATCATCGGACGATCTGGCGAGGAGAATTAAGAAATTAGAGATTGTACGGGGCGATTTAAAACAGCCTAACGATTGGGATATCAAAATCTGTCGTGGCAAATGCACCGACGAAAAGCCGTCGTCGTCGGGAAACGACGAGAACTTTTCGGGTGGCTTCACCATCATGCGCCAGGATGGCTCGATCATTCGGCGTGTACCTGATGAGGCCGATGCGTTCGCCAAGATTTCCCTGGCGCTGAAAGGCGAGGCGCGTTGGCGATTCGTCAAGAATTTAAAGAACGATGATCCGGTGGTGAAGATCGAAATGCGGCTCATTCCTGTCACGGCTGAGGAGCGTTCAAGCCTGAGAGTTGGAGGTGGACGCCAAATTCAGGTGATCAGTAAGACTAAGGACGCTGGTGCACCGTTGGAGATCGGAGCCTTACATTCCTTGCCCGAAGGTTCGTACTACCTGCTGGAAATTAAAAACACCGGATATGTCGACGCCTACATCAATGTTATTGATCTGACTAGCGATGGTCATATAGCACCGCTATGGCCCAACCCAGTCATTCCCCTGGGTAACGCGGATGAAAACAAAATTCCTGCCGACGGCGAGTGGCATCGTGTTCCAGCACCGTTTGTCGTGAATATTACTCCGCCCTACGGACCAGAAATCTTCAAAGCGATTGCCACGCGCGAGCCTGCGGATTTTAGCCCTCTGCTAAGCGAGAGTTCGGTCGGGAGTAAACGAGGAGGCAACGATCGTGGCGCTAAAGAAGAACAGACCATGCTCGGCCAACTACTAAAAACCGCGACAAGTATTGGCATGACCGCACGCGGGTCAATCGAAGGGACACAAGACATCGCGTCTCCTAATGCTAATGCCTCCGGCTGGTCAACTTTTGAGTTCCAGTTTCTTGCTGCAATGAAACCCGCGAGTGCTCAAGCACCGGGAGCAGCCGAAACAGGCAGCAGCACAACGCGTTTTCTTCCGAGCGACATTAGGAAGTGAACTATGGCTTGCCCGAGCAGATTGTCGTCTCACTTGTTTTGGTACGTAGCCGGGATGCTTTTAATCTTCCTTTTGCGGGCCTTTCCTTTTGAAACCTCTGCACGAGTCCTTCAACCCAAGTCGCCGCGTCTCGAAATCGGCAAACCCATTCAGACAACGATCTCCGCCGGTGAGCGCCACACTTATCTCATCGCGTCAACGGGTAATCTGTTTGTTGAAGTAGTGGTGGACCAAGGCGCCGCAGATGTAACGGTCACCTTGTTTGGACCAGATGGCTCGAAACTGGTCGACGCGGATCGGACCGAAAGTTATGCGCCTGAAACAATCATAGGAATTATGGGACCGGCAGGCGAATACCGGGCTGAAGTAGAGTCCGTGGAAAAAAGCGCTGGGAAATACGCGATCACATTGAAGGCGCTAAGGCCACCGCGCGAAGGAGACAAGGAGCGTATTGACACGATGGCTGCCGCATTTGCCGCTGCGGCTGAGGGCGACGAACTGCTTGAGAAAGGAGACCCTGCGTCTCTCAACAGCGCGATTGCGAAATACACGAACGTACTCGCGCTGTGGCGTGCAGCGGGCGACAAGCATTGGGAAGCTTCGACACTGAGAGATATAGGCAGCGCTTATCAGCTTCTTGGGCAAAAGGACAAAGCACTCGCCAATTACAGTCAGGCTTTGGCGATCTTCCAATCGATTAAAAACCAGGGCCGTCAGGCGCTAACGCTTGGCTTGATGGCGAAATTGCTTGATTCACTGAATGCGAGTTCCGCGGAAAGAAGAAAGGCGCTGGGTTACCACACCCAGGCGCTTTCACTGCTGAGAGAGATTGGCGATCGGGAACATGAGGTGAACACCCTTAATTATATAGGCCTCATCTATGACAACCTCGGCGAGCATTCGACTGGTCTGAAGTACTTCAATGAGGCCTTGCCACTTGCAAAAACTCTTGCCGATCGTAACTTCGAAGCGAAGACTCTCTACAACACCGGCCGGGCCTACGATTATCTGAGCGAGAGAATGAAAGCTTTGGATTACTACAACCAGGCGTTGCCGATTTTCCTCGAAGTTGGTAACCAGGTTGGGCAATCGAGCACTCTTCACAACCTCGGAAGCGTGTATCACGAGCTGGGTGAAATGCAAAAGGCGCTCGAGTTCTATAACAAATCGCTCGAGATTGATCGTGTTACCGACGACAAGCTTGGCCAGGGAACAAACATTAACGACATCGGCGGTGTCTATTCCGATCTCGGTGAAAAACAGAAGGCCCTGGAATTTTATAACCGTGCTCTGATCCTGCGACGCGAGACAGGAGATCGAGGTGGCGAAGCCGGAACCCTCAATAACATTGGCGCAGTCTACGATTCATTGGGCCAAAGGCAGACAGCTTTGGACTTTTACAACCAGGGGTTGAGTGTTGCTCGCCAAGCTGATGATCGCGATGGTGAAGCCACGACGCTCCTTAATATTGGATATCTCTATAACTCCCTTGGTGATACTGAAAAAAGTCTGCAGTTTTATATCCAGGCGCTCGAGATCTATCGACTAATGGGCGATCGTTCGGGCGAAGCAGTCGTTCTCAATAACATAGGTCGCGCGAACGATGACCTGGGCGACCGACGCAAGGCAATGGATCTGTTTCTTCAAGCTCTGAAGATACATCACGAGATTGGCGACCGCGGTGGTGAGGCCACTACACTCAACAATCTCGGAAGCATCCTTTACGATCTCGGAGATAAACAGCAGGCACTGGAAGACTTGAACGACGCTTTCGCCCTCTGTGAAACAATCGGTGATCTGAATGGTCAAGCTACCGCCCTGAACGGGATTGGCACGATTTATTCGGACCTCGGCCAAAAGGAAAAGGCACGGCTCTCTTTTGAGACGGCTATCATTTTCCTGCGACTTATCGGTGATCGCGGGGGCGAAGCTGAGACGCTTGCCAACCTGGCCTCTGAATGGAAAACCGCAGGCAAGCCTTTGCTGGCCCTCTTCTATGGCAAGCAGTCCGTCAACCTCTTTCAAATCCTTAGGGGTGATATTCAAAATCTGAATAAGGACCAACAGAAGACATACCTGAGCAAAGTCGAACCCACATATCGCTTCGTTACAGATCTGCTTATCTCGCAAGGTCGTTTAGCTGAGGCACATCAGACGCTCAACCTTTACAGAGATCAGCAATTTTTTGATTTCAACCGACTGGCCGAAAGTAAGGCGTCAGTGCTGACATTAACGTCAAGAGAGGCCACGTACGTCCAGCGGTATGAGCAACACACAGCACGGCTTGCCGATATTTTTCAGCAGCTACGGGCAGTTACGCTGAAAATTGGAGAGGAGAATGCAAAAAAGCTTCCTGAGTATCAGGCACTTGATAAACAACGCATTGACGCTACGCACGAATTCAAGGCTTTCTTAAAGAGTCTCGAAACGGAGCTTGCACAGTCAGATCCGCAAAAGGATAAAACTGAAGATATTCCAGACACACGCGAACTACAGCGTTCATTACGCGACCTGCAAGCTCAAACCACAAAGATGCCAGTGGTTGTCTACACGACCGTCGGGGAAGACAATTTTCATGCTCTTGTTGTTACCCCCGAAAGTATCTTCGCAGTCTCGCAGGCAATCAAAAGCGACACGCTTAATGAAGAGGCCTTGGAGTTGTGGGCCCTACTCCAATCGGATAAGTACGATCCGTCGGTGTTGTCTCAGCAGTTGTATGCAACCGTATTCAAGCCGATTGAAGCGCAGCTACCGAAAGAAACTTCGACCATTGTTTGGATGCTCGATGGCAATCTGCGTTATGTGCCGATGGGTGCGTTGTACGATGGCAAGCAATACCTGGTTGAACGCTACAACCACGTCGTGGCCACGCGTGCGGATCGCGAGCGATTGCTACGCCGTGTCACTGCCAAATGGACCGGTTTGGGTTTTGGCAGTTCACAAGCGCACATAGTTGAACTGCTGGGCGAAAAGATCAGTTTCAATTCTTTACCCGGCGTGAACGAAGAGTTGCAGGCAGTGTTCAAGCAGCAGGGATCGACACGCGGCCTGCTGGACGGCGAAGTGTTGCCGGACGCTAAGTTCACTAAGGTAGCGATGCTGAACGCTCTAAAGCAGCATCGACCTCTGGTACACATCTCCAGTCACTTCAGCTTTCGTCCCGGCGACGAAGCGCGTTCGTTTTTGTTGTTAGGTGACGGGACAGCCATGACACTGGCGGAAATGAAAGAGCATAAGGATCTTTTTTCCGGTGTCGAGCTGCTGACGCTGTCTGCTTGCAACACTGCGGCGCAGCAGGCAGGAGCGAATGGACGCGAGATCGACGGCTTCGCTGAGTTAGCCCAACGCTTAGGAGCAGGTTCTGTAATGGCCACGCTCTGGCCTGTGGCGGACAACAGCACACCGTGGTTGATGCGAGAGTTCTATCAAACACGCGAGAACGGCATTGGTCTAACGAAGGCTGAAGCGTTTCACCGAGCGCAACTTGCTTTGCTAAACGGGACTGCGCAGACCAAACCCTTACCGGTGGCCCAAAAAGGCGCAGGGTCATCCGTGCAAATTGTGATCGGCCGAAAGAATGGTAGTAACGTTGGGCGAAGTGGTAGCGGTGCGACGCGCGCAGGAATCGTCTACGTGGGAGAGAAAGATGCGCCCCTCTTCAAGCGAGACGATAAAAAGCCTTTTGCCCATCCTTACTACTGGGCGCCGTTTATTCTGATTGGAAACTGGAAGTAATGAAGAACATCCGCATCGCCACATCTCTGCTTCTATTAATTGGAGGCCTCAGTGGCTGAATGTCCCGTTCCTCAGCCGCCAGCGCGTCGTCCCGTCCTGCTACCGGGCAACAAGCGCAGGTCAAGGCAAATAAACCTCAATTGGTCGTTCCGACTGGTCATGCAAATTCAGTTAACAGTCTGGCTTTCAGCCCTGACGGAAAACTAATCGCCAGCAGTGGCGGGGAAAGAACGATCAAGGTGTGGGGCCAAACTCTCCTAACTCTAAATCCATTTTCCCCATCTAGATCAATTCGCAACGTTGAAGTCTTTATTGTCGATGGGTTGATCAAAATAGAAGGACTGCAAGGTTATCACCCAATCATAGTAACGAGACTCAGCGGCAAGGTAGCGGTAATGCATTTCGTAAGTATGGGGTAGGTTCAAACCGTTCTCTGTTCTGAAGTCGGAGAAATCCTCGATCAGTTCGTAGCGCGACTCACTTTGGCTTGCCGATTGATCGACGCTTGGGCCCATCTGAGCACCGACGGTTTTCTTGTATACAGTTCGCACATGTTGAAATGATTCAGCATCGAAGAATAGACTGATACTGAGATCCGAACCTCCACGAGGCAAGTATCTGACCTCAACTACAGGACGCGAATTGATCTTTTTGGTGGCTGCATATTCAAGCTTCACTTTCCTTGTTGAAAGATCCAGCAGTGGCCATCCAGAAGATAGAACTCCACCTAACAGTCCTTCTTTTAGAATGCTGGGATAGGTCTTCACAAAGCCGCCCAGCGTAGAGTAGACACCCGGTCTTATCGCGTAGGCGGTAACCAGTTCACCATCGAATCCGACCTTTTCATATGGATAATCAGGTACGCCAAACTTCATCGTGATCATGCTCTTGTTGGCCTGTGATGCCAGCACGGCATTACCGCCAGCTTCGGATGTACCCCTCGAGCGGATGGTCATTTGTGCTTTGCCGATCGCCAGGCGACTGCGTGCAGCTAAACGTGCTTTGGGTGGTCCGATTGAAGCGAGATGACGGGTAATGATCTCCTCGACCTTAAGGTCCGCGCTCGTCGCGCTGGTAGTTGGTGACGTGACTGAGACACCGAGCAGAATGGACGTGAAGATCAGAAACAGGATTCGGACGTGGGGCATTCTCTTGTTCTCCTATAACAATCTTATTGTGGGAAGGTGACAAAGATCGAGGTCGGTTCCTAATGAGAACCGACCTCGATAAAACGCGTCTCAAGCAAGTTGATTCGCGGAGTTAGAACTCAAAGCGGCCAACAAACTGCAGGATGCGCGGTGACGCAGCGCTGGTCAGCTTGCCAAAGTTCGTGCTGTTGATGTTCAACGTCGGCGCATTGAACCGAGTTGAGTTGGTTACGTTAAAGGCCTCGACTCTGATCTGGAAGCGAGTTCCTTTTTCCGAGATGTTGAAGTTCTTGAGAATCGAAGCATCCCAGTTCCAAAACATCGGACCATTGATAAAGAGTCGCTCCAGGTTGCCAGTTTGACCGGGCAAAACGTTAAAGAACGTCTGGCCGGCAAAAGCCGTCGAGCCAAAACCATTAGCTGCACGACCAGTAGTGGAAATCACTGCCGGATCGATGAAGTAAAGGCTGCCATTGACATTGCGAAAACCAATCAGATCCTTAATCGCATCTTTGCTGAGATTAGAGGCTGCTGTTTGGTTATTGGCCCTCGCCGCACGATTCAAAGTGCCACGAGCGTCAAGGAACGAAAGCGGAGCGCCTGAGGTAACCTGGATAATCGAGCCCACTTGCCAACCGCCAACTACTTGATTGAGCAAACCGCCGTCGGATAAGAACTTCTTACCCTTACCAAATGGCAGCTCGTAGATTCCGTTGAAGTTAAAGAAGTGGGTCGTGTCATACGACGCACGGTTGTAATCGATGTGCTTGTTTAGGTTGTCGAGATACGGAGCGACGCGCGTTTGATTGATACCATCATCAGTGACGTCAGTCAGTATCTTTTGGAATGTGTAGTTGGCCTGGAAATACACGCCACCCGAGAATCGTCGTCGCAGCTCGGCTTGCAATGCGTTGTAGCGCATGCGTCCAGCGTTAACGACGAGGTTACCAACTCCAGTGCTCGGATTTGCCAGAAAGCGCACACTGCCAGTTGTTCCTGCTTGAATCAGGGCTAAGGCAGTGTCTGCCGGAGTTCCGAGAGTTACTTGCGACTGAACGGTTCCTTGTCCAGTAGCAGTCAGGTTTGGAATTACCGTCAGTGCCCGGCAAGTACCGGCTGCAAGACATGCGGCGTTGCCGAAAATGCTTCCACTAACGGTGTTGTTCTGGAGAGCGCGGTTAAAGTCAGCCGCGAACCCGTTGGCGCGAATATCGATTTGGTTATAGTCGATAGTTCTGACCAACTGATTACTGGATGCTCCAACGTAACGAACCTCGAGAGCGGTTTGAAAACCAATCTCGCGTTGAATTCCGAAGTTGTATTCCTGTTCACGACTGATTTGCAGATTTGGATCGACTGCGAAGGTCGTGCCGAAATTACCTCCGGCCAGGTTATTGAAGGCATACGTGATGGGTGGTGTTACGAATGGAGGAGCAACTGTCGGCGACAACGAACCGCTGAAGCGATCGTTGAGGTTCTGAGTACCATTGGCAATAACTCCGCCAGTCCTGGCCAAGGCAGTGGTCGTAAGACCAGCGTTCTGACCCACCGCATTATCTATCGATCGAATGTACTCGTCGTTGACATAGCTAATACGGAAACCACCACGCAGTACTGTGCGACCTTCGCCAGTAAGCGCTTTCAAGAACCTGTTCTCAAAGCTCGGCGTGTAAGCAAAGCTGACGAGGGGTACAAAGTTATTCTTGTCCAACTTAACAAACTCACCCGACTTACCGGAGTTGACTCCAACAAAGTTATAGGTGCCATTTGGATCAAGAACGCTGGCTACTGGATCGCTTCCCAAAACTGGTTCGAGATATAAACCATCAGTGGTTTTGAGAGGCGTGTAGAGTTCATAACGCAGACCCAGGTTCAAAGTGAACCTTGGTCCCACTCGCCATTGATCACCGACGTAGAAGGCGTAGTTGCTGTACTCAAGGTTGCGATCCAGGCGTGCGCCCGGCACGAAGCCAGACGTTGTACTCGTTACATTGGCAGCGATGTTGCCACTGCCAGCAACCCCACCCAGCAAGTATCGCAGCACGTCTGCATTGTTACGATCCGCGGTGCTGATTCCGCCAGGATAAATATTGGCGCCACCTACTCCAGCCAGCCGCGGCGTATTCGGATTCGCGGTTGAGCCGATCGCATATGTAGGAATGCCTACCCCAGCGTCGTTGAACGACTTGACCGTGTACTTTTGCCAGGTTCCACCGAATTTGAAGGAGTGGTTCCCGTTGATCCAGTTTGCATTATCTTGAATGTTGTAGGTTTTGACATCGCGTCCCTGATTCCGAAAGTTAACTTCCGGGTTTGTCACCAGGCTTAAGGTGCTCAGCAGGAACGGCTGTTGCGGAACTACATCATTAATGAAGGCGACAGGTGCCAACTGGAACCCACCACGAGCCTCATTGGTGAAGCCGGTGCCGAATCTGCTATTCCAGCCGAGGGCCATGAATTTCACAGGGGCGTCAGTCTTCGCAAGAGCGGTTGAGTTGAATGAAGTATCGATGTCAGTCCGCGCGTCAGTTGTTTGATTGAATCTGTATACGCCGTTGATTTGGTTTCGGTCGTTGATATCCGCATCAATGCGACCGGTGTAGTCTTTGCGATCTTCAGGATCGCTTTGATTGAAACCAAGACCCGTTGTATTCAGTCCGTCCCCAAGATCGGGTCTGTTACCGGCCGTAGGAATATGGCTGATAAAGCGACTCTGAATCAGCGAATCGAGCGGCAGAACGCCCAATGACGTTGCCGACACTCCCGGAATTGGTGCAAGCAATCCGGCACCGTTCAATACGTTCACTTTGCAAACTCCGTTGACGAACGAAATGCACTGGCCAGCCGCCGGAGTTCCAGTGGGGCGATAGGAGAAGATGCCGTTGCGAGCATCGGGCAGGAAGATCGTGCGAGTTACGCTAGCCTGCTGACGCAGAATGTATTTTTCGTAGGAGAAGAAAAAGAACGCCTTCTTCTTCAGAAGAATTGGCGTGCCTTCACCAAAATAGGGAAGCGGCAGTGGTCCACCGACCTTGCCACCAAACTGATTACGATTCAGGAACGCACGTCCCTGTCTTGGATCACCAGCGACGGCACGTCCCTGCAGCACGGCAGTTTCATTTGGACCAAAGTTGCCAGCAGCGTTGTTAAAGAAGTTGTTTGCCGCAAACTTTGAGTTGCGATTGTAGAGAAACAAAGCTCCATGGTACTCATCACCACCACGTGGTGTTACCAACTGGACGTGTGAAGATCCGAAGCCCTGTTCTGCTCCGCCGTTAAGCGTGACAACCGTAAACTCTCCGGTGTTGTCCACTGTTGGAGTGTCTGGAACGAAGCCGTTCCGAATGAAGACATCCTGAATGTTAATTCCATCGCGGGTAAAGTCGGTTGACGATGTACGTCCGCCGTTGATGATTTCGCTACCATTACCACGGTTTGGTGCCGCTCCTGCTTGGAGACCAACCAGACCGAGTGGATTGCGACCGTTAAGGGGCAACTCCAAAACCTGGCGCGGACTGACAGTGCTACTCAATTCGCCAGTAGTTGCGTTGACGATGTCGGCACCAGCAACCACGGTCACACTCTCGCTGACTCCACCGACTTCGAGAACCGGGTTCAACGAGTACTGTCGGCTCACGTCAATTTTCAAATCGGTTGCGACGAATGTTTTGAAACCGGTTGCACTAATCTTCACGGTGTACAAGCCAACCGCAAGACGAGGTACCGAAAAGGCGCCTTCGCCACTCGCCACTACAGTTGTCTCAGCCTTCGTTTGATTGTCCGTGATCGTGATAGTCGCCCCAGCTATCACCCCGTCGGGTCCGGAAACAGTACCGACGAGACCGCCAGTATTAGTTTGAGCTGATACTCCTAACGCAAAAAAGCAGAGCATCAGCAGGGTAAAGCCGAATTTCTTCATATAAGCTCCTTCGTTTATTTTTTGAAAACGCCGCGGACCATGACTTGATGATTACTCGATCCGCGCGTTAAGGCAGCTGATTCCCAGGCATTGGTTGTGAGGTGTTCCGATGATTTCCGAGTTCCAAGCTGAGTTTGTGAAGGGCAAGCATTGTGCCGAGACGGGTTTGAGGGGCGTGCTTCAATATCTTCGAAGATTTCTATAATAATGGATGACAGAATCGATGAGAGATCTTGTCGCAATTGGATGTTAGTTCAAAGTTTTGGATCGTAGATAAAGGCGGGGTGGCCAAATTTGTGATACGTACGAGGCTCCGAGAGTGGTTACTAGAACAATGACTTTGTGTTCGCTACTACCATCGGCACTCCGTCACACAACGTCGCTGAGCGCTTAGGTGAAGCGTTGAGATTTCGTTAAGCGTCACTCGCACATGAATTCCTTCCATGCGAAACGATGCAGCTTTAGCTCTCGAAAAAGTATTTGCTGTTTCGCGTTGGCACAACGAAAAAAAAA
>Ga0070671_100001450_pt1 | contig 17709 bp, 13 predicted proteins | sample KBSS73metaG_FD_65341 | JGI IMG/M metagenome (GOLD analysis project Ga0070671, IMG submission 65341) | Switchgrass rhizosphere microbial communities from Kellogg Biological Station, Michigan, USA - KBS S7-3 metaG | ecosystem: Host-associated > Plants > Roots > Rhizosphere > Soil ...
TCGTCAACAACGCCGCCTCCGGCTATGTGAAGGCGTTGCAGCACGCAATGTTCCGCGGCCGGTACCAATCCTCCGACCTCGTCGAAATGGATTACGCCGCGATCGCGCGCGCGATGGGATGCAATGGAATTCGCGTCGAAGATCCGGAGCAGCTTGCCGCCGCGCTTAAAAGCGGATTGAGCGAGCGGACGCGCCCGACGATCCTCGACGTCGTGGTCACGCGCGACCCCGCCCGCATGCTTCCCGCCGTCGACAGCCGCACCATCGAAGTCAAGCAGGGCGACAGGGTCGCCTGAGCGGCGCCGATTGCCTCATGTCAAACGCCAGCGCATCATGAAACGGCACTGACCGGTTCACGCCCATGAGTCTTTCATCTAAGGGTCTTTCACCCAATCTGCCGCCCGACACGCAGCGCGAGATGCTGCGTCAGATGCTCACCATTCGCCGTTTCGAGGAACGCGCGTCCGCCGACTACCATGCCGGCAAGATCTACGGCGTCGTGCACTGCTACATCGGACAGGAGGCGGTCGCAGTCGGCGTTTGCGCGGCGCTCAATGGCGACGACCGGATCATCTCGACGCACCGCGGCCACGGCCACTGCATCGCCAAGGGCGCCGACCTCAATCGCATGATGGCCGAGCTCTATGGCCGGCAGACCGGCTACTGCAAAGGGAAGGGCGGCTCGATGCACATCGCCGATTTCGGCATCGGCATGCTCGGCGCCAATGGGATTGTGGCGGGCGGGATTGCGATCGTGACCGGCGCCGGGCTCGCGGCGCAGATGGAAGGCAACGGCGGCGTCGCCGTCTCCTTCTTCGGAGACGGCGCCTCCAACGCCGGGCCGTTCCACGAGTGCCTCAACATCGCGGCGACCTGGAAGCTGCCGATGGTGTATGTGTGCGAAAACAATCTCTACGCCGCGCAGACCACGGCCGCCTCGACGCAGGCGCTGAACGACGTGGCGGCGCGCGCGGCCGCCTACGGCATCCCGGGCGTAATCGTCGACGGCAACGACATCTTCGCCATCTATCAGGCCACCAACCGCGCCGTCGAGCGGGCGCGCGCGGGCGGCGGTCCGACCTTGATCGAGTGCAAGACCTATCGCTGGCGCGCGCACACCGAGCGCAAGACCCAGCCCGATCCTCGCGACAAAAGCGAGATCGAGGCGTGGAAGCAAACGGACCCGATCGTGCGCCTCGAGCGCCAGCTCAGGGACCAGGGTCACCTGAGCGACACCGAGCGGGAGAGCATGGAGCGCGACGTCATGGGTGCTCTCGAGGCGGCGGTCGCCTTCGCCGAGGCGAGCCCGTTCCCGCTACCCGAGCAGGCGACCGAGGATGTCTTTTCGGCCTGACGCGAGGATCGGATGCGCGAGCTGACATATGGTGAGGCCGCGGTCGAAGCCGTCGCCGAGGAAATGCGGCGCGATCCGAAGATCTTTTACATGTCGACCGATCCGATCCCGTCGCTGCTCAAGGAATTCGGCGACGGGCGGATCAGGGCGACGCCGATTGCGGAAGCGGCGCTGACCGGCATGGCGATCGGAGCCGCCGGCTCCGGTTTTCGTCCGATCGTCGACTGGCGGCAAGTGACGTTCGGCTTCGTCGCCATGGATCAGATCGTCAACCAGGCATCGAAGATCCACTACATGTTCGGCGGCCAAGTGCGCTTCCCGATCCTCTACCGCGCGGCCGTCGGTGGCGGCACGCAGCTTGCCGCGCAGCACTCGCAGTCGCCCTATTCCATGTTCATGAATCTCGCCGGCTTGAAGATGTTCCTGCCGTCGACGCCGTACGACATGAAGGGACTCCTGAAGACCGCGATCCGCGACAACAATCCGGTCATCTCCTTCGAGTCGAACCGGCTGATGACGCGCAAGGGGCCGGTGCCGGACGAGGACTACACGATCCCGTTGGGCAAGGCCGACATCAAACGCGAGGGCAGCGACGTGACGGTCGTCGCTCTGGCCTGGCTCGTTCACGAGGCGGTGGCCGCGGCGGAAGAGCTCGCGCAGGAGGGGATATCGATCGAAGTGATCGATCCACGCACCTTGGCGCCGCTCGATACGCAGACGATCCGCAACTCGGTGCAGAAAACCGGCCGGCTGGTCGTTGCCGACGAAGCAGGACCTACGGCCGGATTCTCGGCGGAGGTAGCGGCCGTCGCCACCGAGGATGCGGCGACGTTCGCGCAACTCAAGGCCCCGGTGAAGCGGGTCTGCGCTTTGCAGGTGCCGATACCTTACAGCCCCGTGCTGGAAGATCACGTCTTCCCGGACCGCAAGCGGATCACGGCCGGCATTCGCGAGGTGCTCGGGGGAGGGGACTCCTGAACGAAATAGGCTCGGATGTCCCGCCGCCAATGGCTTGCTTTGATGGAGCCATTTGAGAAGTGAATGCACGCGCAGCGTCGTCGTTGCGAGCGAAGCGAAGCAATCCAGTCTTTCGGGCAGCAATTTGGATTGCTTCGTCGCTCCACTCCTCGCAATGACGAGTCTGTGTCGACTCAAACAATCACGCTCTTGAAGCGCGACAACTGAAACTCAACGCCAGCTGCGCATGACAAAGATCAAAAAGATCGGTTTCCTCTCCTTCGGTCATTGGACGCCGTCGCCGCAATCGCAGACGCGATCGGCTTCCGATGCGCTCCTGCAGTCGATCGAGCTTGCGGTCGCTGCCGAGGAGCTCGGCGCCGACGGGGCATATTTCCGCGTGCATCACTACGCCCGCCAGCTCGGCTCGCCGTTCCCGCTGCTCGCGGCCGTGGGCGCAAAGACCACGCGGATCGAGATCGGCACCGCCGTCATCGACATGCGCTACGAGAACCCGCTGTACATGGCGGAGGATGCGGGCGCCGCCGACATCATCGCCGGCGGCCGGCTGCAGCTCGGCATCAGCCGCGGCTCGCCCGAGCAGGTGATCGATGGCTGGCGTTACTTCGGCTACGCCCCGCCCGAGGGGAAGAGCGATGCCGACATGGCGAGAAACCACACCGAGGTGTTGCTCGAAGTGCTGCGCGGCGAGGGCTTTGCGCGCCCAAACCCGCGGCCGATGTTCCCGAACCCGCCCGGCCTCCTGCGCCTCGAGCCGTACTCGCAGGGCCTGCGCGAGCGCATCTGGTGGGGTGCCGGTTCGAACGCCACCGCCGCCTGGGCGGCCAAGCAGGGGATGAATCTGCAGAGCTCGACGCTCAAGAACGACGAGAGCGGACGCCCGTTCCACGAGCAGCAGGCCGAGCAGATCCGGATCTTCCGCGAGGCGTGGAAGGAGGCCGGTCATGCACGCGAGCCGCGGGTGTCGGTCAGCCGCAGCATCTTCGCATTGATCGACGACCGCGACCGGCTCTATTTCGGGCGCGACAATGAGAGCGCAGACACCATCGGCTTTCTCGGCGACAGCACCCGCGCCATCTTCGGCCGCAACTACGCCGCCGAACCGAACGTCCTCGTCGACGAGCTCGCGAAAGACGAAGCAATCGCCGAAGCCGACACGCTTCTTCTGACTGTCCCGAACCAGCTCGGCGTCGACTACAACGCCCACGTCATCGAGGCGATCCTCAAGCACGTCGCTCCCGGTCTTGGCTGGCGCTGATGGTTGCTGGTCATTCCCGGGCCGAGCGAAGCGAGGAGCCCGGAATCCATACCCACTATCTGTGAATATGGATTCCGGGCTCGCGGCCTACGGCCGCGCCCCGGAATGACATTGCCTTCGCATCGAGGGATGTCGCACGACGTCCTGCGGACAATAAATGATCGTTACGAAAAACGGTGACGCAGCCGCGTGTCCGCCGAACGGGTCTCCGGGCTTGTCGTGTTCACTGGCTGAGCCGTTTGAGCGGCCGGCTTACTGTCCGACCGCGTGAAATCCTGGCTGAACGCAAGCTGCGCCCACGCTTTCGCCATCTGCTGGAAGGCCTGACGCGTCGCGTCGTCCTGGCTTTCTTCGGCCCAGTGTCCGCACTCCGCAGCCATCTTCCAGCACTCGTCGCCCGATGACGACATGACACGACCTTGAACGCACGCGTGGGACAACTGGCCTCCCGGGGCAGGGGCTTTCGCCGCTGACCTGTCCCTTGCCGCTCCGCTCACTATAGCGCGCGGGGCGGGCGGTTGCTGCACCCTTCGAGGCTCGCTGGCGCTCGCACCTCAGGATGACGACTGAACGTGACCCAATGGGGCGCTGACCGTTTCGAAACATGTCACGCCGCACCCAGAGACGTGTCGCGGCCGCCGACCTCACGCGACCTCGGCGACGAGCTTGCGCCGTAGCGCGCCGGTGAAGCTCGCGATGTCGTCGGGATTTTCCACCGGCTCGACAAAGCTGCCGCTCCCGCCGATGACCTCTGCGGCATAGTATTCGAGCAGGCTCTTGTAGCGGGGAACGGGTTCGGCCACGCCGAGGATCGGCATGCCGTTGATGATGATGCCGCGGGCCACGACCGAGTCGCGGATCTGCGGGAGCGGCACCACCCGGTCGTTGATGGCGAGCGGCTGGTTGTCGTAGCCGTCGCCCGATATGTCGATGACGGCGCGCTCGGCCCGGTACGGAGCCTCGTCCAGATAGCTGGCGCAATAGCGCAGCGCCGCGCTGATGCCGGTGTTGCTGCTGTATTGTCGTTCCATCCCGGCGAGCAGAGAGGAAAAGACGCCGATCATTTCGCGGCTGTCGAGATAGGTCCACGGGATCACGTCTTTCTGCTGATCGTGCGACGCCCATTGGACGAGGCACAGGGCGACGGCGCCGCGCGCGCCGGACAGCAGCGCTTTCTGCACGTCCTCATTGGCCAGCGCCGCCGCATAGCCATTGCGCTGCACGTCCCAGCGTTCCTTGATGACGCTGTTCGAAACATCGGTGGCCAGTATGAGGAGCGTGTCGACCTCGCGCACGGGCGCGTTCTGCCGCATCGCCTTGGTCGAGAACCTTTCAGCGCCGATGGCGCCGAGGGCCGGCGCCACGCACGCGGCGGCGCCGCCTAAAGTCACTGCACGGCGGGTCAGCACGCGCATGTTTCGCTCCTGTTGTTGCCGAGCATCCGGCGCCGTCCACCTTCAGCGGCGGTGCCGCTAAGGCCGTACAATCGAACGTGCAGCTATCGAAGCATGCCGGCCGCTTTCGTCCAATAGGAGAAAGATCGCTCCGGCAGGGGCGCCGCGCGTCGCAGCGTGCGCAGAGGGTGGGCGGAGGTCAGGCGCCCGCGGGGTGAAAGGCAAACCGTATGAGGAAAAACAATCGAGCGACGGTTTGGTACAGCTGGGTGGACTCGAACCACCGACCTCCTGATCCACAGTCAGGCGCTCTAACCAACTGAGCTACAGCTGCACGGGCTCGCTTGTGCGGAGCGCGCGGAAGCTAGGAGCAACGCTCAATTTTGGCAAGGGTTGCGCCCCCAAAGAGCAAGTTCACTGGGACCGACGCCGCCGCTCTCGCCCGCTCGTCCCCGCGAAACGGGAACCCAGTGAATATACGCATCGCGGTCTAGGGCGTTCCCTCTGGATTCCCGCTTGTGCGGGAATGAGCGGAAAGTGAGCCGATTCGATCGGAATGTACCTTAGGCTGGGTGGCGCGGGTAACCCGACGGCGCGCGCCCGTATTGCCCCGGGGCTCGACAAGCAAAAGCCCGGGGTGGGCCCGGGCTTTACCTGTCGTGTAGCGCTGCAAAACCGCGAGAGCGAAGCGCCGATTGGCTCGGGTCAGGCGACCTTCGCGAACGCCTTGCTCATGCCGCTCTTGATCGGCTCGGCCGTGTCGGTCGCGACCTTCTGGGCGAGCGCATTCAATTCCTTGGTCTGCTGGGTCAGCGCCTCGAACTGCTTGCGCGCATGCGTGCTCGACAGCTCGACGATCTCCGAGAGGGTCTTGGCAGCCATCAGCTCGCCGGCGAAATCGAACGCGGCGTTGGTGTTGACGCGCGCCGCCTCGATCATCTTGAGGCCGTAGTCCGACGCGCCCTTGCTGGCTGTGGAGTAAGTGGTCTCGAGGACGTCGGTCGCCTCTTCGGCGGCGGCCTTCATCTTCTCATAGGTGTCCTTCGCCTGCGCGACCCCACGCTCCGCCAACTCGCGGAAGGCGGCGGGCATCTCGACCTTGGGCATGTCGAACTTGGGCAACTCGAATTTCGGCATTTCGAACGCGACTGCCGGAGGTTTGGTCGACTTCACTTTCTGGGCAGTGGTGGCTTCCGCCATGATGTGGGTCCTTGTCTTATTTGCTCGCGGGCTGTTTGAGGTGGGAATTTGCCGCTCAGCTTCGCCGCCCTGTGCGCGAAGCATCACCTTGTTCCGCGAATCCCCGGAGGCCGAACGCAGGACATTTCGATGCCGGGTCTTCCTGAACAAACATGTAGCAAAGACCTTGGTGCATTGCAATAGAAATTATTGCAATGCACAATTTATATCTAGGATTTTGAAATTATTGCGATTTCATCGGGATGCGGCGCCTGCGGCGGCATCAGGACCGAGGTTTGCCAGCATCCACCATCATTTTGGCCGCACTTTGTCCAAGCTCCTGGATCTGGCTCGAAAGCGCCTGCATTTGATGGCCGAGATAGTCGGACTGCAGCCGCATGACTTCGGTCGCGTCCTTCGCCTTCATGAGCCTTTCGGCGAACTCGAACGTCGCCGCCATGTTCTGCTCGGCGTAGGACATGGACTTCTGCGCGAACTCGGCGGCGCCGCCGCGCGCCGCTTGCGCCTGGCCGTGGAACTGGCCCATCGCCTGATTGGCGGCCTGGACGAACCCGTCGAAGGCATGCTTCGCCTGGGTTACGCTCTGCTCGACGAAAGCCCGCATTTCCGTGGGCATTCCGAATTGCTCGAAAGGTTCCTTGGCCATTGTCAGCTCCTGTAAGCCCCTCGGCGTGATCGGCGCGCGAATTCCTCATCGGAGCAGGCCCAAAACATGGAACACTGCCCGCCGCCTCGACGCAGTTAAGGTTATCTCTCCTTGCCGCCCGCGAGTAGGGGGTGCGGCATGGACGCCATCATCGCCCGGCACTATTAAGAATTTGTTAGGCAACGGGTTCCGGGCATGCCGCTGGTTGAGTCAGTGTTGGCGCCGTTGCGCGATTCGCAACTCGCCGCGAAGCTTGCCGCCCAGGCCACGAGCCCGTCCCCCGCTTGGCTCTGGAGCACGGACGGATCGCGGATCGTCTGGGCGAACGCCGTCGGCGCCGCGGTCTTCGGCGCGGCGGATGCGGGCGAGTGCGAGAGGCGCCGGTTCAGCGCCAAGGATGCCGCCGCCGCTCAGATCGTCCGTCTCGCCGCAACGTTGCCGACATCCGGGCAGCCGCGGCTCGAGCGCCTGCGTGGTTTCGGCGCCGACTTCGGCCGCGCGCTCACCTCCATGTGCTCGCGCGTTGCCCTCGCGGACGGGACGCCGGCCGTCCTGATCATTGCGACTGAACCGGCAGGTCCGCCGCTGACCCTTGGCGAGCGCGTGCGCCGGTTGTTTGCCGATCGCCGGCGGGCGCTCGCCGCCTTCGCGCGCGAGGGCACGCTTCTTTACGCGACCGAGCCGGCGCTCACCCGCTTCGTCGGCACGGCGACCTTGTCGACGCTCGGCGTCGATGGTGTCGCTGCGCCCGCACTCGTCAACGGCAGCGCCAGCGGCGCGACGCCGTATGGGCCGGTCACCGTGGAGCGCCTCGGCAGCGATGCTTCGACGGTCCTGGTGCTGATGTTCGACGCGCGCGGGGGCGAAAGTGTTGCGGAGCCGACTAGTGCGGAAACGAGGGCGCCGGCGCCTGCGACTGCACCGGCTTCCTCGCACGCTGAGCCGCCGCCGAGCGCTCCGCTTGAACGCGCGCCGCCGGCTGCAGTTGTGCCGGCCCCTGTTATCGCGGCTGCACCACCAACTGCTTCATCGATGCCGGAGCCGCTTGTCGTGGCTCCAGCGCCGGCTGCGCCTGCGCAAGCGCCTGCGGACCGTGCTGCGACTGAGCCAACCGCCGCCGCTCCGCAGCCGAGCGCTGGCGTTCCCGAACCGGCATCAGAAGATTCTGCAGATTCTGCGCAAGCTTCCGCCGCGGCGCCGCTGCCTCCCGCAGCCGCGGAAGCACGCGCCAACGGCGCCGCCGCAGCCGAGCCAACAGCGGCCGCCCCGGAGCTGCCTTCTGCTCTCGTAGAAGCTCCCGCAGCGGCTTCACCGCCGGCCGCTCCCGCGGAAGCGCGCGCGAACGGCGTCGCAACGGCGGAGCCAGGCGCGAGCATCCTGCAGTCGGCTTCTGCGCACGCCCACGCTCACGCGGCTGATGCGCAAATCGAACGCCGCCATCCGCTGCGCTTCGTCTGGCAGATGGACGCCGACGGCCGCTTCGCTATCGGCTCCGACGAGTTCATCGAGCTGATGGGGCCGCGAACCACGGCGTCGTTCGGCCGCCTGTGGAGCGAGATTGCCGCCGAACTCAATCTTGATCCCGACCAGCAGGTCGCGCGCGCGGTGGCGACGCACGAGACCTGGAGCAGCATCACGCTGTCGTGGCCGGTCGACGAATCGCGCGAGCGGCTCGCGGTCGAGCTGTCGGGACTGCCGGTGTTCGACCGCAACCGCAATTTTCGCGGCTATCGCGGCTTCGGCGTTTTGCGTGACATCACCCGCACCAACCAGCTGGCGCGCGTGCGCCGCGAGCGGCCGATGGGGTTTGGGGCGCAGCCCGAGGCACCGGTCGAAGCTGCGCGCGCAATCGCATCGCCGGCGGCCGAGCACGCTGCGCCTCCCGAAACGCAAGCCGCGGCACCTGCTCCGGCTGTTTTTGCAGCGCCCGAGCCTCCCGTCGTCACAGCCTCCGCGCCCTCCGCGGCGGCGCCGGTCCCATCAGGAATCGCGCCGCGCGCCGAACCTCGGGCGGCAGAAGCCGCGGCGAATGTCGTGCCGTTCCGCGCTGGGGCGCCAACCGATCCCAAGGCGCCAAGTCTCAGCGTGGTCGAGCGCAAAGCATTCCGCGAGCTGGCGCAGGAGCTGAGCGCCCGCTTGGGGAGCGGCAGCGAGATTGAAGAAACAGAAGACGCCGCAGACATGCTCGTTGAAGAGCAGAAAACGCCTGCGGGTGCCGCAGACGCGCAGGCAGCATCGCCCGATCAGGGCGCGACGCCATCTGCCGTCGCTGCGCCCGCGGCCGAGGCGGCGCTGTCAGAGCCGGTGGCGGCGAGCGCCCCTGCAATCGTGCCCTCAGCGGATTTCGCGCAAGCGCCGCAGGAAAATTCCGCGCCACGCAGCGATGCCGAGGCCGTGCGGCAGCCCGCGACGCCGGCGTTCGAGCCGGTGCTGCTCGACCGCCTGCCGGTTGGTGTCCTGCTCTACCAGGACGCGACACTGCTGTATGCCAACCGCCGCTTCCTCGAATGGAGCGGCCATGAGAGCCTCGGCGCGCTGGCCGCAGCCGGCGGCCTCAACACGCTCTTCGCCGCTCCCGGCGCGGCCGCGCTCGCACCCACGGGCGCGGCGCAGCCGTTGTCGTTGACGACCGCGAGCGGCGAGCGAATGGCCGCCGAGGGCCGTCTCTTCACGGTGCCCTGGGGCGACGGGTCGGCACTCGCGCTCGTCCTGACCAGCGCCGAGATCGAGCAGGAGCGCCGCGCGATCGCGGCTGCGCTCGATTCCGCCGAGGGCCAAATCCGCGACCTCAAGGCGCGCCTGCAGTCGCTGGACAAGACCGAGGACGAATTGCGCACGGCGAAGCGCGAAGCGCACAAGGCGGCAACCGAAAAGGCCGATTTCCTCGCCAAGGTGAGCCACGAAATCCGCACGCCGCTCAACGCCATCACCGGTTTCGCCGAGGTGATCATGGCCGAGCGCTTCGGCCCGATCGGCAACGAGCGCTATCGCGACTATCTCAAGGACATCCACGTCGCCGGAACGCACCTGGTCTCGCTACTCAACGACCTCCTCGACCTTTCCAAGATCGAGACCGGCCAGCTTGACCTCACCTTCGTGCAGGTCGGCCTCAACGAGATCACGCAGCAGTGCGTCGGCATCATGCAGCCGCAGGCGAGCCGCGCGCGCATCATTATCCGCACCTCGCTGACGCCGGGGCTGCCGCAGATCATGGCCGACGAGCGCTCGCTGCGACAGATCGTGCTCAACCTCCTCGCCAACTCGATCAAGTTCACCGGCCCCGGCGGCCAGGTCATCGTGTCGACCGCCTGCGCCGACTCGGGCGAGATCGTGCTGCGCGTGCGCGACACCGGCGTCGGCATGAGCGCGAAGGATGTCGAGGCGGCGATGGAGCCGTTCCGGCAGACGGCGACGTCGGGAAGCTGGGGCTCGGGCGGCAACGGCTTCGGCCTGCCCCTGACCAAGGCGCTCGCCGAGGCCAACCGCGCGCATTTCAATATCAAGAGCGCGCCCAACGCCGGCACGCTGGTCGAGATCGCGTTCCCGCGTCCGACCGCCCCATAGGGCGTTTGCCGCGGCGCCGCTGCGGCCGCGATGCAGACCCTTCATCATCCACAGGCTGCTTTCAGCCGAATCAGCCGCGCGGCGTAGCTTCCCCGTGTCTCCCGCAAACGGGAGCGCGCGGGGCCGCCATGCGCTTTCACGCCGACCTGCACGTCCACTCGAAATATTCGCGCGCCACGAGCCGCGACCTCGACCTCGAACATCTCGCCGCGTGGGCGGCGCGCAAGGGCATCGGCGTCGTCGCGACCGGCGACTTCACTCACCCGGCGTGGCGCGCCGAGTTCAAGGAGAAACTTCAGCCGGCCGAGCCGGGCCTGTTTCGCCTGCGCCCCGAGATCGAGCGGGCGGTCGCCGAGGGATTGCCGCCCGCGTGCCGCGCGCCGGTACGCTTCATGCTCGAGGTGGAAATTTCCACGATCTACAAAAAGGGCGAGAAGACCCGGAAGGTGCATCATCTCATCTACGCACCGAACTTCGCGACCGCCGACCGCATTTCCGAGCGGCTCGCGCGCATCGGCAACATCGCTTCCGACGGCCGCCCGATCCTCGGCCTCGACTCGCGCGACCTTCTGGAGATCACGCTGACGTCGAGCCCCGATGCGTATCTCGTTCCGGCGCATATCTGGACGCCATGGTTCGCGGCGCTCGGCTCGCAGTCGGGATTCGATTCCATCTCCGCCTGCTACGGCGATCTCGCCGATCACATCTTTGCGGTCGAGACCGGCCTTTCGTCCGACCCGCCGATGAACTGGCGGCTGTCGATGCTCGACCGCTACCGGCTCGTATCCAACTCCGACGCCCACTCGCCCGGAAAGCTTGGGCGCGAAGCGACCACATTCGATTGCGCGATCGACTATTTCGCCATCCGCAAGGCGCTCGAGACCCGGGAAGGCTTTGTCGGCACTGTCGAGTTCTTTCCCGAGGGGGGGAAGTATCACCTCGACGGCCACCGCAAATGCGGCGTGAAATTTTCTCCGCGCGAGACATTGGCGCAGGGCGGGCGTTGCCCGGTCTGCGGCGGCGCAATGACGGTCGGTGTCCTTAGTCGCGTCGAGACGCTTGCCGACCGCAGCGAGGCCGAGGCGTTGCCGCCGCCGACGGCCGGCGCTGTGTCGAACCTCGTCGCACTGCCGGAAATGCTCGGCGAGATCGTTGCAAGCGGACCTGGGAGCAAGACGGTCGAGCGCGGCTATGGCCGGCTGCTGTCGGCCCTCGGCCCCGAGCTCGACATCCTGCAGAACGTTCCGCTCGAAGATATTTCGCGGGCGGATTCGTCGGTGCTCGCCGAAGCCGTGGCGCGGCTGCGCGCCGGCAAGGTGATCCGCGACGCGGGCTATGACGGCGAGTATGGCGTCATCCGGCTGTTCGAGCCGGACGAGCTGCGGCGCCGCACCGCGGGCGGGATGTTGTTCGAATCGCCGCCGGCAACACCGTTGCTTGTTGTGCGCGATGACGGTCAGGAGGCAGCGCTCCCCTCGTCGAAACATGCGCCCAGCCTCCCGACCCCCACCCCCAACCCCTCCCCGCAAGGGGGAGGGGAGGCGCAAGCCGCGCGAGGGGAAGGAGAGACGCAAGCTCGAGCGGAAGGAGAGACGAAGGGCGAGCGGAAATGCGACGTCCTCACGGCACTTGACGCCGATCAGCGCGCGGCGGCCTCCGTGGTTGAGGGGCCGCTGCTCATTGTTGCTGGGCCTGGGTCGGGCAAGACGCGCACGCTCGTGCATCGCATCGCTCATCTCGTCGCCGAACGCGGTATCGCGGGCGTGCAATGTCTCGCCATCACCTTCACGCGCCGGGCTGCGGCGGAAATGCGCGAGCGTTTGCGCGTAATGCTCGGCGCGGACGCGAGCGCCATCGCCGTCCACACCTTCCACTCGCTGGGGCTCGCGATCCTGCGCGAGCACGCCGCTGCCGCCGGCCTCGCGCTCGGCTTCCGTGTCGCCGGCGAAGCTGAGCGCGCGGCCGCGCTCGCAGCGGTGCTCGACCTGCCGCGCCCGCGTGCGGAAAATCTCATCCGCGCCATTTCCAAGGCGGAGCGCATCGAAGCGCAGCCCGGCGGGGAAATCGCGGCGGCGCAGAGCGCCTACCGCGCCATGCTGACGGCCAACAACTGGATCGATTTCGACGAACTCGTCGGCATGGCCGTGCGGCTCCTGGCCGGCAATCCCGGCGTCGCCGACCTCTATCGCGCTCGCTTCCGCTTCGTATGCGTCGACGAGTTCCAGGACGTCGATGCGCGGCAATACCAGCTGCTGACACTGCTGGCGCCGCCGCCAGCCGGCAACCTCTGCGCCATCGGCGATCCGCATCAGGCGATCTACGGTTTTCGCGGCGCGGACGCCGCTTGCTTCGAGCGCTTCAATCGCGACTATCCGGGCGTCACCACGATCGGCCTCAAGCGCAACTACCGCTCGGGCGGAGAAATCGTCACCGCTTCCTCGCAAGTCATCGCCCGGCATGCGGACGAGCCGATCGCCGAAATCGTGCGCGAACGGCGCGAGCGCATCACCATCCACGCGGCGCCGACCGAGCGGGCGGAGGCGGAGTTCGTCGTCGCCACGATCGAGCAGGCGATCGGCGGCGCGAGCTTTTTCGTGATCGACAACGGGCGCGCCGGCGGACGCGAAGTAGCACTCTCCTTCGCCGATTTCGCCGTGCTCTACCGCACCGAGGCGCAGGCCGCGCTCTTGTGCGAAGCGCTGGCGCGTGCTGGCATTCCGTTCCGCAAGCATTCGCACGTCCCCTTGGCGCAGGAGCCGTCGGTGCGGGCGATCCTAGATGCCTTGGCGACGATCGCTGCGCCCGAGGTCGATCTCGCCGAACGATTGCGGCAGAGCGCGGCGCACGCCGCCGCGGAGGCGGGCGAGGCGGCGGCAATCGAGCGTGCGCTGCAGCTGCTGCTGCCGCTCGCTGCAAGCTGCGGCAGCGATACGGCGCGGTTTCTCGATGCAGTCGCGCTCGCGACCGATGCCGATTTCTGGGATGCGCGCGCCGAAGGCGTGGCGCTCTTGACGCTGCATGCCGCCAAGGGACTGGAATTCGCCTGCGTGTTCATCGTCGGCCTGGAAGACGGCGTGCTGCCGCTGCACTGGGGCAAAGCTGCGGACGTGACGTCGGAAGAGCTCGCCGAGGAGCGCCGGCTGTTCTATGTCGGCATGACCCGCGCGAAGGACCGCCTGGTGCTGAGCCGCGCGCTCAAGCGGCTGTGGCGCGGCCGCGTGCAGACGCAAGCGCCGTCGCCGTTCCTCGCCGACATCGAGAGCAAGCTGCTCAAGGAGCAACAATCAACGCTGCGGCGCCGGCGCGACGACCGCCAGCTCAAGCTGCTGTAAGGTTTTGTTTGTTTTTCTCGGCGCAGCATCGTCATGCGAGGACCCCAGCGGGCGACGAAGCAACCCAGCTGCGCGGAAAACGTGGACTACCTCGGCACTTCGTGCCGCGCATGACGAGGCAGCGCGTAGGGCGGATTAGCGAAGCGCAATCCACCAACTCCGATGCACTAAGGCCGGCGGGTTACGCCTTCGGCGCAACCCGCCCTACTGCCTTGGGCTCTCGAATCAATTCAGAACTTCATCCAATCGATGTCATGACGCCTTGGCTTGCAGAGCCTCCGTGCGAGCGGCGACTGCATCGAGAACAGCCCACTCCGCCTGCTCAACGGATGCAATGGCATAGTCGATTGCGAAAGTTGCATCGGTTTCCAGCCGATCGGCGTGGTTCTCCGCCACTTTCACATCCAGATCATGTTTCTTTTGAGCGACGCCAGTCTTCAAGGTATTGATGTCGGCAGCCACTTTCGCGCGGATCGCGCTCCAATTTCTGGTGGCCGTATCTTTCGCCGATTGGATGTCTCGATTTACTTTTTCGGTTGCCGCCGCTGCCGCAGCGCGGGCCTGTTCCTTCCGGGTCACGACCTTATCGTGCGCTTCCTTTTTCGCGGCACTCAGAGCATCTTCTGCATGCTTAGCACGGACTGATAACTCGGCGAGCTGTTCAGAGAGTGGCTTAGGCATGGGTTTCACTCCAAAACGGTGTAGCCCTCACTCCTCAAACAGCGAAAGTGACTAGCACGTCGCCGCGTTGCAATTGTGACGGTTCGGTCGTGAAAAACCTAGAAAATCTCAATAAAATCTGAACCCGAATGCATAGCGTGGCCTCTAGCCAGTGCTACGCCCGCGCCGCATTCGGCAGTTGATAAGCTGGCATTTTGTTCCTCCGCTATCGCGTCCGTCGCGCCGGCGTTTTGAGCTCGGCAGCCGATCCGCCGTTTTTGGCGATCCGCCGCACGTTTATTTGGTGGGAGAAGCGGACCTCGCAGGGCTCGACCGTTCCGGTGACCGGCGCGGCAGAGCGGTAGTGCGGCGTGGCGGCGAGCGGCAGGTGGCCCTCGCCGCACAACAGGCCGGATGTGGCGTCGAGGCCAATCCAACCCGCGCCGGGCAGATATACTTCCGTCCATGCGTGCAGCGCGGCGTGGTCACGCTCGACGCCGCCTTCGCTCTCGCGCCGCGTTGCGTCCGCGGCAAGCTCGATCAGATAACCTGAGACGAAGCGCGCCGGCAGGCCGGCGTGGCGCAGAACCTCTGCCAGCAGCCAGGCGGTGTCGCGACAGGAGCCGACACCGGAGGCGAGCGTCTCTTCCGGCGTCTGCACGCCCTCTTCGACGCGGGTGACGTAGCGGATCAGGTGCCGCAGGCGGCGGTTGAGGACGACAAGAAAGTCGATCGTGCTCTGCGGTTCGCGTGGCAGCGAGCTCACCAGTTCCTTCAGGCGCGGTCCGGCCGGCAAGGTGTTGAGAAACGGCGCCACATCCTCGCGCAGCTCGGGCGGAAATGTGAACGGCCAGGATTCCGCGTACGGCTCGAGGAAAAAGTCGAACGGGTTGAATGGCGCAATCTCAGCTTCGAGATCGACCGTCAAAGACATCGCCACCGCCCGCTCGCGAAAGACGAAACGCGCGAGCCAGTTGGCGTAGGGGTCCTGCTGCCAGTGCACGGAATGCTGCGCCGGCTCGACCGTGAGCGCGTAGTTCGAAATAGGAGTGCGGCAATGCGGTGCCGGTCGCAGCCGCACCGCCTGCGGCCCGAGCCATACCGCCCGATCGTATTCGTAACGCGTTGTGTGATGGAGCCCGACGAGAATCGACATGAAATACGCGATACCGGTTTTGCCGCAAGGAATTGCAATGCAATTTCCAGGCCGCGCTTGACGGCCCCGGATCAGCTTACCGCAACAGTAACGGGTAATGAAAAGCTGAGCGGCTTCGGTTCAAGGTGGCGGCTGGACGGCACGCTCTCCTGCCGCCGCGCCCACCGCCTGGCCCTGCGGCTTATCGCCGAGATGCAGGAGCGGAATGAGCACGAGAGCAAAGGCTGTGGTGGCCGCGGAGACGAGAATGAGCGGCGCGAGCTCGTTGTGGAAGGCGTGCTCGAACAGGAACGAGCCGACATTGTCGGCCGAAGACGACGCCAGGTTCGTGACCGACATCATGAGCGCGAAGCTGAATCCCTCGGCGCCTTGCGGGCTGTAGTCGGCGGCGAGCGTGATTGTCGCGACGGTCGCGAGCATCGCGGCAAATCCGCCGCAGAAGCTGATGATCGCGGCGGATGCTTCGTTCACCAGGAGGAGGTAGGACGCCGCCGTGACCGTGCCGAGGACGATGCTCAGCTGCAGCAGGCGCTTCGACGACAGGTCGCCGAACAGCCGCCGGTAGAGCAATGCTCCCACGACCCAGCCGGCCGAGGAGATCGATCCCAGAATGCCGATATAGCCCTGGGAGAATTTCAGGCTGTCGGTCATGGTGAAATAGAGCGGCGTGCTCAGCCCGGGACTGAAGTTGTAGAGGAACAGGAACAATCCCACGATCCACAGCTCGCGCTTCTTGAACGCTGCGAGGAGGCTGCGGAAGCTCAGCCGCAGCGCCGGCAGGTCGATGCGCGCGCGCTGCTCGGGAATAAGAAAAATCGCGCCGAACATTGCCATGAGCGGCGCAACGGCAACGATCGCCGCTGCGGTGTGCAGCGCCGATGTCGACGGCAGCCAGTTGGTCAGCGCACCGCCGCCAAGCGCGCTCACCATGGCGGCGACGTTGAACCAGAGCCATTGCTGATTGACGAAGCGGCCGCTCTCGCCGAGCTTCTGTCCGTTCTCGACCAGCACCGCGCCGCAAACGGTGCTCGATATCGCCATGGCGTAGGCGGTGATCTGGAGCGCCCATACCAGGTGGTGCGGCGAATGAAGCTGCGTCACGCTAACGAAGGCGATGGTCGCGGCGAGGTTGGCGGCGATGAGGTAGCCTTTGCGGCGATAGCCGAACAGCGGCACGAAGTCGGAAAAAATGCCGTAGACAGGTTTGATGATCCAGGGAAGGTTGAAGATAGTCAGGTAGGCGCTGACTTCCGACGGCGTCCAGCCGTGCACCTGTTTCAGGTAGTAGGTGAGCGGCTGGGCGATCAGCCCGCCGACCTGGCCGAGACCCTCGACGACGTAGACGATCGCGAAGAACAGCAGCAGCCGGTCGATCGTGGCGCGGTCGTGCGCCGGGATCCCCGTCGGCGGCGAATGCGCCGGAGCGTCAGCCTGGGGTGAGGGAGACTGCTCGTTCATGGGATCGCGGCCGAGAGTTCGGTCGCGCCATCCCGTCGAAGGATCAACGCCACCGCTAGGTTCTCGTTGATCCTACCGGGCGGAGACTGCGGTGTCGCAGCCTAGTTCAGCGCGTTTGGCGACGTTGCGGCCGGCGCTATTGGCTCGGCGCGTGATCGAGCGGCGCCGCGATCGGCGCGGCCGGCAGCGGCCGCCCGGCCAGCGACCGGTTGCCCAGCGAGACCGCGGTCGCGGCGACCACGAGCGAGATGGTGAGCGTGACCGTCGCGACCAGTTCGATCGCGACCGCGCGTCGCCTCGACCGCGTCTTGCCGGCCAGGGGGGCCGCGAAACCGGGACTGCCGCTCAGCTCTGTCATCGGGGTCATCTTAAGGGTCATCCTCGCGAATCAGGTGTTGCTTGCATCATCGCCGCGGATGCCGGCGCGCGTCCGGCTGGATTTGGGCGAAGTCATTGAAGAAGCGAGGCGATTTCGTGAGTTTTGGTTAATGATTGGTTAACCGCGCGGGCGGAAATGACGATTGTTGGTCGGTGTGGCTTCGCCGTCACGCCGTGGAACGAATCACGCCGCCAAGACACACCGCCAAGTCACACCGCGAAGTCACACCGCCAAGGCCGCCGCTGCCGGCTGCCAGTCCATGGTGATGTGACCGGGCAAGGTGGCGACGCGCTTGAGCCATGCCCGCACGGCGGGAAATGGCGTGAGGTC
>Ga0070671_100001451_pt1 | contig 17703 bp, 15 predicted proteins | sample KBSS73metaG_FD_65341 | JGI IMG/M metagenome (GOLD analysis project Ga0070671, IMG submission 65341) | Switchgrass rhizosphere microbial communities from Kellogg Biological Station, Michigan, USA - KBS S7-3 metaG | ecosystem: Host-associated > Plants > Roots > Rhizosphere > Soil ...
GCCGCTTCCCAGTAGCGCACCGCCCAGTCGAGCTCCTGCTCTTCGTCCCACGAGATGAAGGCATCGCGCAGCAGCGAGGCGACGTCGTAGCTAATCGGTCCGTGCACCGCATCCTGGAAGTCGAGGATGCCTGGGTTCGGCGTCGCGACCATCAGGTTGCGCGGCATGAAGTCGCGGTGCACGGCAACGCGCGGCTGCGCCAGCGCGCCCTCGACGAGCAGGTCGCAGGCGGTGCGCCAGACCGCTTCGTCTTCGGGGCTCCAAGTCACGCCGTACTCGCGGCCGACGCACCATTCGGGAAAGAGCGCCAGCTCGCGCCGCAGCAGTGCATCGTCGTACGGCGGCAAGGTCGCCGCATCGGCGCTGCCCTGCCAGCGGATCAGCGCCGCGATCGCGTCGCGCATCAGTGTGTCGGCGGTCTTCAGGTCGCCGGCGCCGACCGCGTCATGGAGCGCGCCGAGGTAGAGCCGGCTGCCGAGGTCAGTGAGCAGCAGGAAGCCGCGCTCTTCGTCGGCCTCGAGCACGCGCGGCGCATGCAGGCCGACGTTCTCGAGCCGGCGCGCGACGTCGACGAACGGGCGCACGTCCTCCTGCGGCGGCGGCGCGTCCATCACGATCAGGCTTCGGCCGCCGGTCGCGTCGACGCGGAGATAGCGTCGGAAGCTCGCATCGCTGGAGGCGGCCCGCAGGCTCTCGGCTTGCAAACCGTGACGCGGTGCGATCGCCGCGAGCCAGCGCTCGAACGCGCTGCGGCGGGCCGGATCGGTCCAGACGATGGCGGGGGAATCGGGTGCGATGGCAGGACCTTGCGGTGGGCTGAAGGGGCCGTCGGCCAGCGGTGCGGCGCGAGGGCTCGTGGATAATCGATTCTACAAACCGCACCGTCTCCGTCCCCGCACGCCGGCGTGCCACGCGGTCGCGAGCGGGCCGGCGCCGCAACCCGTGCGGCGCACCACGCCTCCTCTTTTTCCGCCGCCCTTGCTGCCTCCCTTTCGAACTTCTGCGGCATCCGAGCGGGTGCGGGCCGGACTGCTGCCCTGGGCACCGCTGGCGCTGGCGGCGCTCTGCCTCGATGCGCGGGCGCAGCCGGCCGAAGAGGGCGGCATCGGGCTTCGCCCGTCGCCAACGCTCACGCCCGCGCCGCGCGGCGACGCCGCTAAGACCTTGCCGATCATCCTGCGTGCGCGCGAACTGCGCGGTCGACCCGATCTCGAGGCGATCGCCGAGGGCGATGTCGAGCTGCGCCGCGGCAATGTCGTGATCCGCGCCGATCGGCTCAACTACGAGCAGGTCGAGGACCTCGCGCGTGCCGTCGGCAACGTGCACATCAGCGAGAACGGCAACGTCTTCAGCGGTCCCGAGCTGCAGCTCAAGCTGCAGCGCTTCGAGGGGTTCTTCCAGAGTCCGACCTATCGGCTCGGCCGGTTCGGGACCGGCGGCAAGGCCGACCGCATCGATTTTCTCGACGACCAGCGGGCGGTCGCGACGAATGCGACCTACACCAGCTGCGGCCTCGACGGCGCCGGCACGCCGGCGTGGATCCTGTCGGCTGGGAGCGTGCGGATCGATCAGGGAGCCAACGAGGGCGTCGCCAGCAATGGCGTGCTGCGCTTTTATGGCGTGCCGATCCTGGCGGCGCCGTCGATCAGCTTTCCGCTGAACGACGCACGCAAGTCGGGCTGGCTGCCGCCGAGCATCGCGCTCGACAGCAACAGCGGCTTCCAGGTCGGGGCGCCGTACTACTGGAACATCGCGCCGAACCGTGACGCGACCTTCACACCGTTGGTCAGCGTGCGCCGCGGCGCCAGCCTCGGCACCGAGGTGCGCTATCTCGAACCGCTCTACAACGGCGAATCGACGCTCAACCTGCTGCCGAACGACCGGTTGGCGCAGCGCTCTCGCCATTCGCTGCGGGTCTTTCACGACAGCACGTTCGATCGCGACACGCTGCTCCAGCTCCGCCTGCAGCACGTCTCCGACGACGACTACTGGAAGGACTTTCCGCACGACGCCACGAGCCTGACGCCCCGCTTGCTGGAAACCGACCTGCGCTTCAGCCGGCCGTTCGGCGACTGGACGACGTATGGCAAGGTCCAGCGCTGGCAGGTCTTGCAGACGGTCGATGTCGCGACGCGGATCGAGGCGCCCTACGAACGCGTCCCGCAGATAGGGACGCGCTACCTGGGCAAGTACGGCCCTGGCCTGGAGCTGAGCTTCGAGGGCGAGTTCAACCGCTTCGAGACGCCCGACAACAACGCGACCCCGGAGCGCCCGAACGGAACCCGCGTGCATGCGCTCGGCAGCCTCAGCCGGCCGTTCGTGACACCGGGCTGGAGCCTGCTGCCGAAGCTCTCGTTCAATGCCGCGTCCTATTCGCTCGACCGGCCGGTCGCGGGGGTGCGCAGCGATGCGACGCGCGTGATTCCGACGCTGAGCGTCGACAGCGCCTGGACGTTCGAGCGTGACGCCGGCTGGTTCGGACGCACGGTGCGGCAGACCCTGGAGCCGCGGCTTCTGTATGCGAACACGCCGTTCGTGAAGCAGAGCGACCTGCCGAACTTCGATTCGGCGCCGAAGGACTTCAACTTCGAATCGATCTTCAGCGAGAACCCGTTCTCGGGCGTCGACCGCGTCGCCGACGGCCACCAGCTCACCGCCGGCGTGACGACCCGGCTGCTCAGTCCCGACACGGGTGCGGAATTGCTTCGGCTCGGCATCGTCCAGCGCTACCTGTTTCGCGACCAGCAGGTGACGCCCGACCCCACGCAGCCGTCGACGCAGCGTTTTTCCGACGTGCTGCTGCTCGGCTCGACCTCGCTGGTGCGCAACTGGAACTTCGACGCCGCGGTCCAGTTCGGCGCCGACAACTCCCGCTTGGAGCGTTCGGTCGTCGGCGTGCGCTATTCGCCCGGGCCGTTCCGGACGATGAGCGCGACCTACCGCCTGACCCGCGGCCTGACCGAGCAGATGGAGATCGGCTGGCAATGGCCGGTCTATCAGCGCAGTGTCGACCCGACCGCCGCGCGCGGCAGCGCCAGTTCCTGCGGCGGCAGTCTCTACGCGGTCGGCCGGGTCAACTACAGCATGAAGGACAGCCGCATCATCGATTCGATCGTCGGCGCCGAATACGACGCCGGCTGCTGGGTCGGGCGGATCGTTGCCGAGCGGCTCTCGACCGGGCGGAGCGACGCCACGACCCGCCTGCTGATCCAGCTGGAGCTGGTCGGGCTGTCCCGCCTGGGCTCTAATCCGCTCCAGGTCTTGAAGGACAATGTACCGGGCTACCGCATGCTCCGCGAGGAGCGGACGACGCCGCTACCGTTCAATCCGTATGACTGACTTCTACCGTTCCCCGACCACCGCGCGCTCTGCCTGGCGATCGGTCGTTGATGTCGCCGGTCGCCGATCGCCGAGGGCGCCGGTCACCACATGGCGCTGGCTCGCCTTCGCGTTTGCGCTCGGGCTGCTGGCGCAGGCCGTGACCGCACAGCCGGCCCGGCCGAGCGCGCCCCGCAATGGCGACTACATCGTTGCCGTCGTCAACTCGGAATTGGTGACCGCCGGCGAAGTGCAGCAGCGGATCGATCGGGTTCGTGCCGAAGCAGCGCGCAGCAACGCCAATTTGCCTCCGCTGCCGGTCCTGAACGCGCAGATCGTGAGCGCCCTGATCGACGAGCGGGTGCAGGTCACCAATGCGCGCGACAGCGGCATGAAGCTCGATGAGGCCGAGGTCGACCGAGCGGTCTCGAGCATTGCGCTGCAGAACCAGCTGACGATGCCCCAGCTGCGCCAGAAGCTGCGCCAGGATGGCATCGAATACGCGAAGTTTCGCGCCACTGTCCGCGACCAGATGCTGGTCGAGCGCGTGCGTGAACGCGAGGTGATGGAGCGCATTCGCGTCAGCGAGAGCGAGATCGATGCGCTGCTCGACGAGCGGCGCGCCGCGGCGGGCCTCGTGCCCCAGCTGAACATCGGGCAGATTCTCGTCACCGTATCCGAGGGCGCCAGCGCGGCCGAGGTTGCCGAGCGTCAAGCCCGCGCCGAGGCGGCGCGCGCTCGCGTGCGCGCCGGCGAGGCCTTCGAAGCGGTCGCCAAGGAGGTCTCGGAAGACGGCAACCGCGCCGAAGGCGGCATGATCGGATTGCGCCCTGCCGACCGCCTGCCGGACGTGTTCGTCAATGCGGTGCGCGGCTTGCGCAGCGGCGACGTTGCGCCGGAGCTGCTGCGCACCGGTGCCGGCTTTCATCTGCTGAAGCTGGTCGAGCGCCGCGACGCCGGCAACTTCACAGTCCAACAGACGCGGGCTCGCCACATCCTGCTGCGCACCTCGGCCCAGCTGCCGCAAGACCAGGCGATGCGCCGCCTGGCCGACATCAAGCAGAAGATCGCCGGCGGCACCCAATCGTTCGAGCAGGCGGCGCGTGAGAACTCCGAGGACTCGAGCGCGGCGCAGGGCGGCGATCTCGGCTGGGTCTCCCCGGGGACCTTCGTGCCGGAGTTCGAGGAAGTGATCAACCGGCTCCAGCCCGGCGGATTGTCCGATCCGGTTGTCTCGCGGTTCGGCGTGCACCTGATCCAGGTGCTCGACCGGCGCGCGGTGACGCTCGATCCGAAGCAGCAGCGCGAACAGGCCCGCAACATCCTGCGCGAGCAGAAGTTCGAGGACGTTTACACCGAGTGGCTGCGCGACCTGCGCGGCCGGGCCTACATCGAGATGCGCGAGCCGCCGACCTGAGCGGCGCGCTGTCGTGAAGCACGTCGCCCGCAAGCGGTTCGGCCAGCACTTCCTGACCGATGCGGCGGTGATCGATGCGATCGTCGCCGCGATCGGCCCCCGGCGCGCCGATGCGCTGGTCGAGATCGGCCCCGGTCTCGGTGCGTTGACCGGCCCGCTCGCCGAGTCGGTCGATCGGCTGACGGTGATCGAGCTCGATCGCGATCTGGCCCGCCGGCTGCGCGCGCGCAGCGATCTCGACGTGATCGAGGCCGATGTATTGACCGTCGACTTCCGCGCGCTTGCGGCGAAGCTCGGCGCTCCGCTGCGGGTGGTCGGCAACCTGCCGTACAACATCTCGACGCCGATCCTGTTTCACCTGCTCGAGGCCGTCGAGTCGGTCGAGGACCAGCACTTCATGCTGCAGCGCGAGGTGGTGCAGCGCATGGCGGCCGCTCCCTGCACCAAGGCTTACGGGCGGCTCAGCGTGATGCTGCAGTGGCGCTACGACATCGAGTCGGTCCTCGACGTGCCGGCAGCGTCGTTTGAGCCTCCGCCCCAGGTCGAGTCGGCCATCGTCCGGATGCTCCCGCTGCCGCAGACGGCCACGGTGGACGCCGCGCGGCTCGGCGAGCTCGTCGCGGTCGCCTTCTCGCAGCGAAGGAAGATCCTGCGCCACACGCTCGGGCGCTATCTGGACGATCGCGGTTTCGGCGGGCGCTTCGATGTTCAGCGCCGGGCCGAGGAGGTGCCGGTCGCTGAATTCGTCGCGCTGGCGGCCGCGCTGCCGCCAGGAAATGATGCCGCCGGCAGCATGGTGCCGGCGGATTAACGTCAAACGCCGCTCAGGCGGCGTTCAACCACATCGCGGTGTCGAAGGCGCTGCTCATCAACGGCATGTTCATGCCGAAGCTGCTGTTCGCTGCACTCTTGGCGGCCGGCTTGACCGGCTTGTCCGCTACGCTTTGGGCCATCTCGGTAGCCCGCTCCCATGACCCTTGTTCCTGGGAGCGGGCTACTGAAAAGAATAGAAGCACCTGAACGGTACCTTGCGTTCGGCCCAGAAGTCGGCCGCATCGCGAAAGACGTCGAGCAGCTGCTCGCGCGCCTCGCGATCGAAACGCGGGTTGTCGGGCAGCTGCTCTAGCACCACGACGAACCCCGGCTGGTTGCCGGCCTTGTGGACCAGGTCGGTCATGCAGTCGAAGAGCGCATCGAGGTTCTTGCCGAAATGCGCCGGGAACAGGAAGGCATCGGCGATGCCTTCGAGCACGTCCTGTTTGGTCTGCGCCGTCGTCAGGTTTGCGTAGAGAAAATGCTGGCCCGCGGTCTGCGCCGCCTGCATCAGATCGTCGACGCGGTACGCTCGGATCGATTGAACAATGTTCGGACGGACTGTCTGCAACTGCATGGTCACGTTCCTCCTTGAGTCATGAAAAAAATCTGTCGGCCTGCGGTCACGGCGTAATCCTGCGAAAGCTGCTGTAGTGATCGACGGTGTAGAAACAAGTCTCCGGAGCCTTCGCCTCATAGCCGCCGCAGACGATCCGGCGGCCACCGCGGTCGCGTGTCCCGGGGTGCGCGACCGTGTACTCGCGGTAGAACCCGCGCGGTCGTGACGGCAGGATGCGTTCGCGGTTTCCGAACACAGTCCCGTCCTTCGGATAGGCGAACGGCCCGCCAGCACGAATCAGCCGGTGAACGGCCTGCGCATCCGGAGGCAGTTGGTTGATCCGAACCGGCTCCACCGTCCCGGTCGTCTGGCGTGCCGAAGCCTCGGCGCCGACAAACAGACAGGCTGCGATGCTGACTCCGAGCCCCCACCTGCGCAGCGGGTTTCCCCGCGGCGGCCGACCGGAGAACAACACGGGTTATCCCCTAATGCGAAAGACAACAATGTTACCGAAACGGGTCGCAAAGCTCAAGTCTCTGCCTCAAATCAGTGCACGTAAAAGGGCTTGCTGGCGTGCACTCACACTCGTCCCGGTCGTCTGGCTAACTCAAATCCACGGCTGAACAGGCGAACAGCTCGACTGGGATTTACCCTGCGCGGCTTAGAATGGGCGGGACTCCCGACAGTGTCCGAATGCGTTCCAGGCGCCCGGGCGCCTGCTACGACCGGGCCTCTGCTAGCGCGCGGCGTTGGCGTCGGCGACCGTCAATGCGGTCATGTTGATGATTCGACGAACCGTCGCCGACGGCGTCAGGATGTGGACCGGCTGGGCCGCGCCGAGCAGCACCGGGCCGATCGCGATGCCGCCGCCGGCCGCGACCTTCAACAGGTTGTAGCTGATGTTGGCGGCGTCGATGTTCGGCAGGACCAGCAGGTTGGCTTCGCCGGTCAGCGGCGTGTCGGGCATCAGGCCGGTCCGGTACGGCGCGTCGAGCGCCGCGTCGCCGTGCATCTCGCCGTCGACCTCGAGCCCGGGCGCCTGTTCGTGCAGCAGCGCCAGCGCCTGCCGCATCTTGACCGCCGACGGCTGGTTGCTGGTGCCGAAGTTGCTGTGCGACAGCAGCGCGGCCTTCGGCCGCAGGCCGAAGCGCTTCATCTCCTCGGCCGCCATGATCGTGATCTCAGCGAGCTGCTCGGCGGTCGGGTCGTAGTTGATGTGGGTGTCGACCAACATCACCTGGCGGCCTGGCAGCATCAGCCAGTTCATGCACGCGTAGGTCCGAGCGCCTTCGCGCAGGCCGATGACCTGGTCGATGTAGTGCAGGTGCATCGTCGGGCCGCCCCAGGTCCCGCAGAGCAGGCCGTCGACCTCGCCGGTCTTCAGCAGCATGCAGCCGATCAGGGTCAGGCGCCGGCGCATCTCGATCTTGGCGAGCTGCGCAGTGACGCCCTTGCGAGCGGTCATCTTCTGATATGCGGTCCAGTAGGAGCGGAAGCGGTCGTCGTGCTCGGTGTTGACGATGTCGTAGTCGCGACCGGCACTCAGGCGCAAGCCGAACTTCGCGATCCGCTGCGCGATGATCTCGGGCCGGCCGATCAACGTCGGCCGGGCGACGCCTTCGTCGACCACCACCTGGACCGCGCGCAGCACGCGCTCTTCCTCGCCCTCGGCATAGGCAACGCGCTTGTTCGGCGCGTTCCTCGCCATGCTGAAGATTGGCCTCATCGTCGCGCCGGAGGCGTAGACAAACGACTGCAGCTTCGAGCGGTAGGCGTCGAGATCGGCGATCGGACGCAGTGCGACCCCGGAATCGGCGGCGGCCTTCGCGACGGCCGGTGCGATCCGCATCATCAGGCGCGGGTCGAACGGCTTCGGGATCAGGTACTCGCGCCCGAAGTGGAGCGCGATGCCGGCATAGGCGGCGGCCACGACCTCGCTCTGCTCGGCCTGCGCCAGCTCGGCGATCGCGTGGACCGCGGCGATCTCCATCTCGGCCGTGATCGTCGTTGCGCCGGAGTCGAGCGCGCCGCGGAAGATGTACGGGAAGCAGAGGACGTTGTTGATCTGGTTCGGGTAGTCGGTCCGACCCGTCGCCATGATCGCGTCGCTGCGCACCTCGAGCACTTCCTCCGGCAGGATCTCCGGGGTCGGGTTGGCGAGCGCGAAGATGACCGGGTTGGCGGCCATCGCCGCGACCATCTGCTTCTTCAGCACGCCGGCGGCCGACAGCCCGAGGAAGATGTCCGCGCCGGCGATGACGTCGGCGAGCGTCCGGTGCGAGGTCTTCTGCGCGAAGAAGACCTTGTCCTCGTCCATCAGCTCGGTGCGGCCTTCATAGACCACGCCGGCCAGGTCGGTGACCCAGATGTTCTCGCGCGGCACGCCGAGCTTGACCAGCAGCCCGAGGCAGGCGAGTGCCGCGGCGCCGGCGCCCGATGTAACCAGCTTGACGTTGCGAATATCCTTGCCGCTGACCTTCAGCGCGTTCAGCACGCCGGCGCCGACGACGATCGCGGTGCCGTGCTGGTCGTCGTGGAACACCGGGATGTTCATCCGCGAGCGCAGTGCGCGCTCGACATAGAAGCAGTCGGGCGCCTTGATGTCCTCGAGGTTGATCCCGCCGAAGGTCGGCTCGAGCGCGGCGATCAGGTCAATCAGCTTGTCGAGGTTCTTCTCGTTGACCTCGATGTCGAAGACGTCGATGCCGGCGAATTTCTTGAAGAGGACGCCTTTCCCTTCCATCACCGGCTTCGCGGCGAGCGGGCCGATGTCGCCGAGGCCGAGCACCGCGGTGCCGTTCGTGATCACCGCGACCAGGTTGCCGCGCGCCGTGTAGCGGAACGCGTTCGCCGGGTTGCTCACGATCTCCTCGCAAGCCGCGGCAACCCCCGGCGAGTAGGCGAGCGCGAGGTCGTGCTGGTTGACGAGCTGCTTGGTGGCCGCGATCGACACCTTGCCCGGAGTCGGAAACTCGTGGTAGTCGAGCGCCGCGCGGCGCAGTTCGGCGGCCTTCTGTTCGGAGCTGGGCATCATGTGTGGTCTCGCTGGTCCTGTAAGCCGCGCGCCGCGGCGCTTGGATAATGCCCCAAGGCTTGAACTCCAGCGACGGTATCGACCCCACTTATGACGATCGGCGAGTTCGAGCTCATCGACCGGTACTTCACCCGGCCGGCCCGTCGCGCTGCGCTCGGCATCGGCGACGATTGCGCGCTGCTCGCACCGCGGGCCGGGCATCAGCTGGCGATCTCGAGCGACATGCTGGTCGAGGGGCGGCACTTCCTCTCCACCGTCGCGCCGGATCGCCTCGGCCACAAAGCGCTCGCGGTCAACCTCAGCGACTTGGCAGCGTGCGGTGCACGTCCGCTCGCGTTTGCGCTGGCGCTTGCGATGCCTCGCGTCGAGCCGGAGTTTCTCGCGGGCTTCGCGCAGGGCCTGCTTGCACTCGCCGATGCGCATGATTGCGAGCTGGTCGGCGGCGACACGACGCGCGGCCCGCTGACGATCTGCATCACCGTCTTCGGCGAGATTCCGGACGGCGCGGCGCTGCTGCGATCCGGTGCGCGCGCGGGCGACGACCTGTATGTCAGCGGCACGCTGGGGGATGCGCGTCTTGCGCTCGAGGCGTTTCGAGGTCGCGTTTTGTTGGAGGCGGATCAGTTCGAGATCGCCCGCGCGGCGATGGAGCGACCGCAGCCGCGGATCGCGCTCGGCGTGGCGCTGCGCGGGGTCGCGACGAGTGCGATCGATGTCTCCGACGGCCTGCTCGGCGACCTCGGCCACATCCTGCGCCGTTCTGCGGTCGGCGCGACCGTCGATGTCGACGCGCTGCCGGCCGGTCGCGCGCTGGCCCATCAGCCGGCGGCGCGGCGCCGGGAGTACACGCTGGCCGGCGGCGACGACTACGAGCTGGTGTTCAGCGCGCCGGGTTCAGCCGCCGATGCGGTGCGCCGCGCGGCAACGTTGAGCGGCGTCGACGTGACCCGCATCGGCCGCATCGAGACGGCCGCCGGTGTGCGGCTTGTCGATGCGCGTGGCAACGTCGTCACCGAACGCTACGGGTCGTTCGATCACTTCAAGACATGACACATCGCGTTGGGATGGCCGCTGATCGCTCGGAGCCACGCTCATGCCAAGTCCTAGACGGGGAGCGACCGTGAGCACGGCGCCGCGCCTCGATCCGCCGGTCGCCGTTGTCGCGCGCCGGCCGACCGTGCGCTTCCTGCTCACACATCCCGCCCACACGATCGCGCTCGGCTTCGGCAGCGGCCTGTCGCCGGTCGCGCCGGGGACCGTCGGCACGCTGTGGGCGTGGCTCGCCTACGTGCTGCTTCGACCGCATGCGGACGCCTTCCAGTGGGGTGTCGCGATCGGCGTCTCGGCTCTCGTCGGCTGGTGGGCCTGCACCGAGACCGCGCGTCATCTCGCGCTCGCCGACCCCGGCGCGGTGGTCTGGGACGAAGTGGTCGGCTTCTGGCTCGTGCTCTGGCTCGTCACGCCGGCCGGCTTCTGGGCCCAGGCGGTCGCGTTCGTGCTGTTCCGGATCTTCGACGCGGCCAAGCCCGGTCCGGTGGCCTGGGCCGATGCGCTCTACAAGGTCCGACGCGGCCAGCCGATCGGCTGGCCGCAGGGCTTCGCCATCATGCTCGACGACCTGGTCGCTGCCCTGTGCACGCTGCTCGTGATCGCGCTGTGGAGGGCCTGGTGAGCCACTTCGCGTCTGAAGTGGCGGCGCTGGCCGGCGCGCTGCAGGCGCGGCGGGCGATGCTGGCGACCGCCGAATCGTGTACCGGCGGGATGATCGCGGCGGCGTGCACCGATCGCGCCGGCTCGAGCGAATGGTTCGAGCGCGGCTTCGTCACCTATTCGGACGCCGCCAAGACGCAAATGCTCGGCGTCGAGCCGGGCCGGATCGCGGCCCATGGTGCGGTCAGCGCGGAGGTCGCCGGCGCGATGGCCGAGGGCGCGCTGGCGCACTCCGCGGCGACGTGGTCGGTCGCGGTGACCGGCATCGCCGGGCCCGGCGGCGCCACACCGGGCAAGCCGGTCGGAACGGTCTGGCTCGCGATCGCGCGCCGCGGCGCTGCACCGGTGCCGGAGCTGCTGCAGCTGTCCGGCGATCGGGCGGCGATCCGGGCCGAGACCGTGCGCATCGCCTTGCAGCGGTTGCGGGAGGCGATCGAGCGCGACGGCTGACGCGGGCCTTCGAGCTGCTGGTCCGGCGTGCGCTACGCGCCCCCACGGGAACGCCCGAGCCGCGCAGACTCTTTAAACGGCGATAGGTTCGAACCCGCGCCGCCGCCGGTCAGCGCAGCTGTGAGGTCAGCGCCAGCCGCAGCGGCGGGACGTTGCGACGCGCGCCGCCGCCGATCCGCTCGCAGGCCATCAGCACGAGGCGCTTCAGGCCGTCCCACGCGTCGGCCGGCCAGTCGGGGTGGCGCAGCCCCTTGACGAGGCCGTCGCAGACCTGGGCCGCCGCCAGCAACTCGGCCAGCGCCGCCTCGCTGGCGATGCCGACCGCACGCTCGAACAGGCGCTCCTTCGCACCCCAGGCGCGCGCCTCGCGCAGTGCCAGCGGCAAAGGCTTGCCCGAGGCGACCGCGTCCTTGACGCGCTTCAGGCCACGGATGTCCTCGCTCAGGGTCCAGTGCACGAGAACCGCCGCTTCGCCCTCCGCATGCAGGCCGTCGAGCATGCGCAGCGCGCGTGCGACCTGGCCGGCGAGCACCGCCTCGCCGAGCCGGAACACGTCGTAGCGCGCTACGTTCAGGACCGCGGCCTCGACCTGCTCGAAGGCGAGTTCGCCCGGGGGGTAGAGCAGGCCGAGCTTCTGCACTTCCTGGTGCGCGGCGAGCAGGTTGCCCTCGACGCGGTCGGCGAAGAAGGCGAGCGTGCGCTGGCCGGCCTCGCCGCCGCCGACGCGCTGGCCCTGCGCGGCGAGCCGCTGCGCGATCCATTGCGGCAGCGCCTTGCGCTCGACCGGATCGACGCGAACCATGACACCGCTTGCGTCGAGCGCGGCGAACCAGGCGCTCGACTGCTGGGTACGGTCCAGCTTCGGCAGCTGGACCAGCGTGACGATGTCGCCGGCGAGCTTCGAGGCGGCTGTCTCGCAGTAGCGCTGGATCGCCTCGGAGCCGTCCTTGCCCGGCTTGCCGGACGGGATGCGGATCTCGATCAGCTGGCGGTCGGCGAACAGGCTGAGCGCATGCGATGCGCCGAGCAGCCCGCTCCAGTCGAAGTGGTTGCCGGCAACGACATGGACCTGGCGCTCGGTGCAGCCGGACGCCCGGGCCGCGGCACGGATCGCGTCGCCGGCCTCCTGGGCCAGCAGGGCCTCGTCGCCCCACACCGTGTAGAGCGGGGCGACGCCCTTCTGCAAGTGGGCTGCGAGCTGCTCGGCGCGAAGCTGCATCGTCGGTCCTAGACGGCCTGGACGGAGGCCAGCCGCCGCATGACCTGCGCCACGATGTCGGTCTGCATCGCGCGGTACAGCGTCGCTTCCTCCTGCTCCTTGCCGAGCGCAGCCCTTTCGGTGTAGCTCATGTCGCGGCTCTGCACGATCTCGGTCGACGGGATCAGCTCCTTGCCGCCGATGGTGCGCAACCGGAAGCGGAAGCGCGCGCGCAGCTGGAACTCCGTGACCTGGCCGGCGGCGGTCGACGCGACGACGACCTTCTCGCGCGAATCGGTGAGGGTCTCGAGAACGACCTGGGCCTGCGCCACGCTGTCGACGACGCGCGTCGTCGTGCTGGCATCGATGCTGCTGCGCAGTTCGACGGCGAGCGGCGAGCGCGCTGTGAAGCCGACCAGCTGTACCGTCCGGAAGCGCAGCTCGGGCGAGCGCTTCAGTTCGAATCCGCAGCCGGCCACTGCGCCGGCGACGAAGGCGGCGAGGACGCTGCGCCGACTCCGCATCAGACGACGATGTTGACGAGCCGGCCCGGCACCACGATCACCTTGCGGATCGGTCGTCCGTCGGCAAAGCGCAGGAACTCGGGGCTGGCCAGTGCGGCGACCTCGATCGCCTGGTGGCTCGACGTCGCGTCGACCCGGATCGAACCGCGCAGCCGGCCGTTGACCTGCAGCATCAGCTCGATCTCGTCCTGGACCAGCGCGCTCTCGTCGACGTCGGGCCACGGCGCATCGAGCAGGTCGCCGTACAGCGCGACGTAGCCGAGCTCTTTCCACAGCATCCAGGTGGTGTGCGGGCAAACCGGATAGAGCACGCGCAGCAGGATGCCGTAGCCCTCGCGCAGCGCCGCGGTCGCGCCGCTGCCGGACAGGCCGCGCGCGCCTTCGAGCGCGTTCAGCAGCTTCATCGCGCCGGAGACGACGGTGTTGTACTGCATGCGGTCGTAGTCGTAGCGGACCTGGCGCAGCACCGAATGGATCTCGAAGCGCAGCGCCTTGCCGCTTGCATCGGTCACCGCGGCACCCGGCGCGGCGAGCACGTCGGCCTGCTGGGCGCCGAAGTTCCAGAGGCGACGCAGAAACCGGTTCGCGCCCTCGACGCCGGCATCGTTCCACTCGAGCGTCTGCTCGGGCGGCGACGCGAACATCACGAACAGCCGCGCGGTGTCGGCGCCGTAGCGATCGATCAGCTGCTGCGGATCGACGCCGTTGTTCTTGCTCTTGCTCATCGTGCCGAGACCTTCGTAGGTCACGGCCGAGCCGTCGCTCTTCAGGCAGGCACCGTCCGCACCGGTCTCGACGTCGTCGGGCCAGAAGTACTCGACGCCGCCCTGCTCGGTGGTGCGCGAGTAGATGTGGTTCAGCACCATGCCCTGCGTCAGCAGCCGAGTGAACGGCTCGTCGATCGAGATCAGATCGAGGTCGCGCATCACCTTGGTCCAAAAGCGCGCATAGAGAAGGTGCAGGATCGCGTGCTCGATGCCGCCGATGTACTGGTCCATTGGCATCCAGTAGGCGCTGCCGGCGCCGACCATCGCCTTCTCGTTGTGGGCATCGCAGTACCGCATGAAGTACCACGAGCTGTCGACGAACGTGTCCATCGTGTCGGTCTCGCGGCGCGCGGGCTTGCCGCACGACGGGCAGTCGACGTTCAGGAAGGCGGCATGCTTGTTGAGCGGATTGCCCGAGCCGTCGGGGATCAGGTCTTCGGGCAGCACGACCGGCAGGTCGGCTTCGGGCACCGGGACGACGCCGCACGCCGCGCAATGGACGATCGGGATCGGCGTGCCCCAGTAGCGCTGCCGGCTGATGCCCCAGTCGCGCAGCCGCCAGGTCGTCACCTTGCCGCCGAGGCCACGGCGCTCGAGCGCATCGGCGATCGCGTCGATCGCGACCCGATACGGCAGGCCGCTGTAGTTGTCGGAATTGATCGTGACGCTGCGCTCGCCGCTCTCGTCCTTCAGCGCGTACCAGTCCTGCCAGTGGTCGTAGGTGAAGTGCGGCTCGCCGTCGACGTGGATCACCTGCAGGATGTCGATGCCGTACTTCTTCGCGAACGCGAAGTCGCGCTCGTCGTGGCCGGGCACGCCCATCACCGCGCCGTCGCCGTAGCTCATCAGCACGTAATTGCCGACCCAGACCGGGATCGGTTCGTGCGACAGCGGATGCTCGACGTGCAAGCCGGTCGCGACGCCCTTCTTTTCCTGCAGCGCCAGTTCGGCCTCGGTGGTGCCGCCAGTCCGGCAATCGTCGAGGAACTGCGCCACCTCTGGCCGCAGCATTGCGGCGTGCAACGCGAGCGGATGTTCGGGCGCGACCGCACAGAACGTCACGCCCATGATGGTGTCGGCGCGCGTCGTGAAGACGTGCATGCGGCCGTCGCCGATCAGGTGGCCTTTGGCGTCCTGGATGCGATGCGGGAACGCGAACCGCACGCCTTCGCTGCGGCCGATCCAGTTCTCCTGCATGACCTTGACGCGCTCAGGCCAGCCGGGCAGGCCGTCCTGCACATGCTCGAGCAGCTCATCCGCGTACTGCGTGATCTTCAGGTAGTAGCCCGGGATCTCGCGCTTCTCGACCGGCGCGCCCGAGCGCCAGCCGCGGCCCTCGATGACCTGCTCGTTGGCGAGCACGGTCTGGTCGACCGGGTCCCAGTTGACGATCTGGGTGCGGCGTTCGGCAATGCCGGCCTCGAGCATCTTCAGGAACAGCCACTGGTTCCACTTGTAGTAGGCGGGCGAGCAGGTCGCGACCTCGCGGCTCCAGTCGATCGCCAGGCCCATCGCCTGCATCTGGGCCTTCATCGCGGCGATGTTGTCGTAGGTCCACTTCGCCGGCGGCACCTTGTTCTTGATCGCCGCGTTCTCGGCCGGCAGGCCGAACGCATCCCAGCCCATCGGCATCAGCACGTTCATGCCGGTCATCCGCAGCTGGCGGGTCAGCATGTCGTTCAACGTGTAGTTGCGCACATGGCCCATGTGCAGTTTGCCGCTCGGGTACGGCAGCATCGAGCAGGCATAGAACTTCGGGCGCGCCGGATCTTCGACGACGCGGTAGGCATCGCGCGCGGTCCATGCCGCCTGGGCCGTTCGCTCGATGTCGCGGGGGAAGAAGTCGGACTGCATAAGGGACGGCGCGGCGAGCTCGCGAGTTCGTTCGATTATAGGAAGCGGGGTGCGTCCCCCGAGAGCGGGCCACGCGATGGGACGCGTTTCCCTCGCGCGGGTGTGGCGGCCGCGCCGCGGCGGTTTCGATGATCGATGCGTGACTTTCATTCATCGTCAGGAGCCGAGCATGTCGATCAGCCGTCGCACGATGTTGAAGATCGCCGCAGCATCGGGTCTGGTCGGCGCGTCCGGGCCGGTCGCCGCGGCCGCAGCGCCGCCCTCAGCGGCGAGCATGGTCCTTGCCGCCCACTACGACGATCGCATCGATCCGGCGCTCTGCCTCGTCAGCGAGAAGTACGACGGCGTGCGCGCGTTGTGGGATGGGCGATGCTTGCTGCATCGGAGCGGGCGTGCGGTCGCGCGCCGGTGTGGTTCGTCGAGCGGCTACCGGCCGAGGCGCTCGACGGCGAACTGTGGTTCGGACGCCGGCAGTTTGATGCGCTCTCGGCCGCGGTTCGGCGCGAGCGGCCCGACGATGCGGAATGGCGACGCGTTCGGTACATGGTGTTCGAGCGTCCCGACGCCGAGGGCAGCTTCGCCGAGCGGACGCAGATGATCGAGCGCATCGCCACGCGAACCGGCTGGTCGCAGCTGCTGGCCACGCCGCAGTTCCGCGTCGCCGACAGAGCCGAGTTGCGGCAGCGCCTCGCCGACACCGTGGCGCAGGGCGGCGAAGGGTTGATGCTCCATCTGGCATCCGCTTTCTATGAGTCGGGCCGAAGCGACGTCTTGACCAAGCTGAAGCCCTTTCTCGATGCCGAGGCCACGGTGGTCGGCTACCGCCGCGGCAAGGGCAAGTACGCCGGCGAGGTCGGCGCATTGCAGGTCGAGACGCCGCAGGGCCGGCGCTTCTTTGTCGGTTCCGGCTTGCCCGACGCGCTTCGGCGCGAGCCGCCGGCGCTCGGTAGCCTTGTCAGCTACCGCTACCACGAACTGACCGCCCAGGGCGTGCCGCGATTCGCGAGCTTTTGGCGCCTGCAGCCGACGCTGTGACGCCGCGGGACAATCGGTCACGGCGTCGAGCCGATCTGCCCCCGCAATGAACCCCCCCGCTGAACCGGCCGAAGCCCTGGCTCTTGCGCTCGCCGAGACGCGCGTCTGGGTCGACCGCGTCGTGATCGGCCTCAACCTGTGCCCGTATGCACGGGCGGCGAGGCTGCGCAATCGAACGCGATTCGTCGGCAGCACAGTGACCGACCCGGAAGCGCTGCTCGCCGCGTTTTGCGACGCGGCGCGCGAGTTGATCGAAACGCCCGTCGCGGCGCTCGAAACGACGTTGCTGGTCCATCCATTCGTGCTGACGGATTTCGACGACTACAACGACTTCCTCGACGTCGCCGATGCCGCGCTCGAGGCGCTCGGCGCGACCGGCGTGCTGCAAGTCGCGAGCTTCCACCCGCAGTACCGCTTTGCCGGCACCGCGGCCGACGACGTCACCAACGCGACCAACCGCTCGCCGCATCCTGTGCTGCAGCTGTTGCGCGAACAGAGTGTCGAAACCGCCGTCGCGGCGCTGCCCGATACGGCTGCCATTTACGAGGCGAATCTCGCGACGCTGCGAGACCTCGGCGTGGTGGGATGGGAAGCCTTGCGCGACGACTGCCGCGCCGCCGTCCTGGCTAGTTCTTCGCCGGCCCGGCCGCCGGGCTCAGCGGGGCCGGCTCGGTGACGAAGCCGACCCGCGTCAGCCCGGCCTTCTGGATCAGCCCGATCAGCTCGGCGACCCGCCCGTACGCGACGTTCTGGTCGGCGCGCAGCTGAACTTCGGTCTGCGGGTTCTTGCGCGCCGCATCGGCCATGCGCGCGTTGAAGGTCGCTGCATCGACGACGTCGTCGCCGAAATAGAGCCGCCCCTGCTGGTCGAGCGCGATCGAGATGAACTGCGGCGTCTCGGTCGGTGGGCCGGCGTCGGTCTTCGGCAGGTCGAGCTTGAGGCTCGACGCCATCAGCGGCGCGGTGATCATGAAGATCACCAGCAGCACCAGCATCACGTCGATCAGCGGCGTCATGTTGATGT
>Ga0070671_100001452_pt1 | contig 17697 bp, 18 predicted proteins | sample KBSS73metaG_FD_65341 | JGI IMG/M metagenome (GOLD analysis project Ga0070671, IMG submission 65341) | Switchgrass rhizosphere microbial communities from Kellogg Biological Station, Michigan, USA - KBS S7-3 metaG | ecosystem: Host-associated > Plants > Roots > Rhizosphere > Soil ...
CTGCGCGCGCAAGTGCTTCTTGACCGTCAGCGGATAGTAAGTGCCACCTTTGACGGTTGCGTCATTGCAGACGATCATAACCTGCCTGCCGGATACGCGTCCGATACCGGCGATAATGCCCGCGCCCGGCACCTCGCCCTCGTACATGTCGCAGGCGGCGAGCTGGCCGATTTCGAGGAACGGCGAACCCGGATCGAGCAGCCGCTCGACACGATCGCGCGGGAGAAGCTTGCCGCGATCGACGTGGCGCTGACGGTGCTTTTCGGGACCCCCCTTGGCGGCCTCGGCGACGTCGGCGCGCAACTTCTCGGCAAGCGCGCGGTTGTGCGCGAAACGGGCGCGATATTCGTCGCTATCGGTGACGACTTTGCTCTCGATACGCGGCGCGCTCATGCCCTGTTCTGGTCCGTTGGTCGAAAAGCCCTGCCCTGCGCCTAGCCGGTGCGGCAGGCGTTGGCAAAGCACTGTCGAAAGGTCCCTGAATGAGAAGTCCGATCCTTGCCGTCATGGTGTCAGCGCTCGCGCTCGCCGCGTGCAATACGAACACGAGTAACCAGGCGCAGCAGCAAGCGCAGCCCGGCAGCCAGGCTGGGGTCAATCTTTCGTGGATCGACAAGTCTGTCGCTCCGGGCGACGACTTCGACAATTACGCGAATGGGACCTGGTACAAAACGGCCGTCATTCCCGCAGACCGGACGAGCATCGGCACCGGCTATTTCGTCGACCAGTTGGCCGAGAAGCGCCTCGCCGACCTCATCCATTCGATTGCCAATTCGAACCCCGCCGCGGGCACGGACGAGGCGCGCATCGCGAACTATTATGCGGCCTACACGAACACCAATGCGATCGACCAGCGCGGCACGGCCGTCCTGAAGCCGACGCTGGATCGCATTGCGGCAATCCAGAACACGCAGCAGCTGTCGCAGGTCATCGGCTCGACCGTCCGCGCCGACGTCGATCCGCTCAACGCCACCGACCTTCAGACCGAAAACCTCTTCGGTATCTTCGTCACTCAGGCGCTCACCGAACCGGCGAAAACCGTGCCGTATCTGATGCAGGGCGGCATCGGGTTGCCGGACCGGGACTACTACCTCTCGTCGGAGCCGGAGACCGCGAAGATCCGGGCAGCCTACGCCCCGTACGTCGCGAAGATGCTTTCGCTCGCCGGACTGCCCGAAGCCGATGCGCGCGCGCAAAAGGTGGTCGCGCTCGATACCAAGATCGCCAATGCGCAGCAGTCGATCGAGCAAATGGAGGACATGTTCCACGCCAACAATCCGTGGAAGCCAGCCGACTTCGCGAAGAATGCTCCGGGGCTCGACTGGGACGCGTTCTTCACCGCGGCGCAGCTAAACGGGGAGAACGAGGTCATCGTCTGGCAGCCGGAGACGGTGAAGAAGCTCTCGGCGCTCGTCGCGTCCGAACCGCTCGACGTGTGGAAGGATTGGCTCGCTTTCCACCAGATCAACCAGATGGCGGACGTCCTCCCGAGCGCGTTCGACCAGGCCCATTTCGCCTTTTACGGAACGATGATCGGCGGCACGCCTCAGCAGCTACCGCGCGACAAGCGGGCCCAGGGCTCACTCGACTTCGCACTGGGTGACGCGGTCGGGCGCCGCTACGTCGACAAATATTTCCCAGCTTCCTCGAAGCGCGACATCCAGGGCATGGTCGACAACATCAAGGGCGCGCTCGAGAAGCGCATCGAGGCCATCACATGGATGGCGCCCGCCACCAAGGAGGAAGCGAAGAAGAAGGTCGCGACCATGGTCGTCGGCGTCGGCTATCCCGACCACTGGCTTGATTATTCGGGCTTCGACGTTCGTCCCGACGATGCGTTCGGCAACCTCGAGCGTGCGCAGCAGGTGCACTACCGCCAGCAGCTCGCGAAGATCGGGAAGCCGGTGGACCGCGGCGAATGGTGGATGACTCCGCAGACGGTCAACGCGGTCAACCTGCCGCTGCAGAATGCACTCAATTTCCCGGCTGCGATCTTGGAGAAGCCCTATTTCGATCCGGCATCCGACCCGGCGGCGAATTACGGCGCGATCGGAGCGACGATCGGCCACGAAATCAGCCACAGCTTCGACAATCTCGGAGCCACCGTGGATTCGACTGGCAAGCTGCGAAATTGGTGGACGCCGCAGGATCTCGCGCATTTCAAGGCGGCGGGCGCGGCTTTGGCGGCGCAATATGACGCCTACGAAGTGCTGCCCGGCCTGCACATCAAGGGCCAGCAGGTGCTCGGCGAGAACATCGCCGATGTGACTGGCCTGGGAGCTGCACTGGAGGCTTATCACGCGTCGCTAAACGGCAAGCCCGCGCCGGTGATCGACGGCCTCACCGGCGACCAGCGCTTTTTCCTCGCCTTCGCCCAAAGCTGGCGCGAGAAGAGGCGCCCCGAGAGCCTGCGCACTCGCGTCGCCACCGACGTACACGCGTCGGCGCGCTGGCGCATCTTCACGGTGCGAAACATCGACGCCTGGTACCCGGCGTTCAACGTGAAGCCGGGACAGAAACTGTACCTGCCGCCAGAGAAGCGCGTGAAGGTATGGTGAGCTACTGCGGCCGATTAGCCCGGGCGAGCACGTAGTCGACGATCGCCTCGCGTTCCTTCGGTGTCAGATGCGAGAAGTATCTGCGGGCGACGCCTGACATCGGGCCGACGTCCTTGCCGGTCTTGCCCTGCCCGCTCGTAAGGAGTCGAATCAGCTCCGGCTTCGAATAGGCTCCGGCGATATCAAGGTTGGGCGTGAAATTCGGCCAGCCCTGAAGCGCGTTGTTGTGGCAGGCGGTGCAGGTGGTCTCGACCAGATAGCGGCCCCAGGAATGCTGCGCGCCCAGGTCGATTGGCCGGTTCTTTTGATACTTGGCGATCTGGGATCTGGCGTTTCCGAGCACTCCCGTATCAACGTCCTTCTGCTCGACGTTGTTGAACTTGAAGGGCGGCAATGCCCGTCCGGCGGGCCTGAAGGTTCTCAAATAAGCGACGATCGCGGCCAGATCTCTGTCGCTCAGGAACTGGAAGCTTTCGACCGGCATGAACCAGAATTGCCGCCCGTCGCGAGGTACGCCGTACCGGAGCAGCTTTTCGAGGTCCGCGTCGCTGTACCTGGGGATCAGCAGGGTAACATTCGGCGCATACATGGCGCCATCCTGGGGCTTGTCCGCAAGGTTGGTGCCTTGGAGATTGCCACCGTGGCACCCGGTGCAATCGAGAATGTCGGCCAACCGCTTTCCATGCGCAATCTTGGCCGCCTCGCTGTTGTAATCGGCGCCTTGGAAGGAAAGCTGCGTAGACTGCGGATGGCACGCGGCAAGCAGCAGCGGCGCAGCAATGGCGGAACGGCGCATGGGCAGGTCCCCCTAAGGGGAGGCTTAACACATCAGACGCCAATCACCTCGCGGCCGATCAACATCCGTCGGATCTCATTGGTGCCCGCACCGATGTCGAGCAGCTTCGCGTCGCGGTAGTAACGCTCCACCGGCCAATCCTTGGTGTAGCCGGCGCCGCCCAAAGCCTGGACCGCTTCGTTGGCGACCTTCACGGCGCTTTCGCTCGCCAGCAGGATCGCGCCTGCGGCGTCGTACCGGGTTGTCCGCCCCGCATCGCACGCCTTGGCGACCTGGTAGACGTAGGCCCGTGCGGAATTGAGCGCGATGTACATATCGGCGATCTTGGCCTGCATCAGCTGGAAGCTGCCGATCGGCTTACCGAACTGCTTGCGGTCGCGCACGTAAGGCAGGACGACGTCGAGACACGCCTGCATGATCCCGATCTGGATTCCGGCGAGTACAGTGCGCTCGTAATCGAGGCCGCTCATCAGCACCTCCACACCCTTGTTCTCCTCGCCAAGGATGTTTTCGGGCGGAACGAAGCAGTCGTCGAACACCAGCTCATTGGTCGGTGAGCCGCGCATCCCGAGCTTGTCCATTTTCTGGCCGATCGAGAAGCCTTCCATGTCCTTCTCGATCAGGAACGCGGTAATTCCCCGGCTGCCCTCGCCCGTCTTGGCATAGACGACGAGCGTATCGGCATAGCCGCCGTTGGTGATCCAGAACTTGGTGCCGTTGAGGCGGTAGCCGTTGCCGCTCTTTTCCGCCTTGAGCTTCATCCCGACGACGTCGCTTCCCGCGCCGGATTCGCTCATTGCCAAAGCGCCGACATGCTCGCCGCTGATCAGCTTTGGGAGATATTTCTTCCTTTGCTCCGGGTTCGCCCAGCGCCGGATCTGGTTCACGCACAGGTTCGAGTGCGCGCCATAGCTCAGCCCGACGGATGCCGATGCGCGCGCGACTTCCTCCTGCGCGACCACATGCTCGAGATAGCCGAGGCCGAGGCCGCCGGATTCCTCCTCGACCGTAATGCCGTGGAGGCCGAGCTCGCCCATCTGCGGCCAAAGCTCGCGCGGAAACTCGTCCGTCTCATCGATCTTCGCCGCGATGGGGACGATCTTGTCGTCGGCAAACCGCTTTGTCGTGTCGCGGATCGTATCCGCCATTTCGCCGAGGTCGAAGTCGAGTGCGGCTTCGGACATGTCGTATCTCCTGTTGAGGCCGCCGCTAGCAGAGCTGCAAGTGTTTGAACAACCGGCCTCCCGGTCTTATGTGCGGTGCAACATTCGACTCCGGAGCACAGACATGGCCACTTCCACCGCCGACCCGATCGTCATCCTCTCTTACGCTCGTACGCCGATGGGAAGCTTCCAGGGCGCGCTGTCGAGCGTCCCCGCGACAGAGCTCGGCGCTACAGCCGTCAAAGCTGCGATCGAGCGGGCGGGCATCACCGGCGAGCAGGTCGACAAGGTGTTCATGGGCAACGTGCTGTCGGCCGGTCTCGGCCAGGCTCCGGCCCGCCAGGCGGCGATCGGCGCGGGCCTTCCCAGCTCAGCGGAAGCCGTGACTGTCAACAAGGTCTGCGGCTCCGGCATGCAAGCGGCGATGTTCGCGCACGACATGCTCGCGGCAGGCTCTGCCGACGTGATCGTCGCGGGCGGCATGGAGAGCATGTCGAACGCGCCGTACCTTTCGAAGAAGTATCGCTCGGGCGCTCGCATTGGCCATGATACGATCTACGATCATATGATGCTCGACGGCCTCGAGGATGCGTATGACAAGGGCCGCGCAATGGGCACCTTCGCCGAGGATGCGGCACGCGAATATCAGTTCACGCGTGAGCAGCAGGACGAATATGCGATCGAGAGCCTTCGCCGCGCGAACGAGGCGATCACCCACGGCAAGTTCGACAAGGAAGTGGTCCCGGTAACGGTCGTGACCCGCAAGGGCGAAGTGACAGTCGACGTCGACGAACAGCCCGGCAAGGGCAATCCTGATAAGATCCCGCAGCTCAAGGCCGCCTTCGCGAAGGACGGCACCATCACCGCGGCAACCAGCTCATCGATCAGCGACGGTGCCGCGGCGCTGGTGCTGACGCGCGGGAGCGTCGCGCAGAAGCTGGGCAAGCAGCCGATCGCCCGCGTCGTCGCACACGCCGCGCATGCGCAAGATCCGGAGAAGTTCACTTCCGCGCCGGTTCCCGCGATCCAAAAGGTGCTCGACAAGGCCGGCTGGAGCGTCGCGGACGTCGACCTGTTCGAAGTCAACGAGGCATTCGCCTGCGTTGCCATGATTGCGATGCGAGACATCGGAATCCCGCGCGACAAGATCAACGTGAATGGCGGCGCGACGGCGCTGGGGCACCCGATCGGCGCCAGCGGCGCTCGCATCACGACCACGCTGATTGCGGCCCTGCAGGACCGTGGTCTCAAACGCGGTATCGCGAGCCTCTGCATCGGCGGCGGCGAGGCGACGGCGATCGCGGTGGAGCTGGTCTAAGCTCCTCCGGTCGGCGCTGCTTACGAAGCAGTCGTCGAATTTCATCTTTGAGAAAGCTGGAATTCAGCTTTGACTCCCCAAGCGAGTGGCGTCGCGTGACGCGCGCGCCGTTACGCGACTCGCCAAAAGGGAGGCGGCTCATGAAGCCCATCAATGCTTTCCTGTTCTCACTGCTTGCAGGCATCACGACCTTCGCCGCGGAGCATTCTCTATTTCCCGCCGAACTCCATGCTGCTGGGTTCAGCGTCCCGCGCAGTTCGGACTGGCGGCAGCAGATGATCGATCGGGACCCTGGCGGCGCGGTCGTTGACCGGATCCTCGACAAGCTTACCACCAGACTGAGCCTGACGGACGAGCAGGCGAGCAAGGCGCGACCGCTCCTGGAGGAGCGGCACCGGCGCATTCTCGCGGTGCTTCTGACGGCGCCGCCATCGCTGACGCGTGACCAGTTCGTCGCCGCGCGGCAAGCGATCCGAGCGGAGACGCGTCAAAGGCTGGACGCTTTGCTGACCCCCGATCAGCGCGAAATCGCAGAGCAGGAGCTGACGCACCCAGCCGGCTAGACTCGCCGCTGAGATGAGCCGGTGCTAAGGGCCGGCGTCTCGAAGGGGAGAAAGCCGATGCGTCTGACCATTTGCCTGACTGCCGCCGCGCTGATCTTTGGCTCCGCGCCGATCCAGGCGACCGCCAAGTCCGCCGCCTTCCAGCTCCACAAAACCACGTGGACTTTCACGGACAAGAAGGGCGTCAAGGTCCGCGAGTCGATCGACGTGGATGGAAATTACATCGCGAATAGCGCAGCCGGGAAGCATCTTGATCACGGCACTTCCGTCATGAAAGGCGACAAAGCTTGCTTCACCAGTGCCATGACCAAGGATGGTGAGGTCTGTTGGACGACCAAGCCGGTCGCGATCGGTCACTCGATGAGCACGAAAAGCGACAAGGGCGAAACCCTTAAGGTCACCCGTGTCGCTTATAGTCCCCTGTCGATGCCGAAATAACGAGGCCCCGCCCGGCGCGATTATTTCGTGCCGGCGTACGCCTGGCACTCGAGCTCGATCAGTCCGCCCAGCGCTAAACCGCTGGCACCAAAGGCGCTGCGCGCCGGCCGCTTTCCTTCCGGGAAGTAGGTCACATAGACTTTGTTGAAGGCTGGCCAGAGCGCCATGTCGCTCAACATTGCGGTGCAGTGGAATACGTCTTTGTAGCCAAGCCCCGCGCGCTTGAGGACCGCGCCGATGTTCTCCAGCGCCTGTTTGGTCTGGGCGTCGATTCCGTCGGGCAGCTTGCCGTCCGCGCCGATGCCGAGCTGGCCCGCCAGATAAAGGACATCCCCAACGCGTACCGCGCTGGAAAATGGCGGAGCCGAGCCATCGGGCCGCGCAGGTGCGGGGAAATACTCGACGGCGGATCTGGCCGGCGCAGCGCCAGCCGGGCTCATGATCAGAAGCCCGGTTGCGATTGCTATCAGTGCCTTCATCTCCTGCCCCCCGTTTGTTTGTTGTTAGTCCACCACCTCAGTCTCGCCCACGCCCCATAAGTCGGATGTGTGAATGTAGCCATCGCGCTTGCTGACCTCGATCCGGCACCAGCCGTCGCCTTTGCACTTGTCGATGCGGCCGACGACGCCCGGCTGCACGTTGTAGCGAGCCTTCGCGCCATCGTTAGGTGCGGTGCGGATTGGGCGTGGCTCACCAGGCTTCACGATGGCCGTGCGCCGATCGCTGAGCAAAGTGACCAGCATCCAGCCCTGCGCGCCGTCCGGGTCCTGGATCAGGCGCCAATTCTCGTACTTCTTGACGACGCGGATCGGCAGGTCGCGGCGCCGGTATAGCCAGACGCCCGGATAATTTTTGCCCGGGCCCGTGCGCGTCATCGCCTGGCCGCTCGCGATGGAGGCCCAGTATGGCGGCTGCTTGTCCTGCGCGAGCGCCGGCGCCGCGGCAGCAACAATCAGAAATGCGGTGAATACGCCCCGTGCAACCATCACGCGCCGGTCAGAATCCTGTCCACGAGCTGCTTCACGGTGGGGACGAAGCCATTCGAATAAAACGGGTCGCTCTTGAAGCGGAAAGCAGAGTGTCCCGCGAACATGAGGTTCTGCTCGACAGGTCCCCCATGCGCAATGTCCTGAAGGGTCTTCTGGATGCAGAAGCTGCGGGGGTCGGCGAGGCGCCCGGTCGAGTTCTTCTCATTGTCCGCCCACGACGAAAAGGCGCACTGGCTAAGGCAGCCCATGCATTCCGCCTGGTCGACGCGGATCTGCTTCTCTTCCTCCGGCGTGACGAAGATCAACGTGTCGTCGGGCGTCTTCATCGCGTTGGTGTAGCCCCGCGCATACCATTCGCGCGCGTGTTGAAGGTCGCCCTTGGTCACCCAGTAATTCTTTTTGGTGCCAATGCCGACGTCGAGCTGGAAGTGGTGATCGCCGATGGAGTCCTTGGTGTAGGCGATCTGGCGTTCGCTGCGCGCTTCAAGGTTGCGCAGGAACGGGTTGCGCACAGCGGAGGAGTAAAAGCCCGTCGGCGAAAAGCGGTGCAGCAGCACGTCGCCTTCCTCGAGGTTCAGGAGCCGCGCTTTCCACTCGGGCGGAATCGGGCTTTCCTGCGTCAGCAGCGGTCGCGTTCCGAACTGGAAGACGATCTGGCCGAGCTCCGGGTTGCCGATCCAATTCTCCCATTCGTCGAGCCGCCAGACGCCACCTGCCATCACGATCGGGACGGTGTCGGCGATCCCGCTCTCCCGCATGGTCGCGCGCAGAGCCGCCACACGCGGATAGGGATCCTGCGGCTTGCGCGGGTCTTCGGCGTTCGAAAGGCCGTTATGCCCGCCGGCGAGCCACGGATCCTCATAGACGACGGCAGCAAGCCACTCGGCGGCCTTGTGGTAGGCGCGCTTCCACAATGCGCTGAACGCCCGCGCCGAGCTGATGATCGGCAGGTAATTGACGCCGTAAGATGCCGCGATCTCGCTTAGCTTGTAGGGCATGCCTGCGCCGCAAGTGACGCCCGTGACCAGCCCCTTGGTGCGTTCCAGGACGCCGTGGAGGACGCGCTGGGCGCCCCCCATCTCCCACAAGACGTTGATATTGATTGCGCCCTTGCCCGAGGCGATTTCGTACGCGCGCTGAACCTGGGATACGGCGCCGTCGATCGCGTATTTGATCAGCTCCTCATGGCGATCGCGGCGAGTGAGCGCCTCGTAGACCTGGGGAACGATGCGACCTTCGGCGTCATAGCTGTCGGCGTTGACCGCACTGACCGTGCCGATGCCGCCCGCGGCAGCCCAGGCGCCCGAGCTCGCGTGGTTGGTCGCGCTGACGCCCTTGCCGCCTTCGATCAGCGGCCAGACCTCGCGGCCGCCATAGAGGATGGGCTTCAGGCCCTTGAACAAACTCTCTCTCCCGGGCGCACTGGCGCCGCCTCGCCCCATATAGAGGCGCTTCAACTGCAATGCCCGAAAAAAGTTAAGCACCGGCCCCGGGTTCCGAACGCCGGAATTTTATCTTTTGCGCTCAGCAATGCGCGGTGGCTGCCACTCCGCCAACGACCGCGCCGACAGCGCCCCCAACCACGGCGCCTGCGGCAGTGTCGTTATGATAGCCGCCGTTGGCGATCGCAGCGCCTACCGCCGCTCCGGCGATACTGCCGGCAGCGGCCCCGGCCGCAGGGTAGCCGCAGTTATAGCCATCGTACGCAGGATAGCCGTAGCCGTACGGATACGCATAGACGCCTGCGGGATAGCTATAAGGACCGTATCCGTAACCAGGGTAACCGTATCCGTAATCCGGGTAGCCGTATCCGTAACTCGGATAGCCGTAGCCGTAAGCGGGATAGCCGCCATAATAGCCGAAGCCGAACCACGGTATTCCATAGCCGTAACCGTACCAACCGCCTCCATGCCATCCGCCTCCGCCGTGCCAGCCGCCTCGGTGCCAACCCCCACCACCTCCGTGCCAACCGCCGCCTCCTCCGTGCCAACCACCGCCACCACCATGTCCACCGCCGCCATGTCCTCCGCCACGTTGCGCGACCGCGGCTGGGGGCAGCAGGATCGCTGCAGCGGCTGCCAGAAAGATTGCCGATAGCTTCATCATCATAACGGCTCCTCGTGATAGAGGGCGATCGCTGCGAGTTACGGCCGTCTCGGCCGCCCGTTTGCGCGCGTTCCGATGCTATTATGACACGAGGATCGTATCGGTTCGCTAATGGATTATACGTAGGGGTCAAAAAAGGCCCCGGCGCGATGCCGGGGCCAATCAGTATCGAAGGGCCGTGCGGTTCAGCAGCTGCCCGACGCGATTGCGCCGCCCACCGCGGCGCCCAAAATCCCGCCGACGACAGCGCTCGCCCCGCTGTTGCCGCCGTTCCAGCGCACGCGGTTGTACCGCCGGCTGTAGTAATGGTGGCCATCGTGGCCGACGGCCGCGCCCAATGCGCCGCCGGCGATGCCGCCAGCAACTACACCCGCTCCGGTGTTGTTCCGGCAGTAGCCGCTATAACCGCCGCTGTAGCCGTAGCCGTTGTAGCCGTTGTAGCCGTTGTAGCCGTTGTAGCCATAGGCCGGGTAGCCGCCGTAGCCATAACTCGGATATCCATAGCCATAGCCGTAACCCGGCGCTGGGTAACCGCCGTAGCCATAGCCAGGATAACCATACCCGCCATAGCCATAGCCGGGGTAGCCGACAGAAATCACCGTCCTCGACCGCGGGTAGCCGTAGCCATACCCGGAGCCGTAGCTCGGATAGTAGCCGGAACCATAGCTGTAGTTTCTGTAACGGTGATGGTGACGATCGCCATTGTTGTTCCAGCCACGCGCATCTGCGGTCGTGGGCAGTGCAACCAGCACTGCAGCTGAAAGCGCAAGCGCGATGAATTTCCTCATCGAAATACTCCTCGATTGGTACGCTGCCGGCCGCGAGGGACAAGCGGCCGACTCACCTGCTGCCGCTGCACCCTCCAGGCTGTCATGCGGATGAACGACGTTACGGCCGTCCAACGGTTAGACGGAATAATCCAACCCGATGTCGACGGCAGGGGCAGATTGCGTGATCCGTCCGACGGAAATGAAGTCCACGCCGGTTTCGGCGATCTCCCGGATCGTTTCGAGAGTCACTCCGCCGGACGCCTCGAGCGGTACACGCCGACCTACCAATCCGACCGCCTCTCGCAGCACATGTGCCTGCATATTGTCGAGCAGCAACCGGTCGGCACCCGCTGCCAAGGCAGGCTCGATCTGGTCGATGCGATCCACCTCGACCTGAACCTTGAGCCCCGTGTTCGCGGATTTCGCGCGGCGCACGGCTTCCGCCGCGCCGCCGCAAACCGCGACATGATTGTCCTTGATCAGCACTCCGTCGTCGAGCCGCATGCGGTGGTTCTGCGCGCCGCCCATCCGCGCCGCATATTTCTCGAGAACGCGCAAGCCGGGAACCGTCTTGCGCGTATCGAGCAAGGTCGCGCCGGTTCCGGCGATCGCATCGACATATTGGCGCGTGAGCGTCGCGATTCCGGACAGGTGCTGAAGCGTGTTCAGCGCGGATCGCTCCCCGGCGAGCATCGCCCGCGCATTCCCCTCCAACCGCATCAGCGCGGTTCGGGGCTCGACGCAATCCCCGTCCTTCGCGAGTTGCTCAATGCGCATTGCCGGATCGAGCTGACGGAAGAAAGCCGCGGCGATGCCGAGCCCGGCCACCGCGATCGACTGCCGGGCATTCACTTGGGCCGTAAAGCGCGCATCCGCCGGAATGGTGGCGTTCGAGGTGACGTCGCCGCCCTTGCCGAGGTCCTCCGTGAGGACGCTCGAAACGAACGCGTCGATGTCAAAATCTTCCGGTAAGGCCATGCCGCGCGTCTAGGCGACCGCCGCGGCCTACGACAAGCTCAGTGCGCAGGTTCCGCCGCCTCAATGATGCGCCAGCGGCCGTCGCGATATTGGTAGGGCTGCGCATCGGCGGCCGTGAAAGCGTCGCCTGTCCAGGCGTTGACGGTGACCGTGACGCGTCCGTTATCGATATCGATGGTGTTGAAGCTCTGATCCTGCTCGCGCACTCGGGTCGAGGTCGCAGTGCCGGCTTGGACGACGAGCGCGCCACCGGAACGTGTCACAAGCTCGCTCGCATCATGCGTCGACGCGTGGTGCGCATGACCGGCAAGCAGCATGTCGACGCCCGCTTCCTCGATCGCGTCCAACGCCAACTCCTGCCGGCCGACCGCACGTTCGATCTCCTCACCCACGGGTACGGCAAACAGAGGATGGTGGGTAACCAGAACTCGCGTCGTTTCAGGATCGGTGCGCGCGAATGTCTCGCGGATGAACTCGACTTGCTCCTTGCTGATACGGCCGTCCTTGAAGGTTAGCGACCGCGCCGTGTTGATTCCCAGCACCGCGACACCCGGAAGCTCGATGAACGGGCATAGGGTCTCATCGATGTAGCGGCGATAACGGGCGAGCGGTGAAAGGAAGCGGCGAAGGACGTCGAAAAGCGGAACGTCGTGATTTCCAGGAACCCCGATCACTTCGTGCCCGGCCTCGCGTAGTCGCTCGAGGAATTCGCATGCTTCCCTGAACTGTTCGGTTCGGGCGCGCTGGGTAAAGTCGCCGCTGACGACGACCAGGTCGGGCCTTAGCGCATCGACGCTCCGCTCCACTGCGGCGACGATATTCTCGTCGTGCGCTCCGAAGTGAAGGTCCGACAAATGGACGAGGCGAGCCATGTCAATTCCAACAACCGCCACCCTGAACTTGTTTCAGGGCTCAGTCGGATCGTTGCACGAGTCGGTATTCACAGATGGTGAACCGAGTTCAGCCTGCTCGAATGCGCCGTCAGAAGTTCATGAAGATCAGCAGCTTCACGTCCACGCCGAACCCTTCCGCGCGCTTTTGCTCAACGAAATTCGGGATTTCCGCCCGGGGTACGAGATGGACGTTGATGTCCTCGTTCTCATCACCGCCGCCTTCTCCGATCTTGCGCACGCCATGGGCTCGCACCAGCGTGAACGCCTCAGACAACATGCCCGGAGACGCAAGAAACTCGCCAAGCCGCTCGACGCGCTCGGCCGAGAAGCCGGTTTCCTCCTCCAGCTCCTTGATGGCGGTGCTCTCGGGCGTCGCGTTTGGGTCCTGATCGCCAACGAGGCCAGCGGGAAGCTCGATGCAGCGGCAATCGGGCGGCACCCGCGGCTGGTCGACCAAGATCACCTTCCCATCATATTCGGCGAGGATCACGACCGCGTTGATGTTGTTTGCGCGGCTCGCATATTCCCATTTGTCGCGCTTAAGAGCGCGCACGAACTTGCCCTCCCACATCACTTGGGGCGGCGGCAGGTCGTCGAGGGTCATAGCAGGATCAGCTTGTCAGGAATCTCGTTGGTGTCCGTTGCCGAACGCGGGAAATGCTCGGCAAGCACGATTCCAACCCGTTCGATTGCTGCACAAATTCCGTCAGCCGGGCGGCCTTCTCGAACGTCCTTGATGAGCGCCTCCATGGCCTCACCCCAGGTGTGGTCGTCGGTGACCTTGAGGATGGCCTCGTCGGCGACGATCTCCGCGCGCCGCTCCGCAAGAGACAGGTAGATCAGGACCCCTGTGCGCCCGGCGGTGCGGCGTTCCGCGGCGGCTTTGAACACCACGACTGCCCGACGGCGGACTCGACGATGTTTCGTCGCCGCGGGCGTCAGGGCGATGCGCAGCGGCATCCACTTCAGGATCAACAGCGCCACGGTGAACTTCAGCGCGGCGAAGAACATGAGCAGCGTCAGCAGCTGACTCATCGTCGGATCGGGTTGCCAGCCGCCGAACAGGAAATCGTACCACCATGCGAGCGCTGTTGGCCGCCACGCAGCCCAGGCGAGAACCGCGAACAGCGGAATCAAAGCCCAATGCAACGCGACATCGTGATAGGCGTCGCTGATCGGCGTCGCGACGGCAACGATTTCGCCATCGCTCTTCGATTCTGCCGCCGTGATTGCAGCGGAGACTTTGTCGTGGTCGGCTTCCGAAAGCTGCAGCATCACCAGCTGCCTCCTGCACCGCCGCCGCCAAAGGATCCGCCCCCGCCGGAAAAGCCACCTCCGCCGCCCCAACCGCCGCCCCAGGAGCTCCCGCCGCCCCAAGAACTTCCGCGCGAGCCCCGGCCCAATTCATTCAATCCCCAGAGGACGACCCAGGGACTGATGCCGCCATTGCGGTGACGATATCGGCGTCCGCCGGCACGCCGGAACATTGACAAAAGAACGAACGCGGCGATCATGAACCAGAAGAATCCCGGGAGCACACCGCCGCTTGAATGCTGGCGCTGCTGCTGGGCTTGCGTCGCTGCGGCGACATTCTTTGAAGCTTCCTCCGGCGGAAGGCTCATCTGTTTGATGATCGCGTCGGCGCCAGCTTCGATACCCCCGCCATAGTCGGGTGGCTTCTGCTTGAAGTGCGGAAGGATTGCCTCCCGCGTAATAACTCCAGCCATGGCGTCGGTCATGAAGCCGCCGGCTCCGTAGCCGGTCGCGATCCAGACTTTCCGCTCGTTCGGCGCCACGAGCAGCAGGACTCCGTCGTTGTTCTTCGCGCTTCCGATCTTCCAGGCGCGGCCGAGCCGGTAGGCATAGTCCTGGATCGGATAACCCTCGAGGCTATTCACCGTAGCGACAACGAACTGCCTGCCCGATTGCGACTCAAGCGCCGCCGATTTGCTGGTGATGTCCGCGGCCTGCTCACCGGTAAGCAGATGCGCTTGGTCGACCACCCGTCCCGTCAGCGCCGGAAAGGTCTGAGCCGCAGCAGGTGTGGCCAGCGCCAGGAGCGCCAGCCACAGCACGGCAAGGAGCTGTTTCACTTAGCTGCCGTTGCCGAAGTTCACCGTCGGAGCATTCTGCGCCGCAGTGGATCCCTGGAACGGGACCTTCGGCTTCGCACCATAGAAGATCTTCGCCCCGATCGCGTCGGGGAAGGTGCGGATGCGCGTGTTATAAGCTTGTACTGCCGTGTTGTAGTCGCGCCGGGAAGCATTGATGCGGTTTTCGGTGCCCTCGAGCTGATCCTGCAGCGCGAGGAAGTTCTGGTTGGATTTGAGGTCTGGATAGGCCTCCTGAAGCCGCTGCAGCGGAATAATCGCCTGGGTCAGGCGGCTCTGCGCTTCGTTGAATGCCTGGACCTTGGCCGGATCGCTAAGATCGCTGGCATTCAGTTGCACTCGCCCGGCATTGGCGCGGGCATTTGTAACCTCTGTGAGGACGGTCTTTTCCTGCTGCGCGTAGCCTTTCACCGTCGCCACAAGGTTGGGGATCAGGTCCGAACGACGCTGATAGTCAGCCTGCAAATTACCCCAGGCGGCGTTGACCTGTTCCTCGGCAGTAGGGACGCTGTTGAGGCCGCAACCAGCGAGGCTGAACGCGGCAAGCGGAGCAAGCAATCCAAGTCGGCGAAGCACGTTCATCGATGGTCCCCTATGATACGTCGGGCGCTTAACTAGAGACACGGCTGTTGGGTTTCAATGCTGTCTTAGAACGGTAACACACAAATGGCTGGTCACTTTCCTCCCGGCCGACTGCTTTAATGAGGAAGCGCTAGCCGATCACTTCGGTCGGCCGCTGAACCCGGCTTCCTTGCGAAGCGCGTCGCCGTCCATCAGCACGCCGTCGCTCATGACCTGATCCACATGGCGAAGATCGCCGATGTTCTTCTCCGGGTCGCCATCGACGAGAAGAAGATCGGCTTCCTTGCCCACGGCAATTGAGCCCGTGCGCTTGTCCACCTTGACGTTGCGCGCGGGGGCAATGGTTGCAGTCGCCAGCGCCTCGGCGGGAGTGAGGCCGCCCTTCACGTAAAGCTCCAGCTCGCGAACCAGCTCCATTCCGAACCCGTCGGTGCCCGCGACGATGGGCACGCCGGAGCGCCGCAGCTTCGTCACATATTCGCCCATGTGATCGACGCTCGCCTGGGCATCCGCGCGCGTCATTCCGGGCAAGTACGGAATCGGACCGGATTTGAAGCCACGCTCTACGGCCGCCGGGAGCGTGCCCGCATACGGCGCGTAAGCCGGTGCGATCGTTCCCGCGTTGGCAAGCAGAACGCCCTCAACCACCACCAGAGTCGGATCCAGCACGATCTTCTTCCTGGCCATCGTCGCGATCACCGTCTTCGTCGGCTCGGCATCGAGGTTGACGTCCTTGAAGTACTTGCCCGGCCCAAGCATCCGCATCGTCGTATTCGATTTGTCGACGACCTCCTGCGGCATCGCCTGCATGGTCGCGAAGTAGATGTGCGTGATCTCGTCGTAACCGGCGTTGATCGCGTCGAGCGTGCGCATGCCGGCGGGGATGTGGCCGTGAACGTGAAGGCCGAGCTCGTGCGCCAGCTTCGCGCCGGGGGCGATCCACTCCGGCTTCATCGACGTGTAGAATTTCACGGCGGTGAGGTTGTTTGCCTTGATCTTGCGAACTGCCGCCAGAGTTTCATCGAGGCTCGAGACCGCAAGACTGCCCTGCGCAACGAGCGGGCCCTTCTGATCGACGATCACGGAATCGAAGCACTCGGGAGCGAGCAATGTGCCGGCGTTGCGGCGCTCGCGCTGGGAGACTTCCAGCTCGATCGGCCCGCCGGGATTTCGGCATGAGGTGACGCCGAGCGCCAGCTCACTCACCGTCTGGAAATCGTCTCCGACATGCATGTGGCTGTCCCACAAGCCCGGTACCAACGTCTTGCCTGCGCCATCGATCGTGCGGGTTCCTGCCGGCAGCTTCGCTGGAGCGGTGGCGCCAATCGAGACGATCTTGCCGCCGTCCGTCAGGACGTAGCGATTCTCGACGAAGCGCTCGCGATCGGCGTCGTACATTTTGACGTTGCTGAAGAGCACGGGCCTGTGTGCATCCGCGGTCAGGAACTTCTTGGCCGTCGCCGGAGCCAGGGCCGCGATTGCGGCATCCTGTGCGGCCTGCAGCTTGTCGAGATTGCCTTCGTAACCGGCCGGCAGGAGGCCCAGTCCGACGAGTTGCGCGAAGAACTTGCCGTTCTCGACCCACACCGGTTGCGGCGATTGCGAGACGCCTTTCAGCAAGATCAGATCGACGCGCTTTTTCCCCTGCGGTCCATCGACATCGAGGGAGGTGACCTTGTCGTATCCGAGGCGACCGGACGGGAGCAGGGCCATCCCTGCGCGGCCCGTCGCCATCAACCGGTCGATCTCGGGCGCAGTGCTTATGAATGGTCCGCCCTGCTGCAGATAATAAGCTGGCGCGGAATAAGGGAAGGTGCCCGCATCAACCGGACTTTTCCAAGTGGCCGTGCCGTTCAGCATCGCGAATGTCTCTGCGGCGTCGCCGCTCGGAGTGACACCGCGAACGACCACATCGATCGGCATGCCGTCCGGCCCGACGCGCATCGTCTCATCGGTTTCAAAGGTCAGGCCGCGAAGCAGGATGGATTCTCGGAAGGCGACCCTTCCGTCCGCCGTGGTCCACATAAACTCGTCGCCATGCTTGCCGGCGGTCGAGACGACGACGAAGTGCGTCGCGTTCGGCGGCGGAACGAGCAGCTGATCCTTCGGCGTTTGAGCCACCGCGGCGGAAGCGCAAGCGGCAAGAAGGGCGGCGAGAACGGTCGTATGGCGCATCGATGATCCCCCGAATTCGAAGTCTCGACCGTGGCGCGGCCAGGCGCGCCGCGCAACCGCCTCATTCGACGGGAGCGCAAGTTTCATCTGCGAAACGGTAGGAAAGTGGGGAGCTTCTGTTGCCCGGTGCTCCCCGTACCGCTGGAATCCCCTTCTGTTGCCCGGTGGGGTCCAACCGCGCTTTAGCCTTGTAACTTCAGTCCGTTAGGACGTCAGTTACGCAGCAAGAGCGAGCGCCTCGTTATCGTTGGCACTTG
>Ga0070671_100001454_pt1 | contig 17685 bp, 19 predicted proteins | sample KBSS73metaG_FD_65341 | JGI IMG/M metagenome (GOLD analysis project Ga0070671, IMG submission 65341) | Switchgrass rhizosphere microbial communities from Kellogg Biological Station, Michigan, USA - KBS S7-3 metaG | ecosystem: Host-associated > Plants > Roots > Rhizosphere > Soil ...
GTGGCGCAGTCCGGGTTCGGTGACCGGGGCGGGATTGGCGTAGGGGGCGGCCAGGACCTGCCCGACGACGGTGTCCACCCCGTCGGCGGGCAGACCCAGCCGTCCGAGAGACATCTCGGCGCCGAGGTCGCGGGCCAGCCGGTACAGGTGGGCGGCGGGGTCCGCGGTCCCCAGGGCCCCCTGCAGCGCGGCCAGCGCCGGTGCAGCGGCGGGGAGGTTCGTGGCGAGGACGTGCGGCAGCACGGCCGTGTGGGTCTCGGCGTGCGGTAGGTCGAAACTGCCACCGAGGACGTGACAGAGCTTGTGGTGCAACGACATCGTGGTCGCGCCGAGCGCGGAGCCCGCGAGCCAGGCGCCGTAGAGGAGGTCCGTGCGGGCGTCGAGATCGGCGGGGGCGGCGACGACCCGCGGCAGCGCCCCGGCGAGCGCTCGGACGGACTCACCCGCGATCAACGAGGTGACCGGGGACGCGTCGGGGGCGTAGAGCGCCTCGGCGGAGTGCGCCACTGCGTTCATCGCGCTGGTCAGGGTGAGTCCCACGGGCAGGGTGACGGTGAACCGGGGGTCGTAGACGACGATCGTGGGCCGCACCCGCGGGTCGCGGCCCGTGGTCTTCCCGCCGGCGTCGGTGAGACCCCAGACCGGGGTCATCTCCGAGCCCGCGTACGTCGTCGGCACCGCGAGGACGGGAAGACCTGTCTCCCTGGCCACGGCCTTCGCCAGCCCGACGGCGGAGCCCCCGCCGACGGCCAAGCAGCTGTCGGCGTCGACCTCCCGGGCCCGGGCGATCGCCTTCGCCGCCACTCCGACGGGCACGTGCATCGCGGCGTGGGGGTGCAGCTCGGCGACCCGTTCCGGGAACGAGGCGATGACCTCGGTGGCGAGCTCCTCCTGCGCCGGAGTGCAGACGACGAGCAGCCGGTGCAGCCCGGCGCGGTCGATCTCGTCGGCGAGGCGTTCGCTCGCCCCGACCCCGAACACGACGCGGCCGGGTTGTCCCTCGTGGACGAAGTCGAGCCTCATCGTCCAGCCCCGGCGAGCGGGTCCAGGACGATGTCGAACTCCAACAGCCGGAAGGGGTTCTCGACGCCGTGGTATGCGGCGCGGATGGGGTCGTCGACCACCGTGACCGGCCGGATCAACGACTCCTTCACCCCGAAGACGGTGTCCGACTCGAGGTAGGGACTGCCTTCGACGAACACGTGCGTGGTCAGCGAGGCGTGGCCCTCGGCCTCGGCGATCACGTGGATGTGGGCGGGCCGGTTGGGGTGGCGGGCGGTCGCGGCGAGCAGCCGTCCGACCGGGCCGTCGTCGGGGATCGGGTAGTAGCGGGGCACCACCGTCCGCAGCCGATAGCAGCCGTGGTCGTCGGTGGTGAACAGCCCGCGCAGGTTGCGCTCGGGCTGCAGGTCCGGCTGCTGGACGTCGTAGAACCCAGCCCCGTTGGCCTGCCAGACGTCCACCGAGGCGCCGGGCAGCGGGGTCCCGTCCGCGGACCGGACCCGACCTGCGAGGACGCAGGGCTCGCCGTTGCCGTCGAGGGAGATCGTGTCGCCGAGCGCCCTCCGGGGGGACTCGACCATGTGGAAGGGGCCGAGCACGGTGGTGTCCGTGGCCCGGCTGGACCGGCGGTTGTTGATCGCGTCGACCAGCATGGACACGCCAAGCACGTCGGAGAGCAGCACGAACTCCTGGCGGGTGTCGTCACAGGTCTTGCCCACTTCGGTCAGGAACCCGACGGCCTGCTCCCACTCGCCGTGCGTGGGCTCGACGTCCTTGACGAACGCGTGCAGGTGCTCGACGAGGCTGGTCAGGAGCGCGCGGAGGCGGTCGTCGGGGGTGGCTCGCAGGCTCTCGACGACGACGGCCGCAGAGTCCTGCTCACTGAAGCCGGTGGGTGGGGTGGTCATGGCCGTCATCGTGCGGCGCCTCTCGTCTCCAGGTTCGTCTCCCAGGTGCCCGCGGCCCACCCGGCGGCGGCGAGAACCTCGGCGCCGGCCGCCGCGGCGGCGTTTGCGGTCTCGGGTGGGGGGAGCGCGTCGAGCTCGTCGGAGAACATCTCGACCGTGACGGGGCAGGTGAGGCCGAGTCCGGCCATGGCCGCGACCAGGGACGCGGTCGCGCCCGAGGCCCCCATGCCCCGGCCGGGCAGCTCGCGGTGGTGTCGGGCCTCCTCGCGTAGGTCCGGCAGTGCCGTCACTCGGGCTTCGCACAGCTGCAGCGCCGTGATCCAGTGGGGCGAGACGGCGGCGAGGTCCTCGACGGTCGCCGAGGTACGCCGCCAGTGCCAGAGGTCGAGCAGGATGCCGCCGTTGTCTCGGCCGGCCGCCCGGACGACCGCCGCCGCCTCCGCCAGTGTCCGCACGGCGGTGAACGGCATGAACTCCAGCGCGACCAGGACACCGCGCTTCGCAGCGCGGTCGCAGAGCGCCCCGAAGCCGTCGGCGAGCGCCGGGAGCGGCGGGTGCTCGACGAACATCGAGACGTTGAGCTGGCGGAACCCGACTGTGTCGGCCAGTGCCCAGATCTCGTCCTCGGCCGCGTCACGCGTGGGTGCCGCCCAGTCCCAGGAGTGTTCGAGCTCGAGGAGTCGCAGGTCGTGGTTCTGGAGCCCGGTTAGCAGCTCGGCGGGGGCGAGGCCGCTCGCCCGGTGGTCGACCAGGCGCAGCCCGAGGCCGGTGAAGCCTGCTCCGTAGGCGGCGGTGAGCCGCTGGGGCATGTCGGCGTTGCGCAGGGTGCTCGCGCTGCAGGTCAGCGCGTAGGTACAGGCGCCGGTGGTCATGATGCGCAGTGGGGGTCGCCCGCGGTCGCGGAACCCGCCAGCCACTTCGCACCCTCGTCGTAGAGCCGTTCGACGACGTCCCCGGTCAGGCCGGGCAGACCGGTCCTCACCGTGAAGCCCGCCTTGGTCTGGAGGTAGCCGAGGTGGCGGTAGCCCGCCGGGAAGCGACCGAGCAGCTCGGGATCGAGCTCGAGACGTGCCGCCGGGTCCACGACGTCGAGCCGGTCCTTCTCGTAGATCGGCTGCCGGCGCACGATCTTCCACTCACCGTCGAGGCGGGCGCAGAAGTCGTAGAACCTCCCCGTGCAGACGACGTCGACCTCGACGCCGTCGATCTCCGCCCGCTGGTTGATGGTCATCTTGGTCTGGGCGACGGCCCGGTCGTCCACGACGTCCGCGGTGTGCCCGCCCAGGAAGTGCAAAATGCTGACCCCTGCCTCGAATCCGCGCTTGCTCACGTCGATGAACTCCGTCGCAGGACCCTGGAACCAGGTCGCCGTCATCCAGCCGTCCACCGGGTCCCACACCGTCGCGAACCGCTCCCAGTCACCGGCGTCGCGCCACAGGGCCCAGTTCTCGACCAGCTCCCGCAGGGCCAGTCCGTCCTCCCGGCTCGTCGGCACCGTTAGACCTCCACTTCGCACCGCTTCTGGTTGGTCCTGGGATCGTGTGGGCCCAGCCGCACTGGACGCCACCTCGCGCTGCCATCCAGTGGCAGCTCATGCCGTGCTGTGTCGCCGGGAGATGCTGAGGGCGGCGGTGCGCACGGCCGGGGCGAGGTGGTCGAGCCGGGCGTGCGAACGGGTCACGATGCCGATTGCCGCGCTGAGCCTCCCGGCGCCGTCGCGCACCGGGGCCGCGACGGAGACGGCGCCCAGCGTCATCTCCTCGAGCGAGAACGCGACTCCCTGCTCCCGGACGAGGGCGAGCGCGGAAGTAAGCCGCCCCGGCTGGGTGATGGTGTTGCGGGTCAACGGGGACAACCCCCGCTCAACCGTGCTTCGGACCAGGTCGACGGGGGAGAAGGCGAGCAGTACCTTGCCCACGCCGGTTGCGTGCAGCGGCAGCCGACCTCCCACCTGTGTGGCGGTCGGTACCGCGCGGGGAGCGGAGATCTTCTCGATGCACAGGGCCTCGCCGTCGTCCAGGACGGCGAGCTGGACGTTCTCCTGGGTCGCCTCGCAGAGGTCCTGCATGATCGGCACCGCGGCCTCACTGAGCAGACGTTGCTGCGGCGCGAGCGAACCGAGCCGCCACAGCCGCAGGCCTACCCGGTACCGCCGGTCCGGGAGCCGCTGCAGCCCGCCCCACTCCACGAGCTCGGCGATCAGCCGCCGGGCCGTGGACAGCGGCAGGCCCGACCGTGCCGCGACCTCGGTGAGGGTCAGGGCGGGGTGGGCGATGTCGAAGCAGTCCAACACCGCGAGCAGCTTGCTCGACACGCTCCGCCCGTGGGCCGTGTTGTTGCCCGACACTACGTCTCCTTCCGTCGGAGCCACCCTGGCACCCGGCTCTACTTCCACTGGATGGCGGTCGGCGCTGGCGACGCGACGGCGCCCCGCACCAGGATCCGAGGTCGACGAAGAGCAGACACCGATGACCCCGCACGACCTTCCGCGCTGGTGACTCGGCCTGATCGGGCCGCCACCTTCGGCCTGCGCCACAGCCGGTTCGTCGCCGGTCCGACCGCGCAGGCCTGGTGGCCGTCGCCGACTCCGCGTTCGCCACGGGACCGACCGGTGCCCGACGAGCTGCCCGCGTTCACCCGCCGCTCCGACCACCGGGCCCTCGTAGCCCGAGGTGACCTCAACGGGGTGATCGTGGCGAGCCTGAGCAGCTGCACGTGTCGCACGCTATCGACTGCCTCGACGCCGGGGTCGCGGTTTGCGTAGAGAAGCCGGTGGCCGTCGATCGGGAGCAGGCCCAGCCACTTTTGGACCCCGTCGCGGCCGGCCCGGCAGTCCGGATGCTCGTCGGCCACCACCGCCGCCACCATCCCGCGGTGGCCGCCACCCGCGCCCTGATCGAGGAAGGCGGCTTGGCGAGATCCGTACCGTCGCCGCCATCCGGGCCACCCACAAGAACGCCCCGTACTTCGACATCGAGGGGCGCCGCCGTCGTGCCGGTGGAGGCATGGTGCTGATCAACCTCACCCACGGGGTCGGCATGCTCCGCCACCTCGTGGGGGAGATCGTCGGGATGCCGGTGCGCAATCCGGCGAGCATGTCCACCGGCCGGCAGCAGGTCTCGCGGTGCGGGCCCTGGGTCTTTGTGACCCCGTCGCCACCGCCCGATGTGCGATGAGAAGTGTCAGGCAGACGACCAGCGCTTCACCGTGTCGGTGCTGCCGCCTTTCCGCGGCACGCCCAAACCTCCAGTGAGGTGCAGAGGACAGCAGATCCGCTCCCATCTGGCTCCCACGTCCGAGAACAAGATCGGCCGAACCCCTGCTGACCTGTGTGCCCCCGGCAGGATTCGAACCTGCGACACCCGCTTTAGGAGCGTTTACCTAGTCGTTGACCAGGTCATCTACCAGCGCATTTGTTGCCATTCCTGGACCAGCGAGGGCGTCGGTGGCTCCCCAGTCTCAGCGTTTCGCTCCCACGATGGCTCCCTGGGGATCGACGTGCTCGACGTTCAGCCAGGCTGAGTCTCGCAGTCGACGGCAGGTCGAGCCATCGCCAGACGGTCGCCGTAGTCTGTGGCGTGATGAGCACGCAGGGCGAGACCTTCGGCCGCGCCTCGGCCACCCGGATCATGCGCGAGGCGTGCAAGCTGGTCGGCCTGGCGCCCAATGACGCGGAGTTGATCCGGCTCGGAGAGAACGCCATCTTCCGTGTCGGCAAGCCGCCGGTGATCGTCCGCGTTGCCCGCGGGCCGGCGTTCCGGGAGTCCGCGGCCAAGGAGGTCGCAGTCTCGCGTTGGCTGCAGGACGAAGGCATCCGTGCCGCCCAACTGTGGCCGGGTCAGCCGGAGCAGCCGCTCGACATTGGCGGCTCCCCCGTGACCTTCTGGGAGTTCCTCGACGGCCGCCGTGGAAGCCCGGAAGACATTGTCTCGCTGGCAGGCATCCTCCGAGACCTGCACAGCAGGCCGATCCCGCGCTCATTCGACCTCCCTGAAGAGGACATCCTGGGCCGTGTCCTGCCCCGGATCGAGAGCGCCCCGATCCCAGACGCGGACCGGCAATTCCTCACCGATCTGGCCAAAGAACTCCGCAATGCAGTCGCAGGCTTGAGCTTTCCCCTCAAGCCCGCTGTCATTCACGGAGACGCTCACGTCCAGAACTTGATGGTCGTTGATGAGCAGCCGGTCCTGATTGACTTCGAGCGTGTGGCTGTCGGTCAGCCCGAGTGGGACCTGTCGATGACAGCCACGGAGTACACTGCAGCCGGTTGGTGGACCGCAGAGCAGTACAGAGCCTTCTCCACCTGTTACGGGTTCGATGTCATGAATTGGTCCGGATTCGGCGTCCTTCGCCGAGTCCATGAACTCAAGATGACGACTTGGTTAATGCAGAACGTATGTGAGGCCGCCGACATTAAGATCGAGTATGATCTTCGTATGTCGACAATCCGTCGGGGGCGTCGGCAGCACGAGTGGCGACCTTTCTAGGACTGTACATGGTGCTGAACCAACGGCAGTTCAGTAACTTCCGCCTAGGGCGGCCCGGCAAACTCCTTGTTCAGGGTATCGCGCAAATCTGGGCGCGAGAGCCTGGAGCCATTACAGGTCGGTGGGTAAGCGCGGAACATTATGCTGTCGTCGGCTGGTTCAGGGTCCTGCTTCGCCAAGGCGGGGCAAGCCCTTACTAACGTCATTGAACGGCTTGTCTTCTGACCGCGCATGCACTTCTACAGTGCCTTGCAGAACGGGAGCGTCACCGAAACTGCATAAGCGGCGTAATCTGGCGTGTTTTCAACCATATCCCCATCGAGGCTGAATACACAGTCGTTTGGACCGGACAGTGAATTGGTCGGTTGTAGTGAGCCGACGACTGCGTATCCCTCCGCGGGGGTTCGGATGTCGTCTAGCGCGGCCGAGAGATCGGCTTCTTTGACCCCGTCGAAATCGAGCTTGAAGACACCGTTGCCGAGAGAGCCAACAATGATTGAGCAGTAGCTCTTATCTGCGACCTTGGAGAATGTCAATTGACAGATGGGGCGGTCGATTTGGTAGAAGGCATAAATGTAGATGCTTCCTCGCTGGGGTGCGCTTCTCCCGGGGGTGGTGTTCTTGATATCCATGCCGCTATTTGCAGTCAAATGCGCGCTTGCGTGGCCCGGTCTGTCGTTCGCAATGCTTGTGGTCGGCTCAGAGAGGCCACTGTAGCGGTACGACAGCCTATATGTGTAGCCGTCCTTGTCTACAACATCCACGGTTCCGGCGAATACGGAGGCCGTTTCGGGCGCGACAGTCGTCGGTTGAGCGCTGGTCGTTACCGACTGAGTCGCTGCACTGGCACTCGTCGCAGGCGAGGTCGGTGCGGCAGTCTCGGGTGACGCGCACGCCCCTAGCAATAACGTCGAGACAATCATGCACGCGCCAACGAGCCAGCGCATACCTCTTAGTTCCTGCAATTTATCCCCTTGGCGATTGGAGCGTCGAAAGACTTGAGCGGCACTCTGCTACATGGTGATCGCAAGAACGATTGTTCATTCGTTGCGGGTCGATTTGACGAGGAGCCTGTGGCTCAATGTCGAAGCCTTGGGCGCCATCTTGTTCGGGTTGCGGGCGGCTCGGGTTTTTGTCTAGTCGCCCATATAGGCGTCAGATGTCGATGAAGTGCCCTGTACTCACTGGGTGCGCTACTCTTTGATCTGGCTTGTGAGGTCAACGCGGTTCAGCCAACCGAAAAATACGTCGTTACTCTTTAGGTCGGAGACGCCGCGCCTGTCTTGAATGTAGTCAACCATGCCTGCCGCCCAGCTGCGCGACTCGGGAACAATGACACCGGGGGTCCGAGCGATTCCGGAGCTGCAGGAGTACAGCCTCTCGCCAACGGTGGCGGAGAGCTCGCTGGATAGCCGTCCGGTTTTAGCTGTGTCGATAGCGTTCACCTGGTTGCCGCACGCCGACTCAATCCCACTCTTCTCGCCCTGCATGATCTGGAAGCCAAGGTAGTCGATCTTGGATGGGTCGAATTTGAGGTCGCACATCAGGACCTTGATGTTGCCCTGGTTCTTTGGATTGACACCCATGACCCTGGAGTTGACAGTCCAGTTCTGTCCAACTGCACGTTTAAGTGAGTCCGGACCCTTGGCGATCGTCTCCTGAATCACGTTCTTGAGCTCGCCACAGACCTCAGAGGCTGTGCTCGTCTGACGTTGACCGCCCGCGGCTACCGCAGTGGGACCAGCTGACCCGCTCGACCCGCTCGAGTTGGTAGATGCGCATCCGGAGACTAAAAGCGTCCCGACTGTGACCATCAGGGCAGCGGACGTGCCAATTCGGTTCAGGCCACGACCAAGACCTAGACGAACCATGCGTAGCTTCCTTTGGGTAGTTGTCTGTCAACAGTGTTTCGGCTATTCGCTCATTCCGGCCGCATTTTGGGCGACAGGAATTTCAACCAGGGTGCCCTTGCAGGCGGAAGTCGAACTTCCGCTCCAAACTGGGGGACACGCTGGTCATCAGATCCCGGAGGCGGTTGAGCATGACCGCTGGCGTTCTGGACGCCGGTGGTCAGAAGCCTGGCGCCGCCGCCCTTGACCCGGGACGCGGCGGTCTTCACATGCTTGAGGACGACGTCGGCGGCGACCGTCGTGGTGGCGGAGAGGCGGAGCTGGACGCTCAGGGGATCCTCGATTCTGCAATTTGCAGACAGCAAGTTACGGTGTGAGTATGATGGTCGAGGCTGGGATGGGCAAGATCGGAGGTGGCTTGTGTCCGGGAATGCCGTGGTCGGCCGGCTCCGCCTCGCGTCAGATCTTCGGCGGCTCCGCCACGCGGCGGGGCTGACACTCGAGGACGTCGCGCGAGGGCTGGAGTGCTCGCCTGCGAAGGTCAGCAGGATGGAGACGGGGGCAGTCGGGGTCCGGCTGCAGGACGTCCGCGCGATCGGAGAGCTGCTCCGCCTGGACGAGGCGGAGCGCGAACTGATGACCACGCTCGTCCGGGAGGCTCGCACCCGCGGGTGGTGGCAGGAGTTCGCCGACGTTGTTCCGGCGGACTCGGCGATCTTCTACGGACTTGAGGACGGTGCCGATCTCATCGCGCAGCACACCCTGGCGCTCGTCCCGGGCCTGCTTCAGACGGAGGCCTATGCACGGGCCTTGCTGGAGTCGGCGTCCGGGGTGTCGGCGGAAACGGTCGATCGGCGGCTCGCCCTGAGGATGCGCCGCCAGGCGGTCCTGGATCGTCCGTCCCCTCCCAAACTGGACCTCTTTCTCGATGAAGCGGTGCTCCACCGGGTGGTCGGCGGACACGAAGTGATGGCTGAGCAACTAGCTCACCTCCTCGCCCTCGCCGACCGGTCCACGGTGGACCTGCGAATCGTCCCCTTCGCCGCGGGTGTTCACTCTGCGGCGGGAGTCGGTTTCACTGTGTTCGCGTTCGACGATGCAGCCGTTACTCCGGTGGTGTTTGCGGAGCAGTTGTCTCGCAACGTCTTTATCGACGAGTTAGACGAGGTCGACGTCTATCGACAGTCTCTTGTGGATGCCACGAGGGTCGCATCGACACCGTACGACTCACGTCGCCTGGTCGCCGACCGCCTAGCGGCCATATGGTGATCCGGTCATCTGCTCGGCAGGTCGAACTCGCCGTTCGCTGCTCCGAGCAGGAAGATCTCCCACTCGACGATGCTGAACCGCAGGACCGGTCCGTCGGGATCCTTCGAGTCTCGCACTCTCACGTCACTTGGGGAGATCGCGACATCGACGCAGGTCTGGTCAGATCCCTGGCTGAAGCTGCTGTGGCGCCAACACATGGCCTCGTACACGGAGTGGTCCTTTCGGGTGTGCTGGGGCGAGGAAGAGATCGGGCTGCAGGCCCCGCTGGCGGCGCCGGAGGGGTGTGTCGCCCGCGGGACTGGGCTGTTGGAGTCGAGTCAGACACCGACCCAGCCGAGGTACCGGCTCGGGTCGTACGAGTTGATCGCCATGGTGTGGATCCCTGCGGTGCGGCCGTCGTAGGTGCTGATCATCTGGCCGTTCCCAAGGCTGATCGCGACGTGGCCGGGCGCGCCGACAGCGGAGCGGAAGAAGACCAGCGCACCCCTCGGAGCGTTGCGGTCACCAGGGTGCTTGTTCCCCGCGACGGTCCAGAAGCTGTAGGCAGAGTCGTGGGACGGTCCGTACGGCAGACCGGCGGTGATGTTCTTCCCCGCGGCAAGGTAGGCCTGATAAACGGCGGCGAGGCACAGGCCGTCGTACTGGCGGCTCCCCGAGCGGGTGGCCATCCAAGCGATGGCCTTCTCTGCTGCAGCACTAGTTGCGGGAGCGACGGCCGGTGCGGGCGCGGCGTCGCAGCGTGGGATGCCGGCGGTGAACTGGTTTGCGGCGGCGGTGCCAGAGACATAGGCATCGGGGATCCATGTCGCCTCGCTACGCGCCGGGTAGGCGACCCGATTGAAGATGTGGTTGCCCCGCGGCCCCACCGCGTCGTTCGACCACGCCTGACAGACGATCGTCACCTGAGTGCCGTCTCGCCAGATCACCATGGGGGAGAGCCGGGCGTTCGCAGCGGGCGCCGAGCGCAGGGCAACTCCGTCGCCATTCGTGTAGGCGATGGCGAAGCCGGCCGCCTCAGCAGGCGAGTCGCCGACGGCGCCCGCGGCACCGGTGGCGAGGACCGCGACCGTGGTTGCAGCCAGAACTCCGGAGCAGGCCTGGCCGAGTCGAGTGCGACGGCGAACGGTGGGGGGCTTTGAGATCGTGTTCATGGCGCTGATCAGACATCCCGTGCCGGGACGTCGGGAGACTGCTGCGCAGCAGTCCTCCGCTCGGTGGATGCCGGACGGCAGTGTCGCGCTCAGCCGCGCCAGGGCTGGAGAGTCCTCGGCAGGTGCTCCCGCGGCGGAGCGAGATAGCCGTCTCTCACCAGTGTGTATACGTAGTCCGGGTCGGTCAGCCCGCCGGCACGAGGGAGTCCAAGTTGCACTGCTTTCGCCTGAACCTTCTTGAGCCTCTCTTGCACAGCCGAGTCACTGATCTTGAGCAGGCGGGCGACCGATGCCAGTGTGGCCGGTTCCGCGTTGAGCCGTGGCGGCCAGGCGAGTCGGGCTGCGAAGACGGCTCGAACGGCGGCTTCCTGCTCATCGGTAAGGGGCGGGGGCGGCTCGGGGCTGAAGGTCCGGCTCGGGGAGGCCTGGCCAGCGCGCGGCCCGGCTGGAGTAACGGAGATCGAGTCTGCTTCGAGCAGGAGCCAGTGAACACGGGCGTTGGGCGTGCCGGGGCGATCGCCGCTCAGCACCTGCAACCCGGCGCGAGGCCAGGTGACCAGGTGCTCGCCGGTGACCAGGATCGGCGCTTGTCCCCAGGCGTGGAGCACAGCGCGGTTGGTGTTTTGGATATCGATGCGCCATCCCTCGGCTACGGCGGTCACCTCGACGGCCCGCCGGGATACTCCTGGATCAGGAACCTGTACGCCCAGGGGCAAATCACCCTCTCGACCGACAAGGACCTTTCGGCCGAGGGGGACCGTCATGCCCACAGGACCATGCGAGACTCCCCGACCGGACTCGAACGCCATTGCCCACCGCTCGTCCATGTGTTTGGCCTCCTCCAGGATCTCGCTGCATCGGGACGCGATCATGCCCGAGCCGGCCTTCGAGACCTCCGGCTGTTCCCGATGACCACTCCCAGGAGCCCTGTTGTCCACCGCTGACTTCTGGGTCGGACCGTTCACGGACCCCGACCGCTACCGCCTCGTCTCACTCCTCGGAGGCGGTGGTGAAGGTGAGGTCTGGGACGCCGTGCTGCCATTGTCGGCCGAGGGCCGCAGCACAGTCGCGATCAAGGTGCTCGCAGCCCGGGACGGAGATGAGTCCGAGTTCGAGCGGTCCGGACGGCTTATGCGGATGCTCAACCACCCGGGCCTGGTACGAGTCACGGAGAACTTCACCGGGCCGCTGATGCATCGCGGCGGGCTCGCCGATATAAGTACCCGCGCCAACTACGTCGTCATGGACCTCGTTGAAGGAACGACTCTCCGTGAATGGTGTGACGAGCACCCGGATGCGTCCGCAGCTGCGCGGCTCAAGATGCTGCGCACGGTCGCGTCGGCGCTCGACGAGATGCACTCGGGGGCCGCTACCCATGTCCCAGTGGCGCACGGAGACGTCAAGCCAGCAAACGTCGTCGTAAAGCCGGACGGCGGGACCGTGCTGGTGGATCTCGGTCTGGCTCGGCTCGCCGACGGGATCGGAGTCACCGGCCGAAGCGCTCCCTACGCCGCGCCAGAGCTGCGCGGCGCACGGCCGGTCGCAAGCCCGGAGGCCGATAGGTTCGCCTTCGCGGTAACGACAGCTCAGGTGTTGACCGGAGTTCCTGTGCCGACGGGGCCCGACGGATGGCTAGACACGGCCGCGCTCGCCGATCAGCTATACCGCAGTCCGGTGACGGCTAGGCGGCCCGTTCTCGTGCAGCACGTACTTGATGCTCTCGCCGCACCACCCGACGCACGGCCCCGGGGCCTGAGGCTTTGGTTGGACTCCGCAGCCGAAACACTCTCCCAGGTGACGACCGGCGGTGAGCTCGGGTGGTCGGCGGCCGTGTCAAGCGGAGGCGCGGGCGTGGTCGCCGAGCAGACGGCACGTACTGCCGTGCTGGACCCTCCCGTCACGCCAGCGGAGCCTGGTCTGCGCCGTCGAAGTCGGTTCCCTCTCATCGCCGGGTTAGCCGTGGTGCTGGTGATCGCCGGAGTGGTGGGAGCTGCGCTCCTTACCAGCCGCGATCCTGATCTTGGCGGGACACCGGACGCCACGACAGTTGCCGCACCCCCACCTAGCGGCACCCCCACAGCTGAGCCCACTGCAACGTCTGGACGCTCAACTTCAGACGCTTACCTTAGTGACCTTCGCCCGGTCGAGCGAGGCAGGTCAGGCAGCGGCTGGGCTGAGCCCGGTGTGGCCACGGTGAGCGGGACTCGCTATGCCCACGCCGTCATGCAGCGGGCGTACTGCACCAGCCGGGATGGCGGCGACACCTGGGCAGACTACGACCTCTCTCGCTCATGGAGCCGATTCACCACAGTCGTGGGGCTCGACGACACATCGCGGGCAAGCGCGTCGGTGACGTACAAGGTCCTTGCCGACCAGGCTGTCGTCGCGTCCGGAGCCCTCACGCTGGGTCAGTCCGTACCGATCGATGTATCCGTCGCGGGCGCCTTGCGCGTTCGCCTGCAGATCAACGACCCCAGCGCGACCAGACCGACATGTGGCACCAGGACGGACGCGCAGGTGGCATGGGGTGACGCCACGCTGGTGCCGTAAGTCCGCTCGAACTCACGGAGAATCGACATGCTGACAATTCGACTGCGGGCTGTAACAGCGGTTTTGATTACCTCGGCGTTGGGGCTCTGCGCCTGCTCTGGGCCGTCCGCTCCGAAGCAGCCGTTCGCGGGCGTGCCGGATCTTGCTGCATCTGTCGCTGAGCGGGCTGAAGCGAGTGAGGGGATCAGGTTCAAAGTGGAAGCCACATATGGTGGTCAAACTGAGGGCGAAGGTGAGGGTGTCATCTTCGTGAAGGCCGGGAACATCTCTGTTCGATCCAAAACTCAGTACGATGGTCCTGACCGGATCGGCGAAATAGTGGACACGGGCGAAAAGGTATTCCTTCGTACGTATCCAGGTGAACGCATGGTGCCTCGTGATGGGGTGGCGCCTTGGACTGAGACGACTTTGAGTGCAGCTGAGCCATGCGAATCCTTTGATTGGTGGATTCTGCTCGGACTTCGCGCCGCTTACGAGTCACAAGTTCTTGCGGAAAGCCCCTCCAGGATCATCGACTCAAAGGAGATGGCTGGCCTTTTTGAGTATTCCGTAGCGGTGAGCGGGCTAGAGGTGTTGGAGTCGGTTACTGGCGCGCCCCAGGGCAACTCGAAGTGTTTCCTCAGTCAACTGACGTTTACTGTCGACGAATCGGGGAAGCTGCGGAGCATGCGCGCGAACCTTTCAATCGAAGGGCAGGCGGCGGAGGTGAGCTGGGAGTATCTAGATTGGGATGTTGAAGGGCAAATCGATGTACCCACCAGTTAGATCGGTGGGTACCCTGCATTCAGGGCGCGTGCTCAAGCGATGGCGGCCAGATCCATGAGTGGAGCCCGTATTGAATTTGGGTAAATGGCCGCAAAATTGTCACCCCGGCCTCGATGGTCGACTCGGTATTCAGGGGCGGGTGGGTGGACGTTCTGTGGACGGATGTTGGTCGTAAGTGCACCTTCAGAGGCTAACGGTTTGCGCTCGGCGCGCATTCCGCTGGCATTGTCCGGAATACGCGTAAAGTTCGGCCACGCGCCTGTCATTTGGATGCAATGTGCGTGCGATATCGAGGAACGCGGCAACGTACTCTTGGTAGCGGCTCGACCGTAGCGGGCGCGAGTGGCGACCGAGTTCGGGGTGTCGCGACGGACCGTCGACCGCTGGGCGGCGGGCATGGCCTGCGGCGGTGCCCGGTGAGCGCGATCTCGCGGCGGCTGCAGACGCTGATGGAGGAGGTGGCGATCGAGCAGTTCGAGGGCCAGGTGGTCGTCGAGCCGATCGAGGGCTACCAGATCCTGACCCGCCGGCGGCTGGTCGACCCGCTGCCCGCGGTGCGAGCCGCCGCGGTCCTGCGCGACGCTGCGCGGCGCGTTCTGGTCGACGTCATCGAGGCGGCTCGGGCGGCGGGCCGGTCCTGGGGCGAGATCGGGACGGCCCTGGGCATGCCGGACGACGGCGACCCGGTCGGTGAGGTGGCGTTCGCGCTGATCGTCGAGGGCCGCGAGCCGCAGCGCACCCGGGAGCTGTTCCGGGTGCCTTCGACGTCCTGGCGGTGCACCGCGTGCGGCGAGCTCGTCCAGGACCGGGGCCCGTTCGAGTCCCACCCCGGCGACAACGAGTCCGGCCACACGGATACCTGCGCGCGGCACCGCGCCGACGTGCAGGCGTGGCGGGCGCGCACCGGCTGGGAGGACGAGTGATGGACGTGTTGATGAGTCCGACCCCGTTGGTCCTGCTCGGTCTCGTCGCCGCGGCGGTCCTGGCGTGGGCCCGGCGGGCTCGAGGAATCGCCCTCGGCCTCGGGCTCCTCGCGCTGCTGCCCGCGCTGACGATCCTGCGGGCGCTGCCCTGGCCGCTGTTGATTGTCCCGGCCCTCGGGCTGCTGGTGATCGTGCGCTATCGCTGGTCCCGCTCGGCCTCGGTGGTCTCGCGGTGGGGTGCGCGGTCGCGGCGGAAGTTCGGGGTGGCGTCGTCGCTGGACATCGTCCGCTTCGGCGGATCGGCAGCGATGCTGCGCCGCGCCACCACGGTCCGACCCTCCCTCGAAGCCCGGTCCCGGTGGGAGCTGATGTCCTTGCCGGTCGCCGAGGTGGCGGTGCGGCTGTGTCGCTCGGGTGGGCAGTGGGTGTGGTCGTCCAACGAGGATGTCGTCGTCACCGTCGGCGGCCCGCGCTCGGGCAAGTCCGGGTGGCTGGCCGGGCAGATCATCGACGCCCCCGGCGCCGTCCTCGCGACCAGCACCCGCCTCGATCTGCTCGAACTGTGCTCCCCGTACCGGGAGCGCAAGGGCCCCGTCGTGGTGTTCAACCCGGCCGGTCTGGGCGAGGTCGCCTCGACGGTCACTTTCGACCCGCTGACCGGCTGTGAGAACCCGGTCGCCGCTGCGGAGCGGGCGGCGGACCTGCTCTCTGCCGTCTCGTCTGATGGTGGTGGTGATCGGGAGTACTGGGAGCAGCAGGGTCGCCGCGTCCTGGAGGCGCTGCTGCACGCCGCCGCTCTGGGGCACAGGTCGATGCGGGAGGTCATGGACTGGACCGCCGACCCGGAGGCAGCGCGCAAGGAGGTGACCGCGCTGCTGCGGCGGTCGTTGGAACCCGGGTTTGGGGTGTCGTTCGAGCAGTTCGTGACCACCAACGACCGCACCCGGACCTCGATCACCTCGACGATCATGCCTGCGCTGGGCTGGCTGACCTCGGCTCCTGCGAGGGCTGCGGCGGGGCTCGGCCCGGACGGTGCTCGCCCGCTGGATGTGGCGGATCTGCTCGCGGTGCGGGGGACGGTGTTCCTGCTCGGCGGGGAGGAGTCCCCGACCGCGCCGCTGGTGTGCGCGCTGACCGGGTTCATTGCCCGCGAGGCCCGTCGCATCGCCGCGACCAAGCCGTCCGGCCGTCTCGATCCCGGGCTGCGGCTCGCGCTGGACGAGGCCGCGCTGATCTGCCCGGTCCCGCTGGAGTCGTGGACCGCGGACATGGGCGGCCGCGGAGTGTCGATCCTCGTGGTGGTCCAGTCCCGCGCCCAGCTGCTGGCCCGCTACGGCGGGCATGGTGCGGCGACGATCCTGAACAACGCGGGTGCGGTGATGGTGTTCGGCGGCACCCGCGACCGCGACGACCTGCAGTTCTGGTCCACCCTCACCGGGGAGCGTGACGAGCCCGCCGACACCCTCGACCCCCGCGGCCACACGGTCGCCCGCGGCACCCGCAAGACCAGTGTTCTGTCGCCGGCGCAGATCGCGAACCTGCCCGCAGGGAAGGTCCTAGTGATCCGCCGCGGCATGGCCCCGGTGGTCGGGTGGGCGCAGATGGCGTGGCGGCGCCGCGATGTGCGCTGGACCCGCTACGCCCGCCGTCGCCCGCACCTCGCGCGCAAGGTCGTGAACACCGTCGACCGGGTCCCGCCTGTCCGCTGGAGCGTGGCCCGTGCGGTCCCGGGTTGGCCGGGGCCGCAGTTCACGAAGCCTGCTTCACCTGCGTTGCCCGGCGACGCCCTAGTCGTCGAGGGCGAGGTCATCCCCATCCAGCCGATCCGCGCAGGGGAGCAGTGAGCATGCCTGACAACGACAACACCCTCAGCACCGACGACTGGCCCGAGTCGGGCCCGCGCCTGGTCCCGTTCACTCGCAGCGAGGCCGCCGAGCAGCTCGCCGCGGACACCGGCCGCTCCCGCGAGGTGGCGGAGGCGATGATCCGCGACTACCTCGACGACAACAGCGCCCGCCTGGGCTACTCGGTGCACCGCTGGGGCCTCGACGCAGGGGACGTCGCCGAGATCCGCCGCGACTACGAGTGGATCGACTACGAGGCCGGTGAGAGCCCGGCCGATGCCCGGGCTCGTGCCGCGGTCAACGCGGCCGGGTGGGCTCAGGCTGCGGCCGAGGTCGACCGCGAGCACCGCCCCGGCTACGCCTCGCGCGCCGACCAGCAGGCGGTCGAGTGGGCGGAGCGCGCCGAGGACGGGTGGTCGGCATGATCCCGCCGAGCCCCGAACCGTCCGACCCCGGCTCGCTCGCGGCGGTCGCGCGGGAGGTCGACGTGCTGCGCCGCGAAGTCGCGCCGCTGCGGCAGCTACCCGCACGGCTGGACCGCCTCTCCGCCATCGTCGTCGAGTTGGCCGAGACGGTGTCGGCCGTGGCGGCGCGCAAGGCGACGACGCCGGTTCCGTCCTGGCTCATGGCTCCGACCGACCCGAACGAGACCCGGGAGAGGCTCGACGAGCTCGCTGCGTGGCTGCCGACGGTCTACCTGCGCTACCCGGACGCACTTGCGTCCTTCCCGGAGTGCTGGTGCTGGCATCCCGACGTCGTCGAGGAGCTGCTCTGGCTGATGCACGCCTGGCTGGCGGCCTACCAGGGCACGGTCGCGTCCGTCGGGCTCGTCGCCGACTGGCACGACCGCCACCGCCCCGGCGTGGTCCGACGGCTGCGCGGCAGCGTCGGGTCCTGCTCGATCGAGGCCCACCAGACCCGCGAAGGCTGGCCCCG
>Ga0070671_100001455_pt1 | contig 17674 bp, 12 predicted proteins | sample KBSS73metaG_FD_65341 | JGI IMG/M metagenome (GOLD analysis project Ga0070671, IMG submission 65341) | Switchgrass rhizosphere microbial communities from Kellogg Biological Station, Michigan, USA - KBS S7-3 metaG | ecosystem: Host-associated > Plants > Roots > Rhizosphere > Soil ...
CAATCATCCGTTGGTAGAAAAGCCCGGATAAAGGGTCATCCCTCCATCGACGAAGATGGTGGCCCCGGTAAGGTAATCGGCTTGGTCGGAGGCCAGCCAGACAACCGTGTTGGCGATGTCATCTGGTTCGCCGATGCGCCCGTATGGTATCAGCGTGAGCAGCTTGGCCAACGCCTCGGGTGTCTCCCACGCGCCGCGATTGATGGGAGTCTGGATCGCCCCTGGCGCCACGCTGTTGACCCTAATTTTTTTCGGCGCGAGCTCCTGCGCCATGCTTTTCATGAGCTGCATGACCCCGCCTTTGGACGACGCGTAATTGACGTGCCCGCCCCACGGGATGACCTCGTGCACCGAGCTCATGCAAATGATCTTGCCCGCCGCGCGCGAGATCTCCGGAACCACGCCGCGCCGGAGAAATTCCCGGGTCGCTTCACGGGCGCAGAGGAACTGCCCGGTGAGGTTAACGTCGATCACCTTTTGCCATTGCGGCAGCGTCATTTCCTGGAACGGCGCATCCTGTTGCAGCCCGGCGTTGTTGACCAAGATATCGATCGTCCCGAACTCCTGCAGCATTGCGGCGAACATCGCCTGAACGTCGTCTTCTTTGCTGACATCCGCGCGCAAGGCGATCGCCTTGCTGCCTGCATCGCGGATTAGTTTCGCGACACGCTCGGCTTCTTCCGGATGCGCGACATAGTTGACGACCACGTCGGCGCCGGCCGCCCCGAGGGCGAGAGCGCAGGCTTCACCGATGCCGGAGTTAGCGCCGGTCACGAGCGCCTTTTGCCGGCGCAACGGACGGCCGGGATCAACTGAGTTGGGAGCGGGCATTGCCTCGAGCGCAGGCATATTTTCGGTGGCGCCCAAAGGCAAGGGAATTCATTCATTCCGACGCCTCCGATGGGCATGGATCTAGCTATTTGTTTCGGTGCGGCCGCGGCCGTGTGACCGCATGGCAACAGGAACCCCAAATTTATCTCAGGAACGGCCCCAAAAGACAACAGACGATGAAAGCGCCGCTGAAAAACAGAACAGCGCGCGCCTTGATGCTCATCCAGCAACGGGCGCGGAATATTTTGAGATTGTTGCCCGGGCGACGAACGATGCGGTTCGGGATTGGAATGTAACCAGCGGCGCGCTCCTTTGGCCGCGCGGTCTCGACAGCTTGTTCGGTTATCCACGGAGCGCCGCGAACGAGAAAATCAGTTTCTGGTTCGATTGCATTCACCCTGAAGATCTGGGCCGGGTCCAGGAAAGCCTGCGCTCGGCTTTCACCAGTTCCGATGAAACCTGGCAGGACGAATACCGTTTTCGGCATGCCGACGGCGCCTACGCTCATATTCTCGAGCGCGGGTTGATCCTGCGCGACCCGCAAGGCACGGCGGTGCGGCTGGTCGGAACGATGATGGACGTGACCACCCGGCGCCAATTGCAGGCCCAAGCCTGTCGCTCGCAACGGATGGAGGCTTTCGGCCAGTTGGCCGGCGGCGTGGCGCACGATTTCAATAATTTTCTCACCACCATCCTCGGCTACAGCGACCTGCTCCTGACCGAAAAAGCGGTCAAAGGCCAGATCGCCGAACAGATCAATGAAATCCGTGATGCCGCCGGGCGCGCCTCCTCCCTAACGAATCAACTTCTCGCCTTTAGCCGCCGTCAGGCGCTCGAGCCCACCGTCCTCGAAGTCAACCGCCTCATAAGCAACCTCGAACATTCGCTGCTCCGGCTCCTCGGCGACAACATCTCGGTCGTCTGTCACCTGCACCATTTGAAAAAAGGCGCCCACATCAAAGTCGATGCGGGCCAGTTCTCGCAGATTATCCTCAACCTCGCGGTTAACGCCCGCGACGCCATGCCTAAGGGCGGTTGCCTGACAATTGAGACATCGACCCTCCAAGTAGCGCCGAATGCGGACGGGTCACCCGCCACGGTTGACTTCTCCCCCGGAGAATACGTAACCATTTCTCTCACTGACAACGGCACCGGCATGAGTGACCAGGTCAAGGCGCGACTCTTCGAGCCCTTCTTCACGACCAAAGGCGACGGGCACAAGAGCGGCCTCGGTCTCGCCACCAGTTACGGCATCGTTAGGCAAAGCGGCGGTCATATCTGCGCCGAAAGCGAGCTCGGGAAAGGCACCACCTTCCGTATTTTTTTGCCTCGTGTTCCCGCCCCTCAGCCTCCCTCGTACCGGAAGCCGGGTGAGAAAAAGGTCCTCAGCGGCACCGAAACCATTCTCGTGCTCGAAGACGAAAAAAGCGTGCGCCACCTTTCCGTGCGGGTTCTGCGCCAGCTCGGTTATGAAGTGCTCGAGGCGGCGCACGGCGACGACGCGAAACGTCTTATCTCTCAGCGCAACAGCGCGCCAGGGATCGACCTGCTCCTGGTCGACATGGTCATGCCCGAAATCAGCGGCCGGCATTTTGCCGATTGGCTGGCGCAAACGAGCCCGGAAACCAAAGTGATCTTCATTTCCGGATATCTCGAAGAATCACTGCACCCGGGCGACCGGCGCAATCCGGGAACGAGTTTCCTGGCGAAGCCGTTCAACGCCGATGAACTCGCGAGCAAAGTGCGCGAGTTGCTGGACGGCGAGGGTTGACGGTTGATGACCAGCGGTGGATGGAGATAGGCTTTCTCAGCCCTAAAGTCTCTCTCGTCTGACCACTTTTCACGACATCGAAGAAGCCGCCGGCCGTATTGCAGGTGCGGTCTACGAATCGCCTTGCGCACCGTCCATCCCGCTGAGCGAGCTCACCGGGATGCAGGTTTACTGCAAGCTCGATAACCATCAGCGGACGGGCAGCTTCAAGGAACGCGGGGCGCGCAACGCGCTCGCGCAACTCCCGGCCGAGCAAAAGAAGAAAGGCGTGATCGCCGCATCGGCCGGCAATCACGCGCAAGCGCTCGCTTATCAGGGGCGATTGTTAGGCGTGCCTGCGACCGTGGTGATGCCGAAGTTTGCGCCTCTCATCAAGATCAACAACTGCCAGAAACTGGGCGCGACCGTCGTGCTCCACGGCAGAGATTTCGCCGAAGCAAAAGCGCGCGCCCACGAGATCGCCCAGGAAAAAGGGCTCGCCTATATCGACGGCTATGATGATCCCGCCATCATCGCCGGACAGGGTACGGCCGGTCTGGAAATCGTCGCGCAGGTGCCGAATCTCGACGCCGTCATCGTGCCCGTGGGGGGCGGCGGCCTGCTCGCCGGCGTCTCTCTCGCGGTCAAAACCTTGCGCCCGCAGGCGAGCGTCATTGCGGTGGAAGCGGAATACGTGGCCAGCTTCTCGGCCGCGTTGCAGGCCGGAAAGCCCGTCCGCATCGAGACCCGCCCAACGCTGGCCGACGGTCTCGCTATTGCCCAGGTCGGAAGCAACGCATTCGAGATCGCGCGTCAGCACACCGATAGAGTGCTGCTCGTCAACGAAGAACAAATAGCGCTCGCCATCCTGCGCCTCGTCGAGATGGAAAAAGGAGTGGTCGAAGGCGCGGCCGCGACCACGCTGGCGGTCTGTCTTTCCGGACAACTCTCGGAGCTCGCCGGCAAACGCGTCGTCCTTCTGCTCTGCGGCGGAAATATCGATCCCAATGTCCTCAGCCGGGTGATCGAGCGCGGCTTGGTCGCGGATGGACGGCTCTCGCGTTTCACTGCTGTAATCAGCGACCGGCCGGGCGGGCTGGCGGAACTGACCGCGCAAATTGCCGCCGCCGGCGCGAGCGTCAATCAGGTCGTGCACGACCGCGCCTTCGCCAGTTCCGACGTTTCGGCCGTGAATGTGCTCTGCACCGTCGAGACCCGCGACCGCGCGCACCTTGCCGATTTGCTCGCCCGCCTGCAAGCCAACGGCGTCAAGACGTTCGCTGCCAAGCAGGCTGCGAGTGATGGACTGATGGAGTAATGGCTGGCGAACACGGCCTCATCACTCCGCCCTTCATTCCTCCAATCCCCTCCGCTTCTTGAATCGCGGACGTTCCCCCGTAGGATTCGCAATGGATTCGGCTGAGACGCAAACGCTGGAAGCAACGGCTTCTTCCCAGGCCCCAAAATCGTCCCGCGACGCCGAAGAACTCAGTCGCTTCGTTTCCCGGCACATCGGCCCGAACGATGACGAAATCGGCGCCATGCTCGCCGCGGTCGGGTTTGAAAATCTCGCTGACTTCATTGCTGCGACTGTCCCGAAGGACATTCGCCTGACAACGGCCCTCGATCTTCCGGCGGGTAAATCCGAGCAGGAAGCGCTCGCGGAACTGCGCACGCTCGCGCAGCAAAACAAAGTCGTGCGCAGTTTCATCGGCGCCGGTTATTCGGACTGTGTCGTTCCGCCGGTGATTCAGCGCAACATTTTGGAAAATCCGGGTTGGTACACGGCCTATACGCCCTACCAGGCGGAAATCGCCCAGGGCCGCCTCGAGGCGCTGCTCAATTTTCAGACCATGATCACCGATCTTACCGCGCTCGACATTGCGAACGCGTCGCTCCTCGACGAAGCGACCGCCGCAGCCGAAGCGATGGCGCTCTGTCACGCGGTCGTTTCCGGGCGCGAGACGTTTTTCGTCTCCGAAACGTGCCACCCGCAGACGATCGAGGTCGTGCAGACCCGGGCGAAACCGTTAGGCATCCAGGTCGCGATTGGTCATCCCGCGACTTTTTCGCCTGACGAGAAGGTCTTCGGTGCGCTGCTGCAATATCCGGCCACGGATGGCGCCGTTATCGATTACGAGCCCTTCATCAAAAAGGTGCACGAGGCCGGCGCGCTCGCCATTGTCGCGGCCGATATTCTTGCCCTCACCCTTTTGCGTCCGCCGGGCGAGATGGGCGCGGATGTCGCGGTTGGCAACACGCAGCGTTTCGGAGTTCCGTTAGGCTACGGCGGACCACACGCCGCCTATTTTGCGACCCGCGATCAATACAAGCGCCACATGCCAGGCCGATTGGTCGGCGTGTCGCACGATGCCGCGGGGCGTCCCGCTTATCGCCTCGCGCTGCAAACGCGCGAGCAGCACATCCGCCGCGACAAGGCGACGAGTAACATTTGCACCGCGCAGGTCCTGCTCGCGGTCATGTCCTCGATGTATGCGGTCTACCATGGACCGAACGGTCTCCGCCGAATCGCGCGCCGCATTCACGAGCTCGCCTGCCGGCTGGCCGACGGGATGGAGGTCTTTGGTTTCGACCTCGCGCATGACGATTTTTTTGACACCGTCCGGGTCGAGCTTGGGAAAAGGACGAGTGCCGAATTCCTGCGCCGCGCTCTGCAGCGCAACTGCAACCTGCGCGCCCTCGGACCGCACAGCCTCGGCATTTCTCTCGACGAAACGACCACGCCTGACGACGTCAAGATGCTGCTCGATATCTTCGGCGAAAATCGCGCCGTTCTCCCGGGCGCGGCGGCCGCCTGTCGCGAGTCGACCATCGAGAATCGCAAATCCGATTTCCTCACCCATAAGGTTTTCAACACCCACGACAGCGAGACCGAGATGCTGCGCTACCTGCGCCGGCTCGAGGCGCGCGACCTCTCCCTCTGCCACTCGATGATTCCGCTAGGCTCCTGTACCATGAAGCTGAACGCGACCGCGGAGATGTTCCCGGTTTCGTGGCCGGAATTTTCTCGCATCCATCCGTTTGCGCCTAACGATCAGACGGCCGGCTATCGGGCGATGTGCGGTCAGCTCGAAGGCTGGCTGGCGGAGATCACCGGATTTGCCGCGGTCTCGTTGCAACCCAATGCCGGCTCACAGGGCGAATACGCCGGCCTGCTTGCCATCCGCGGGTATCACGCCGCGCGTGACGAAGCGCATCGCAACGTCTGCATCATCCCAACTTCCGCCCACGGCACCAATCCGGCCAGCGCGGTCATGGCAGGTTTCCGCGTCGTGCCGGTACGCTGTCTCGACGATGGAGATATCGATCTCGCCGATCTGCGGGCGAAAGCCGACGCCCATGGCAAGGATCTGGCCGCGCTCATGGTGACGTATCCGTCAACGCACGGCGTTTTCGAAACCACCATCCGCGAGATCTGCGGCATCGTGCACGAGCACGGGGGCCAGGTTTACATGGATGGCGCCAACATGAACGCGCAGGTCGGGCTCTGCCGCCCCGGCGATATCGGTGCCGATGTCTGCCATCTCAACTTGCACAAGACTTTTTGCATTCCGCACGGCGGTGGCGGTCCCGGCGTCGGCCCCATCGGCGTGGCGAAACATCTGGTCGATTTCCTTCCTTCCTTTCCCCAAATCAGCGATCAGCGATCCGCCATCCGCAATTCTTCCACCGGGCCCGTCGCCGCCGCACCCTACGGCAGCGCCAGCATCCTGACGATTTCGTGGATGTACATCCGCATGATGGGGGCCGCTGGCCTAACGAAAGCGACGGAGGTCGCGATCCTGAACGCAAACTATATCGCGAAACGACTCGACCCCCATTTCCCCGTGCTCTTCAAAGGCCGCGACGGTCTCGTCGCGCACGAATGCATTCTCGATTTGCGACCTTGTAAGAGCGCCGGAATCGAGGTCGAGGATGTAGCCAAGCGTTTGATGGATTACGGCTTCCACGCCCCAACCGTTTCCTGGCCGGTGCCCGGCACAGTCATGATCGAGCCCACGGAAAGCGAGCCGCAACACGAGCTCGATCGGTTCTGCGACGCGATGATTTCCATCCGGGCGGAGATCGAAGCGATTCGCACCGGCGAATCGGATCCGAAAAACAATCCGCTCAAGCACGCGCCGCACACCGCCGAGCAAGTCACGGCCGACAATTGGGACCATCCTTACTCGCGCACCCAAGCCGCTTTCCCGGCCAATTGGACGCGCGCGCAAAAATTCTGGCCGGCAGTTGCCCGCATCGACAGCGTTTACGGCGATCGCAACCTATTCTGTACCTGCCCCCCGATGGACGAGTTTGAGCAGGAGGATTGAAACCTCGATGCCTCGTTAAGCTAGTCGAGCTGAATGGTCCCCTCCACGTAGGTGACGGCAGTGCCGCCAATCGAAACGCGCTCCCCGCGATCGCGACAATAGAGCTCGCCTCCGCGCGGCGAGATTTGCCGGGCGAAGAGTTCCTTTTTCCCAAGTCGTTGCGACCAATAGGGAATGAGCGTGCAATGGGTCGAACCGGTGACGGGATCTTCCGGGATACCGGCGGCGGGTGCGAAATAGCGCGAGACAAAATCGCAATCGTTTCCCGGTGCCGTCACCACTGTTCCTTGCGCATCGAGTTTCGCGACTCGTTGCATGTCCGGAATGATCTCAGCCACCTCTTCTTGCGAGGCAAAAATTGCGATGTAATCGCGCCCTTTCAGGATTTCGCTGGGCGTCGCCCCGAGCGCGTCGGCTAGCTCGTCACCCCGATTGACGGCGCCGGCCGGCAGAGAGGGAAAATCGAGCGCTAATCGTTTCCCATCCCGCTGCACAGTGAGTTCTCCGCTGTTGCTTTGGAATCTGATGATCGACGCGGCAAAAGCGCGGTGATAAAAAAGGACATGCGCGGCGGCGAGAGTGGCGTGACCGCAAAGATCCACTTCCACTGATGGCGTCATCCAGCGCAAATCGAAGCGGTCTCCACGCGGAATGACGAAGGCGGTTTCGGGCAGATTATTTTCCGCTGCGAGCGCCTGGAGCTGTGCATCTGGCAGCCACTCCTCCAAAAAACAAACGCCGGCGGGATTACCGCCGAAAGGTCGGTTGGTGAAGGCCGCAATTTCGAAATAAGGAATCTTCATTCCGGGTAAACGTCACGTGGGCAAGGCATGAATCTTACATTTATGTAATATTTATCTTGCTTTTCAACGCGACACTCATTCTTATCCCACGATGCCACACAAATCGCGACTAATCATGACCTTGGCGCTGCTCTCGTGCAGCTTTCTTTTTGTTCAGACGAACACCGCGCAAGAGCCGCTAAGCAGCGAAGCTCTCGCCGACGATGAAAACGGCGCCGAGGAAAGAGAGGACGACAAGGACGAAAATCATCGAGTTTCCTCGAAGGCACGCACCGCAAAGCGAGCGACGGCAGATGAGCCGTGGTTATCCGACTGGAATCGGACTTCTACTCTCGCCCTTGTTACGGCCTTCGAGAGTGAGGAATTGGTCGTTAAGGGGACCGAAGTCCCGGTAGAATACCCGGCGCTTCCTGAGGTCGAAGGAACCCGGATCAACTCCGGCAAGAAGACATCCTTTGTCAGACCGGAGGAGTTCCCGAGCATTGCGAACAACGACTACCGGGAGGCTCTCTCGACCACGCCCGGTCTGCTTGTGAGCGAGGAGCCTTCCTCGCCGATCGTTAATTTTGGCTATCGCGGGTTGGATTCTCAGCGCAGCGAGTTCATGCAGGTTCTGAAAGACGGCGTGTCGATCAAGAATGAGCAATTCGGTTTTCCCGAGTCGCATTACACACCAATTATCGATGCGGTCGAGCAGATCGAGTTTGTCCGGGCGGGCGCGGCCCTGCGCTTTGGCCCGCAACCCGGCGGCGCGCTGAATTTTGTGATGAAGATGCCGAATCGCCAGGTGCCGTTTGAATTCTACACCAAGAATCTGTTTGGGACGGACGGGCTCTATCAGAATTACACGAGCGTCGATGGGACTGTCGGCCAGTTTGGCTACTACGCATACTTTGATCACCGCCAGCGGGACGGCTTCCGCACGAACGCCGATTACGAGGTGAACAATGGCAGCGCCAAACTGGTTTATGATTTGACTAACGACAGCCGACTAATTCTAACCGCTGATCTCTACAACGAAGAACACGGCGAACCGGGCGGCCTGACCGAGGTGTTCACGCCCGGAGCGTCGCTCTATCAGGTGGATCGCAACGTAACGACGCGCTTCTTCGATCGCTTCCGGCTGGAGCGTTATTACGGGATGCTTGAATACCAGAAGATTTTCTCCGAGCAAACACAGCTCGATCTCAAGGCCTTCGGGGGTTACCTTGATCGCTTCAGCAAACGGCAGCGCGGCGGCGGTTTTGGCGTCGCGCCTGATCCCAACCCCGCACCCGGCTCAGCCGCGAGCACTAACGACATTCAAGATCGCGCGGATTACACAGAGGGCGCCGAATTGAGTTTGCGCCATGATTACACTCTCGCGCACGACACCTCCACCTTCATCGGAGGTCTCTATTTTTATCACGCCTTGCAGGATCGCACCGACGAGCGCGGAGCGACCCCTGATGCAGAGAGTGGTGTGCTGCGTCGCTTCAATACCGGCACGACGACCGATGGCGCGATCTTTGCCGAAAACCGGTTTCATTTTGGTCGACTTTCGCTGGTTCCCGGCATGCGCCTGGAGTTCTTCGGCCAGAGCCTGGATGAAAACGTGAATATCACTCGGGCACCGGGCGATCCACTCCTCTCGCAGTCGGATTTCTCTTTCGTGCCGCTGTTTAGTTTGGGCGCCGGCTACGTCCTGGTTGAGGGCGAGGTGCCTGGCCCGATGACAATGAGCAAGGATAGCGGAAAATCGGTCCAGAGCGCCGCCACGATGGTGCCGGGCGGCTCGCCGCGGTTGGAACTCTATGCCACGGTTGCGCAGGCCTACCGTCCTCGCACCTACGGCGAACTGGTCTCCACCGCGCCCGACGGAGTCGTGAATGGGGATTTGGAAGAGGGGCACTCGCTCCAATTTGAATTAGGTTTACGCGGCAAACCTCTCCCTTACGTGACCTTCGACCTCGGTGGATTCTATTTCGAAGTGAACGATCAGATCGGAGAAATCACCGGCGTAAATGATGCGGGCGTAACTTTCACGACGACGCAAAATGTGGGTGACGCCCGTTATGCCGGATTCGAAGCCGCGGTTGAGGTCGATCTTCTTGCGATGCTGAACGGCGGAACCGAAAGTCCCTGCGGCCAATTCAATCTCTATGGCAACGTTACTCTGCTCGATACCGAATTTACGGCCGGTCCGAGTGAAGGGTTCGACACCACTTATGCCCCCGATTATCACGTCAAACTGGGCGGCATCTACCGGTGGAAAGACGCGGTGAAAGTAGGCCTGATTGGCGAGATGGTGGACGATTCGTTTGCCGACGCAAATAATACACCTTCGCACTTTATCCCCGCCTACACCGTTTGGGATCTGACCGGAGAAGTGAAGTTTCTCAAGGGTCGCCTGAGCGTCTTCGCTGGCATCCGCAATCTGTTCGATGAGGATTTCTACGCCGAGATTCGCGACGAAGGAATTGTTCCGGCCTACGGCCGAAATTATTACGGCGGTATTAGTATCAAATTCTAGCGCTCGGACGCGTTTATTCGAATCGTTCTCTGGAGTCTTTTAGCCTAACGACGCCAGGTTGCACTTGCGTTATTGTCGGCGGCTGCGGGATGCGACGCCAATTTCGCAGGTTGCAGTTTTGCAATTGGAGCGAAAGAGCGAATCTGTCGCCATGCGCATCCTGGTTGCGCCCGATAAATTTAAAGGGTCGTTAGGCGCGGAAGACGTCGGCGCAGCAATCGCCCGGGGGTTGCAGTCGGCCCTCCCCACGGCGCAGTTGGATATCGTCGCTCTCGCCGATGGGGGAGAAGGGACGGCCGCCGCCATCCGCCGCGCTCGTGAGGGGGATTGGATTGCGGTCGCAGCCCATGATGCGCTTGGTCGTGCGGGCGAAGGCCAATATGCCTGGCTGGCTGCAGCGCGTCTCGCTGTCATGGAAATGAGCGCGGTCGCTGGTCTGAGCCAGCTCGCGCCTGGCGAACGAGATCCGATGTGCGCCTCCACTTTTGGGGTGGGCGAAATGCTGCGAGACGCCGCCGAGCGAGATGCAGCCGAGATAATCATCGGTCTTGGCGGCAGCGCCACCAACGATGGCGGCTTCGGCATGGCGCGTGCGCTCGGTTTTCGGTTCCTGGACGCGGATGCTCGTGAGCTTAGCGGTCCGGTCTCAGACCTGCTGAAACTGTGGCGGATCGTGCCCCCGCCTAACGAATCGTCGCTTCCCCGCATCACAGCCGCCTGTGATGTAACCAATCCTCTTCTCGGCCGGGGCGGCGCGACGAGCACCTTTGGACCGCAAAAAGGAGCGACCCCCGAACAATTGGAAATCCTCGAACGCAGCTTGTCACGTCTGGCGGACATCGCGGCGCGAACTTTCGCTTTTGATCACCGCGATGTCCCCGGCGCGGGAGCGGCGGGCGGTTTGGGGTTCGGCCTGCTCACGTTCTGCAACGCAAAAATCCGCTCGGGCTTCGAGGTGGTCGCTGAAGCGATCGATCTCCGGGCAAGGATTTCAAACGTCGATATCGTTATTACGGGCGAAGGAAAACTCGATCGCCAGACGCTTGCGGGCAAAGGTCCGGCCGGTGTGGCACACATGGCACGCGAATTGGGCAAGCCCGTTTACGCAATCGTCGGCGTAGCGACCGACGATCCCGAAGTGCGACAACTCTTCGACGATATCTTCGCTCTGAATGACACCAGCCCTGGCTACGGCCAAACGGCGTCGTTGCTGGAGACCCGGGCGCGAGAGTTGGCGCTTCGCTGGCCCTGATCGATCGCGGGCTAAGGCGACAACTCCCAAGTATCGCTCTTTGGCACTTCGCGATTTTGGCCGCCGAAGATAATGGTGCGACCCAGCGCGTCGTCGAACGCGATTCCGGCGCCTTCGCGCGGTCCAGGCGACTGAGCGGTGATCAACTGTTCCCAGTTTGTGCCGGTCCATGTCCAGGTTGTGTTTTGATCGACTCCGCCGTCGCCCCCGCCGAAAACAATCACGGCATCAACGTTTTGATCGAATACGCCGGACGCACCGTAGACGGTGAGCGGTAGATTAGCAGGGGACTCCATTGTCCAGGTGGTGCCGTCATAAGTCCAGGTGTTGAGCGGGTTCACATCCGCCAAGCCCCCATAGAGAACGATTTGTTTGCCACGGGAATCCACCCCCACCGCGGCCGAGGACCGTGCGTAAGGCAGTTGCGCGACATGCGGTTGCCTCCAGTCCGAGCCGTCCCATTGCCACATCGTGTCCTCGTAAAGGTTGCCGGAAAATCCACCAAACTCGTCGACCCGGCCATTCAGGTCGGTGAAAACCATCGGCCCGGTGACGGCCTTCGGTGAATGCGCCGGCGTGGCCTGCGTCCAGGCCGAAGTCCTGCCATCCCAGAGCCAGGTGTCTCCCAAATCCCGGGTCCCATCGTAGCCGCCGAAGAGAACCACTTTGCGGGTGCGCCGGTCGTAAGCCATTTGCGCATTGGTGCGCGGGCCGGGCGCGGTGGCCGTCTCCACTTGCGTCCAGGTGATCCCGTCAAATGTCCAGGTATCATTGAGGTAGCCGCTGCTGCCAAAGCCGCCAAATAGCACCACCATTTTGCTCGCGGGATCGTAGGTCATCGCGCAATAGGAACGCACAGGGGGCGACGCCGTGGGGAAAAGCTGGGTCCAATTTGTTGCTGCCCGCGCTGCCGCGGGAATCAACAAGGTCAAAATAAGAGAATAGAGAAAGCGCTTCATATTAATAGGTGATTTTGGTTTTGCGTTGCTTCAAGGAAAAAACACGCGTTCAACAAAAAAAGCAATATCTGTCGGAAAAATGGCTCAGCGCTGTGCAAAAAAAGAAAGACCCGACCGCCACCCTGCAGCACTGAGATCGATTCGCGCCCGGGCGGTTCGATTGTTTGCGCGCCGAAGCGTTGATGCTCGCTTCGCATCGTGCAAGACCGAGCCGGGATTTCGGAAAAGTGGAGCCGAAGGCGGGGATTGAACCCGCGACCTACGGTTTACGAAACCGTTGCTCTACCACTGAGCTACTTCGGCATTTTCCCGCGTAAGCTAGCTTCGAACAGACGTTCGTAAATCCCCATTGTGCGTCGTCGGGCGTCGTCGCTTCGTCGAGAGAAATGCCGAGGCTGTGCAAAGCGTCGCATTACCTTGCTAATGCCTGCTTGCAAAGAAGCTGCGAACCACCTGGCGGATCTGGACACCCTCCCGTTGCGCGAACGGTCGGCATCCTGGCATTCGACGGTCTTGCGACCATAGTGGAGTCCTGCGCGCCGCGGTCCCGCGGCGCCGGCCACCGATGACGAACTCCGCGCCCGCCACTCCTGGACTTCCGATTCGTCGTCTGGCGCGGATCACGTTTACCACTTTTCTTCTCACCTTCATCGCGTCGCGCCTTCTGGTAATTCTCATCATGACGCGGCGCATTCCCGATTTGTTTCTGCACCTCGGCGGGACCCATGTTCATCATCTCAACTACGGAATCTTTCTTCTCTCCGCGGTTGGCGGGTTGCTCGTCTTTACCGCGCGGCCGAGCGATCGCATGCGCCAGCTCTGCGCGCTCTTCTACGGGTTCGGCATGGCGCTCACCTTCGATGAATTCGGGATGTGGCTGCATCTCGGTGGCAGCTACTGGCAGCGCGCCAGCTTTGATGCCGTCATTGTCCTGCTCAGCCTCTTCGGCGTCATCGCCTTCGCCCCCAGCCTCGCACGCATGCGCACGCATCACTGGGCGACCGCCGCCGTTTCCGCGCTCGCGGTCGTGATCTTCTACCTCATGCTTTTCAAGTCGATCAAGTATGTCGGGAAAAGGGTCGGCCCACGCCTGCTCGACATTGAGGAAGCCGGGCCTCGTTAGGCGCGGTGATTTCGATTGCGGCGCGCGGCGCAATTTGTGCCATTTCTTTTCATGCCGGAGAGATGCGCCGCACGAGCGATCGTCGCGCCCTGCGTCGCCTTTGTGAATTGCCTAACGGATTGCGCCGGCTTCAGACCTTGATCCCGTAATCGAGCTGGGTGAGAAGGTTCTCGACTTCACGCGCGCCCAGCTCGGTCTTGGCGTAATCGAGCGGGACCGCGCCGTGCAAACCGCGCTGGGGCGCCTTGAGCCACTGCCGCGCTTCGTCGAGGCCGCCAAAAAGATGAACGGCGTGCCCGAGCAACCGCGCAAAGCAAACCACCTTGCCCGATTCGTCGGGTGTCAGCCGCCCCGTTGCTTTGCGTTTTTGAATCGTGGCGCGGGAGAGACCGAGCCGGGCGGTCAGCTCCCCTAGCGAAAGATCGAGTTGCCTGCGCAATGCCTCAAATTCGCCAAACTCGAGACCGGGCGGCGGCGGCGGGCTTACTTTCTTGCGCGGCACCGCTTTCGTTTTCCTGCTCGTGCCGGGCCGCGCGCGGGCGCTCTTGCCGGCTTTCGCTGACTTGCGTTTGGTGGCGGTTTTCATTTGCAGGTACGGGTCATACCAAATGGAAGGTACCTACACAAGCCCCGTCATTGTAAGACGATCGGCTAATTCGCCGGCGGCGAAACGGCTTGCGAAAGCGCGAGCCCGGTTCGTACATTGGCCCCATGAAAACGAACCCGACGGAATATGCGCATCCCGAGGCATTAGTTGAGGCCGACTGGCTCGAACAACACCTCGACGACAAAGATCTTCGCATCGTCGAATCGAACGAGGATATCCTGCTCTACGATACCGGCCACATTCCCGGTGCCGTGCACATCGATTGGCGGGCTGATCTGCAGGACCCGGTCATTCGCGACTACATTGCGCCTGATAAATTCGCCGAGCTTTGCAGTCGCCATGGGATCACGCCCGAAACCACCTGCATTTTCTATGGCGACAAAGCCAATTGGTGGGCCTGCTACGCGCTCTGGGCGTTTCGTCTCTTTGGACATACGAAGGTCAGGATTCTCAACGGCGGTCGCGACAAATGGAAAGCCGATGGCCGCAAAATGACGCGGGACGCGCCGAATTACCGGGCAACGAAATATCCCGTTCCGGCACGCCGGATGGACAAGGAGATTCGCGCGTTTGCCGATGAAGCGCTCGCGCAGAGCAAGGCGAAAAAGCCGCTCATCGACGTGCGTTCGCCCGGCGAATATAAAGGTGAGATCACCCACATGGCGGAATACCCGCAGGAAGGCGTGCTGCGGGGAGGTCATATTCCCGGTGCGAAAAGCGTGCCGTGGAAAACCGCCACCAACGACGACAGCACTTTCAAAGCAGCGGCAGACCTGGCGAAGATTTACCTCGAAGGCGCCGGCGTGAAACCGGAGGTCGATACGGTTGTTTATTGCCGCATCGGCGAGCGCTCCAGCCACACTTGGTTTGTCCTCACCTATTTGCTCGGGCACGACAAGGTGCGTAATTACGATGGTTCCTGGACCGAGTGGGGCAACAAGGTCGGCGCCCCGATCGAAAAAGGCGGGTAGAGACTGGGCGCGCCATCTCGCCCGCTGGCGTTTCCATTGTGGGTTCCCCCTCCTCGCTTGCGCCGGATGACAAGCGGATGGAGCACGTAAGTGAGACAGCTGCCCGTGGAATGACAGCCGCCACAAGCCGCGATAATCTCCTTTGATGTATCCCGAGAAACTGCAGAACATCATCGATCTTTTCGAGCACTTGCCCGAGATCGAGCGGCGCGAAACCCTCGTCGCCTATTCCGACAGCGCGCCCAAACAGGAGCCGCGTTCTAACGAGAAATTCGACCTGGAAGATGTGCGCAAGGATGAGGAATGCGCGGACAAGGTGGGCGTTTACCTTCAGGTCGACAAAGGCGGTCGCGCCCACCTCCGCATGACGCTCGGTCCGGAGGTGCAAACTCTCACTCGCGCCATGACCTCGATTCTTTGCAAAGGGCTCGACGGCGCCACGCCGCAGGAGATTCTCGATCTGCCACAGGATTTTGTGACTCGCATCGTCGGCGCCGAGCTTGTCCGAGTGCGCAGCCAGACGACCTATTATGTGCTCACGCGGATCAAAGGCATCTGCAAAGTTTACCTCGACCGGCAGCGCGCCCGGCAGGTGGCGTAATTGAGCCAGGGGCGTTGACCCCGGCCGGCCTGGCGCGTGGCCAGGCCCTCGGTATCGGGCTCAGCGACCACCGGCTACAAGTCGCGCGCGGATCCGTAAGCCCATCGCCTTGTGACCCGGCAATTCGACCTCGGCCCGTTTTTGCATAGTCTCCCGCTGCGCATGCCGCGGAACGATCAGCTGCACAAAATTCTCCTCATTGGCTCGGGCCCGATCATCATCGGGCAGGGGTGCGAGTTCGATTATTCCGGCGTGCAGGCCTGCAAAGCGCTGCGCGAGGAAGGTTACGAGGTCGTGCTCGTGAACTCGAATCCGGCCACGATCATGACCGATCCCGAGTTTGCCGATCGCACCTACATCGAACCGATCACGCCGAGCGTAATCGAAGCCATTCTGGAGCGCGAAAAGCCGGATGCGATTCTTCCCACAATGGGGGGCCAGACCGCGCTCAACGCCGCCATGGAGTTGAATCGCAACGGCGCGCTCGTTAGGCACAACGTGCAGTTGATCGGCGCCAATGCCCTCGCCATCGCCAAAGGCGAAGATCGCCAGCTCTTCAAGGAAGCGATGGTCCGCATTGGGCTCGATGTCGCGCGCTCCGGGATCGCCCGCTCGCTGGCCGACGCCGAGCGGGTGGCGGCCGAGATCGGCAGTTTCCCGCTCATCATTCGGCCCGCGTTCACGTTAGGCGGCTCTGGTGGCGGAATCGCCTACAACCGCGAAGAACTGGAATTCATCGTCGAGCATGGCCTCGATCTCTCGCCGGTGAGCGAAGTGTTGATCGAGGAATCATTGTTAGGCTGGAAAGAATTTGAAATGGAAGTGATGCGCGACCGGGCCGACAACTGTGTCGTGGTCTGCTCGATCGAGAACCTCGACCCGATGGGCGTGCATACCGGCGACTCGATCACGGTCGCGCCCGCCCAGACCCTGACCGATCGCGAATACCAGGCCATGCGCGACGCGTCGTTCGCCGTCATCCGCGAGATTGGGGTCGAGACCGGCGGCTCCAACATCCAGTTTGCCATCGACCCGGACAACGGCCGGATGGTCGTGATCGAGATGAATCCGCGGGTCTCCCGTTCGAGCGCGCTCGCCTCCAAGGCGACCGGTTTCCCGATTGCGAAGATCGCGGCCAAGCTCGCCGTTGGTTACACGCTGGACGAAATCCGCAACGACATCACCCGCGAAACGCCAGCCTCTTTCGAGCCTACAATCGATTACTGCGTGGTGAAGGTTCCGCGTTTCACCTTCGAAAAATTCCCCGAGGCCGATGCTACCCTAACGACGCGGATGAAAAGCGTGGGCGAGGCGATGGCGATCGGCCGCACTTTCAAGGAAGCGCTGCAAAAGGCGTTGCGCAGTCTGGAGATCAAGCGCTTCGGATTGTGCGGCGACGGTCGCGAAGCGCGTGTCGATGAGGAAACGCTTCGCAGCAAACTGAGCGTGCCCAACGCGGAGCGGATTTTTTATCTCGCGCAGGCCTTCCAGGATGGAATGTCGCTCGAGGAAATTTTTAGCCTGACGAAAATTGATCCGTGGTTCTTGAGCAACATCGCGCAGTTGGTGGGGGCGCAGCGGCAGCTGGAGGCTGGAAACCGGCGCGACACACCAGGCAGGATGCCTGGCTTACACTCCTTCAAGCGCCTCGGTTTCTCCGATCGCCAGCTCGCCCATTCGTTAGGGAAGAGTCCGGAGGAGATTGGGGCCAACCGCAAAGCGGACGGCGTTATCCCCACCTATCGCCTGGTCGATACCTGCGCGGCCGAATTTGAGGCTTACACGCCTTATTATTATTCCACCTACGGCGACGAGAACGAGATCCGGCGCAGCGAGAAACGCAAGATCATGATCCTCGGGGGCGGCCCCAACCGCATCGGGCAGGGGATCGAATTCGATTACTGCTGTGTCCACGCCGCCTTCGCCCTGCG
>Ga0070671_100001457_pt1 | contig 17665 bp, 15 predicted proteins | sample KBSS73metaG_FD_65341 | JGI IMG/M metagenome (GOLD analysis project Ga0070671, IMG submission 65341) | Switchgrass rhizosphere microbial communities from Kellogg Biological Station, Michigan, USA - KBS S7-3 metaG | ecosystem: Host-associated > Plants > Roots > Rhizosphere > Soil ...
GGCACGGCCGCGACCTCGGCCTCGACGTCCGCGGGGTAGGTGTTCACGCCGCGCACCGTGATCATCTCCTTGGTCCGCCCCGCGAAGAACAGCTCGCCGCCCCGCAGCCATCCGAGGTCACCGGTGCGGAGCCAGCCGTCGTCGGTGAAGGGCTGCTCGCCGCGGAGGTAGCCGCTGGTCACGGCGGGCCCGCGGAGCTGGATCTCGCCGACCGGGCCGTCCGCGATGCGGATCTGCATGCCGGGCACCGCCCGCCCGAGCCCGACGACCGCCTTGGTCCCGGGTGCGAGCTCGCCGCGGGCGAGCGCCTCCCGGTCCACCGACTCGACGACAGGGGCGCGGCCCAGCGGCGGGAGTGTCGCGACGAGCGTGGCCTCGGCCATGCCGTACCCGGGCGTCATCGCCTCGGCCCGGAACCCCGAGCGCACGAAACGTGCGCTGAACGCGGTCACCGACTCCGGCCGGATGATCTCGGCGCCGTTGAAGCAGACTCGCCAGGCGCTCAGGTCGAGGTCCTGGAGTGGGGTGTCGAGCAGGGCGTCGAAGGCGAAGTTGGGCATGGTCGAGATGGTGGATCCGGTGGCGGCGAACTCGGCGATCCAGCGGCCGGGGTCCTTCACGAACGCCGTCGGGTTCCACAGGTTCACCGGGATGCCCGTGAAGATCCCGGTCAGCGTGCCGAACAGGCCCATGTCGTGGAAGAGCGGCAGCCAGGAGGCGTGCGCGTCCGCCGGGCCCAGCGCGATGGCCTCGGTGATCGACTCGGCGCAGGCGAGGACGTTCGCGTGGCTGAGCACGACACCCTTCGGATCCGCGGTGCTGCCGGAGGTGAACTGCAGGATGGCGGGCAGCCCGGGGTCGACGGCGATCGGTGCGGCCACCCTTCCGGGCGCGACGAGGTCGGTGGAGTCGAGGATCTCGTCCACGCCGAACTCCGCCGCGCGTCCGCCGAGCGACCGGGCGAGCCGGGTGGACAGCACGAGCCGCCGCATCTGCGCGGCCTCGACGATCCGCGCGGTACGCCCGCCGTACTCGCCGAGGTCCCGCAGGCCGGCGGGCAGGGGCAGCGGGCATGCCGCGGCTCCGATGCGGGACGCGGCGAAGACGGTCTGGAGGAACTCGGGCCCGTTGGGGGCGAGGATGCCGATCGCGTCCCCCGGCCCCGCGTCCAACCGTGCCGCCGCCCGCTTCGACGAGGCCACCAGCTCGGCATAGGTCAGCGTGGTCTTCTCGGAGTGGAAGCGGATGACCTGGTCCGGGCAGGTCTCGGCGACGGCGTCGAGCCGCTCGTGCAGGGTGGGTTCGAAGCGGGGAGCGGCGCGGGGGACGGACGGGACCGCGCTCACGCCGGCACCTCCACCCGCTCCTCGTGTCCGACGAGCCGGTCCGCGCCCGGCCGCAGGACCCGGCTCACGACGCGCGGGCTCAGCAACGCGGACGACGGGTCGGCCAGGTTCGCCACCCGGATCAGCGCCCGGGCGACCACCGGATCGGCGTGGGCGACCCGCTGGACCCGGGTCACGTAGGCGTCGAGTGCTCGGGCCGGGAGCGGGCGGGACCCGGTCACTTCGGGCAACGCGAGATCGGCGCGGGTGGCGATCTCCCAGGCCGCGGCGCACAGTCGGCCGATGCGGCGGTGCAGGTCCCCGGTTCGGCCGCCGTCCCACGACCGGAGCACCTCGACCTGCTGCGCGGCGAGGGTCATACCCTGCGCGTAGAGCGGGTTGAGGCTGCACACCGCGTCGCCGAGCACCGCGAGCCCCTCGGGGAGACAGCGTTGCCGGTCGTAGCGGCGGTGCCGGGAGCCGCGGAAGCGGTGGGGGACGGGGTCGTCGAGTGGCTCGGCGTCCGCCACCAGGGTGCCGATCGGCCCGGTGGGCAACCCCGCGGCGAATGCGCGGAAGCCGGCGTCGTCGAGCGGGGGATGGTCGCCGAGGATGCCGGCGAGGGTGACCAGCCAACGGTCGCCCTCGACGGCCATGGCCCCACCCCCACGGGAGCGTGGGACGGTCGAGACCAGGGCGTTCAGGTCGCCGCGGAGATCGTGCGGACGCCGCCGGTAGGTACGGGTCGCGTAGCCGAGGTCGACGTCGACCCGGTCCTCCCGCGGGCGGGCCAGGCCGAGCTCGGCCAGCCAGTCGGGCAGCCGGGACCCCCGCCCGGAGGCGTCGACGACGAGGTCGGCGTCGAGCACCGTGCCCTCGGCCAGCCGAACGCCGCGGACGCGGCCGGCGTCGAGATCCAGACCCGCCGCCGAGCCCGCGTGGATCTCGGCGAGGGTGCGGTGGCGCAGGACGTCCTCGACCAGTGGGCGGGAGGCGAGCACCGAGGTCAGGCCGGTGGAGGTCGGGTGCAGGCGGCGGCCGTGCAGGAACCAGCGGGTCCGGGCGAGCGGCTCCGCGGTGAGCGCGCCCGCGGCGACCAGCTCGGCGGTGAAGCCGGGATGGATGTCCTCGACGATCCGCCTGCCTCGGTCGAGCAGCCCGTGCAGGTGCCTGCCCTGGGGGACACCGCGGCGCACACCGTGCGCCGGATCGCGTTCGACGATCGTCACCGGCCCGCGCTCGGCCAGCACGTGGGCGGCGAGCAGACCGGCGAACCCGCCGCCGATCACCACGGAGCGCACTACAGACCCAGGATCTCGGGTGCCGTGGCGAGCCCGCGGAGTCGGTCGAGCGGGTCGGCGACCAGCTTGCGGGTGCTCAGCTCCAGCAACCCGGAGACGCTGCGCACCTCGGCCGCGACGGTCCCGTCCGCGACCCGAACGAGCGGCTGGGTGATCGTGGCGGTCTTGCCCGTGCCCCACTCGAACTCGCACCCGACCGTCACCAGGTCGTCGTAGCGCAGCTCGCGGCGGTAGGAGATCGTCGTCTCCAGCATGATCGGCATGATGCCGTTCTGCAGCAGGATCTGTGCCGACAAGCCGGCGGCACGCAGCGCCTCCCAGCGGGCGTGCTCGGCGTAGTCCAGGTAGACGGTGTGCCGGACGTGGCCCAGCGCGTCGATCTCGTAGCCGCGGACGGTGAGCTCGGTGCGGTGCGTGGCGGGGGCGCTCATGAGTTCCAGAGCACCAATTCCCGGCTCGGAGGTCAACGCTTTCCCGGCGGCCGGAATCGCCCCATCAGAAACGCTGATCGGCGCGATTCCGTCATGCCCGGTTCAACTCGACGTCGGTTTCGCCGAGTGGGCTGACGAGATGACCACCGAACTGAGCCCACCCGTGTTCGACGCGTTCGCGCCCGAGCACCGACCAGACCCCTACTCGCGCTACGCGCTCGTCCGGGAGGCGACCCCGTACCTCGACAGCGGGTTCGGCGTGGAGTTCGTGACGAGGCACGCAGAGTGCACCCGGATCCTCTCCGAGACCCTCTGGAGCCACCGCGACGAGGCCGATCTCTTCCATCCCGAGGCGGCCAAGGCGGACCTGCCCACCTCGTTCCTCTGGATGGACCCGCCGGACCACACCCGGTTGCGCAGGTTGGTGAGCCGGGCGTTCACCCCGAAGAGCGTGACCGATCTCCGCCCGCGGGTCACCGCGCTGGTGACCGAGCTGCTCGACGCCGCGCTCGCGCAGGGGACGGTCGAGGCCATCGAGGCGGTCGCCTACCCGCTTCCGCTGATCGTGATCTGCGAGCTGCTCGGCGTCGAGGACACCGAGCTGGTGCACCGGGTCGGGCCGCACCTCGCGCGGGGGTTCGACCCGGACCTCGTGCTCTCCGCCGAGGAGCGCACGGCGCGGGACCAGGCCTCCCGCGACATCCTGGGGCACTTTCGCGAGCTGATCGCCGAGCGCCGGGTCCGGCCGAAGGACGACCTGGTCAGCGGCCTGACGCAGGTCTACGACGGCGGTGACGTCCTCACCGAGGAGGAGATGCTCGCGACCTGCGTGACCATGCTCATCGCCGGGCACGAGACCACGGTGAACATGGTCGGCAACGGCCTGCTCGCCTTCCAGCGCCATCCCGCGCAGCTGGCCCTGGTCCGCGACCACCCGGAGCTCGCGGGCCCCACGGTCGACGAGGTGCTGCGCTACGACTCGCCGGTCCACATGACCACGCGCACCGCCACGCAGGACCTCGTCGTCGGCGACCGGACCTTCGCCGAGGGGCACAACGTGTGCATCCTCGTCGGCTCGGCGAACCGGGACCCGCGGGCGTTCGACGACCCCGACGCCTTCGACGTCACCCGCTACGCCCGCGGCACCGCCACCCCGCGCCACCTCGGCTTCGCTCTCGGCATCCACTACTGCATGGGAGCGGCACTGGCGCGCCTCGAGGGCGAGATCCTCTTCGCCGAGCTGGCCCGCCGCGTGCAGCGGATGGAACTCGCCGGTGACCCGGTCTACCGCCCCAACCTGCTCATCCGCGGGCTGCGGGAGCTCCCGCTGTCCCTCGCCTGAGGGCCCTTCGAGGGGCGGCGATGCTCGCCCCTCGAAGGCCTATTTCAGCCCGGAGCGCACGAATCCGTCGACGATTCTGCGTTGCAGGACCAGATACAGCAGGAGCACCGGCAGGCACGCCGATCCGGCCGTCGCCATCAATGGTCCCCAATCGTTGCCCTCGGTCCCCATGAAACTGCGCAGGCCCAGCTGGAGTACGGCATTCGTGCGCTGCAGGACCAGGGCCGGCCAGAAGTACTCGTTCCAGGCGTTGACGAACAGCAGCACGCCGAGCGCGGCCAGCGCCGGGCCGAGGTTGGGGACGACGACCGTCCACAGTGTCGACCAGGCGGTGCGGCCGTCCATCCGGGCCGCCTCGAGCAGCTCGAACGGCACCGAGCGGACGTGCGACCGCAGCATGATCACCGCGAGCGCCGAGCAGAGGTTCGGGATGATCACACCGAGGACCGTGTTGAGCGTCCCGAGCTGGTTGAGCAGCACGTAGTTCGGCAGCATCGTGACCTGGAACGGCACCAGCCAGGTCGCGACGAACACCAGGTAGAGCGCGTTCTGGAAGCGGAACCGCCAGGCCGCGAACGCGTAGCCCGCCAGGAGCCCGGTGAGCAGCTGGCCCAGCGCGATCATCGCCGCCATGATCGTCGTGTTGAGCAGCAGCCGCGGCATGTCCACCGCGTCCCAGGCCGCGGCGTAGCTCGCTCCGGACAACGGCCAGGGGAACGGGTTCAGCGAGTAGACGTCCTCCGGAGCCCGCAACGACGTCGCATAGAGCCAGTAGATCGGGATGACGCACCCCACTCCGAGCACGCCGAGCACCAGGTGCCCGGCGGCGGTGCGGAGCCGGGACTCGCGATGGGCCACCGCGCTCGACGACGGGGTGTGGACCGGTGTGGGGACCTCCAGCAGCTCACGAGTCATGGAAGGACAACCGTTCCGTGAGGCGGACCAGCAGCAGCGCGAGCAGGCCGAACCCGAGGAAGAAGATCATCCCGGCGGCGGCCCCGAGTCCGGCGTCGAACGAACCGAAGGCGTAGTCCCACAACAGGTAGTAGACGTTCGTGGTGGCGCCCGACGGCCCGCCGTGCGTCAGCGTGTTGACCAGCGGGAAGCTCCACTGGGCGGCCAACAGCAGCGTCATGAGCAGCAGGAACGACAACGTCGGGGACAGCAGCGGCAGGGTGATCCAGCGGGTGGTCTGCCAGCGGGTGGCGCCGTCGAGCGAGGCCGCCGCGGAGTACTCGGAGTCGATCCCGGCGAGCCCGGCCGCGACGACGAGCGTCGCGAAGCCGAGCACGTGCCAGCCGGTGATCACGATGATCGCCAACTGGGCGGGCCCTGGCTCCTGCAACCAGTTCGAGGTCGTGCCGAACACCCGGTTGACCAGCCCACCGCCGGGATCGAGCAGCCACTGCCACACCGCCGCACCCGCCACCGGCGCGACGAGCATCGGGGCGAACACCAGCGCCTGGTAGACGGTCGCCGCGCGACCGCGCACCCGCCGCGCCAGCAGCCCGACCACCGTCGGCACGACGAGCGTGAACGGCAGCAGCCCGAGGATCAGGACCGCGGTGCGGCCCAGCGCCGCCGGGAACTCCGGCAGGGTGAACAGCCGAACGTAGTTGTCGAACCCGACGGGCCGCGCGGGGCTCGTGGGCAGCAGGTTCCAGGAGAAGAACGAGAGCTGCACCGTGGTCACCAGGGGTCGGTAGACCCAGACGGCCAGCAGGGCGAGGCCGGGCAGGAGGAAGAGGTAGGGCGGGGCTGCGCGGGTCAGCCGCGTCCGGAGTGGGAGGCGGACGGGCGCGGGGGCCGAGACCCGATCGGGAGCGGCGACCTCCTCGAACGTCCGACTCGGGTCTCCGAGGTCGGGGACGTGCGCGTCGGGGGCGGGGAACTCTCGGAGCTCGGTCACCGCGGGATCCGTTCGCGCATCCACGCGATCCGCTGCGCGGCGTCGACGTCGTAGACCGGGTCGCCGTCGAGCGGGACCGCGGTGGCGACGGCCGCGTCCGTGCCGTCGCGGAACAGGTCGATCCGGCTGAGCGCGGCGCCGGCGATACCTCGCAGCCGTCCGGCGGGCGGGAACGGATCGACCTGGTAGTACAGCGCGGGGGCGATCCAGACCGGGATCCCGGCCAGGACTCCCGCCCCGGCATGGTGGGCGTGCCCGCATACGATCATGCGCACGTCCGAGCCGGACAGCACCTCCGCGAGCTTCTCCGGCTCCCGGAGCCGCAACAGGTCCACCGACGGCACCGGTGAGGGCAGCGGCGGATGGTGCAGGACCAGCACGGTGCCCTCGGGTGCCGGCGCGGTGAGCTCCGCGGCCAGCCACTTCAGCTGGTCGGGGTCGAGGCGACCGTGGTGGTGCCCGGCGACGGTGCTGTCCAGCGCGACCACCCGGGCCCCACCCACCCGGACCACGCGGTCCGGCGCACCGAACGACGAGGTGAAGGGGACCAGTGCGTCGTGGTTGCCCATCACCGGGACCACCGGAGCTCCGATCGGGTCCAGCAGCTCCCGCAGCATCGCGTACGCCGCGGGCTCGCCGTCCGCGGCGAGGTCACCGGGCAGGAGCAGGGCGTCGGGCCGGGTCCCGGCGCCGAGCCGGTCCAGCGCCCGCCGCAACGTCGCGGCGGACTCCGGATCGCCGGTCAGGTGGGTGTCGGAGACGACGGCGAGCCACGTCATCCGGCCCCCAGGAGTGACTGGCCCCGCTGCTGGGCCTCGGTGAGGGTGGTCTGCGGGTCGGCCCCCTGCAGGACGACCCGCTCGACGGCGTCCATCATCCCGTCGCGGACCTGCAGGTAGCTGGTCCCGGGGAAGGACACCCACGGCTCCATGCGGTTCAGCTGGTCGACGTTGATCGCCGTCGTCGGGTTGGCCGCGGCCCAGTCCTTGAGCGTCGAGTCCATGAGCCCGGTGCGCAGCGGCAGGTAGCCGATGTTCTTCGCGATCTGGGTGAACGCCTCGTCGCTGGTCAGGAACGTGATGAGCTCCCAGGCGGCGCGCTGCTTCGCGGGGTCGTCGGCCAGGACGTAGAGCGCGGCACCCGAGTTGGTCGGGACCGCCGGGGTGGTGCCGAACGACGGCGTCGCCGCGCCACGCAGCTCCCATCCCGCGCCCTTGGCGCCCTTGCCGAACGTGCCCTGCAGCGCGGACGACTCTAGGATCATGCCCAGCTCGCCGCGGGCGAACGCCTCGACCGCCTGCTGCTGGCTGAACTTCGGGCTCGCCCCGGAGCGGACCATGTCGGCCAGCGTCGCGACCGCCTGCACCGACTCCGGCTGGGCGTACTCCAGCGTGGTGCGGTCCTCGGAGAGCACCCGGCCGCCGTTGGAGCGGATGATGCTCTGCAGGCACCAGTCCTTCGCGGTCGTGGTCACGCAGTCCACGTACGCGCCCTCCTTGCCGGTGGCGGCCTTGATGCGCGCGGCGGCGGAGGCGACGTCGGCCCAGGTCGCAGGCGGGGTCGCCGGGTCGAGCCCGGCCGCGGTGAAGAGCGAGGCGTTGTAGTACAGCACCGGTGTGGACAGCACGAACGGGACGCCGTAGGGCTTGCCGTCCAGGTCCCCGAGCGAGGCCGCGGCGGGCGCGTAGGGGTGCGCGCCACCGAGGGCCTGCTGCACGGTGTCGGAGCCGACGAGGTCGTCGAGGGGTTTGGCGCCGAGCTGGTCCACCACGAAACCCATGTCGGAGAAGCCGACCTGGGCGACATCCGGGGCGTTCCCGGTCGCGGCCTGGGTCTGGATGCTGGAGATGGTGTCTGCGGCCGGGTTCGGGCTGGTGCCCTGCGGCTTCTGCGCCGTGACCGTGATGTTCGGGTGCTGGGCGCGGAACGCGGTCAGCAGGCCGTTGAAGGTGTCGGTCCAAGGACCGGCCTGGCCGAAGTTGTAGGACTCGAAGGTGATCGAGACCTGCTGGTCGGGGCTCAGCTCGGGGGCGCGCTCGACGGTGTCGGCGGCGGAGTCGGCGGAACCGCCGACCCCGCAGCCGGCCACCAGGGCCGCGGCGACGAGCGCGGCGGCGAGACGAAGGGGACGCACGGTTCCTCCAGGGATGTCAGACCGCGACCGCGGTGCGGGCGGGTTCGGGGGTGCGCACCAGACGGCGACCGCTGGTGGCGGAGAACAGGTGGATCCGGTCGGGATCGCAGGTCAGGGACACGGCGTCGCCGACGGTGAGGCCCAGTGGACGGGGTCCGCGCAGGGCGACGCGGCCGCCACCCACCTCCACGTGGGCGACCTCCTCCCCGCCGAGGTTCTCGACGAGCCGGACGGTCCCGTGCAGCCGAGCGTCCCCGGTCCCGATCCGGAGGTGCTCGGGTCGGACGCCGACGAGGACGTCCCGAGTCCCCTCGCCTGCGCCCAGTGGGAGGTCGACGCCCTCCCCGACGGCGCGCAGCTCGCCGCCGACGCCGCGCAGCTCGGCGGGCAGGAGCCCGATCGCGGGTGAGCCGATGAACCCGGCGACGAAGGTCGAGGCCGGGGCGTCGTAGACCTCCTCGGGCGTGCCGACCTGCTCCAACCGTCCCTGGTTCAGGACGGCGATCCGGGTCGCCATGGTCATCGCCTCCACCTGGTCGTGCGTGACGTAGACGAAGGTGGAGCGCAACCGGTGGTGCAGGTCGGTCAGCTCGGCCCGGGTCGCGGTGCGCAGGGTCGCGTCCAGGTTGGACAGGGGCTCGTCGAGGAGGAAGGCGCCGGGGTCGCGGACCAGCGCGCGGCCGAGGGCGACCCGCTGCCGCTGACCGCCGGACAGCGCCCGCGGCCGTCGGTCGAGGAGCTCCTCGAGGCCCAGGACCTGGGCGACCTCGGCCACTCGGGCGGCGGCGTCGATGTGCGGGTCCCGGCGACGGCGCGTCCGGAGCGGGAACCCGATGTTCTTCGCGACGGTCAGGTGCGGGTAGAGCGCGTAGCTCTGGAAGACCATCGCCAGGTCGCGCTCGCGCGGTGCCGCGGCGGTGATGTCGCGGTCGTCGAGCAGGATCCGGCCGCCGGTCGGCGGGGTCAGCCCGGCGAGCATCCGCAGCAGCGTCGACTTGCCGCAGCCGGAGGGGCCGAGCAGCACGAGGAACTCACCGTCGGCCACGTCGAGGGTGATGCCGTCGACAGCCGTCACGGCACCGTCTCCGGAGCCGAAGCGGCGGGTCAGGCCCTCGATTCGGATACTGCTCACGGGTGTCTCCTTCGTGCCGGGGTACGCGGCGGATGTCAGCAGCGCGGAATGGCGGGGAGGTGAACGCGGCGGACGCTCGGCTCGGCTGGGTCCGCCGAGTACCCCCGTTGACCTGGGACGATCGGAAGTCGCTGCGCAATGATTAGAGGTCGAGAACCAGCCGGGGGCCTCGCGCGCGGGACACGCAGATCAGCATCACGTCGCCTGCCGCACGGTCCGCCTCGTCGAGGACGGAGTCGCGGTGCTCGGGGTCGCCGTCCAGGACGGCGGTCTCGCACGTCCCGCAGGTCCCCTCGCGGCAGGACGCCACGACGTCGGCCCCGGCGGCCTCGGCGGCGTCGAGCAGGCTGGTTCCGGCCGGGACCGGGACCGTGACCCCGGTGCGTTCCAGGACCGCCTCGAACGGCCGCTCGGGCAGGTCGACCTCGACCGGGGTGAACCGTTCGACATGGGCGGTGGGGCAGACGGCGAGCAGGGCGTCGAGCATCGGGGCGGGCCCGCAGCCGTAGACCGTGGCGGCGGGGCTCGCCGAGACGGCGCCGTGCAGGTCGAGCAGGCCGCCGGTCACGACGGTGACCCGCGGATCGTCCAACCGGTCCAGGTACGCCATCGACTCTCGGGACCGGCCGCCGTAGAGCAGGCGCCAGTCCGCGCGTGCGGCCTCCGCCTCGGCGATCATCGACAGGATCGGGGTGATGCCGATCCCGCCCGCGACGAAGAGGTAGCGCTCCGCCGGGACCAGCGGGAAGCGGTTGCGGGGCCCGTCGACCTCGATCCGGTCGCCGACCCGCAGTCGGTCGTGGACGTGGGCGGAACCGCCTCGGCTCGCGGGCTCCCTCAGCACGGCGATCCGGAAACCGGGGCCGACCAGGGAGTACTGACGCACCAGCCCTGGAGCCAGATGCAGGTCGACGTGGGCACCGGGGGTCCAGGGGGGCAGCGGGCCCGCCAACTCGAGCTCGACGACGCCGTCGGCCACGGTCCGGCGGGAGGTGATCTCACACAGCACGGACACCGACGCTAGGGACGACTTCGCACGCGGTGGTCCGCGACTGCGAACGGCAATGATGTGATCGGTTCCGCATCGGCGCTCCCACCAGGGGATTCACCCGGTCGTGACGGCGCTGGTCACGAAGCGTTCGCCTGCTGGGCGCCCGCGTGTCGTCCCGTGCCGGTCCAGGCCGCCTACCGTCACCGCGCACCGGTCGGGAGGGGTGAGCCACGTATGGAGTTCCGGTACCTGCGCTCCTTCCTGGCGATCGCGGAGGAGCTGCACTTCGGTCGTGCCGCGCAGCGCCTGCACCTGGCCCAGCCCTCGCTCTCGCAGCAGCTGCAGCGGCTCGAGCGAGACGTCGGTGTGGAGCTGGTGCGGCGCAGCTCCCACGAGGTCCGGCTGACGCCCGCGGGCCAGGCCTTCCGAGAGGAGGCCCGCAAGCTCCTCGACCAGGTCGACCGCGCGATCGCCGCAGCCCACGCGGTGGCGTCCGGTCGGGCGGGCACGCTGAACATCGGGTTCAACTTCCCGGCGGGCCAGGACGTCCTGCCCGCGGTACTGGCCGCGCTCAACGCCGAGCATCCGCGCGTGCAGACCCAGCTCTGGGAGCGGCGCACCGGGCCACAGCTGGAGGGAGTGCAGTCCGGTGAGCTCGACGTCGGGTTCGTCTACGGGCGCCCGGTCAGCCCCCAGCTGTCCTCGACCGAGCTGATGACGGTCCCGATCGTCGCCGTGGTGGGTGAGCGGCACCCGTGGGCGGGTCGTGAGGAGATGCCGATGCGGATGCTGGACCGGCAGCCCTGCCTGCTGTTCCGCCGCGAACAGAGTCCCGCGATGCACGACGCGATCATGGGCGCGGCCGACCGGGCGGGTGTCAAGCTGACCATCACCGCCGAGGTCGACGACCCGGTCGCCACCGGGGTGCTCGTCTCGGCCCGGCAGGTGATCGGGTTCGCGTCGGCGTCACGAGCCGCCCGCGCGCCCGCGCAGGGGCTTGTCGCGGTTCCCCTCACCCAGCCGTCGCCGAGTCTCGCGCTGCACGTGGTGTGGCGGACCGAGGACCGGACGCCGCTGGTGGAGGCCCTGCTGGGGGCACTCGCCGCGGCGGGGCCGTTCGAGTTCACCTGGCCCGAGCAGCGTCGATAGGGCCCGCGCATCGGCCGACAGGAAACCGCTCCTTGCCGGGCCCGTCGGCGGTCGGTCACGGTGGCCGGGACGACGGGGAAGGTGCCCGTTCGTGGGGAGGTCTCGTGGAACTGACGGTGCTCGGATGTCGATCGGGGATGCCTGCGGAGGGACAGGCCAGCTCCGGCTACCTGGTCTCGACGGCGTCGACGCGGCTTGTGCTCGACTGTGGACCGGGCATCGCGACGGCGCTGTCCGCAATGGCCGTCGTACCCGACGCGGTGGTGATCAGCCATCTGCACTCGGACCACTGTTACGACCTGCTGCCCCTGGGCAAGGCACTGCTCTACCGGCGGCTGGAGGCGGCGATCGGCGACCGGGCCGGTGATCCGGTGTCCGCCGCGCGCCATCTCGACCTCTCCGGTCCGCGTGTTCCGCTCCTCGTGCCGAAGGGCGGCCACGCGGTGCTGAACCGGCTCGCGTCGCTGTTCCCGGTGACCACCATGCCGCTGCTGGACCGTGTCTTCGACCTGGCCTTCGACGTCGTCGAGTACGGCGCGGGAGACGACGTCGAGATCGGCGACGCCCACGTCTCCCTCCACCCGTTGCGGCACGTCGCCGCGAACTGCGGCATCCGCGTCGAGTCGTCGCGCTCCGCCCTGGCCTACACCGGCGACACCGGGGTCACGCCCGGACTGCTGCCCCTCGCCGCCGGCGTCGACCTGTTGCTCGCCGAGGCCACCCTCGCCGCCACCGACACCGGGCCGCACGGCCACCTCTCCGGCGCCGACGCCGGCGTCGCCGCCGCCGAGGGCGGCGTCGGCGAGCTGGTGCTCACCCACTTCGTCTCCACCGAACCCGCCTGGCTCGAGGCCCGCCGCGACGACGCGGCCGCGGCCTTCACCGGCCCGATCCGCATCGCCGAACCGGGCCTGCGCGTCGACCTCACCCCGGCACCGGCGCCGGTCGCCGGATCCTGACGACGCAGGCCTCCCGGGCGGTGCCCGACCGTCCCGCACCCGTCTCCGCGGTGCTCGACCACCGCGGGCCCGCTCCAGGAGGCCTCCCGTGACCGCCGTCCTCAACCCCCCACTCGTCACCCTGCCCGACCGGGGCGGGATCGCCGCCGAGATCCTGCGCAGGCTGGACGAGGTGGGCGACCGCCCCGTCCTCGCCGCGCTGCGCGTCCCGGAACCGATCCCGGCACCCGCGACCGGCGGGCTTGCCTCGGCGGACTGGGCGGACCTCTCCGCACGCGAGGTGGCGGGACTCGTCCGCGCCGTCGCGGCCGGGCTGCGCGCCGACGGGGTGCGGCCCGGCGACCGGGTGGCGGTGTTCGGTGGGAACACCCCGGACTGGATCGTGCTGGACCTCGCCGTCCTCGCCGCGGGGGCGGTGACCGTGCCGATCTACCCGACGGCCTCGCGGATCCAGGTCGAGCACGTCCTCGCCGACTCCGGCGCGGTGCGCGTCCTCGCCGAGACCGCGGACCAGGTCGCCCTCTCCGGTGCGGAGTCGTTCGCCGCGGCGGTGCCGCGGCTCACGGCGCTCGGGGCCTCGGGTCCAGTGCCCCGCACCGACGAGATCGGCGCGGACGACATCGCCACGATCGTCTACACCAGCGGGACCACCGGGAACCCGAAGGGTTGCGTGCTCACTCACCGCAACCTCTTCGCGGCGGCCGGGAACGTGGTCGCGTTCCTGCCGGAGCTGTTCGCCATCGAGGGTGCGTCGACGCTGCTGTTCCTGCCGCTCTCGCACGTGTTCGGCCGGGTCAGCGCCCTGGGCTGTCTGTGGGCGGGCGTGCGGACCGGGCTGCTGGCCTCCGCGGCTGACCTGACGGCCGAGCTGCCGCGGTTCCGGCCGTCGTTCCTGGTCCTGGTGCCGTATGCGCTGGAGAAGCTCCGCAAGGGCGCCCGGGCGGGGCTCACCCCGGAGCTGGAGGCCGAGGCCGTGACCGCGGGTGCGACATGGTCGGGGCCCGCCGCGGACGCGCTGCGCTCCGCCCTCGGCGGCAGGCTCACCCACGTGATCTGCGGCGGCGCCTCGCTCGACCCGACCACGGCGGCGTTCACCGCCGCGCTCGGGGTGCAGGTGCTGGGCGCCTACGGACTCACCGAGTCGACGACGGTGGTGAGCATGAGCTCGCCGTCCGCGGTGAAGGACGGCCGGGTCGGTCGGGCGCTGCCCGGATGCGAGGTCCTGATCGCCGAGGACGGGGAGATCCTGGTGCGGGGCGAGAACGTCTCACCGGGGTACTGGGGGGACGTGGCGGACGCGGATCCGTGGTTGCGCACCGGTGACCTCGGCGAGGTCGACCGCGACGGCTTCCTCGCGATCACCGGCCGCCGCAAGGAGATCATCGTGACGAGCGGGGGCAAGAACGTGGCCCCCGAGCCGCTGGAGGACCGGATCCGGCTGCACTCCGGGATCGCGCACGCCGTCGTCGTGGGGGAGGGGCGGTCGTACGTGACTGCGCTGGTGTTCGCCGATCCCGGCGCCTCCCCGGACGTCCAGGCGGCGGTCGACGACGCCAACTCCCTGGTCTCCCGCGCCGAGTCGATCCGCCGCTGGACACTGGTCGAGGGCGCGCTCGGCATCGCCGACGGCACGCTGACCCCCAGCCTCAAGCTCCGCCGCGCGGTGATCGCGGAGCGCTACGCCGAGCAGATCGCGGCGCTGTACCGAGCTGCCCCGATCTGAGTGGCACCCCGTGTCCGGAGCGCTCCCGCTCGGGTGGGAGCGGGAGCGCCGCGGGGACAGGGCGGGGACAGCGCGGGGACAGCGCGGGGTCAGGACGCGGCACCCAGCCAGGCCACGTAGTCGAGCTCGACGCGGCCCAGCAGCAGGTCCGCGTCGTCGTGCAGGAGCGCCAGACCGGCCAGCTCGAACCGCCCGGCGGCGCCGCCTGCCAGAACGGCGTCGATCGCCTGCCGATCCAGCGTGGCGCGGGCCCGGACGTGACCCTTGGCCGGCTTCAGGAACGCGATCTTCGACGAGCGCAGCACGAACCCCTGGAGCTGCGTGATGCGCGGTGCCATCGCGCCTGCGAAGGCCGCGGCACCGGCCACCTCCGCGGCGAGGAACAGTGCGCCGGCGTGCACGGTGCCGAAGTGGTTCTCCAGCTCCGCGCGGACCGGCAGCTCGGCCTGTCCGTGGTCGGGCGCCAGCTCGGTCACGCGCACCCCGACGTGGTTGCAGAAGGGGACCATCGTGTCGACGGTCCGACGGAGCCGCTCGAGGTCGACGGGGCCGCCCGTGGCGGCGAGCTCGGCGACGACGGCGGACAGCGGGTCAGTGGTGGTTGCCATGCCGTCCATTACCGCCGGGCCCGGTGGACGACGGGTGAACAATGGTGTCCCGAGTGGCGACGAATACCCGGTCGGGGTGCGGCGAAATACCAGGTTGATCGGGTCGGTGCATGACGCGATAGTGCGCCGGCATCGTGCCGGAGGCCTCGTTGACTTCCATTCTCGGCCCCCGTAGACACAATTCTCGTACCGCCTCCAGTGCCGTTCCTGCCCACCCGTCGACGGCGACGGTGACCCACTCCAGACCGGGATCGGCCGTCACCTTCGGGGAGCTGACGAAGAGCCATGAACGAGCCCTACGACGTGATCGTGGTCGGCGCGCGCTGCGCCGGGTCACCCGTCGCGATGCTGCTGGCCCGGCGCGGGTACCGGGTGCTGGTCGTCGACCGCACCGCGCTGCCCGCCGACACCGTCTCCACCCACTACCTGCAGCAGTACGGCCTGGCCCGGCTGCAGTCCTGGGGCCTGCTCGACGAGGTGCTCGCGACCGGCGTCACCCCGATCACCCGCATGACGATCTCCTACGACAACGCCGTGATCTCCGGCTTCGCCGACCCGATCGGCGGGATCACCGCCACCCTCGCCCCGCGCCGCACCGCGCTCGACCCGGTGCTGCTGCGGGCCGCATCGGAAGCCGGGGCGGAGGTCCGCCTCGGTGTCACACTGCGCGACCTGATCGTCGAGGACGGTGTGGTGCGCGGCGTCCGGCTCCAGACCGCCGACGGCGAGCTCCTCGAGGAGCGCGCCCGCGTGGTCGTCGGCGCCGACGGGGCTCGGTCCCGGGTCGCCGAGGTGGTCGGGGCGGGCACCTACGACGTCGTCGAGCCTGCCTGCTTCATCTACTACAGCTACTGGGACGGCATCCCGGACACCGGCTTCCACAGCCGGATCGGGCTCGGCAGGCAGCAGGTGGGGCTCTGGCCGACCAACGACGGCCGCACGCTCGTCGCCGTCATGCGCACACGCGACCGGTACGCGGACTTCCGCCGCGACGTCGAGACGAACTTCCACGAGGTCTGCGAGCAGGTCGTTCCGGACCTCGCCGAGCAGGTCCGCGCCGGGGTGCAGGCCGAGCGGTTCACCGGGATCCGCTACCCGGACAACTTCTACCGCGTGTCCGCGGGCCCGGGCTGGGCGCTGGTCGGCGACGCCGGCTACCACAAGGACCCGTTCACCGGGAAGGGCATCTCGGACGCCTTCACCCACGCGGAGCTGCTCGCGGGCAAGCTCGCCGAGGGGCTGGACGGTCGTCCGATGGGCGACGTGCTCGCCGAGTACACGACGCAGCGGGACGCCGGGACCAAGGGCGCCTACGCCTTCACCACGATGATCTCCGACCTCGACCTGTCGCCCGAGCTGCAGGGCCTGTTCCGCGCCGTCAGCGGCAACGAGCGCGCCACCCGCCAGTTCCTGTCGATGGTCGGCGGCGGGATCAGCGGCGAGGAGTTCTTCGCCCCCGCCAACGTCGGCCAGATCATGGCGGCCGTCTGATGGGTGGGCAGCGGTACGGCCTCGTCGTGCTCGGTGACAGCTTCGCCGAGGGACGCGGTGACCCCGACGGGAACGGCGGCTACGTCGGCTGGGTGCCGCGCGTCGCGCACCGTCTCGGGATCTCCGACGTGCTCAACCTCGGTGCGTACGGCGCCCTCACCTCGGACGTCGTGGACCAGCAGCTGGACAAGATCGCGGACGTCGAGACCCCGCTGCTCGGGGTCGCGGTCGGTGGCAACGACCTGGTCCGGGCCTACGACCGCGACCGGTTCCGCACGAACCTCACGACGATCTTCGACACCGTCGCGGCGCCCGGGCGGCGGATCTTCACCCACGACTACCCGGACATCCCCGGGAAGCTCCCCGGCGTCCCGGACGAGCACCGCTCCCTGCTGCGCGCCCGCTTCGCCGAGGCCAACGCGTTCCTCGCCGCCCTGTGCGCCTCGCGGGACGTGCTGCGCTACGAGCTGTCCACCGCGCCGCTCTGCGCCGACCCCGACATGTGGTACCCGGACGGCATCCACCCCTCGTCGCTCGGCCACCGCGCCATCGCCGACGAGATCGCCGCAGTGCTCTCCTGAACTTCTCCGTACATTTCCGGTTCGCTTTCGCGAACCGGTGACGCGGGCTGCCCGAATTGACGCTGAAAAGAGGACTCGTGTCCGACTCACCGGCCCGAATCGGCCGCCGCACGGCGGACGAACCCATTGCGATCGTCGGTATGGCGGGCCTCTTCCCGATGGCCCGCAACTACCGCGACTACTGGCAGAACATCCTCGACGCCGTCGACTGCACCACCGACGTCCCGGAGACCCACTGGCGGCCGGAGGACTACTTCGACCCGACGCCGTCGACCGACCCGTCGCACCCGGACACCACCTACTGCACCCGCGGCGGGTTCGTTCCGGAGACGGAGTTCTCGCCGGGTGAGTTCGGGATGCCGCCGAACCAGCTCGAGGTGACCACCACCGTCCAGCTCCTCAGCCTCGTCGTGGCGCGGGACCTGCTGCGGGACGCGGGCGCGGTCACCGACGAGGGCGACGCGGACTGGTACGACCCGGCCCGCACCGGTGTCACGCTCGGCGTGACCGGCCCGATGCCGCTGACCCACCCGATGGCCGCCCGGCTGGAGACCCCGGTCCTCAAGGAGGTCGTGCGCAGCTGCGGGCT
>Ga0070671_100001459_pt1 | contig 17660 bp, 10 predicted proteins | sample KBSS73metaG_FD_65341 | JGI IMG/M metagenome (GOLD analysis project Ga0070671, IMG submission 65341) | Switchgrass rhizosphere microbial communities from Kellogg Biological Station, Michigan, USA - KBS S7-3 metaG | ecosystem: Host-associated > Plants > Roots > Rhizosphere > Soil ...
TCGTCGATGAAGCCCTTCGACGCCGCTACGAATGGGTTGGCGAAGCGTGCTTCATATTCGGCGGTACGGGCGGCTATCTCTTCGGGCGTCTTACCGCGAAAGATGATTTCGACCGCGCCTTTGGCACCCATCACCGCGATCTCAGCCGTCGGCCAGGCATAATTGAGGTCGCCGCGCAGATGCTTGGAGGCCATGACGTCATAGGCACCGCCATAGGCCTTGCGCGTGATGACGGTGATCTTGGGCACGGTCGCCTCGCCATAAGCAAACAGTAATTTGGCGCCGTGCTTGATGATGCCGTTATGCTCCTGCGCGACGCCGGGCAGGAAGCCGGGCACGTCGACGAAGGTTAGGATCGGAATCTCGAACGCGTCGCAGAAGCGCACGAAACGCGCCGCCTTCTTGGATGAATTGATGTCGAGCACGCCCGCCAGCACCATGGGCTGGTTGGCGACGATGCCGACGGTGCATCCTTCGATTCGACCGAATCCGCACAATATGTTGCCGGCATGCGTCGGCTGGACCTCGAAGAAGTCGCCCTCGTCGACCACCTTCGTGATCAATTCCTTCATGTCATAGGGCTTGTTCGCGCTGTCGGGGATGAGCGTGTCGAGGCTAGGATCGGCGCGATCCCATGGATCCTGCGTCGGCCGGTGCGGAAGATCGTGTCGGTTCGACAGCGGCAGGAAATCGAAGAAGTCGCGCGTCGCCAGCAACGCCTCGATATCATTCTCGAACGCGACGTCGGCCACGCCCGATTTGGCGGTGTGCGTGACCGCGCCGCCGAGCTCCTCCTGAGTCACGACCTCATTGGTGACGGTCTTCACCACGTCGGGGCCCGTGACGAACATGTAAGACGAATCCTTCACCATGAAGATGAAGTCGGTCATCGCGGGCGAATAGACTGCCCCGCCCGCGCAGGGGCCCATGATCAGACTGATCTGCGGTACCACGCCGCTGGCGAGCACATTGCGCTGGAACACTTCGGCATAGCCGCCCAGGCTGGCGACGCCTTCCTGGATGCGCGCGCCGCCCGAATCATTGAGCCCGATGACCGGCGCGCCGACCTTGAGCGCCATATCCATGACCTTGCAGATCTTCTGGGCGTGACGTTCGCTGAGCGAACCACCGAAGACCGTGAAATCCTGGCTGAAGACGAACACCAGCCTGCCGTTGATCGTGCCCGATCCGGTGACGACGCCGTCGCCCGGAATGACCTGCCCTTCCATGCCGAAATCGACGCAATTATGTTCGACGTACATGTCGAGCTCTTCGAATGAGCCCGGGTCGAGCAGCACGTCGAGCCGCTCGCGCGCGGTCAGCCGGCCCTTGGCATGCTGGGCGTCGATTCGTTTCTGCCCGCCTCCAAGCTTGGCCTGAGCGCGCTTTTCCTCAAGTTTCTGCAGGATCGCCAGCACGGCCGCGTCTCTCCCATCTGGAACGTAACGCCTGAAACTGCTTTGGCCCGAGGTCAAGCGGATCGGGGAACGCCGGATGGGCATCGACGCTGTGATTATCGGGGCCGGAGCGGCCGGCATCGCGGCGACGCGCCACCTGCGCGACCGTGGCCGGCAAGTGTTGCTGGTCGATGCGATGGACCGCGTCGGCGGCCGCGCACATACCCGGATCGTGGAGGGGTATCCGCTCGACCTGGGATGTGGATGGCTTCATTCCGCCGAGCGCAACCCGCTTGCGCGATTCGCCGAGGCCCAGGGCGCTGTGATCGACCGGTCGCCCGCCGCCTGGCGCGATCAGCTTCGCAATCTCGGCTTCAAGGCGGTAGATCAACGCGCCGCCTGGCAGGCCTTTGCCGAATTGGAGCAGAATCTTCATCGCACGCCGCCGACCGGCGATTGCGCCGGCGACGGAATTGCGCGCGATCACCCCTGGCGGCCCCATCTCGACATGATCAGCGGCGCGCTCAACGGCGCCGAGCTCGATCTGGTGTCGGCGAGAGACATGCTCGCTTACGATGACAATGCATCGAACGCCAATTGGCGGTTGCCGGCAGGGTACGGCACGCTGATCGCGGACGCCGCGGCTTCCCTACCTCTCTCGCTCGATACGAAGGTGCGCGCGCTCAGCCATCATGAGCGCGGCGTCGCGATCGAGACGGGCAAGGGCCGGATCGAGGCCGCCGCCGCGATCGTCGCCGTGCCGACCGACATTCTCGCGCGCGGCGACATCGCCTTCGAGCCGGCGATCGACGATCATCTCCACGCCGCGGCCTGCCTGCCGCTGGGGCGGGTCGATAAATTGTTTCTCGCCATGGCGGATGGCGAAGCGGTGCCGCCTGAAACCCACCTCCTCGGCAATCCTCGCAGCGCCAAGACGGGAAGCTATTATCTGCGCCCATTCGGCCGGCCTGTGATCGAATGCTTCTTCGGCGGGATCGCGGCCCGATCCATGGAGGAAGTGGGCGATGCCGGCCGAGTCGAATTTGCGGTCGACGAACTGCGCCAATTGCTCGGCAGCGACTTCGCGTCCGGATTGCGACCGATCGCAGGTACCTGGTGGCACCGCGAGCCCACGATCGGTGGCGCCTACAGCCACGCGCTGCCGGGTCATGCCGACAAGCGCGGCGTGCTGGCCATGCCACCGAGCGAGCGGCTCCATTTCGCCGGAGAAGCTTGTTCGACCCACGATTACTCGACCGTGCATGGCGCCTGGCAAAGCGGCATCGATGCCGCGAACGCGATTGAGCCTATGCTGTCGCGCTAGCCAAAGCGGGATGCACCGGCCCCTTGCGCCAGCTGATCACCGCCAGGGCCGCGGCTACGCCGAACGCGCCGGCAATCAGGAAGGCCGGGCCGTAGCTTCCTGTCTGCGTGCGGATCAGACCGGCCCCGAACGCGGCGGTTGCCGCGCCCAGTTGGTGGCCGACGAATACCCACCCAAAAATGATCGGCGCGTCGCGCTCCCCGAACGTCAAGGTGGCGAGCTTCACCGTCGGCGGCACGGTCGCGATCCAGTCGAGCCCATAAAAGACAGCGAAAGTAGTGAGGCTGCCCACGCCGAAATCGAGGAAAGGCAGCGCTATCAGCGAAAGTCCGCGCAATCCGTAATAGACGAACAGCAACTTGCGCGGATCGTAGCGGTCGGTGAGCCAGCCCGATCCGGTCGTACCGAACAGATCGAACAGTCCCATTAACGAGAGCAGGCCCGCCGCCTGCACCGGCGGAATGCCATGATCGCCGCAATAAGCGATGAGGTGCGTGCCGACGAGGCCGTTGGTGGTCAGCCCGCACACGAAAAAAGTGCCGAACAGCAGCCAGAAGGTGGGCGATCGGCTCGCCGTGCGCAGAGCGTCAATAGCCAGCATCGCGCTGGGCGTGCCCCGCGGCGGCCGTGGCGGCGCACTTTCAGTGGCGCCGAACCGCTCGGTGCCGATGTCTCCCGGATGCTCGGGCACCAACAGGGCGACGACCGGAATCAGGACCGCGCAGGCGATGCAGACGAACCACACGACCGGTTGCCACGCGCCCTGGCGCGACAGCCACGCCATGAATGGCAGGAAGACGAGGGCACCAGTCGCGGTCGAGGCGGTCAGAGCGCCCATGATCAGCCCCTGACGCGTCGCGAACCAGCGATTGACGACCGCGGCGCCCATCACGGAGGCGACGGCGCCACTGCCGACGCCGGAAATCACGCCCCAGGTCAGGATATATTGCCACGGCTGGCTCATCCACAGGCTGGCAAAGGACGATGCGGCCATCAGCGCAAGCCCGCCCATCATGGTGCGGCGGATGCCGACCGTCTGCATCAGCGCCGCCGCGAACGGCCCGACCAGCCCATAAAGACAGATGCCGACCGCCGCCGCGGTCGAGATTGTCGCCCGGCTCCAGCCGAAATTGGCCCCGAGCGGCACCATCAGCACGCCCGGCGCAGCCCGCAAGCCGGCCGCCACGAGCAAGGCGGCGAAGGTCGCGCCGGCGACGACGAAGGCGTAATTCTGCCCGAACGGACGGCGCATCGGCGACCTCCCTTGTCCCGATCGGGACGTGGAAGGAGAGGCCGTCGCTGTCAACGCGGACGCCGCCAAGTTTTGGTTCGTCCGTCACAAGGACAATGCGAGCTGGTCGAAACCGGGCTGGCCTTCTTCCTCTTCATCGTCGACCAGCGCCGACAGCGTCAGGCCGAGCAACCGCACACCGAGCGGGACCGGGCAGAGCGCGGCGAGCAGCCCCTGCCCCGCCGCGCCGATCCGCGCCCGGTCGTTGATCACGGCAGTGAAGCTGCGCGCGCGGGTGATCTGCCGGAAGTCGGCAAATTTGACCTTGAGCGTGACGGTGCGCCCGGCCGAGCCCGATCGCTCGACCCGTTCCATCAACGCATCCAGGACATTCTCAAGCGCCTCGGCCAAACGGTTGGGATCGCTGATATCCTCGAAGAAGGTGCGCTCCGCCCCGACCGATTTGCGGACGCTGTTGGCGCGCACCGGTCGATGGTCGATGCCGCGCGCGGCGCCGTGGAGATAGGCGGCGAAGCTGCCGAAATTCGCTTCGAGGAATTGCAGGCTTTGTGCCTTCAAATCGGCGCCGGTTTCGATGCCGAGCCGCTTCATCTTCTCGGCCGTCTTGGGCCCGACGCCGTGGAAGCGTCCGACGGGCAGGCTTTCGACGAACCGCGGCCCCTTTTCCGGCGTGATCACACACAGGCCGTCGGGCTTGTTCTGGTCCGACGCGAGCTTGGCTATGAACTTGTTGTAGGAGACCCCCGCGGAGGCGGTCAGACCGATCTCCGCTTTGATGCGGGCGCGTATTTCCTCGGCGACCGCCCGAGCCGATTCGACGCCACTGACGTCGAGATAGGCTTCGTCGAGCGACAGGGGTTCGATCGCCGCGGTGTAATCAGCGAAAATCGCGCGGATATTGCGGCTGATCGCGGAATAGACGTCGAAGCGCGGCTTGACGAAGATCAGATCGGGGCAGCGGCGTCGCGCGGTGACCGACGCCATCGCCGAGCGCACACCATATTTGCGCGCCTCGTAGCTCGCGGCCGCGACCACGCCGCGTTCGCGCGTGCCGCCGACCGCGACCGGCTTGCCCCTGAGCTCGGGATTATCGCGCTGTTCCACCGAGGCATAGAAAGCATCCATGTCGACATGGATGATCTTGCGCGGCGGCTGCTCGTCGGCCTCCATCGCAACAGTCTAGCGCAGGCGGAACAGGAAGGGAACGTCACCCTTGCAGAAAGCTCAGGCGAGCCGTTCCGGCACCGCCTCGGCTTCCTCAACCAGCGTGCGACGCTCGGCCATCGCTTCCCACGGGAAGACGAACCAGCGCTTGTCGGTCGAACGATCGATCGTGCGCGAACGGTAATCCGCCTTTGCGGCCGAACGCACATTGTCGATCAGCACCGCAACCCGCACGCGCGCCGAGTTCGCGCCGTGGTCGATCAGGGACTTGCGTAGCGCCTCGATCGTGCGACCGCTGTCATTGATATCGTCCACGATAACGATGGATCGTCCCTCGCACGTCGCCAAAGCGAGCTTCTCGATCAATTCCTCGGCGAAGCTTGCTACGCCCGAGCTGTAATCGATCGAAAGCAGGGAAATACCCATGCGATGCGAAAGGTAGGCGGCCGGGACGAGCCCACCGCGGCCGATGCCGACGATATGGTCCGGCCTCCAGCCATCCTCCTCCAGCGCAGCGGCGACCTTCTGCACGTCGGCGACGAATTCGGGATAGGCGATATAGGATAGTTCGGGTGTGGTCATGATCTACTCAGGCAATGAAGGCATCGATGGTCGCCAGATGCCGGGTTACGGCCTCGTCGGACAGGAACGAGCCGAGGAAGCTGTTGCGCGCGAGCGCGACGAGTTCCTTCCGCTCCAGATAGGGCGCGACCGCGCGGTAATTGTCGGCGATATATCCGCCGAAGTAAGCGGGGTCGTCCGAATTGATCGTCGCGCGCAGCCCTTTTTTCAGCATCGCCGGGATCGGATGATGCGCCGCGTCGCTGACCACGCACAGCTTGAGGTTCGAAAGCGGGCATACGGTGAGCGTCATGCCGCTACGCGCCAGGCGAGTGACCAGCTCGGGTGCCTCCATCGCGCGGTTGCCATGATCCAGCCGGTCGATGTGGAGAATGTCGAGCGCCTCCAGCACATATTCGGGTGGCCCCTCCTCGCCGGCATGCGCGACCCGCTTCAGCCCCGCTGATCCTGCAGCGGCGAAGACGCGCGCGAATTTCTCCGGCGGATGGCCGATCTCGGAACTGTCGAGCCCGACGCCTTCGATCCGGTCGAGCCAAGGCTCGGCCGCCTGGAGCGTCGCGAACGCTGCTGCCTCGTCGAGATGGCGCAGGAAGCACAGAATCAGCTTGGAGGTGATGCCATATTTTGCTTCCGCCGCTTTCATGCCCGCCAGCAGCCCGTCGGCCGCCACCGAGAAGGGTAGCCCGCGATCGGTGTGCGTCTGCGGATCGAAGAAGATTTCGGCATGGACCACGCCGTCGGCATGCGCGCGCGCAAAATAAGCGAGCGCGAGATCGTGGAAATCCTCCTCCGTGCGCAGCACATTCGCACCTTGATAATAGATATCGAGGAAGTCCTGGAGTTGCGTGAAACTGTAAGCGGCGCGAAGTTGTTCAACAGATGAAAAAGGAATGTCGATGCGGTTGCGCCGCGCGAACGCAAACATCTGCTCCGGTTCGAGGCTACCCTCGATATGGAGGTGGAGCTCAGCCTTGGGCAATCCGGCGATGAAGACGTCGAGTGTATCAGTGTCTGGCATGGCGCTCCCCGGAAGGCGTCTCCGCGTGCCTAGCGCAGGCCGGGCGCCCGCGTACAGCCGCTGTATGCTGATGCCTCTCGCCTTCCTGCTGATCGCGGCGGACAAGCCGCCGCCGCTTTCCGGCGAGCTGGTGTTGAATGCTGCCAATCCGGTCGTCGACGTTGAAATCGCCGGTGTGAAATTGCGGCTGCGCGTCGATTTGGACGGTCAGGACAGTATCGAACTCAACCCCGCCGCGGCGGCCTCGCTGCCGGTGCCGTGGGAGCCGGGCTACCCGATGGATGTCGGCCGCGTCCGGCTCGAAAGCCGGCTCGCGCCTGTCATCCTCAAGATTTACGGGCGCACGCGGCCAAACCAGGTGACCGAGCATGGCCGCGACTGCTGCATCGGCGTTGACGGCGCGATCGGGCCCGATCTGTTGCCTTATGCATCCGTGCGGTGGCAGCGAACCGACGCGCCGGCCGCAACCGGCACGCTGTCACTGCCCGTCTCCGTGAGCCCGATGACGGGGCTGTCCGCGCCGGCGGCCGAGATACCCGAGATGAGCCTGCGCTTCGCGCTTGGACAGGCGGAAACGGTCGGCACCGCGGCGGCGGGCGCGGTGCTGAGCAGATTATGGGGCGGCCGCTGGAATGACGCTCCCCATCGCGTCACGCTCGCTTTCGGCGTGAGCCGCCCGGCACGCACGATCGGCTTCACCCGGCCCGGGTTGCTCGCGGGCTTCCGCTTCGACACATTGCTGGTGCGGATTTCGGATTTTGCCGGCGACGAGACATTGCCCGCCGACCCGGTCCATCCTGATGAGGTGGTGGTGACCCAGCATTTGCAGCGCCAGCACGCCTGGACCGCCGTGATCATCGGCGCCGATCGTCTTTCGCGCTGCGCCGACATCAGCTTCGACGCGGTTGCGCGCACCCTGACGTTGCGCTGCGCGTTCGATCAGCCATGAAAAGCCTGATCGCGTCGATGGTGCTGGCTGCGGCACCGCTCAACGCGGGCGTGCCGGCTTATACGCCCGAGCTCGAAGCGCGTGTGTTCGATCGCGCCTGGGAATTGGTCGCCAAGCATTATTGGGATCGCGAGCGCACCGGCGAAAGCTGGGCCGATGCGCGCGATCATTTCCGGCCGCTCGCCATCGCTGCACGCGACCGGCCCGCTTTTTATACCGTGCTTGGCGAAATGCTCGCGTCGCTGGGCGACAGCCATGTCTACGCGATCGACCCTATCCAGATCGCGATCGGCAAAGCGCGCGAAGCGGGCAAGGCTGCCGAGGGCTTTGGTTTCGCGATGCTGCCCGACGATGACGGCCGCTGGCTGGTGACGCGCGTCGCCGCTGGATCGTCCGCGGCCAAGGCCGGCGTCGAGATCGGCTGGCAGGTGCGCGGCGTGAACGGCAAGCCCGTCGATATTGATTATCGGCCGATCCATGATGAACAGGCGAACTTCGACTTTGCCGACGAGACAGGCGCGCCGCACGCGCTCCGGCTCACCGCCGCGCTGGAAGAGCCGCAACCGGTGCGACGCGCGGCCCGCCTGTCGGGCAATGTGTTGCTGGTGGCGCTCGACGGTTTCGATCCCGGCGACGATCGCTGGCTGGCACATACCATCGCCGAGGGACCGGAGCCCGCAGGCATCATCCTCGATCTGCGCGACAATGACGGCGGCGACGCCGATGTGATCGCCAAGGTCGCAGGCCAGTTCTTCGTCGAGGACCGCCCGTTGGTGCGGCGCATCGAGCGTCACGAGAATGTGCAGAAGCTGCGCGGCGCGGGATCGCGCGCCTTTCTCGGCCCGCTCGCGGTGCTGATCGGCCCCGACAGCGCGAGCGGCGCCGAAGCCCTCGCCGCGCTGGTCGACGAGAGCGGGCGCGGCACGACGGTCGGGGAGCGAACAGCCGGCGCGCTCACCGGCGCGTCGGAATATAGGTTGCCCGACGGCGGCCAGCTCTCGGTCGCCGAGTTCGATATCCGCACGCCGAACGGCCAGCGTCTCGAAGGCGTGGGCCTCGAACCGCGGATTCCGGTCAGGGCCAGCCTCGCCGATCGCCGCGCGGGCCGCGACCCCGCGCTCGACCGCGCACTGACGGTGGTGCGGAGCCGCCAGCTAGCGGCGGGGCGGTAACTGCGGGGCCGCGGGCGTCGCGCCGCTCCAGCTGCCGCCGATCGCCTGGATCAAGCTGACCGCCGCCGCCTGCTGATCGACCATCGCCGACGCCTCGGTCTGTCGCGCCTGGAGCGCAGTGGTCTGCGCTACGATCACGTCCGAATAGGCGATCTGGCCGGCGAGATACTGATTCTGCGTAAGGGCTTCGACGCGGTTCGCCGCGGCGGCAGCACTGGTGCGCTGCTGCGCGACATAGGCGAGGATGCGCGCCGCAGCGAGCTCATCTTCCACCTGCTGGAAGGCGGTCAGCACGATCTGGCGATAATTGGCAGCCGCCTGGTTATAAGCGGCGCGTGCTTCCGCCACGCGCGCGGAGCGTGCGCCGAAATCGAGCAGGGTTTCGGCAGCGGTCAAACCCAACGACCAGATGCTGCTGGCCGCGGTAAAGAGCGAGCCCAATCGGCTCGCCTGCGAGCCGAGGTCGCCGCTGAGGTCGACCGTCGGGAAGAAGGCCGCGCGCTGGATGCCGATATTGGCATTGGCGGCCGCAACGCGCCGTTCGGCCGCCGCCACGTCCGGCCGGCGTTCGAGCAAGGCCGACGGCACGATTCCCGGCACGTTAGGCACTGTCGGCGCCCACGGCGCGGCGGGGAGCGTGAAGCTCGATGGATTTTCGCCGACCAGGACGGCGATCGCATGCTCGAACGTGGCGCGCTGGCGCTCGAGATCGGCGGCATTGGCGCGCGCGCTTTCGAGCTGGGTCTGCGCCTGGAGCACATCGACCTTGGCGACCACACCCTGATTGTAGCGGTTGGTCGTGATCTGCAGCGCCTTGGCGTAAGCCGTAACCGTCGCGTCGAGTATCGTCTTCTGATGCTCGATCCCGCGCAATTGCAGATAGTCGAGCGCGAGCTCGCCTTGCGCGGACAACGTCGCGTTGGCGAGATCGGCTTCGCTCGCCTGCGCCAGCGCCTTCTGCTGGCTGACCGTATTGCGGATCCGCCCCCACAAATCCGGCTCCCAGGTCGCGCCGACCGACACCGAATAACGTCGGCTGCCACTGCCGCCGGTAGTTACGTTATTGCCACCGGTGATCGTCGTCGTGCCACTGCCGAACGATCCGGCGCGGGTCGCGCTGGCCGACAGGTCGACCGTCGGGAAGAAGGCGGCGCGAGCCTCGCGCACCGCGGCACGGGCCTGTTCGTAGGCGGCGGCCGCAGCGGCAACATTTTGATTGTTGATGGCGACGCGCGCTTCGAGCCCGTTGAGCACAGCATCATCGAACAGCAACCACCATTGCCCCTTGGCTACCGCATCGGCGGGCGCCGCGGGTTGCCAGCCGGGCGCTTCCTTGAAGCTCGGCGGAACAGGCGCGCTCGGGGTGTGATAAGGCGGCGCGAGGCTGCAGCTCGCCAAAGCGAGTATCGCGGGCAGCGTCGCCAAGGCGCGTAGCTTGGTCATGCGGGCTGGATTCCCTTGCTGTCCTCATGGCGCGCCAGCATCCGCTCGTGCGGCGAGCGGCGGCGGAAGCGATCGAGCGCCAGATAGACGACGGGCGTGGTCAGAAGCGTGAGGAACTGGCTGGCGATGAGCCCGCCGATGATCGCGATGCCGAGCGGGCGGCGCAGCTCCGCGCCCTCGCCGAAACCGATCGCGAGCGGCAGCGCGCCGAACGCCGCCGCCATCGTCGTCATCAGGATGGGGCGGAAGCGCAGCAGGCTTGCCTCACGGATCGCCGCCATTGGTGAAATCCCGCGCGATCGTTCGGCATCGAGCGCGAAATCGATGATCAGGATCGCGTTCTTTTTGACGATACCGATCAGGAGGATGAGCCCGATCAGCGCTATCAGATCATATTGCGACCCCGTCACCATAAGGGCGATCGCCGCACCGACACCCGCTGAGGGCAGAGTCGACAGCACGGTCAGCGGATGGATCGCGCTTTCGTAGAGGATACCGAGCACGATGTAGATCACGACGATCGCGGCCATGATAAGGATCGGGTTGGACTGGGTCGATTGCTGGAAGACCTGCGCAGTTCCGGCGGCGTCGCCATGGACTTGCGCCGGAAAATTGAGACCGGCTTGCACATCCCGGATGCGGGCGATCGCGTCGCTCAACGCATAGCCGTTACCCGTCGAGAAGCTGATCGTCGCGGCCGGCCCCGCATCCTGATGATTGACCTGCGCCGCGGTCGAGCGCGTCGACCAGGTCGCGATCGTCGATAAGGGGGTCATCGTGCTCGGCGTGGTATTGACCGCAGCCCCGGTTGCGGCGGCGCCTGCTTGGCCGGTGCTGGATACGGGCGTTGATCCGGTGACGCCGGCCGCCGTCCCGATCGTTGTGGCGGCGGTGGTCGAGGCCATCGTTGCGGGAACTGACGGCGCACCGGTCGCGCTCGTGGTCGTTGCCGTTGCCGCCGTCGCCGTGCCGTTGGAGCCGCCGCTGGTAGCCCCGGCCGGCACATAAATACCGCGCAGCGCCTCAGGCGAGCCGGTAAATTGCGGCGCGACCCCCATCACGACGTGATATTGGTTGAGGCCGCTATAGATGGTCGCGACCTGGCGCTGGCCGAAGGCATCGTAGAGCGTGTTGTCGATCGTCTGCGGTGTGATCCCGACACGCGTCGCGGCGTCGCGGTCGACATCGACATAGACTTCCGCTCCGCCGTCGGCCTCGTCGACGTCGATATCTGTCAGTTCGGGATATCGCTTGAGCGCGGTCGCGAGCTCGGGCCCGGCCTTGGCGAGCACGGCCGGATCATCCGCCTTGAGCGTATATTGATAGCTGCTGTTGCCGCCGCGCCCGCCGACGCGCATGTCCTGGACCGGGTTCAGAAACGTCGCGACGCCGGTGATGTGCGCCAATTTGGGGCGCAGCCGCGTGATCACGTCACGTGCCGAATTGCGCTCGTTTTTCGGCTTCATCGTCGCGAACAGGAAGCCGCCGCCCGCGCGCGAGCCGCCAGTGAAGGCGACCACATTTTCGATCGCCGGATCGCGCTTGATCACCTTCACGATCTGGGTGAGCTTGATCTGCATATCCTGGAAGGAAATGCTCTGGTCAGCGCGCAGGCCGCCCTGGAGCGAGCCCGTATCCTGCTCGGGGAAGAAGCCCTTCTGGATCGTGATCAGCAGGAAGATGTTGAGCGCGACCGCGCCGGCGAGCAGTAGCAAGGTCGCGCCGCGATTGGCGAGCGCCCAGTCGAGGCTTTTGGCATAGCGCGCCTGGAGCCGCTCGAACTGGCGCTCGGCGAAGCGCGCAAAGCGGTTCTCCTTGTGCGCCTCCCGCTCCTTGAGGATCAGAGCGGCGACCATCGGCGTGGTCGTGAGCGAGATCACCAGGCTGATCAGTACCGCCACTGTCATCGTCACCGCGAATTCGCGGAACAGGCGCCCGACTATGCCCGCCATGAACAGCAAGGGGATGAATACAGCAACTAGGCTGATCGAGATCGAAAGCACGGTGAAGCCGACCTCGCGCGCGCCGCGCAGCGCCGCCTGGCGCGGCTTCATTCCCTGTTCGATATGGCGCGAGATATTTTCGAGCACGACGATCGCGTCGTCGACGACGAAGCCAGTCGCGACCGTCAGCGCCATCAGCGACAGATTGTTGAGGCTGAAGCCGAGCAGGTACATCATCCCGACCGTGCCGAGCAGGGACGCGACCACCGCAACTGCCGGCACGACCGTCGCGCGCAACGAGCGCAGGAAGATCGACACGACGATTACGACGAGCAATGTCGCGATGACGAGCGTGATCTCGACCTCGCGCAACGAAGCGCGGATGGTGGTGGTACGATCGGACGCGACAGCGAGCTTGATGTCGTGCGGGATCGACGCCTCGATCGTCGGGATCTGCGCCTTCACCGAATCCACCGTGGCGATGATATTGGCGCCGGGCTGGCGGCTGATGACGACGGTGACCGCGCGCTGGCCGTTGAACAGACCCATCGTGCGCACGTCCTCGGGCCCGTCATAGACATTGGCGACGTCGGACAGACGCACCGCGACGCCGTTGCGCCACGCGACGATCAGCCCGCTATAATCCGCCGCTTTCAGCCCCGGCACATCCCCATAGATTTGCCAGGCGGTCGCGCCATTCTCGACCACGCCGCGCGGCCGGTTGGCGTTGGTCGAGGCAAGCGCGGTGCGCACATCCTCGAGCGGAATGCCGTAGCGGGCAAGCGCGAGCGGGTTGAGATCGATCCGCACCGCGGGCAGCGCCGCACCACCCAGCTCGACGTCGCCGACACCCTGCACCTGCAGCAATTTCTGCTGCACGACATTGGAGACGGCATTGTAGATGTCCGCCGGCGCGCGCGTCTTGCTCGTCAGCGCGATGATCATGATCGGAGCATCGGCTGGGTTGATCTTGCGATAGCTGGGATTGGTCTTGAGCGTCGCGGGCAAATCGGCGCGCGCTGCATTGATCGCCGCCTGGACGTCGCGCGCGGCACCGTCGATATTGCGCGATAGATCGAACTGGGCGGTAATGCGGGTAGATCCGATCCCCGATTGCGAGGTCAGCTCGGTCACGCCCGCGATCGTCGCCATGCGTTTTTCGAGCGGCGCGGCGACGCTGGTCGCCATCGTCGTCGGGCTCGCGCCCGGCAAATTGGCGGAAACGCTGATCGTCGGAAAATCGACCTGCGGCAGCGGCGAGACCGGCATTACGAAGAACGCCGCGATGCCGGCCAGCATCATGCCGACCGTCAGCAGCAGCGTGCCGATCGGCCGCCGGATGAAAGGCGCGGACAAGTTCATGGTCTAAGATCCTCCCCGCTTGCGGGGAGGGGGACCATGCAAAGCATGGTGGAGGGGCAGAGTGGCAGGACGCGGCGCTCGTGACGCGCCCCATCCGTCACCTTCCTCGTATCAGCGAGGAACCTCACGCCCCCTGCTCCAGCGGCAGCAGCGGCTCCGCCTCGCGCCTACGCCGCACGCGCGCGGACAGCCGCTCGAACGCAAGGAAGATGACCGGCGTCGTGAACAGAGTCAGCGCCTGGCTGACGATCAGGCCGCCCGCGATGGCGAGGCCGAGTGGGCGGCGCAGCTCTGCGCCCATGCCGCTGCCGAAGACGAGCGGCAGCGCCGCGAACAGGGCGGCGAAGGTTGTCATCATGATCGGCCGGAAACGCAGCCGCGCGGCCTGCCGGATCGCGCTGTCGGCATCCATGCCTTCGGTGCGCTGTGCATCGATTGCGAAGTCGATCATCATGATCGCGTTCTTCTTGACGATGCCGATCAGCAGCACGATGCCGATGATCCCGATCACGCCCAGATCATTGCCAGTCAACATCAGCGCGAGCAGCGCGCCGACTCCGGCCGAAGGCAGGGTTGAGAGGATCGTGATCGGGTGGATGAAGCTCTCATAGAGCACGCCCAGCACGATATAGACGACCACGATCGCCGCCAGGATCAGCCACACTTCGTTGGCGAGGCTAGCGCGGAAAGCATTGGCCGCGCCGAGGAAGCTGGTCGTGATTCCCGCCGGCACGCCGATGCGCTGCTCGGCTTTCTGAATTGCGCTGACCGCGCCACCGAGCGACTGGTTGGGCGCAAGATCGAAGCCGATCGTCGACGCCGGGAACTGGGCGACGCGCGTCACCTGCAGCGGCGCCTCGCCCTCGACGAAGCTCGCCACCGTCGACAGCGGAACCGAGGTTCCGGACGAGGTCTGAACATAGAGCTGGTTAAGCGCCTGCGGTGAGGTCAGCATCCCCGGCTGGCTTTCCAGGATCACGCGATATTGGGTGGTCTGGGTGAAGATGGTCGAGATGATGCGCTGGCCGAACGCATTGTAGAGCGCACTGTCGACCGAGGCGGTGCTGATGCCGAGCCGGGCGGCAACGTCGCGGTTGATTTTGACCGTCACCGCGCGGCCCTGATTCTGCATGTCGGACACGACGTTGCGAACCTGGCTGACGCCCTTGAGTGCCTCCATCACCTTGCCGGTCCACAGGTTGATCTCGTCCTGATCGGCGCCCTGCAGCGCGAAGCGATATTGGGTCGGCCCGCCTTCGGCGTCGATCGTCAGATCCTGGACCGGGCGGACGTAGAGCGTGACGCCGGCAATATCCTGTGCGCGCTGCTGCAATCGACGAATAAGCGCGGTCTGGCTGCTGGTGCGGTCGCCCTGGTCCTTGAGGTTGATCAGCATCCGTCCCTGGTTGAGCGCCGGATTCTTGCCGTCGACGCCGACGTTCGAGCTCAGGCTGGCGACGTCGGGATCGTCGAGAATCGCGTCGGCGAGCTTGCCTTGCAGCGTCGACATGCGCGCGAACGATGCGCCCTGCCCCGTCACCACGACCGCCTGAAGCTGCCCCGTATCCTGCTCGGGAAACAGGCCCTTGGGGATGGCGACGAACAGGACTGCGGTCAAAGCGAGCGAACCGGCGAACACAAGCAAAGTCAGTTGCTGGCGCGTCAGCACCCAGTCGAGCGCCTCCGCATATCGATGCGAGACCTGTTCGAACTTCTCCATCGTCCAGTCCGAGAAGCGGAATCTTTTCATTTCCGCTTCCGCACGCAGCCAGCGCGCCGACAGCATCGGGACGAGCGTCAGCGCAACCACCGCCGAGATCAGGATCGTGACCGCGAGCGTGACCGCGAATTCGCGGAACAGCCGGCCGACGACGTCGCCCATGAACAGGAGCGGGATCAGCACTGCGATCAGGCTGACAGTCAGCGAGATGATCGTGAAGCCGATCTCGCGACTGCCCTGGAGCGCAGCCGGAAGCGGTTTCTTCCCCTCCTCCAGATGACGCGCGATATTCTCGGTCACGACGATCGCGTCGTCGACGACGAAGCCGCTCGCGATCGTCAGCGCCATCAAGGTCAGATTGTTGAGGCTGAAGCCGAGCATGTGCATCGCGGCAAACGTACCGATGATCGACAGCGGCACGGCAAGGCTCGCGATCAAGGTCGCCTGCCACGATCCCAGGAACAGGAAGATCGCGATCGTCACCAGCACGACCGCGAACACCAGTTCGACCTGCACGTCGTGGACCGACGCGCGGATGCCGGTCGTACGGTCGGTCAGCAAGGTCACGTGCACGTCGGCCGGCATCGCGGCTTCGAGGCGCGGCAAGGCCGCCTTGATCGCATCGACCGTGCCGATCACGTTGGCGCCGGGCTGGCGCTGGACGTCGACGACGATCGCGGGGGCGCGGTTCATCCATGCGCCGAGGCGGACATTCTCCGAGGAATCGACGACATTGGCCACGTCCGACAGCCGCACCGGCGCATTGTCGCGATAGGCGATGATCAGGTTCTTATAATCGCCGGCGGTCGCGAGCTGATCGTTGGCATCGATCGACCAGCTGCGCGTCGGCCCATCGAAACTGCCCTTGGCGCCGTTGACGTTGGCGGCCGCGATCGCGCTGCGCAGCGCATCGAGCGAAAGGTTGCGGTTGGCGAGCGCCTGGACGTTGGCCTGGATGCGCACCGCCGGCCTCTGCCCGCCCGACAGCGAGACGAGGCCGACGCCCGAAATCTGCGAAATCTTGTTGGCGATGCGCTGGTCGACGAGATTTTGCACTTCGGCGAGCGTGCGCGTCGGCGAGGTAATGCCGAGGCTCAGCACCGGCGCGTCGGCCGGATTGACCTTGGCGTAGATCGGCGGCGCGGGCAGATCCGACGGCAGCAATGTGTTGGCCGCGTTGATCGCGGCCTGCACTTCCTGCTCGGCCACATCGAGTGTCAGATCGAGGTTGAACTGGAGCGTGATGACCGATGCGCCCGCGGACGACACCGACGACATACGCGACAGCCCCGCCATCTGTCCGAACTGCCGCTCGAGCGGCGCGGTTACGGTCAGGCCCATCACGTCGGGACTTGCGCCGGGATAGAGCGTGCTGACCTGGATGGTCGGATAATCAACCTCGGGCAGCGCCGACAAAGGCAGGAAGCGATAGCCGACGATGCCGGCAAGCAGGATCGCCAGCATCAGCAAGGTCGTCGCGACCGGCCGCATGATGAAGGGCCGCGAGGGGTTAACCCCCTCCGCCCTCAGCACCTCGTCCTCGGCGCCGAGGCTGGTCCCGCTGTCCGAGACCTCGCTCACTGGCTGTTGCCGCCACCCTGGCGATGGCGCCGGTGGCGGCCCGTGGCGTTGCCGTCGCCCGACCGATGGCCCTCGCCCGAAGCGTTTTCGGCGCTGCGCGCCTCGCTCCCGCTCTCGCCGCTACCACCGAACAGCCAAGAGAAGAGTCCGCCTTTCTTCTGGCGCTGGCGTTGCGGCCGTTCGCCCGGCAGCATCACCTTGGAACCGTCCTCGAGATTGTCCGCGCCCTCGGTGATCACGGTCTGGCCGATGGCAAGACCGGACAGGACGGCGACATTGGCGCCATTGGCCGGCCCCTGCTTGATGATCTGGATTTTCACTGTGTGGTCGGGCTGCAGGACGAACACGAAATCGCCCTGCGTCCCGTGGCGGACTGCGGTGACCGGAATCGTCGCCGCGCCCTTCAACGTGTCGACCAGCAGCGTCACGTTGACGAACTGGTTGGGGAACAATGTGCCGCCGGAATTGGGGAAGCGCGCCTTCGCCTTGACCGTGCCGGTGGTGGCGTCGATCTGGTTGTCGAAGGTCAGGAACGTACCGCGCGCGAGCGTTGTTGCGCCGCTCTGGTCGGTCGCAGTCGCCGGCAGCGCCGCCCCGGCAGCGCGTCGCGCCAGGATGCCCGGCAGATTGCCCTGCGGCACTGCGAAGCTGACGTCGATCGGGTTGGTCTGCGTGATGACGGCAATGCCGTTGGCGTCGCCCGGCGTCACATAATTGCCGATGTCCGCCTGGCGCAGGCCGACCCGGCCCGAG
>Ga0070671_100001462_pt1 | contig 17636 bp, 12 predicted proteins | sample KBSS73metaG_FD_65341 | JGI IMG/M metagenome (GOLD analysis project Ga0070671, IMG submission 65341) | Switchgrass rhizosphere microbial communities from Kellogg Biological Station, Michigan, USA - KBS S7-3 metaG | ecosystem: Host-associated > Plants > Roots > Rhizosphere > Soil ...
TCGTCGACAGCCAGGACTTCGAGAACCGCATGCTCAAGGCCTACATCCGCGACTGGCCGGTCGAGAGCCGCGACGAGCTGCCCTCGTCGAATCCGAGCTAGCGAGCTCACGCCCGCGGTCGACGGCCAGGTCGACAGCGACAGAGGTCGCGAGAGACGTCGATGGCGGTCGAGCTCGATCACTTCATCGTCTCGGCGCGCGACCAGCGCGCCTCCGCCGAGCTTCTCGCCGGCCTGCTCGGCGTCCCCTGGTCGGCGACCGGCGTGGGTCCGTTCTCGCCGGTCTATCTCAACGACGGCCTGACGCTCGACTTCATCGACGATGCCGCCGCGACCTTGCCGGTCGAGCACTATTGCTTCCGCGTCGGCGACGCCGCGTTCGACGCGACGCTGCGTCGCATCGAGGCCGCCGGCATCCGCTATCGCAGCACGGTCCGCGGTCCCGACGACATGCGGGTCGGCAGCGCGCACGGCGGCCGCAACGTGTACTGGAACGTTCCCGACGGCCATCAGTGGGAGATGCTGACCGTGAGCTACGCGCGAGCGCCGCGTGGCGTGGGCGAGACGGCATCGGCGCCGATCGACTACCTCCACCCCGGCTTGCCCCCGGGGCTGAGGCGCGTCGTCATGCCCGTCGTCACCGCGACGGCAGAGTCGCTGCGCGGCTATGGCAGGCTCGTCGACGAGCCGTCGCGGTGCGACGTCGAGATCGTCCGCTGGCCGCAGCGCGGGTCGCGGCCGATCGACGCCGACACCGGCGACCAGGGCGGGACGACCGAAGGCGTCTTCGTCAGCGAATGGCGCGGCGACATCCTCTACGGCAACAACGATGCCGTCGGCGGCCACTACATCCTCGGCTACGGCGAGCCGCCCGAGGTCGCCCGCGACGACCACGACTCTGCCCCGCGCCGGGTCATGCTCTGGCACGCCAACTACCACCCCGACGGCGGCCAGCTGTTCTTCCCGCTCGAGGCGCGGCCGTTCCTCGTCCCGCTCGCGCTGCCCGGCGACGACGTCACGCCCGAGCGGTTCGTGTGCTTTCGCTTCGACGGACGCCAGGGCCTCTACATCCATCCCGACGTCTGGCACGAAGGCGTCTTCGCGGTCGCGGGAACGCAGCGCTTCTTCGACAAGCAGGGCGCCGTCCACGCCCGCGTCTCGGTCGATTTCGCGCGAGAGTTCTCATGCCTCGTCGAGGCGCCGATCTGACCGGGCCGGCGCCTCGCCCGGCGGGGCTAGCATCGGGGCGATGTCGGGAAGCACGCTGGGCCACCTCTTTCGGGTCACGACCTTCGGCGAGAGCCACGGCCCGGCGATCGGCTGCGTCGTCGACGGCTGCCCGCCCGGGATGGCCCTCGCCGAGGCCGACATCCAGCCTGAGCTCGACCGGCGCCGTCCCGGCACCTCGCGCCACGTCACGCAGCGGAAGGAAGACGACAAGGTCGAGATCGTCTCCGGCGTCTTCGAGGGCAGGACGACCGGAACGCCGATCGCGCTCCTGATCAGGAACACCGACCAGCGCAGCAAGGACTACGCGAACCTGCTCGACACCTTCCGTCCCGGTCACGCCGACTACGCGTACCACCACAAGTACGGTTTGCGCGATCCGCGCGGCGGCGGCCGAGCCTCGGCGCGGCTGACCGCGCCGGCGGTCGGCGCCGCGGCGATCGCGCGCAAGTGGCTGCGCGAGAACTGCGGGACGACCTTCGCCGGCCACCTGACGCAGGTCGGGACGATCGCCATTCCGTTCGAGGGCATGGAGCACGTGGCGAACAACCCGTTCTTCGCCGCCAACGCGAGCGACATCGCCCGCCTCGAGGCGTACATGGATCAGCTTAGGAAGGACGGCGACAGCTGCGGCGCGCGAGTCGACGTCGTCGCGCGCGGCGTTCCGGTCGGCCTCGGCGAGCCGCTCTACGACAAGCTCGACGCCGACATCGCCCACGCGATGATGGGAATCAACGCCGTCAAGGGCGTCGAGATCGGCGCCGGCTTTCGGGCGATCGAGCAGCGCGGCACGACGCACGGCGACGAGCTGACACCGGCGGGCTTTCTCACCAACAACGCCGGCGGGGTGCTGGGCGGCATCTCGACCGGCCAGGACATCACCGTCTCGCTCGCGATCAAGCCGACGAGCTCGATCCGCACCCCGCGCCGCTCGATCGACCTGAAGGGCAAGGCGACCGTCGTCGAGACGCTCGGCCGCCACGATCCGTGCGTCGGCATCCGCGCCGTGCCGATCGCCGAGGCGATGCTGGCGCTGGTGCTGATGGACCACGTGCTGCGCCACCGCGCGCAGTGCGGCGACGTCCGGGTCGCGGTCGAGCCGATTCCCGCGCAAGCGCCTTGAGCGGGCCGGGCCCGGGGCCGCGGCCGTCGGTCGTCGCGTTCGCGGCGGTCTCGTTCGCATACTTCGCCTACGCCGGGCTGATGAGCACCTACGGCCCGCTCTGGTACCAGAGCCTCGGCTACTCGACGCTGGCGATCGGTGTGCTGACGTCGCTGCAGAGCGCGACCCGCCTGTTCAGCCCGTACGCGTGGGGCTGGCTCGCCGACCACACCGGCCGGCGCGAGCCGCTGCTGCGCCTGGCCGCGCTCGGCTCGCTCGTCGCCTCGGGAGGCTTCTTCGCGCCGGTCGGCTACACCTGGGTCGCCGTCGTCACGTTCGTCCTCTTCGTCTGCACCGCCGGCGTGATCCCGATCAACGAGGCCGTGCTGGCGCACCGCGTCAGCAGCGGCGGCAGCCTCGACATCGGCCGCTACGGGCGAGTCCGCATGTGGGGATCGGTCGGCTTCGTCGGCGCGGTCCTGGCGAGCGGGTTCGTCCTCCAGGCCGCCGGAGTCGAGCGTTTCCCGCTCCTCGTCGCCGGCCTGCTCGGCCTCCTGCTCTTCACGGCGTGGCGATTGCCGCCGTCGACCGAGCTGCTGCACTCGGCGTCGGCCGCGCTCGGCGCGATGTCGGTGCTGCGCCGGCCGGTCGTCGCCTGGTTCTTCGCCGGCGTCTTCCTCACCGTCCTCGCCCACACGAGCCTGTACGCCTTCTATTCGCTCTACCTGTCGTCGCTCGGCTACGGCAAGGGCGACATCGGCCTGCTCTGGTCGGTCGCCGTCATCGTCGAGGTCGGCTGGTTCTATCTCCAGGGGCGCTGGGTCCATCGCCTCTCGATGCACGGCTGGCTCGTCGTCGCCGCGCTCGCGTCGGCGCTGCGCTTCGCGATGATCGCGGCGTTCGGCGCCTGGGTCGCGGTGCTCGTCGTCGCCCAGCTGCTCCATGCGCTGACCTTCGCGGCGCAGCACTCGGCGTGCATCGCCGTCATCACGCGCCACTTCCCGGGGCGGCTGCGCGGCCGCGGCCAGGCGCTCTACGCCGTCCTCGGCTACGGCGCTTCGGGCGTGATCGGCGGCGTCGCCGGCGGCGCCCTCAGCGAGCGCTTCGGCTTCCCGGCGGTGTTCTGGGCGGCGAGCGCGGCGGCGCTGGCGGCGGCCGGGTGCTGTGCCCGCGCCCTGCGCAGCGAGCGCGCCGGCGACTGAGCCCAGTCGCTCTTCGTCCGTCGCCGCTGCCGCTCGCCCCCGCCGATGCGCAGCCCGTCGCACGGCGCGTGGAGGGCAAAGGCCGCGGTCCTACACTCGCGGCCATGCAAATTTCGACAGCCGAAAGCCCGGCCGACGCCCACAAGGTGAAACGCCGGCTCTGGATCGGCGTGGGCGCCGCCATTGTTGTCGCGGCGCTCGCGGCCGCGGTCGTGGCCAAGGCATTCTTCGGCGGCGACAGCAAGGGCAAGAAGGCGCCCGTGGCGCTCGAGTTCCTGCCGGCCGAGGTCGCCCGGCCGATCGCCACGCGCCTGCCGCTGACGCTCGAGTTCTCGGGTCCGCTGGTCGCGCCACGCACCGCCATCGTTCGTGCCAAGGCGGCGGGGACGCTGCTTTCGCTCGGCGTCGTCGAAGGCAACCGTGTCAAGGCCGGCCAGGTGATCGGCGAGATCGACCTCGCCGACCTGCAAAGCCGCGCCGCCGATCGCGCCGCGCTGGTCGAGTCGGCGCAGGCCGCGCTCGTCGAGGCCGAGCGCCAGAACACCGCCAACATCGGCCTGGCGGCGCAGAACTTCATCTCGCCGACGGCGCTGCAGACCTCGCAGGCGCGCGTCGACGCCGCCCGCGCCGCGCTCAAGTCGGCGCAGGCCCAGCTCGTTTCGACGCGCGTCGGCATCCGCGAGGCGACGCTCGCGGTGCCGATCCCGGGGATCGTCGGCAAGCGCCACGTCGTCCCGGGCGAGAAGGTCAGCGCCGAGCAGCCGATCGTCACCGTCGTCGATCTCTCGTCGCTCGAGCTCGCCGGCTCGGTGGGCACGCACGAGGTCTCGCTGCTCGAACCCGGCCAGGTGGCGGCGGTCCGCGTCGAGGGGCAGGGCGCCGACGTGGCCGGCCGCATCGATCGCATCGCCCCCGCCGCCGAGGCCGGGACGCGGGCGATCGGCGTCGTGGTCGTCGTCGACAACAAGGGCGAGCGGTTCCGCGCCGGCCAGTACGCGCGCGCGCGAGTAGAGCTCGCCGACCCGACCGAGCGGATGACCGTCCCCGCCGGCGCGATCGGCCAGGCGTCGGGCCAGGACTTCGTCTGGGCGATCGACAAGGGCGCGCTGGTGCGGCGGATCGTCGTCACCGGCCGTCGCGACGCCGCGTCGGGGCGGGTCGAGATCGTCACCGGCCTCGGCGCCGACGCGCAGATCCTGGCGATGCGGTTCGACAACCTCAAGGAAGGCGCGCCGGCGCGGGTGGTCGCGCAGCGCAGTATCGGCAGCGGCGCCGGCCCGGCATCGTCGGCGCCGGCGGGGTCGTCGCCATCGGCGTCGGCATCGGCGGCGCCGGTGACGCGCTCCTGACGAGGAGGGCGCGCGATGTGGTTCACCCGCGTCTCGATCAACAACCCCGTCTTCGCGACGATGGTCATGGCCGCGCTCTGCGTGCTCGGCCTGTTCTCGTACAGCCAGCTCCGCGTCGAGCGGCTGCCCGACATCACGCCGCCGATCGTCTTCGTCGTCGTCGCCTATCCGGGCGCATCGCCTGAGGCGGTCGAGACCGAGCTGACGCGGCCGATCGAGCTCTCGCTCAACGGCATCGCCGGCGTCAAGATGATCCGCTCGAACAGCACCGAGGGGCGCAGCGAGACGGTGGTCGAGTTCCAGGTCTCGGCCGACATGAACCGCGCGGTCCAGGACGTCCGCGACAAGATCGCGGCGGTGCAGCCGGGCTTCCCGCGCGACGCCAAGCAGCCGTACGTATCGCGCTTCGACGGCGAGAACGCGCAGCCGACGGTCTACCTGTCGCTGCTCGGCCAGGAGCGCAGCGCGCGCGAGCTCTCGCTGCTCGCCGATCAGGTCGTCAGGAAGCGCCTCGAGCGCGCGACCGGCGTGGCCCGCGTCGACGTCGGCGGCCTGACCGTGCGCCAGGTCCGGATCGACCTCGACCCGCAGCGCCTGCGCGCCCTCCAGCTGACGCCGGGCGACGTCTCGACGGCATTGCAGCGCGCCAACGCCGACATGCCGGTCGGACTGCTCACCGGCAGCAAGGAAGACGCGATCGTCCGCGTCGAGGGCAAGGTGAAGGACGCCAAGGCGTTCGCCGACGTCGTCGTCGCGACCCGCAACGGCAACGTCATCCGCCTCGCCGACCTCGGCTCGCTGGTCGAGCGCGAGCGCGAGCCGAGCTCGATCTCGCGCGACGACGGCGTGCCGTCGATCTCGTTCCAGGTCTTCAAGCAGCAGGACGCCAACATCGTCGAGACCGGCGAGGCGATCAAGGCGGCCGCCGACGAGCTGCGCAAGACGCTGCCGCCCGGCGTCGAGCTGCGCCTGGTCTACGCCGACAGCGACTGGGTCGCGCGCTCGCTCACGGGTGTCAAGACGACGCTGATCGAAGGGGCGCTGCTGACGATCGCGATCGTCTTTCTCTTCCTGCACAGCTGGCGCAGCACGATCATCACCGGGCTGACCTTGCCGATCGCGGTGATCTCGGCGTTCATCGCTGTCTACCTGTTCGGCTTCACGCTCAACTTCATGACGATGATGGCGCTGTCGCTGTGCATCGGCCTGCTCATCGACGACGCCATCGTCGTCCGCGAGAACATCGTTCGCCACGTCCGCCTCGGCCTCGGCCATCGCGAGGCGGCGCAGGTCGGCACCGACGAGATCGGCCTGGCGGTGATGGCGACGACGTTCGCGATCTGCGCCGTGTTCGTTCCGGTCGCGTTCATGAAGGGAATCGTCGGCAAGTTCTTCTTCCCGTTCGGCGTCACCGTCGCCGTCGCGGTGATCGTCTCGCTCTTCGTGAGCTTCACGCTCGACCCGATGCTTTCGAGCATCTGGCGCGATCCGCCCGCCGACCGGCTGATGCGCGTTCCCGTCCTCGGCCACCTGATGCGGGCGACCGACCGCCTGCTCGACGTCCTGCACGGCGTCTACGAGGAGCTCATCCACTGGATCTTCTCGAGCCGCCGCTGGCGCGTGCTGGTGCCGCCGCTGCCCGCGTATGGCCATCCTTTCGACGACGCGGGCAAGCGCGACCCGGCCGCGCCGCGGCGCCTCCGCTTCGCGACGATCACGCCGCGCGCCGTCGTCGTCCTCGCCGGCATCGCCAGCTTCGCCGCCGCGCTCGGCCTGGCGCCGCTGGTCGGCACGGAGTTCATCCCGGAAAGCGACGACAGCTACATCCGCCTCAACGTGACGCTGCCGGTCGGCACAAGCCTGCAGCGCGGCAGCGACAAGCTGCGCCAGGTCGAGGGCCTGGTGCGCCGCCTCCCCGAAGTCCGCATGATCTCGACCACCATCGGCGACACCGGCGGCGGCAGCCGCAACTCGGCGCAGCTCTCGATCCAGCTCGTCAAGCCGCACGAGCGAAAGCTGAAGCAGCGCGAGGTCGAGAAGGCGATCCGCAAGGCGCTCGAGCCGATCCCGGGGATCGAGGTCACGCTCGGCAACCGGCCGATCTTCGTCTCGCTCCTCGGCCCCGATCCGGCGGTCCTCGAGGCGGAGGTGCTGAAGCTGCAGGAGCGGGTCGCGAAGGTGCCGGGAATCGCCGACCTGACGACGTCGGTGCAGCCGGGGATTCCCGCCTACGCGGTCCGCCTCAAGCACGACGCCGCGCGCGAGCTCGGCCTGACGACGATGCAGATCGCCGCGAGCCTGCGCGCCTACGTCAACGGCGACGTCGCGACGTACTGGACCTCGCCCGACGGCGAGCAGGTCGACGTCGAGCTGCGCCTGCCGCAGACCTCGCGCGAGAACGTCGCCCAGCTCAACGACCTGCCGGTCGCCTACGCGAAGGACGGCACGCCGATCGCGCTGGCGAGCGTCGCCGACATCGTTCCGGTCGTGAACCCGGTCGTCATCAAGCGCCAGGACCTGCAGCGGCGCCAGGCGATCTACGCCGGCACCGAGGGCAGGCCGAGCGGCGACGTCGGCAACGACGTGCAGAAGATCGTCAAGGAGTGGCAGCTGCCGCCGGGCTACCGCTTCGACGTCGGCGGCCAGACGAAGGATCAGCAGGAGGCCTTCGTCGGCGTCCTGTTCGCGCTCGGCGCCGCGGTGATCTTCATCTACATCGTCCTCGCCTCGCAGTTCTCGAGCTTCCTGCAGCCGCTAGCGATCATGGCGTCGCTGCCGCTGGCGCTGATCGGCGTCATGCTGGCGCTGCTGGTGACGCGCTCGACGCTCAACCTGTTCTCGATGATCGGCCTGGTGATGCTGATGGGCCTCGTCACCAAGAACGCGATCCTGCTCGTCGACTTCGCCAACCACGGGAGAAAGCAGGGCTTGGCGGTGCCCGAGGCGCTGCTCCAGGCGGGCCTGGTGCGGATGCGGCCGATCATCATGACGACGGCGGCGATGATCTTCGGCATGCTGCCGCTCGCGCTCGCGCTCGACGAGGGCGGCGAGATCCAGGCGCCGATGGGGCGCGCGATCATTGGCGGCGTGATCACGTCGACGCTTCTGACGCTGGTCGTCGTTCCGGTGATCTACAGCTACCTGGTGCGCGATCGGCGCGCGGCGGCGAAGACGGCAGGCGACTCGCCGCGCGCGGCGTCGGGCGGCGGCGCGATTCCTTCGGTGATGCCCGCGTCTCCCGACTGATCGGCGGCGGCGCCCGAGCCGCCGCGCCGTACCGCGCCGCTACTGCGACACCTGAATCACGTTGCGGACGACAGGATAGATGTGCTGCTGCCAGCGCCGGCCGCTGAAGACGCCGTAGTGGCCGACGTTCGGCTGGACGTAGTGCGTGCGCAGCCAGGGCCGCAGCCTCGTCAGGTCCTGCGCCGCGAGCGTCTGGCCGATCGCGCAGATGTCGTCGCGCTCGCCCTCGACCGTGAGGAGCGCGGTGCGCCGTATCGCCATCGGATCGATTTTCCGGCCGCGCAGCGTCAGCTTGCCGAGCGGCAGTGCGTACTCCTGGAAGACGAGGCGAACGGTCTCGAGATAGAAGTCGGCCGAGAGGTCGGCGACCGCCATGTACTCGCGGTAGAAATCGCCGATCGCCTTCGCCTCGGCGTCCTCGCCGGCAGCGACATGGCCGAAGTACTTGCGGAACGCCTCGGCGTGGCGCTCGCGGTTCATCGAGATGAACGCGCTCAGCTGCAGGAAGCCCGGATAGACGCGACGGCCGGCGCCCTTCAGCCGCCAGGGAACGCGGCCGATCAGGTTCTTCTCGAACCACGAGATCGGCTTGCTCGTCGCCAGCTTGTTGACCGCGGTCGGCCCGATCCGGCAGTCGATCGGCCCGGCCATCAGCGTCAGGCTCGCCGGCTGGCACGGGTGGTCGTCCTCGGCCATCAGGGCCGCGGCGGCGAGCGCGGCGACGCACGGCTGGCAGATCGCGACGAGGTGGGCGCCCGGGCCGAGCGCGGCCGTGAAGTCGACGACATGGTCGATGTACTCGTCGAGCCCGAAGCGCCCGGCATCGGCGGGAACGTCGCGGACGTTGTGCCAGTCGGTGACGTGGACGTCGTGATCGCGCAGGAGCGTGCGAACGGTGTCGCGCAGGAGCGTCGCGAAGTGGCCCGACATCGGCGCGGCGAGGAGAACGCGCGGCTGCTCGCCGGCGCCTTCCTTCCTGAACCGGCGCAGGGTCGCGAACGGCGTCTGCGCGGTCACCTCCTCGACGACGCGGTGCTCGACGCCGTCGACGGTGATGCGGTCGATCCCCCACGCCGGCCGCGCATGCGTGATCTCGCCCAGCGCCAGCGTCTGCCACGCCGCGGCGAGCCGGCGTGCCATCCTTCCCGGCGGACCGAAGGCGGGGTCGAGCAGCGCGGGGACGCTGGCTCGGCCGAGGGCGCGCCAGGGCCAGGCGGCGTCGGCCTGGGCCTGGAAGGCGTCGTACATCACGACGGCGACGGGCAATGTGGATTCACCACGACCCCTTCAGCAACTTGCACGCCAGCACCAGGAAAGCTCGCCTCCCGGCGACTTGCCGGTGCACGCCGGCGCAGCTTGGCATGTGCTTTGCGTCCTGCCCCGTTCACGATGCCGACACTCGCCACTCCGTTGCGTTCCAAGAAGCCCGCCGCCGCGGTGCGCGGCCGTCGCGCTGCTGCGCTGGCTCGAACGACGCTGACGCTGTCGAGCAAGAACTATTCGTCCTGGTCGCTGCGCGGATGGCTGATGGCGCGCTTCGCCGGCCTCGAGTTCGACGAGGTGATGGTCTCGCCTGACGACGCCGACGTCAGGAAGGAGCTGCTCCTGCTCGCGCCGTCGATCCGCGTTCCCTGCCTCTCGCATGAGGGCGCGACGGTCTGGAACACGCTGGCGATCGCGCAATATCTCGAGGAGGTCGTCGCCGGCGCGCAGCTCCTTCCCAAGGACCGCATCGCGCGCGCGCATTGCCGCTCGGTCAGCGGCGAGATGAACTCGGGCTTCGCCAACCTGCGCGCGTCGCTGCCGATGAACCTGAAGGCGCACTACCCGAAGCATCGCGTCTGGGGCGGCGCCAAGCCCGATATCGAGCGGATCGTCGAGATCTGGACCGATTGTCTGGCCACCTACGGCGGCCCGTTCCTCTTCGGCGCGCGGCGCGGCATGGCCGACGCGATGTACGCGCCGGTGGTGACGCGCTTCCTCACCTACGACGTCCCGCTCGACGCGACCTGCCGCCGCTACTGCGAGACGATCATGGAGATGCCCGAGATGCGCGAGTGGGTCGCTGCCGCGAAGGCCGAGCCCGACGACATCGCCGAGCTCGACATGGAGTTCTAGCGAGACGGGGCCCCCACGCTCCCTTCGGTCGCTGCCCCCCGCGGGGGTGCGGCCGGGCTTGGGGCGGCCCGGCGCTCGGCCGCCTCAGGCCGCCTTCGCGGCAGTGGGCCACGGCGTCGGATCGGGGACGGCCGCGGGCGCGGGCATGTCGATCGACGTGAAGTTGGCCGGGCCGACGACCTCGAGATATTCCATGTCCGGCGAGTAGTCGAACAGGAAGTGCACGATTCCGGGCCGCTGATGGACGCAGTCGCCGGCCGAGACGAGCGTCTCCTGGCCCTCGTACATGAAGCGCGCCCAGCCCTTCAGCATCAGCACGATGTGGAAGTCGGCCTCGTGACGGTGCCATCCCGTGCCCCTCTCCGGTGCCATGTTGGCCTTGACCAGCTGCGCGATGACCCGGCCGTTCGTCGCCGCCTCGATGCCGAGGTCCTTGTAGAGGAAGAAATCGCGCAGGCCGCCCTCGCGCCAAGGGGTGTCGGCAGGCTTGACGTGGCTGAAGACGGTGCTCGATTCGGCGGTGTCCGGCATGGCAGCGTGCGGCAAGTGGCGGTGCCGTTGCCGCACGCATAAGCCGTTCCAAGCGAAAGGCGCGTCCGGTTTCGTTCAGCCGTCAGTCTTCATAGCTGGCCAGCGGCGGGCACGAGCAAGACAGGTTGCGATCGCCCCAGACGTTGTCGACGCGGCCGACCGGCGACCAGTACTTGCCGTGGCGCAACGATGCCTTCGGATACGCCGCGTCCTCGCGCGAGTACGCGTGCGGCCACTCGGCCGACAGCAGCGCCGCCGCGGTGTGCGGCGCCGCCTTCAGCGGGTTGTCGTCGCGCGGCCAGGCGCCCGACTCGACCTTGGCGATCTCGGCGCGGATCGCGATCATCGCGTCGCAGAAGCGGTCGAGCTCGGCCAGCGATTCGCTTTCGGTCGGCTCGACCATCAGCGTTCCGGCGACCGGAAAGCTCAGCGTCGGCGCGTGGAATCCGTAGTCGATCAGGCGCTTGGCGACGTCCTCGGCGCTGATGCCTTGCTCGCTCGTCCCCCGCTCGCCTTTCTCGCCGCCGGTCGCGTCCTTCAGCGGCCTGAGGTCGAGGATGCACTCGTGGGCAACGCCGCCGCCCTTGATCCCGGCGATGTTGCCGCTGAAGTGCAGCTCATAGTGATCGGCGAGGCGGGCGGCGATGTAGTTCGCGCTCAGGATCGCGGTCTCGGTCGCGGTGCGCAGGCCCTCGCTGCCCATCATCCGCATGTACATCCAGCTGATCGGCAGGACCGCGGCGTTGCCGAGCGGCGCCGCCGAGACGGCGCCGACGCCGCCTTCGTCGGCGCCGGAAAAACCGCCGCTCGCATGGCCGGGCAGGAACGGAACGAGGTCGGCGACGACGCAGACCGGGCCGACGCCCGGCCCGCCGCCGCCGTGCGGGATGCAGAAGGTCTTGTGCAGGTTGAGGTGGCTGACGTCGCCGCCGAACTCGCCCGGCGCCGCGACGCCGACCAGCGCGTTCATGTTGGCGCCGTCGACGTACACCCGGCCGCCGTGCCGGTGGACGATCTCGCACAGCTCGCGGACGCGCCCCTCGAAGACGCCGTAGGTCGACGGGTAGGTGATCATCACGCAGGCCAGCCGGTCGGCGTGCTGCCTGCACTTCACCTCGAGATCGGCGAGGTCGACGCTGCCCTCGGCATCGCAGCGCGTGACGACGACCTGCAGCCCCGCCATCTGCGCGCTCGCAGGGTTGGTTCCGTGCGCAGACTCGGGGATCAGGCAGACCGTTCGCTGCGAGTCGCCTCGCGACGCGTGCCAGGCTCGGATCGCGAGCAGCCCGGCGTATTCGCCCTGCGATCCCGCGTTCGGCTGCAGGCTGACTCCGGCGTAGCCGGTCGCCTCGCACAGCCACGACTCGAGCTGGCGCGCCAGCGTCTCGTAGCCGGCGCGCTGGTCGGCGGGAGCGAACGGATGGATGTCGGCGAACTCGGGCCAGGTGATCGGGATCATCTCGCTCGATGCGTTCAGCTTCATCGTGCACGAGCCGAGCGGGATCATCGAGCGGTCGAGGGCGAGGTCCTTGTCGGCGAGGGCGCGCAGGTAGCGCAGCATCGCCGTCTCGCTGTGGTGCCGGTTGAAGATCGGGTGGGTGAGGAACGGCGAGCTGCGGCGCAGATGCTCGGGAATCATCGGCGCGATGCCGCGCTCGAACTCGGCGAGCTCGGGCAGCGCCTGGCCTTCCTTCGCAAAGACGCGCCAGAGCGCGACGATGTCGTCGCGCGTCGTCGTCTCGTCGAGGGCGATGCCGAGCATCGTGTCGCCCCACTCGGGAAAGCGGCGCAGGTTCATCCCCGTGTCGACGGCGCGCTGGAAGAGGGCGCCCGTGTCGACGCCGCTGTCGATCGTCAGCGTGTCGAACGCGGTCTCGCTGCGCACGCTCACGCCGAGCCGGCGCAGGCCCTCGGCGACGATCGCCGTGTATGAGGCGATGCGCTCGGCGATCCGCCTCAGTCCCTGCGGCCCGTGGTAGACGGCATACATGCTGGCGACGACGGCAGGCAGCACCTGCGCCGTGCAGATGTTCGACGTCGCGCGCTCGCGCCGGATGTGCTGCTCGCGCGTCTGCAGCGCGAGCCGGTACGCCGGCGCGCCGTGCGCGTCGACGCTGACGCCGACCAGCCGGCCCGGCAGGCCGCGCTTGTACTCGTCTCGGCAGGCGAGGTACGCGGCGTGCGGGCCGCCGCAGCCCATCGGCATGCCGAAGCGCTGCGTCGTTCCGCAGGCGATGTCGGCGCCGAGTTCGCCGGGCGGCGTGACGAGCGTCAGCGCCAGCAGGTCGGCGGCGACGATGAAGGCGGCGCCGTGCGCGTGGATTCGCGGCGCGTCGGCGCGCATGTCGTGCAGCGCGCCGCTCGTCGCCGGCCATTGCGCGAGCACGGCGAAGTAGTCGCCGGCCTCGATCAGCCGATCCCACTCCTCGGCCGAGTTGGCGAGCGCGATCGTCAGGCCGAGCGGCGCCGCCCGCGTGCGCAGGACCTCGATCGTCTGCGGATGGGCGTCGCCGGCGACGACGATCGTGTCGCTCTTCGCCTTGACGCTGCGCCGGGCCAGCGTCATCGCCTCGGCGGCCGCGGTCGCCTCGTCGAGCATCGACGCGTTCGCGATCGCCATCCCCGTCAGGTCGCAGACCATCGTCTGGAAGTTGAGCAGCGCCTCGAGCCGGCCCTGCGAGATCTCGGCCTGGTACGGCGTGTACGCCGTGTACCAGGCCGGGCTCTCGAGCACGTTGCGCAGGATGACTCCGGGCGTGTGCGTGCCGTGGTAGCCCTGGCCGATGAAGCTCTTCAGGACGCGGTTCTGCGCCGCGATGCCGCGCAGCTCGGCAAGCGCCTCGGCCTCGCCGAGCGGCGCCGGCAGCCGCATCGGCGTCGGGCGGGCGATCGATTGCGGAACGAGCTGATCGATGAGTGCGCGACGCGACGCCGCGCCGATCACCGACAGCATGTGCGCCTCGCTTTCGGCATCGATGCCGACGTGGCGAGGGACGAACTCGCCGGCGTTCTCGAGCTCGGCGAGCGGCTTCAAGGCGGACATGAGCATCGCTGTTCCTGGTGAATTCACGCGGACGTCAGGATTCCTTGACGAGCGTGTCGTACGCCGACTGGTCCATCAATGCGGCGATCTCGCCCCGGTCGCTGAGGCGGACCTTGAAGAACCAGCCGGCGGCGAGCGGGTCGCTGTTGGCGAGCGACGGATCGGCGCGCAAGGCTTCGTTGACCTCGACCACCTCGCCGCTCACCGGCATGTAGAGGTCGGCCGCGGCCTTGACCGATTCGACGACGCCAGCGACATCGCCCTTCCTGAACGTCGCGCCGATCGCCGGGAGATCGACGAAGACGACGTCGCCGAGCGCGTCCTGGGCATGGGTCGTGATGCCGACCGTCGCGGCGGCGGCGTCGTTGGTGTCGATCCATTCATGGTCGGTGGTGTAGAGAACGGGCATGACGGCTCCTGGTTGCAATGCGGACAAGCGGCAGCGATCAGCCGCGGAAATAGTGGTGTGGCGCGAAGGGCAAGGACACGACCTGCATCGGCTGGCGCTTGCCGCGCACTTCGGCGTCGAGCTTCGTTCCCGGCACGGCGAGCGGAGCCGGCACATAGGCGAGCGCGACAGGCTTGCCGACCGTGGGGCCGATCGTTCCGCTGGTGACGCGGCCGATCGCGATGCCGGCATCGTCGACGATCGCCGCGCCTTCGCGTACCGGCGCGCGGTCGATGCCGACGAGACCGACTCGCTTTCTCTCCGCGCCGTGGGCGAGCTGGCGCTCGATCGTCGATACGCCCGGGTAGCCGCCGGCGCGATCACCGCCGGGGCGGCGCACTTTCTGGATCGCCCAGGTCAGGCCGGCTTCGATCGGCGTCGTCGTGGTGTCGATCTCGTGGCCGTAGAGGCACAGGCCCGCCTCCAGTCGCAGCGTGTCGCGGGCGCCGAGTCCGGCGGGCGCGACCTCGGGCTCGGCGAGGAGGGCACGGGCGAGGGCTTGGGAATCGCCCGCAGCGACGGAGATCTCGAAGCCGTCTTCGCCGGTGTAGCCCGAGCGCGTCGCGAAGCAGTCGATGCCGGCGATTCGCGCATCGGCTCCGCTCATGAATGTGAGCTGCGCCAGGGCCGGTGCAAGGCGGGCGATGACCGCCGCCGCGGCCGGGCCCTGCAGCGCGAGCAGCGCCTGATCGGGCATCGGCTCGATCCGGCAGCGCGACGCGATCGTCGCGCGCAGGTGGGCGATGTCAGCCGCCTTGCAGCCGGCGTTGACGACAAGGAAGAGGTGGTCGGCACGCCGCGTCACCATCAGATCGTCGAGGATGCCGCCGGCGTGGTTGGTGAAGAGCGCGTAGCGCTGCTTGCCGACGCCGAGGCCGACGACGTCGACCGGCACCAGTGTTTCGAGCGCGGCCGCGGCGTCGGCTCCGACCAGGCGAACCTGGCCCATGTGCGAGACATCGAACAGCGCCGCCGCCTCGCGACACTGGCGGTGCTCGGCCATGATGCCGGCCGGATACGAGACCGGCATGTCGTAGCCGGCGAACGGCACCATCTTCGCGCCGAGCTCGACGTGCAGCGAATGCAGCGGCGTCATCAGCGTCGCGGCGGCGGGAGGGGAGTCGGCCATCGGTTCAGCTCCGGAGCGCGTTTCACGCCCGCAGGAGCTCGCGCCCCGGCGGGAAAACTGCCCCTGCTGTCCGCTCTACCTGAGAGATTGGCGGCGCCGCGAACGACGCTGCTTGCCCCTTCGGTGGGCCCGCTCGCGACGGGCCTCTCTCCAGCGAGGACGCTTGCGAGCAAGCGTTTGCCAGTCCCTGTTGCCTGAGCGTTCGACCGCGTGGTCTGCGCCTTCGGCGGCTCCGCGCGAACGAAGCTCTCTCCTGGCGCGGCCAGTTTAGCAGCGCTGCGGCCTCGGATAATCGCGGCCATGACGAGCGCCGAGGAATGGCTGCGGATCGAGTCGCTCGATCTGGAGGCGCAAGGCGTCGCCCACAACGCGGAGGGCAAGGTCGTCTTCGTCGAGGACGCGTTGCCCGGCGAGGAGGTCCGCGTCGCCGTGCGGCGGAGCAAGAACGCCTGGGAGCGGGCGACGCTCGTCGAGCTGCGCAACGCGAGCGCGCAGCGCGTCGTGCCGCGCTGCCCGCACTTCGGCGTCTGCGGCGGCTGCAAGATGCAGCATCTCGACCTCGCCGCGCAAGTCGCGGTCAAGCAGCGCGCGCTCGAAGACGCGCTCTGGCACCTCGGCAAGGTGCGGCCCGAGACGCTGCTGCGGCCGATGCGCGGCCCGGACTGGGGCTATCGGCAGCGCGCCCGCCTTTCGGTGCGCCACGTCGTCAAGAAGCAGACGGTGCTGGTCGGCTTCCATGAGCGGAAATCGAGCTTCGTCGCCGACATCGCGAGCTGCGAGGTGCTGCCGCGCCATGTCAGCGAGCTGCTGCTGCCGCTGCGCGCGCTGATCGGATCGATGGCGGCGCGCGACCGCCTGCCGCAGATCGAGCTCGCGGTCGGCGGCGGCGTCGTCGCGCTCGTCCTGCGCCACCTCGAGCCGCTGCCGGAGGGCGACCTCGCGCTGCTGCGCGCGTTCGCGCGCGAGCACGGCGTCGAGTGGTGGCTGCAGCCGCACGGGCCCGACTCGGCCCGCCCGCTCGACGGGGCAGCGTCGGCGCTGGCGTATCGTCTGCCCGAATTCGGCCTGACGTTGCCGTTCCGGCCGACCGACTTCACGCAGGTCAACCACGCGATCAACGAGGCGCTGGTGTCGCGCGCGCTGCGCCTGTTGGCAGCGGACAAGGGCGACGCCGTCATCGACTGGTTCTGCGGCCTCGGCAACTTCACGCTGCCGATCGCGACGCGCGCCGCGCGCGCCGTCGGCATCGAGGGCAGCCGGGCGCTCGTCGAGCGCGCCACCGCCGCGGCGGCCGGCAACGGGCTCGCCGCGAGCACCCGGTTCATCGTCCGCAACCTGTTCGAGATCGGCGCCGCCGACCTCGTGGCGCTCGGCAGCGCCGACAAGTGGCTCGTCGATCCGCCGCGCGAGGGCGCGTTCGCGATCGTCAAGTCGCTCGTGGACCTGCTCGACGGCACGGCGGAACGCCCATCGGTGTGGCGGCCGCCGGCGCGGATCGTCTACGTCAGCTGCAATGCGGCGACGCTCGCACGCGACGCCGGCCTTCTCGTCCATCGCGGCGGCTACCGCTGCTCGGCGGCGGGAGTCGTCAACATGTTTCCGCACACGGCACACGTCGAGAGCATCGCGGTCTTCGATCGTTCGTCGCAAGGAGCAGCGTGATGCAGAGCGTCGCCGTCCCGCTCTGGCTCTTCGTCGTGCTCGTCGCGCTGGCGCTGTTCGCGGCGCTCGAGTGGTTCCTGCTGCCGGGCGTGCGCTGGTATTTCCGGCGCAAGGTGCGACGCGTCATGGACGAGATCGGCACGCGCTTCAAGATCCAGATCCCCGAGTTCAAGCTGACCCGCCGCCGTGCCCTGATCGAGCGGCTGACGAGCGACCCGCGCGTCCTCGCGGCGGTCCAGAAGCTCGCCGTCGAGAGCGAGGTGCCGCGCGACGTGCTGCTGCACCGCGTCGACGTCTACGCCCGCGAGATCGTCCCGGCGTTCAACGCCTACGTGTACTTTCGCCTCGGCTACTGGCTCGCCAAGACGTTCGCGCGCATGACCTACCGGGTCCGTCTCGGCTACAGCGACGCAGAGGCGCTGGCGGCGCTCAACCCGCGCTCGACGGTGGTCTTCGTCATGAACCACCGCAGCAACATGGACTACATCCTGGTCTCGTTCCTCGCTGCCGAGCGTGTCGCGCTCAGCTACGCCGTCGGCGAGTGGGCGCGGATCTGGCCGTTGCAGGGGCTGATCCGCGC